>OBJZ01000040.1_pt1 | contig 184716 bp, 151 predicted proteins | sample 1481641 | NCBI WGS metagenome assembly OBJZ01 (sample SAMN02364493, study PRJEB22542) | human gut metagenome | isolation source: fecal sample | host: premature infant | place: USA: Chicago, IL | collected 2012-01 | reverse complement strand
GCGTTCGCGAATCAGTGAGCGCTCGAGTTCTGCCACGGCACCGATCAAGTGGAGCTGGAAGCGCGCGTAGGGGTCCTCGGAGTTCGGTCGAAAAACGAGGTCCTCTTTCACGAAGTGGAGGGTGACGCCATCATCAGTTAGTCGCGTGACGATGGACTCCAGATCACTCAAGGAGCGCGCTACGGTCCATAGAGGCCACAACGAACAGGTCGCCCTCCCGGAGGTAGTTCAGGGCCTCGCGAAGCCCCTGGCGGCCGTCTACGCCCTTCCCGGAGGCTTTATCGGAGAAGATCTTGTCGCAGCCGCCTATCGCGAGGCTTTGCCGGTCAAGGTTCTGGTCTGTAGAACTCACGCGCATGTACCCCACGCGCTGCCCGGTGTAGGTCACCATCGTTCCGTCCCCCTGTCTCCAAACCCTGCTGGACTTCGTCTCGTTGAGTTCGAGAGTACCCACTGAGATACCGCGAAGAGCGCGAGGCCGACATGTGCCGCTGGCGTGTACTCAATGAGACGCACCGCCCGAGCCTTAAACTCCTGTGAATAATGTTGGGCCATAACCCAATCCTCCTCAAAAACCGAGGAACAAAACCCAGGACGCTTCAAAGATGTGAGCTGTCTTGAAAGGGCAGCATTACGCACAGCCTCTTCGACGCCCCTGGCTACATGCCGAATGCTGGCACAAGCTGCAGTATGAGAACTCCCATCCGATACTTTAGTATATGCCAACCATAGCGCTTGTCGGATCCATTTCGCTGATAGAAACCCAGAAACGATGACCAGAAAGACTGCATTCTGCATAGTCCCCTGGGAGCTCCTCGGGTTTACACCCCCAGGTATCGCGGACCCTCGATTCAAAGGTAGTTTTATCCACCATCTTAAACGTGAGATTAAATCCGCCCCACTCTTCGCAGTTATAGTCGTTCAACGAAAACTGTTCGGCCACTCCACTTTCAGCGATCAACTTTTCTAACTCGAGCAGTTCCGACCGCTGCTCTTCGCCACATTCGTTATAAATACCATCTAAGCTGCACGCGCTGAGCGATAGGCTCATCGTAGCGCACAGCAGCACACCTGCGACTATTTCTTTTTTCATGTCAGTTCCTTCCGTTGAGGTCATTTCCTTTGTTATACGGTGCGGAACTTCCGATGGCGCCAAAGCTTTTCCGCACTGAGGATTAGATATGCCTCCAATCCTCCAATTGAATCGAGTATGTGCATGGTGCGTATATGTCGCCTCCCCCACTGGAGCGCGATCCTGTTATTTGCTTTATCTCGCGCCGAGTCTTGACGTTCTTTCGCCGTTCCATTTTTGGCAAGGCCATACTCATGTGCCCACCCCATCGCCTTTGCTGCTTTAAGACTCACGCGGGAGTAAATCAGATTCATCCAAACAAAGTGACGTATTGCGTTCGCTTTATTATCGTTTCTTTCGTAGGCTTTTCCGACAGCCAACGATTCCGCAGTGGCAAAAAGGATCTTGTTGCAATTGCGACGCCCGAAGCTGGCACAAGTGAGTATAGTGACAGCGTGCCTTCGAAGTTTTGCTCGTCTACTCTCTCGACCACTTAAATCCCGTTGATTGATGGGGTCTGTGGGATAGTTGTATGCGGTGGCGTTGCCTCCGGGAACGGGATCAGCGGAGGTGAAGTTCCCTGTCGCCTGGTTGTAGAGGCGTACGCCCATGAGGGTGAGGCCGGCCGTGGCGTCGGTTGTTGAGCGTTCTTTCGCGCCAAGCCACCCATACCCGAGCGGCCCAGCAACACTGCGTGCCTGCTCAGGATCATTCGGCGTGCCGTATTCTTCGAACCCAGCCCACCCGGTGATGGTTTCAGCGGGAGTCTCGCTCGCAGTCTCGGCCGCGATCGGAATCGTGGTGACCACATCACCACGAATATTCGGCAACGTCAGCTCCACACCACCGTCGGCCTTGATCTGCGCGCCGAGATCGCCGCTAATCGAGCCCGTGAAACGCACGGTGTCCCGTGTTCCGTCAGGACGGGCCGTCTCTACCCACGCCGGATTATCACTCTCATCCGCGTAATGCCGCGTCGTCGTAGTAGTCCCCGCCGGTGTGACCGTGGTTTGGGTGAGCCTTCGAGCAGACACGTCCAAGCCAAAGGTTGTGGTGGTGTCACCTTGAGTGATCTTGTGCGGCAGATCACTATCGAAATACGCCAGCGTAATATCACCCTGATCCGAGTGCGGAGCGTGATCTGCGGGAATCGTGGTTTGCCGACCAAAGAGGTCATACACATACCCACCCGTCGGACGATCCGCACTGTCATACGAAATCGCCTGCGTCCTGCCCAGTGTGGCGGAACCGTTCTGCGTGCCATCCGCATGCACTGTTTCTTTCACGCTCGCACGCGCACCCTTGGCCGTAAACCCATACGTTCGTACTGCGTATGGCGAGGCCGTATTCTCACCCTCCGGTGCTTTCGTGAGGTCCTCGACTTTCGCGAGGTTCCCGGCCTTGTCATACGAATACCGGTGATCAAAATCCAGCGGATTCACATCCACGGCCTGCGTCACCTCTGCCTCAGGCGTCACACCAGCCGTCGTGGCGATCTGCGAAGCAAATGTCGAGGTATCCGTCCGCACACGACCACTCACATCATTCGTCTGCGACCACGCAATCCACTCCCCCACAGACTCCTCGCCCGTGTCTGGGTCGGTGAGCTGACCCGAATAGCTCAAGCCGATCTCCTCACCGGCTTCATCCAACAGATGCCGGGCAGTGATACCTGCCGGCAGCGTCTCCGTCACAAGGGCACCGGTCGCGTCATACGCTGCCCGATACTCAAGCGGCGTGCCGGCGCCGCGTGTCACAGTCTGCTTCGTGACGAGGCCGCGTCGCTCTGCTTTTCCGTTCGCATCGGTGCCGTCGTACTCGAAACTCGTGACACCCTTACCGTCATCGATCGAGGTGACGCGGGCTTTCGCGTCATACGTTGTTGTGGTGACATCACCGAGCTGGTTTGTGGAGGTGAGCTGTTTGCCCCATGCGTCGTAGGTGTAGGACTGCTTCGCTCCACCAATACCAGTACCAGCACTGTTGGCCACACCGACCGCGTCCACGAGACCCGTGGTGGGGTTGTACTGGGTAAAGATCGCATCCATCGGAACTGAGTCTGCAAGACCACTCGTGGAGGTCTTCGTGTAGATGGCGCGGCCTGCGGCATCGTATGTCACGCTCGAGGTCCGCGACGCGGCACCGGAAGTCTCTACGGCTGTGGTGGGAGCGAGCCAATAGTCATACCCGGTGATTTTCGTGCTTGGCATGCTCGGCCCTTCACTTGGGGCCGCGGCTGGGAGCACCCGACACACCTCACCAGCCCACGCTTTCGCCTGATCACTGCCACCACACGACGCATCAGCGGTGTTGGCGCCGGCGGTGTAGTAGATCGTGCGAGTGGTGCCAGCATCGGCGCCATTGGAGGCAGGGGCGATCGTGGTGACAACTTTGCCGCGCGCATCAAACACCTGCTTGGTCACTCGGCCAGCATTGTCGGTCACGGTCGTCGGTGTCCCAAGGGTCCAACCCGATGTCGTCGAGGTTGCGGCTGCGCCGTCGATCGGGTTGTAACCGTTCTTGGTGGTCGAGACCGTCTCCACAACGCTTACCGAATCGGGCCCGCTGCCCGTCGTGACCGCATCCGATATCACGGTCGTGGCAAGCGAATACGGTTGCCCGGTCGCGGCATTGATCCCGCTGTTGGGTGCGCCTTCGTCATAGATCGTGCGGGAATGCGGCCGCACCCTGGCTGTGGAGCCGTCGTTCAGCATGACGTCGCGGGCGGGAGCGAACGTCTGCTCCACACGGGAACCAGCAGGAAGAATCGTCTTCCCACTCGCGTCCGTCGTGTCAGAGTTGTAGAACGTTTGGGTGGACAGGTCATCAATCTGTGCTGCCGACAGCGACAGGTCGTCTTGAGCCGTCTTCACTGCTGCCTCATCCAGAGTGCGCACTGCATTGCCTTTGGCGTCATACCACGTGGCGTCGATCTGCCACGCGCCTGCACCAAAGGTTGCCGTGTTGATCGTGTAGGCGTCGGCATTGATATAGCTCAAGCTCGCATACTGCAGATCTGCGGCACTCACGTCCTTGCCAACAAGCGCGTTGACCGGATGATCCGAATCAAAAACCGCATAGCCCTTCACCGGGACCTGTGCCTCAAACTCGGGGCTGCCCTCGGTGTCTTTCACCCACGCCTTCACGCCCTCGCGCGACAGGTCCGGCAGGCCATCTCCACTGGTCGCAATGTCATACACGATCGAGGCGATCTGCACCGGCGCCGCACCCGCGGTTTGCCCCTCCCGCTGCACGTTCTTCACCACCATCGTGGGAATCGACGCATCCGGGTTCGGTGCATAGGTCATGGTGTACCCGGCGAGACCGCTCGGGGTGATCGTCTTAATCCTGGTCGAGGACCCATCCCACGTGTACGTGGTCTTCAGTCCCGAGCGCACATCCGTCACACTCGCAAGTCGCGTCAACGCATCATAGGTATATGTCGTGACCGGCCTGGTCACCATCTGCTTCGAAGCCGGGTCAAACAGTACTGCTAACACCTTCACCAGCCGCTGCGCGCTCTTGCCACTGGGGTCCGTCACCGTCTGATACGTCAAATCAAGCGCACGACATCCTGGCTGCAACACACCCGACGGCGGGCACGAGTCAGCAGGAAGACCATCCGGCAGCGGCGCGACGATACGCGTCACCACACCAGTCGTGGCGTCATACCCAAACGTGGTCGAGGAGCCGTCCCCCACGGCAGCAATCGACACCGGCCTGAAATCAAGATTCTTACCCGCGCCACCAGCAGAGGGCTGGAACGTGGTCACCGTGCCGTCACTCTCCGTCACCACCAACGTCGGAGCTGCAGCACTCCCGGTGATCGCCGCCTTCACACCCGACAACTCCGTGTCGGATGTCCCTGGAACTAAAGAGCCCGTGACCGTCTCGCGCTTACCCGAGGCATTGACGAAGACAAGCGCATCGCCATCCTCACCCAGCAATGCAATAGACCCATCACTCATCCGCTGGTCAATGACGTCAAGCCCCGCGAGGCCAGCAGACTCATCACCCTCAAGATTCGCGGTAAACCCTGGACCAAACACACCCGTCACCGGATCCGCGGGCCATGCCTTCACATCCCCACTACCCGTCAGCGACAAATGCGAACGCGACACCGTGAGATCCGAACCATACCCGGGAACCGACACGTCCCTATCCGACAACGAGAACTCGCCCGTATACAGGGCGACCTGGCCCGTCTCCACGTCAGTGGTGGGATAGCCATCACCGAACGCGTGCGGCACACGCACCACCACGGTCGGGGCCACCTCCCCCGTACACATCGGCTGCCTCACGCCCGAATACGTGAAACACACCTGGAAGTCCATCCGGACCGGGCCACGCGACGTTTTGTTCGCTGCAGCTAATGCCGCAGCCGCATCAAACGTGCCTGAGAACACCGTCTCCTTACCCAGCGCGCCCGTCACCGCGACAGCATTACCTGCATTCACCCACGGATCATCACTACCCGACATGCGCCATTGCATTCGAGCAGACACCGTTGTCTCATTCGCTGTGCGCGGCGGCGCCTTCGCCAGCACGTTAAAAGCCCCGTTTGAGGCCTCCAGCCTGCTGGGAGAGTACAGGGCAGGGCCACCCCACCCGACCGTGAACACGGCCGCATCAGACTGCATTCGCGAAGCCGAATACACGCGCGCTCGAATCTGATGCCCACCAGCACTCTTGGGCAGCGACATCGTCGCGCTCTTACCAGCCGTGACCGCTACCGCCGTGGCCGCCGTATTGCCATCCACGCGATAATCCAGCTGCACTGCCTGATCATTCCCACCTAGTGACGGCACGGTAATCGTGCACGGCACGTTTGCGCTTGGAGGGGACTGGACCCAGCTGCCGTTGGTGTAGCCCTGGCAGGTGATCGTCGGGGCCGCAGGCTTGGCTTGTGCTGTTTTCACCGTGGTCCACGCCGACCACGTCCCGTTCCACACGCCAAGCTGATCCGCTGCCGCCGCCCGCACATACAAGGTCTTGTTATCGGGAAGATCAGCCGGAAGAACACACGAGACGCGCGAGCCCGAAGCCCCAAGCGCCGTATCACACTCAGTCACAAGCGTGGATGCCGACGCCGACGCCGACGTGTGCACCTCAATATTGGCTTTCACCGTGTTGCCATCGGGATCACTCACTATGGTCGAGACCGATGGGCGTTTCGCAGACACGAACGTAGCGCCAGCAAACGTGGTCGAGCCTGCTACTTGAGGAATAGCGGCAGCATTAGGCTTTCGGTTATAGGTGAAGACAATCGACGGTGGGGTTGTGGACTCCATCGACCGAAAACGTTTCCACCCCAACACGTCCGTCTCTGAAGCTGCTTTCAACGCGAGCGTGGCACTAGCCGCGCTCGAGGTAGACCACGACTGCGCCAGGCCGGTGATGGGAATGTTCACCCACCCCGCAGCGCACGACGAATTCGCGCCCTTGGCAACGTTCACACTGCCGTACCTGGTCACGAGCCCAGGCTGAGATCCCCAGCGAATCGACGAGGATGCCACCGACTTCGTCGACCACACTTCGAGTGGTTTCGCCGTGCACGAATACGACCACGACTCATACACCTTCAACGACGCCGACTGAACCTTCACACCTTTAAACGGTGCCGTCGAGAACGTGAGGAACGATCGAGCTTTCACCTTCCCGTCATACGTGCCCGCCTTCAACTCCTGCTCACTCGAACGATCAGACGAAATATTCGACTGCACAAACGCATCAAACGTCGGACGCGCCGACGCAGACGCATACACCGGGTCCACCGTCACCGGAAACACGCGCGCACCATCCAACAGCCACGCACGATCAACCGACAGCCGCAACGTCACCGAATGCTCAGACTGCCCCACGAGCTGCACCCCAACCCCCGTGTGCTGCGTATGCTCCTGTGACTTGGCGTCCACGAACGCATCCCACGCCATCGGCGCCTCAAAACGAGACACCACATTCCCCGCCGCGTCCACAAACTCCACACGCTCACCGGCGATTTCGCGGGCTGTCACACTCTCTGGGATCGACAACGGCACATCCCATGTCACAGCTGAGCCCGACTGGTCCGCAGCATAAGCCTCGGCAGCGGTGCGGTCCGCAATCACAAACGACTGTTCAAACCCATCGCGGGTCGCTGTCACCCGAAGATCAATGCCCGGCCACGCCTTTGCATACGTTGCCGTCGATCCCTCCACACGCGGGGCACCAAGAGTGTCCGGCCACGTGACCGCGATCTGTGAATCCGCTGCACCACCCGACAGTGACGCCACCTCAGCCGGTTGAGCATCTGTGCCCTTCACCTCGCCCGCCAACACAACACCCTCTGGCACTGACGCGGGAGCAAGCGAACCATCAGCCTTCTCCACCAGATCAGTGTTGAACGAGGCCCATTCACCCTTGTCATTCTTGAACCGCACAGGGGCCGCGAACTGCTCCGTGGTCACCGACCCATCCGGATTCACCCACGTGCTCGAGGACTCCGACCGTTCCGCCGTCACCTCAACACGCTGACCCGTCGCACGTGCGCGGATAGCCGCAGACGGAAAATCCACAGGGTCTTTCGAGTCAGTAGGCCCTGCAACTGGGGCACTCGGGGATTCTGCACCGCGTGGGGCTGCCCACGCCTCAACTGGCTCCAATCCCGCTATCAACAACGCTGCGCACACAATAAATGCCACAGCAAAAACGGCACGACGAAGGACCCTGTTTTCAGCCCAACCAACCACGCGAGAACCCCTACTCACTTGCAGCACCACTGTTGCTCCCATAACACCCCCGACCGAGGCATCAACTGAATGCTACGTTCACATCACAGCAATCACGAACAGACCTAAGTCCCAGAAGTTTCACAGGAGACGCAGAGGGATAGCTTGTTTCAGCCTGCCACCCCTGCAGACGCGGTCGTCGTCGCCCTTCGCATGGCCCCAGGTGTGTTTCACGTATTCGGGCGTGAGGCGGGCGCATATATCGGCATCGGTGGGTTGTGCGTGGGCGCTGGTGAAAGCAAGCGGTTGGATCCAAGCGTAGCCAACGCGAGGCTGTATGGATTCCGTCGTACTTCAAAGGCCCCAATGGGCTCCCCTGCTTCACCGTGAAAACGTCATGGTGTGGCATCGGTAGCACTACGATCTGCGTGCTGGACTGGCTTTCAGCAGAGAGCAACCCCTCGTGGGAACACCCGGCGTCCTGGGATAAGACCGGGGATTTCTTGCTGGTATCGCTCGGCAAGCTCAGGGGTGGCGGCGGTTGCGGTGATTGTCATGCCGTGGATGTCAGCTATATTCAGGAGTTGGTCTTTGATGAGTGCGCGGTAGCGTTTTCCTTGGCCTGTTCCGGGGTTGCGGGTGATGCGGGTACCGATAGTCCAGGTATCGCTCTTTGTGCGCAGTGTTAGGCTCGGCCCGTGCGAGCGCGCGTGCCTGCAATCTCGTACAGCACGATCGAGGCGGCTACAGAGGCGTTAAGCGATTCGGTCGTGGCCGCCATGGGGATCGACACGATCGCATCGCATTTCTCGCGCGTGAGACGCGAAATTCCCTTGCCTTCGGCACCGATGACGAGCATGATCGGGGACGTTGCGAGGTCCATATCCCGCGGCTCGAGTTCACCATCGGCATCGAGGCCAACAACAAAGACGCCCTGTTTCTTGAGCGAATCGATCGCACGGTTGAGGTTCGTCACCTGGGCGACCTTCACGCGCGTCGCGGCGCCCGCAGCAACCTTGTAGACGCTCGCGGTCATGCTGACGCTTCGACGCTCGGGAATGATCACACCGTGGGCGCCGAACGCGCCCGCGCTACGGAGTATCGCCCCGAGATTGCGTGGGTCGGTGATGCCATCGAGTGCGATGAGAAGCGGGGTATCGAAATCATTCGCGGCGATCTCGAGGAGATCCGCGGGATTCGCGTACTCGTAGGGCGGGAGGGTGAGAGCGACGCCCTGGTGAATAGCATCGTCGGTAAGCCGGTCGAGTTCGGCCCGCGTGGCTTCGTGCAGCTGAAGGCCCTTTTGATGGGCGAGGCGCATGATCTCGCGTACGCGCTCGTCTGCATCAAGCCGGATGGCAAGAGTGAGCGAGAGAGCCTCCACGCCTTCTTGGAGCGCCTCGAGAACGGAGTTTCGCCCCGCGATCACCGTGGGGCGGTTTGCAGTGTCCTTAGGGGACTTACGCGGTGGGCGGCGCTTGCCGGATTTGGCACCGGATTTTCCGACGGTGTCGTGCGTTCCCCTGTAGGCCTTGTGATGTGGGCGATCCTCCGCCTTCGGGGTGGGGCCGCGCCCTTCGAGCCGGCGGCGGCGCACGCCGCCGGATCCGACCTTCGGGCCCTTGCGGGAACTCTTGTGTCCTGCCATCGTCTCTCCTAGTTCGTGAGGCTCCAGCGGGAGGAGCCCGCAGAGTCTTCGATGCGAATGCCGGCGGCAGCGAAGCGATCTCGGATCGCGTCGGCGCTCGCCCAGTCTTTGTTGGCACGTGCCTCGGCGCGCTCCTCGAGTTGGGCTCTAATGAGCGCATCGAGGGCGTCGTGTTCGGCATTGCTGGCGCTTGATTCGTCGGCCCACTGGGGCCCCGCGAGGTCGAGTCCCAGAACATCGAGCATGTCGCGAAGCTCGCCTACGCGGCGCGCAATCTCGTGGGGGGCGCTCGTGGGCTCGGCAAGAAGCGAGTTCAGTTCGCCCTGGCGCTCGTGGATCACGGCGAGAGCTTCGGCGACGGAAAGGTCGTCATTCATCGCGTCGACGAAGCGCGCGGGAAGTTCGCTCTCGCCCACCTCGCGCAGGGCTTCGCTCGCGCCTTGCTGGCTGACTGCGTCGAGTGCGCGCGTGAGGGTGCCCTCGAGGCGCGAGAGCACGGTCTCGGCTTCCGCGAGGGTGGTCTCGTTGAACTCCACGTTGGTGCGGTAGTGGGAGCCAACGATCGCGAGGCGCACGGCTGCTGCCGAGTGCTTGGCGAGAACGTCTTCAGCCGTGATGAAGTTGCCGAGGCTCTTGCCCATTTTCATCCCGTCGACTGTGAGCATCCCCGAATGCATCCAGCGCTGCGCAAAGCCGTAGCCAGCTCCGTAGCTTTGCGCTTGCTCGTTTTCATGGTGCGGAAAGCGAAGATCAAGGCCGCCACCGTGAATGTCGAAGCTCTCCCCCACGTATTTTTTCGCCATCGCCGAGCACTCAAGGTGCCAGCCGGGCCGCCCTTCGCCAAACGGGGTTGACCACTTCGCTGTCGTGGGTTCGCCGTCCTTAGCTTTCTTCCACAGGGCGAAGTCTCGAGGGTCCTGCTTGAGGTTGGAGGCGGCTTCCGCATCGTCAACCATGTTCTCGATGGACTGGTTTGTGAGCGAGCCGTATTCGGGAAGGGAGGAAACGTCAAAGTACACGCTTCCTTCCCCGTCAGCATAGGCGTGGCCGCGCTCGATGAGCCGCTGCATGAAATCGATCATCTCCGTGACGTGGCCTGTCGCGCGGGGCTCGTAGTCGGGGCGGACGGCGCCGAGCCGGTCCATGATCTCGCCAAACTTTCGTTCGTTGGCGTATGACCACTTCCACCACGGCTCACCTTCCTCGGCGGCGCGCGCGAGGATCTTGTCGTCGATGTCAGTCACGTTGCGCACGTAGGTCACGCGGTACCCGCTCCTGCGCAGCCATCGCACGAGCACGTCGAACGCGAGGAAAGTGCGGATGTGCCCCACGTGGGGACCGTCCTGGACAGTCGGTCCACACACGTAGAGCGAGACTTCACCGTCCTTGAGCGGGGTGAAGTCCGAAACGGTCCTGGTCTTCGAGTCATGCAGTCGTAGAGTCACGTCTTAAGCCTAGCCTCTCGTGGGTACCGAAAAAGCGAGGAGCGCTTGCGGCGCCCCTCGCTTCGTGTTGGTCGTAATGTCAGATCTCGCGCGGCGTCGCGGCGCTGACCTGCTTACCGTAGAGTTCTTCGAAAGCGTCGTCGTAGTCAACGCTATTGGCGCGGCGCTTGCCCTGAACGGATTCGACGGCGCTCTTAGCGGTCTCGATGGTGACTTCGGGCGCGGTGATCTTCTTGACGATCAGGAAGGCGATGAGGCCGAGGATCGCGCCGAGTACCACGAGCGCGCCACACACGATAAGGAACGACGCCCATGCCGGCAGACCGAGCGCCACGAGCCCCCACGCACAGAAGAAGAGGAACATCACCCACGCGCTCAGGAGGAAGAACACGAGAACCGCGGCAAGCGCCGCAACGGCGCCGCCCTTAACGGCGATCCCGGTGATTTCCTTCTTCGCGATCGCGACCTGCTGGTCGATCACGGAGGTGAATTCGTTCTTGATCGAGGCGACGAGTTCGCCAATCGACCGCGAGGTCGTGCTCGCTCGGCGTTCGTTCGAGGAGCGGTCGTTCGAGGAATTGATCATGCATTCAGCCTATCAATGCGGGCCCTGCGTCATTCAGGGGTTTCGAAGGGTTTTCTCCGGTTAGTCGTGTGATGTTTAGTCGATCGTCACGCGCTTGCGGCGCTGCTGCTCGGGACGAGGCCCCGCCGACGAGGAACGACGCACGATGAGGTGCGGCGAAACCGCGGTATCGCGTGCGGGGCCCTCGAAACCGCCGATGCGCTCAACGAGCATCTGCGCGCCAAGCGCCCCAATGCGGCGCGAGTTCGGGTCGATGCTGGTCACCTGCGCAATTCCCGAGGACGCGAGCGACGTATTGCCATAGCCGGTCACGGCAAGCTGAGCGGGAACATCGAAGCCGGCGTCGGCTGCTGCCGAGAGCACACCGACGGCGGTCACGTCGTTCGAGCACGTGATCGCGGTGGGAACCTGGCTGCCCCGCAGAAGCATCGCTCCGGCGGTCTGCCCAACCTGCTCGCTGAAGTCCGCCGGCTCCACGCGCGCACGATCCTCGAGTCCGTGACGCTTCATCGCGGCCTTGAAGGCGGTCGCACGCTCCTTCGCCACGGCATACCCCACGCCGCCCACGTGAGCGATGTCCTTGTGGCCGAGACTCACAAGGTGGTCGACGAGCAGGCCAAAGCCCGCTTCATCGTCGATACGGACCGTGTCCGACTTCCCGATGCGCTCTTTCGAGCCACCGATCGCGACGAGGGGGCGGCTACCGATGGCCTCAAAGACCTTGTCGAGCTCGGGGAGCTCACTGGCCATGATGAAGCCATCCACTCCGAGCGCCGTGAGCGAGGAGATCGTTTCTTCCTCGAGCGTGACGGGGTATTCGGGCATACGCCGGCGAGTGGGCACGACCACGACGTGACGCCCGGTCGCGGAGAGCTCGATGCGGATCGAGCGCACCAGATCAGAGATCCACGTGTTGCGCATCGTGTTCACGAGCACGGCGACGACACCGCGGTGGTCATCTTCCTGGGCGAGGTCTTCGAGCGGGTAGTGGAGCCGTTCGGCGGTCTCGCGAACGGACGTCACGAGCCTCGAATTGATGTCGGATTCGCCGCGAAGGGCGCGAAGCGCAACCGCGGCCGTGATGCCGAGGGAGTTGGCAACCTCGGTCAGCGTTGCGCGGTCACTGTCGGAGCGCTGCTCCGTGACCTCGGGAGCGACCTTCGCCGCCGCTTCGAGTTCTTCGGGGCTCTCTCCGGGTGCGAAATCACCGTTGATGTCGCCGCGTGCTTTATCGTTCATGAGGCCTTAGCCGTCCTTTTCTGTCCTGGAAGCCGCGCCCGCATGGCGCGTGACATTCGCCTTTAACGGTAGCCCACGTGTCTCAACACGCGGGCAAGGACACGGGCACCGTGACGGCGAGGCCGCCCATTGCGGTTTCCTTGTAGTGCTCGTGCATGTCCTTACCCGTGCGGCGCATGGTCTCGAGCACGGTGTCGAACGAGACGAAGTGTTCGCCATTGCCACGCATCGCGAAGCGCACCGCCGTAATCGACTTGATCGCGCCCATCGCGTTGCGCTCGATGCAAGGCACCTGCACGAGACCACCGACGGGGTCGCATGTGAGGCCGAGGTTGTGTTCCATCGCAATCTCGGCAGCGTTTTCGACCTGCCGGGGCTTCGCGCCCATAACTTCGGCAAGCCCCGCCGCGGCCATCGAGCTCGCCGAGCCAACTTCACCCTGGCAGCCCACTTCCGCGCCGGAAATCGACGCGCGCTCCTTGCACAGCGACCCGAACGCGGCCGCTGCGAGCATAAAGCGCACGATGACGTCGTCGCGATCGTCGTAGTTGAGGTAGGTGAGTGCGTAGTACATCACCGCGGGGATAATTCCGGCCGCGCCGTTCGTGGGAGCTGTCACGACGCGCCCGCCGCCCGCATTTTCCTCGTTAACCGCGAGCGCGGCGAGACTCACCCATTCGAACGCGTTGTCGGCGCGATGGTTCGGGTCTTCGAGCTGAAGTGAGTCGTGCCACGTTGCTGCGCGGCGTCGCACGTTAAGGCCGCCCGGAAGCACACCGGAGGTGTGCATGCCACGCTCGATGCAGGCTTCCATGACCGCCCAAATATCGAGGATCCCCTGGCGGATTTCGCTGTCGGTTCGCCATTGCCTCTCGCGCATGAGCATCGCTTGTGAAACCGTGATGCCGTTTTCTTCGCATACGCGAAGAAGCTCCTCACCGCTTTGGAAGATCGGTTTCAACTCGTCTTCGGCGCCCGATGCACTGTCGCCTTCGGCGGCTTCCGACGCCTGCTGGGCTTCGAGCTCCTCTTTGTCGACGACGAAGCCGCCGCCGATCGAGAACATCGTGCGCTTGTCGAGCTCGTTGCCGTCCTCGTCGAGCACCGCGAAGGTCATGCCGTTCGAATGCTCGGGAAGGAAGGTGAGGGGGTGCAGCACGATCGTCGACGGGCGGAGGCTTACCGGGACGCGCCCGCCGAGCATGAGTCCACCGTTGGCGTCGATGTCTTTCGCTCGCGCCCAGGCTTGGGTGGGATCGATCGTGGCGGGGTCGTTGCCCTCGAGACCGAGGACGACCGCGTCGAGTGTTCCGTGGCCCATGCCGGTCGCCGCAAGCGAGCCGTACAGGTGCACCTCGACATCGGCGATGTCGGGGCCAATTGTGGGGTGGGCAAGGGCCTCGTCGGCGAATTCTTTCGCGGCGCGCATGGGGCCGACGGTGTGCGAACTCGAGGGGCCGATCCCGATCTTGAACAGGTCAAACAAGCTGACGCTCATCGAGGGACTCCTTATCGTGTCGAACGCGGATCATATGACGTGTGGTGAAGCTTTAGCGCGACCGGCGTTGGCCACGCGACCGGGCTGGGGAAGCACCGCGTGCCCGGCGAGCGTCGGGCCCTCGTTTCTTCCCGCCCGTGCGGCGGCCTTTGCCAGAACCGGACGTACGCGAGAAAGGTGACTTTTCGTTCTCGTCGTATACCGCGCGGCGCTTCTCGTTCTCGCGCCGTTCCGCGGCGTTTCTCGAGTTAGCTCCGCGCATCCTGGTGACATCGAGCTTACGGGGCGCGCCCTTGTATTTGACGAGCTGAGGGTCCCGGGCGGGGGTCCCGCTCGGTGTCCTTCCTCCGACATACCGGATCACCTCGTCAGTTTCCGAATTCACCTCGCTCCATTCGGGGCTCACCTGGGCAGTCTCGAGCACCTGACGAGTCTTGTCCTTCTGGTGTGGGAGGGCGAGAGTGACCACGACACCCGAAGCCCCGGCGCGTGCCGTACGGCCCGAGCGGTGCACGTACTCCTTCGCGTCATCGGAAGGATCGACGTGCAGCACGAGCGAAACGTCGTCGATGTGAATGCCGCGAGCGGCCACGTCGGTCGCGACGAGCACGTCGAAGGCCCCCTGGCGGAACCCTGCGAGGACGTTCGTGCGCAGGCCCTGCTGTTTATTGCCGTGCAGGGCCGCGGCGGGAATGCCCACCTCAATGAGTTCCTGGGCGACGCGTTCGGCACCGAGTTGCGTGCGCGTAAACAGGAGGGTGCGACCGTCGCGCGCCGCGATCTGAGCCGTGATCTGGCGCTTCTTTTTTGGATTGATGGCATAGACGACGTGCCGCATGCTCTGCACCGCCGCGGCGACGGGGGTCGTCTCGTGCGTCACGGGGTCGACGAGGAAGCGGTCGGTGATCGCATCGACCTGGTCGTCGAGCGTCGCCGAAAAGAGCATCTTCTGCGTGCCCATCTCAACGTGCGCGAGAATCTCGGTGACGACGGGAAGGAAGCCGAGGTCGGCCATGTGGTCCGCCTCGTCAATAACCGTCGTCTCGATGCGGTCAAGGAAGAGATCTCCCCGCTGGGCGAGGTCGACGACGCGCCCCGGTGTCGCGACGATGATTTCAACGCCCCGACGCAGCGCATCGGCCTGTTTGTCGATGTTCATGCCGCCCGATACCAGCTGAGCCTTGATACCAACGGCACGCGCGAACGGGTGAATTGTGTCGACGACCTGGACGGCAAGCTCGCGAGTAGGCACGAGCACCATTCCGAGTGGACGACGCCTGTGGGAGCTGCGATGCCGAAAACGCGCACACATCGACAGGGCAAAAGCGAGGGTTTTACCCGATCCAGTCTCAGCGCGGGCAAGAACGTCGCGTCCCGCGAGCGCATCGGGCAAGATTGCTTCTTGGATTTCAAAAGCACGCTCGAAACCCTGCGCCTGGAGCTCTTGAACGAGCTCTTCTGGAAGCGCCATAGCATCGAAGCGCTCGGCTTTGTGTGTCCGTCGTGACTTGGGCATGGCAGCGGCCCCTTTCTGCGCGCGTGTGCGCGGTCCTGTGCTTCTCATGGGCGCCGTGGCGCCGGGCCCCAAAGGGGCGGCAAACACCTCAAGTATCCGCGAGCCATACCGGCACCGGAAGAGACGGTCGGTCAATTCGTTTGCAAACTCACGTCTATGACTGCTGCCCGATGGTCCACGGAGTGGAATACTTGAGCATCGTGTTGCGAACACTCATGACCTCAAAGATCCACCGCGCCACCGTCACACAAGCCGACCTTCACTACGTGGGGTCGGTAACCGTCGATGCCGATTTACTCGATGCCGCGGGCCTCATCGAAAACGAACTCGTCGCCATCGTCGACGTGACGAACGGGGCTCGGCTTGAAACCTACGTGATTCGAGGCGAGGCGGGCAGCGGGGAGATCAAGATCAACGGGGCTGCGGCCCACCTGGTACACCCCGGCGACCTCGTGATCCTGATCGCCTACGGTCAGTTCACGCCGGAGGAGGCCACCGCTCACACCCCGCGGATTGTCCACGTCGATGACAAGAATCGGATCGTCGCAATCGGCAACGATCCTGCCCAGGCTGTGCCGGGAGCTCCCGACCAGATTCCCTCGAGGTAAAACCCCGCTCTCAAGGCTGCAAGGAGCCTCTTTGGTTAAGGTCGAGGCATGATCGTCACTACCGTGTGCTGGGGCAACATTTGCCGCTCCCCGATGGCCGAACGCATTCTTCTTTCCGCGCTTTCCTCTCTCGACGGCGGCGAGAACATTACCGTGAACTCCGTCGGGGTGAGCAGCGAGGAAATCGGCAACCCTATGGATGCCCGCGCGGCTCGCGTGCTCGAAGCCCAGGGCTACGACGCGGGCGGCCACGCCGCTCGACAGGTGAGCGCTTCCGACATTGAGCGCACCGATCTTTTCGTGGCAGCCGAGCAGTTCCACCTCGACCGGCTCCGTGCGCTCGGCGCGCGCGAGGAACAACTCGCGCTCATGACGGACTTCGACCCCGACTCGGAGCCAGGCGATCCCCTCCCCGATCCCTGGTATGGCGGCGCCGAGGACTTCGATCGGACTCTCGACGTGCTCGAGCGCGCGATGCCGCGCCTCGCCGCACGCCTCGTGAAAGAGTCCTAGAAGCTCGCAGCGAGGCTCGTAAGCGCGTCCTCGTCCATCCCTGCCTCGCGCAAGACCTTCTGGAACATGGGCGCCTTCGCACGTCGGTACTCGTCCACGTCGATCGCCCCCGTGAACGCAAGACCCCGCTTGTAGCCCGAAAACTCCGCCACGAGCTCGGGGCTGTTCATGAGAACCTGACGCGCCGCAACGCTCGCGTGAAGCAGCGGCGAGCCCTCATCGAAAACGGTGAGGGAGTGAAGCACTCCCGACGTGGGGGTGTTCAGCTTTCGGAACCCCTCGCCCTCTTGGTCGTCGCCGCCGGGCACGTAGCCGAGCGGGGCAAGCGCCTCGCACGCCTCGTCCAGCGCGAGTGGCGCCGCGACCACCGCGATATCGATGATCGGCCTTGCAACCATGCCCGGAACCGACGTCGCGCCAATGTGCTCAATCCCCTGGCCGCCGTGGCCGTCGAGGGCGTCCACGAGGGTCGTTGCGACCCCCATAAAATCGCCCACCCAAGATTCCGAATACTCGCTCAAATGAATCGCCATGCACCCATCCTACGGGCGAGAAACGGTGCGTACAGCCGGGCTGATGGTGGCTAAGCGGCCGTCGGACCCTCACGAGGTCACCCAAAGGCACAGCACGTAGACTAGAGACATTGAATGCGCGCTCGAGACCGAGGGCGCACGACACCGACACGAGGAAAGGGACACGATGGCTGAGGCCCCATACCGCTACACCGCCGAACTCGCGGGACAGATCGAGCAGAAATGGCAGAAGCTGTGGCTCGAGCAGGGTACTTTCAACGCCGTCAACCCCGTGGGCGAGCTCTCCGATGGGCGCAGCGCCGAAGAACTCGGCGAGAAAATGTTCATCATGGACATGTTCCCCTACCCCTCGGGCAAGGGGCTGCATGTGGGCCACCCGCTTGGCTACATCGCGACCGATGCCGTTGCGCGCCACAACCGCATGCTCGGCAAGAACGTCCTGTACACGATGGGCTACGACGCCTTCGGCCTGCCCGCGGAGCAGTACGCAATTCAAACCGGCACCCACCCGCGCGTCACGACCGACGAAAACGTTGCGAACATGGCCCGCCAGCTCTTCCGCCTCGGCCTTTCACACGATTCCCGCCGCTCGCTTCGCACAACCGACCTCGATTTCGTCAAGTGGACCCAGTGGGTATTCCTCCAGTTGTTCGACTCGTGGTACGACCCGAACTTCGTGAAGGCTGACGGCACACGCGGCTCTGCACGGCCCATTTCGGAACTCAAGGGCGCGATCCAGGATCGCGACGTCGACCCGTACGCGCTCGCTGAACTCCAGGGCATCGACATCCCGCAGATCTGGCACGACCGCAAGCCGGATCACGAGCACTGGAATCCAGAGCACGACACTCCCTTCGACTTCCTCATTCAGTACACACCGGAGGAGATGACGGAGCTCGTCGACTGCTTCCGACTCGCCTACGTGAGCGACACGCCGGTCAATTGGTGCCCCGGCCTTGGCACGGTGCTCGCGAACGAAGAGGTGACGGCGGAGGGCCGCTCCGAGCGCGGTGATTTCCCCGTGTTCAAGCGCCGCCTGCGCCAGTGGAACCTGCGCATCACCGCGTATGCCGATCGACTTCTCGAGGATCTCGACACCGTCAACTGGCCCGAATCGGTCAAGTCCATGCAGCGGAACTGGATCGGCCGCTCGCGCGGTGCGCAGGTCACGTTCACGCTGGATTCCGACGGCTGCCCCGCCTTCACCGATTCCACGTTCGACGTCTTCACGACCCGCGTGGACACGCTGTTTGGCGCGACCTTCACGGTGCTCTCGCCCGAGTATCCGCTGCTGTCTGACGTCAGCGCTCTTCCCGAGGCGTGGCCCGAAGGCACGAAGTCTGCGTGGACCGGCGGAGCATCGAGCCCGCGCGAGGCCGTCGCCGCCTACAAGGAGCGTGCCGCCGCACTCGATGACAGCGAGCGCACTGCCGATTCGCGAGAGAAGACGGGAGTGTTCACGGGTCTTTTCGCCGTGAACCCGATGGACGGTCGCACGCTTCCCGTGTTCACCGCCGACTACGTACTCATGGGTTACGGCACGGGAGCCATCATGGCCGTTCCCGCCGAAGACGAACGCGACTACGCGTTCGCGAGTGCTTTCGAGCTTCCCGTGATCCGCACCGTGCAGCCGCCCGCCGACTTCGAAGAGGGACAGGCGTACACGGGCGACGGGAAGAAGATCAATTCGCGCAGCGACGAGCTCGATCTCAACGGCATGAGCAAGGACGAGGCGATCGCCGCCGCGACCGAATTCGCCGAGAAGAAGGGCTTCGGCCACGCAAAGACGACGTACCGGTTGCGCGACTGGCTTTTCAGTCGCCAGCGCTACTGGGGCGAACCCTTCCCGATCGTGTACGCGGAAGACGCACCCGAAGTCCCGATCGCGCTCCCGTTCGATCAGCTTCCCGTTAAGCTGCCCGAACTCGACGACTTCTCACCCAAGACGTTCGACCCCGAAGACGCCGACACCGAGCCGCAGACCCCGCTCTCGCGCGCGGAGGACTGGGCCTGGGTCGAGCTTGATCTTGGCGACGGCATGAAGCGCTACCGTCGCGAAATGAACGTCATGCCGCAGTGGGCCGGATCCTCGTGGTACGTAATCCGCTACACCGACCCCACGAACGACGAACAGATTTCGGCGCCCGAAAATGAGCAGTACTGGATGGGCCCGCGCGAAGGCGCCCCCACTGGCGGTGTCGACCTGTACGTCGGCGGCGTCGAGCATGCCGTTCTCCACTTGCTCTACGCACGTTTCTGGCACAAGGTTCTCTTCGACCGCGGCTACCTTGCGAGCGCCGAGCCGTTCCACACCCTGTTCAACCAGGGATATGTGCAGGCCTATGCTTACCGCGACGAGCGAGGCGTCTACGTCAACGCCTCCGAGGTTGTTGAGGAAGCCGACGGCACCTTCACTCACGATGGCAAACCCGTGCGCCAGGAATACGGGAAGATGGGCAAGTCCCTGCGCAACATCGTGACCCCGGACGACATGTACGACGAGTTCGGCGCCGACACGTTCCGCGTGTACGAAATGTCGATGGGTCCGCTCGATCTGTCGCGCCCCTGGAACACGCGCGACGTCGTGGGCTCGCAGCGCTTCCTTCAGCGTTTGTGGCGCCTCGCCGTGTCCGAAGACACCGGCGAGTGCATCGTGAGCGATGCCGAGCCGAGCGTGGAGACCTTGCGCGCCGTGCATAAGACCATCGACGCGGTGAGCGCCGACATGGACCACATGCGTTTCAACACCGCAATCGCGCGCCTCATCGAGCTCGTCAATCACCTCACGAAGGTCGCCGGCGAGAGCGGCGGCGCGCCGCGTTCGGCCGTCGAGGCTCTCGTGCTCATGGTCTCGCCGTTTGCCCCGCACCTCGCCGAGGAACTGTGGGCGAAGCTCGGTCACGACGAGTCGCTCGCGCGCGCTTCCTACCCGGTTGCGGATCCGCAGTACCTCGTTGCCGACGCCGTCACGTGCGTCATCCAGGTCAAGGGCAAGGTGCGCCACCGCATCGAGGTTGATCCGGAGATCTCGGCGGAGGAGCTCGAGAAGGCAGTGTTTGCCGAGGAGCGCGTGCAAAAACTCATCGAGGGCCACGAGGTTCGTAAGGTGATCGTGCGCGCGCCGAAGCTCGTTAACATCGTCCTCTCCTAACTGAATTGCATAGGGGTTGCGGGGGTTTGGATACCGCCCCCTCTCCCTGAAATTGCATAGTTGTTGTGGGGGTTTGAGCCGCGTGGCTCGGACCCCCACACCTCTTCGATTTAAGGAGCGTTTCGAGACGGAACAGCGACTCTCGCCGAACGCGCTGAGGCGGCTCGCGCTCCACATTTCTCGGTTTCTCCCACTCCGCCCAGGGGCGCGCATGATGACAGCTGCCGATCCATAGCATGCAAGCCATGGCACGCACCCGAGCTCCTATCCCGGCCGCCCTCGCGCACACCGCATTCACGTCCCAAGAGGCCTATGCGCAGGCTGTCACGCGCGATCAGCTCCGCGGGCCGAGTTATCAGCAGCTCCACCGGGGAATCTATGCTCCGACGGAACATTCGCCCACAAGCTGGGACTACGCGCGCATCGTGACTCACGCATGTCCCACGGCCGCGCTCTCTCAAATTTCGGCAGCACTCTTGTGGGGATTTCCTCTACCCACCAGATTCCTCGCGCAGGACCCCCCCACCAACTTCGGAACTGGCGCGTATCCAAGACGCTCACGCGCCCATACCCGAAAAACTCAATGGCCTTCCGAACTTTGTTTACCCCTACCATCACCGCTCCCCCACGCAGCCATGTGCCGAGTGGCGGCAGCATCTTTTGGCAAGCGACGATGTCATTGTTGTGGAGCCCGAGCAGATTCGTGCGGGCTTAGGTGCCGACGGTGGCCCAGCAAGCGTCGGAATGCCGTGGCACCCCTCCACCGCGCCCCTGTGGAAAAAGCCGCTCAGGATCATGTCCCGCGAACGAACGTTCCTTGATCTTGCGACGGTGCTGAACCCGTTTGAGCTCGTGGCCGTAGGCGACTATCTCGTGCGTCGACCGCGCCCGAACTACGAGGGGCGAAGTCGGCCCTACTGCACGATTGCTGGCCTCAAGGGCGCGCGCGAGAAATACCCAAAAATCGACGGCGCCACAAATACGCGATGGGCGCTCGACAATATTCGCGTGGGCTCTGACTCACCTCAGGAGACTCTGTGCCGCCTTCTTCTCGTCGAGGCGGGCCTTCCCGAACCGGCGCTCAATATTCCTATCCCGCTGCCCGGAGGAATCGTCGTTCCCGATCGTGACCTCGTCTACCCGGATCAGAAGGTCGTTGTGGAGTATCAGGGAAGCTCCCACGAAGAGCCGCAACGGGCGGCGCGCGACCGCTACCACGCCGAGAATCTTCGGGAGGAGGGGTGGGAGGTCGTTCCGATTTATAAAGATGACCTCCCGTATGTCGGTTGGTGCAACGAGTTTCCAGCGAAGTATCGAATAGACGCGCCGGGGATGCCTCGCATCAATCGCGTCAACTTTAAGTTGTCACCATATGCGCTGGCGCCGGAGCCTCGCGAGTGGCCCCTTGTTGTCAAGGTTCGCGAAGCATTCCGACGCCAGGCAATGCGGTAGGTTGCGGGGGCTAAACCCGAGGAATAACCCCCGCAACCCCTATGGAATCCAAGTGAAGGGGTGCGAATAACCCCCACAACCCCTATGGAATTCAGTGGAGGGCGAGGCGGGCCGGCGCCCCCTCCTCGTGCTCCACGTCAACCGTGACCTTCTGATCGTCCGTGACCTCGCCCGTGAGGATGAGGCGCGCGAGCGCATCGCCGATCTCCTTTTGCACGAGACGCTTGAGCGGGCGCGCGCCATACGCTGGGTCGAATCCGCGTTCAGCAAGCAAGTCCTTGGCCGCGTCGCTCACCTCGAGGGTGATGCGGCGATCCTTGAGACGCGCGGCAAGCGACGCCACCTGGAGGCCAACGATGCGGCGCAGCTCCTCGCGGCTGAGGGAGTCGAACATGACGATGTCGTCGAGGCGATTGACGAACTCGGGCTTGAACGCGGCGCGAACAGCGCTCATGACCGCCTCGCGTTTCGCACTGTCGTCGAGGCTCTCGTCCTGGAGGAAGTGCGCGCCCAAGTTGGACGTGAGGATCACAATAGTGTTCCGGAAGTCGACCGTGCGCCCTTGGCCGTCGGTCAGGCGGCCGTCATCGAGCACCTGGAGGAGGATGTCGAAAACGTCCGGGTGGGCCTTCTCGATCTCGTCCAGGAGTATGACGGTGTAGGGGCGGCGTCGGACCTGCTCGGTGAGCTGCCCTCCCTCTTCGTAGCCAACGTAGCCCGGAGGTGCACCCACGAGGCGAGAGACGCTGTGCTTTTCACCGTATTCGGACATGTCGATGCGAACCATTGCGCGTTCGTCGTCGAAGAGGAATTCGGCGAGGGATTTGGCGAGTTCGGTCTTGCCTACGCCCGTGGGGCCGAGGAAGAGGAACGATCCCGTGGGCCGGTTCGGGTCGGCGATTCCGGCGCGCGAGCGGCGCACGGCATCCGAGACCTCGGCGACGGCCCTGCGCTGACCGATGAGGCGTTTACCAATAATGTCCTCCATGTCGAGAAGCTTTTGCGTCTCGGACCTGAGGAGTCGGCCAGCGGGGATGCCGGTCCACGAGGACACCACGCCAGCGATGTCGTCGGGCCCGACCTTGTCGGCGACGAGCGGCTTTTGCTCCTCGTCAATAGCTCGGCTCTCGGTGCCTTCTCCGTGCTCAAGTTCCACGAGCTTCTTTTTGAGCTCGGGGATGTCGCCGTAGAGGATCTTCGAGGCCTGGCTCAGGTCGCCTTCGCGCTGGGCACGATCGGCCTGCATGCGGAGATCCTCGAGCTTTGCCTTGAGCTCGCCCACCTCGTTGAGGCCGGATTTCTCGCGCTCCCAGCGGGCGGAAAGCTCGTTCATCTCCTCGGTGCGCGCCGCGAGATGCTCGCGGACGCTCGCGAGTTGCGCGAGCGATCCCGGATCGTCCGAGCCCTTGAGGGCGAGCTCTTCCATCTTGAGCCGGTCGACCTGGCGGCGAAGAACATCGAGCTCCACGGGTGAGGAGTCGAGTTCCATCCGCAGGCGCGAGGCAGCTTCGTCAATGAGGTCGATGGCCTTATCAGGGAGCTGGCGATTGTTGATGTAGCGATCGGAAAGCGAGGCAGCAGCGACGAGCGCCGAGTCCGAAATCGTGACCTTGTGGTGCGCCTCGTACTTGTCTTTGAGGCCGCGGAGGATCGTGATCGTGTCTTCGACGCTTGGCTCGCCCACGAAGACCTGTTGGAAGCGGCGTTCGAGAGCCGGGTCCTTTTCGATCCGTTCGCGGTATTCGTCGAGGGTCGTCGCGCCCACCATGCGAAGTTCGCCGCGCGCGAGCATGGGTTTGAGCATGTTGCCGGCGTCCATGGAGCCCTCGCCTGTGCCGCCTGCGCCGACGACTGTGTGCAGCTCGTCGATGAACGTGATCACGTTGCCGTTCGAGTCGCGGATTTCGTCGAGGACGCTCTTGAGACGCTCTTCAAATTCGCCTCGGTATTTCGAGCCGGCGACCATCGAGGAAAGGTCGAGCGAGACGAGGGTCTTGCCGCGGAGCGATTCGGGCACATCCCCTTCGACGATGCGCTGGGCGAGGCCTTCGACGACGGCGGTTTTGCCGACGCCGGGCTCGCCGATGAGCACGGGGTTGTTCTTCGTGCGGCGGCTGAGCACTTGGACGACGCGGCGGATTTCGCCGTCGCGGCCGATGACGGGGTCCAGTTTGCCTTCGCGCGCGCGGGCGGTGAGGTCGACCCCGAATTTTTCGAGGCTCTTGAAGGAGCCTTCCGGGTTTTCTTTGTTCATGCTTGTTCCTTTGGTGAGTTTTGCGATGCTGGCGCGGATCGCTTTCGGGGTCGCGCCGAAGTCTTTGAGGATGTCGCCAGGGGTTTTTGCGGCCTTGGCGATGCCGTAGAGCAAGTGCTCGGTCGAGATGTACCCTTCTGCCCCTTGCCCCATGCCGGCGCCGGCTTCTTTCCCGGCGGCTTCAAGTGCGTCGTAGCCATCGCCCTGGAAGACGGGTTTTTGGTCGGTGCTCCCGGTGAGGCGTGGCAAGCGCTGGATTTCTTGGGTGATTCGCTCTTTGAGCGCGCCGATGTGCACGCCCGTGTCGGTGAGCACGGCCGTGGCGATTGAGTCTTCTTGTTCGAGCAGTGCCGCGAGCAAGTGCAGACCGGTGACGTTGGTGTTGCGCAGTGTTTCCGCCGAGCGCGTTGCCGCCTCGACGGCTTCGCGCGAGCGTTGGGTGAAGGAAAACTGCATATTTTCCGCTCCTTTCACGTGGTGTGCGTGGAGCGGGGTTGTGGCCTGGCAGGTCCGACGGTTGCCGAGCCTTCCTCGTTCTCACGCTTACGCTCTATGCAACGCCACCAAAGTTGAGTCTATTCCGCTCAACTTTCATCATTGTCGAAAATGGTCGTCCACCTGCCGTTTTGCGATTCGCGGCCGCGCAGGCGGTCGAGCGCTCGGCGTTCCTTTTTCGTGGGGCGGCCAGTCCCACGCTCACGCCGCGGCGGCGCCGCGAAGAGCTGCGGGGGCGGCGGAACGGAGATGTCGGTGTAGGCCTCGCGGGCAAGTGGCGCACCAACTCTCTTTGAAAGCAATTGTGTGACGACGTACTCGTTCGTGTAGCCGGGGTGGCGTATGGCAACCGTGCTGCCCACGCTCAAGCGGAAGCTCGGCTTCACGACCTCACCATCGACGCGCACGTGCGAGGCTCTGATCGCGCTCGCGGCGAGGGAGCGCGTTTTAAATAGCCGCACCGCGTGCAGCCACGTATCAAGGCGCACGCTCACGGCTCCCGCCTGCTTGTTCTCATTCACGGTGCTACTTTCGCACACTCGGCTTGCTCATAGCGCAACCACGTGCGACTTCGCTACTCCACCCATGAAGCACCCCGGGTGTCTCGGGTTAATATGCAGGTTCGCTCCTTAGACTGCACACGTCAGATGCAGGGGCGAATCTCGCACGCCCCACACAGGATCCCGGAGAGGAGGCGCTCATGCCCGCGGCACGGTCGTACGTCATCGATCCGGCTTCCGAGGCGAGCGCACATCCCCTCCCCTTGAATGCCTCGGAACTTCTCGATTTTGCCATTTCGCATTTCCGTTCACGCACGGCTATCGAGATGAGCGGAACCCGCGTGAGCTATGGGCAGCTTGGCCGCCGCATTCGATGCCTTGCGCAGGGACTCTTGGATTCGGGAATCCGTGCGGGCGACCGCGTCGCGATCGTCCTGCCTATGAGCATTGAAGCCGTCGTGGCGTTCCACGCGGTCCTTCGGATCGGAGCGATCGCCGTGCAGCACTCCGATCGCGAACCGATGATGCGCCTGAGCCGGGAATTTGCCGATTACACGCCGGTCGCGGTCATCATCGCCGAGTATCGTCTCAATGCGCTCGCGGGTCTCGACCAGCACGCGCGACCAAAAACCGTCATCACCGTCCAAGCGCCGGAGCTTCCGAAGACTGCCCCGCGTCGGCTCACCCTTACGGGGGCACTCGCAGAGATTGCGAAAGCGGGCGGCAAGGGAGTCATGCGGGTTGCGTCGCCGTCGAAAAGCCCCGCGCAGCTTCCCCTCACTTTCTGCACGCGCACGCGCTTCAAGGACCTGCTGGGCTCAGCGCCGCTTCCTGACGACTACCCCTATCCGAGCCCGCGTGACCTCGCGGCCATCGTGTACGAAGGGCACACGCGGGCCAGCTCGCTCGGGGCGATGCTCACCCACGACAATCTCACGGCGCTCGCGCACCAGTCCCTGGAGTATCTCGAGACGGCGCCGGCCGGGACCGAGACCGGCTACGCGCTGTGGCCGCTGCACTCGGTGATCGGGATCGCCGATACTCTCACGACCAGCCTCTTTTACGGTCGGCACACGATTCTCTTCCCGCGGTTCGACCGCGCCGGCCTCATGCGCGCTCTCAAGAAGCACCCTCCCGAGGTGATCTCCGGCGATACCGAGGTCTTCCGCTTCCTCGCCGAGCATGCCCGCACGACAGGCCGGTCCCTCACATTGAGGCTCGCGTTGAGTCCCGTGAGCCGTGACCACGCACCGAGTTTTCGGGATTGGGCACGGGACCTTGGCTGGCCGCTCATGGTCGGTTACAGCGGCGCTGAAGCTGGCGTGACCGTGTATTTGCGCACCGCGGAAGAGGGGCGCGAGCACACCGTGGGGACACCGCTCCCCTCGATCGAGGTGCGGGTCGTGGATCTAAATGACCGCAGGCGCGTCGTGGGCCCGGGAACCGTCGGCAAGCTCATGATCAAAGGACCTCAGGTGTTCCACGGGTATTGGAAGAAGCCCGATGAAAGCACGGCCGTGCTCAGCGCGGACGGCTGGGTGCTGACCACTTCGCTCGCCTCGATTGACGCTGACGGCTACGTCACGCTCGCTCCCGCGCCGCCGCACTAACATGGGGTCATGGCACGCCTCATTTCGATTCACCCCGTCACTCCACAGCAGCGCCTGCTCGACCAGGTTGTTGAGCGGCTAAAGGACGGTGAGCTCATCGCGTACCCCACCGATTCGGGGTACGCGCTCGGCTGCCGCATCGGTGCCCACGAGGCGTTAGAGCAGATCCGCACGATTCGCCACACCGGCAAAGACCACCACTTTACGGTCATGTGCAGCGAGTTTGGCCAGCTGGGCACCTACGTGCGCATTTCGAATCCCAACTACCGCTTGCTGCGCGCGCATACCCCGGGCCCGTACACGTTCATCATGCCGGCGACGAAGGAGCTCCCGCGCCGCATGCTCCACCCGAAGAAGCACACGGTTGGGGCGCGCATTCCCGATCACGTGGTGGCGCGCGCGATCGTTGAGGCACTCGGGGAGCCTCTCATGAGTTCGAGCCTCATCATGCCCGGCGAGAGCTCCGTGCTCACGGAATCATGGGTCGTCGAGGATCGCCTCGGCCACCTCATTCCCGCGATTATCGACGGGGAGGTCACGGGCACAGAGCCCACAAGCATCATTGACCTCACGGGCGATGTCCCGCGCGTTCTGCGCGAGGGTGCGGGCGACACACGCGCGTTCGAATAAACAGGAGCGGGCTCGAGGGGCGTGGGGCGGTCCGACGCCTGCCGAGCCTACGCTGTGCCCAAGGCCTTCGCGCGCTTATCGGCCTTTGTCAGATCCTCGAGGGCACCGGCAAAAATGAAGACCCCGACCGCGTAGAGGGGCACGAGTGCGAGGGCATAACGCAGCGTGAAGAGATCGGCGAGCCAGCCGACGATCGGCGGGGCGAGAAGGAACCCGATGCGCGCGAACCACCCGACAACGGTGATGCCGACTCCGTGACCGAAATCTTCAATGTTGTCGCCCGCACGGAAGACGGCCGGGAAGAGGGTCGCGACACCCCAGCCCGCAGCGGCGAAGCCGATGACCGCCGTCACGGCGTTTGGCCACACGAGCATGAGGCCCATACCCACGAACGAAATTACCGCGCCGACGCGTGCCGTTTTTCGGTCGCCCCACGCATCCACGATCGGGTCTCCCACGAATCGACCGACCATCTGCGCACCTTGGAGGGCGACGAAAGCGAGTCCCGCGACGAACGGCGAAGCATTGAAGGTGTGGGTCATGAAGAGCGCACCCCATGTGCTCCCCGCGTCCTCGGTCGAGCCGGCAAAGACGAGAACCATGCCGAGCGCGCCGAGGAGTGCGAGCGCACCGAGCTTCCCGCGTGTTGGCGGGGGGCTTTCGAGGAAGGTGTCGCCGCTCGTCTCCCCCATGAGATCAGCCGGTGCTTCGTTCGCGGAGGAGGCGCTTGGAGACGAAACTTCTTTGACGCGCTCGGAGGCGTCGGAACCTTTGAGTAGGAACGGGAAGTTCGCAATCGCGATGGCCCCAAACACAACGAGCCCGCCCCAGCCTTGCCAGGCGAGCGGGACGCCGAATTGCGCGCACGCGGAGCCGATCACGCCCCCAAGCACAGCGCCGAGGGACCAAAATCCGTGAAAGCTGTTGATGATCGAGCGGCGATAGCGGCGCTCGACCCTCATCCCGTGAGCGTTCTGCGAAATATCCGTAATGGCGTCGAAGCTCATCGCGAGCACGAAGCCGAGCGCGAGCATGCCCCAGCTCGGAGCGAGATAGATGAGCACGTGCGCGCTCGAGGCCAGGAGCTGAAAGATCACCGCGGTCTTCCCGGATCCGAGCCGCTTCATAATCGGCGCGGCGAGCAAGCCAAAAGCGAGACCGCCGAGCGGACCGAGACCGACGGCGAGTCCAAGTTCCGCGTTATTGATGCCCAGCTGCCGCACTATCTCCGGATAGCGCGGGAGAATCGCACAGAAACTCACGCCATTGAGGAGAAACACAAGCGAAACCGCCCACCTTGCGCGGACGGCTTCACGATCTGGCAGAAAAGTTTCGGGCATCCCATCTCCAAACACCGTAGGCTTAAGGCATGTCTACTCATATTAATGCCCCCGAAGGCGCAATCGCGCCCTACGTCCTCTTCCCCGGTGACCCCTATCGCGCGAGGTGGATCGCAGAAACCTTCCTTGACGATGCGAAGCTCTATAACGAGGTGCGCGGCATGCTCGGCTACACGGGCACATACAAGGGCGTGCGTGTGAGCGTGCAGGGCTCAGGCATGGGCCAGCCGTCGATGGCGATCTACGCGCACGAGCTCATGAACGACTACGACGTCCAGGCCATCATCCGCGTGGGCACCGCGGGCGGTATGGCGCCGGAGGTCAAGGTGCGCGACGTCGTGATCGCGAGCACCGCCAGCACGGATTCGGCCATGAACCGCGCGCGTTTCGGTGACGTCACCTACGCCCCCGCGGCCGACTTCGAACTCTTGCGCCTCACGGTGGAGGCTGCCGAAGCGCAAGAACTCCCCTATCGCGTTGGCGGTCTGTTCTCCGCCGACCAGTTCTACAACCCGAATCCGATCACCCAAACCCTCGCCAACTACGGCGTGCTTGGAGTCGAGATGGAAACCGCTGGGCTGTACACGCTCGCCGCGCAGTTCGGCCGCAAGGCGCTATCCGTGTGCACGATCTCCGACCATCTGCTCACGGGTGAAGAGACGAGCGCTCAGGAGCGCCAGGAGACGTTCGACTCGATGATCGTCATGGCGCTCGAGGCCGTCGTGGCCCTCGATAAAAGCGCAGATAAGAAGCGTGCGCAATAGCTCGCTCCTGCTTCTTCGCAACGAAAAGGCCTCGGCGACCGCGCCGGGGCCTTTTGCTATCGCTGCTGTTCTACTTCATGAAGAAGCGCGGGACGATATCGAACGCGAGAAAGAGCGCGACAATCGACATGGCAAGCCCAACGACGAACCAGATCGGCGCAATCGTGTAGAGGCTCATAACGTAAAGGCCGCCAGCGAAAAGCACGAACACGACCGCGGTGAGGAGAATCGAAAAGCCGAGGCTGTAGCCCTGCGAGGTTTCGTTGCTTGCCGCGGCGTTATTGTGCTGGGTCACGCTTTTCTCCATGATGGTCGGGTAGGAATGTCGGCCGCCGCAAGCGGCCGCCGCGACCTCAGTCTAAACGATGGACGAAAGTCCTCCAAGTGCTTCGCGGCGAGTCCGTCTCCTGTATAACGGGGACATGGAGAAAAACACACGCCGAGCGCTCACCGTCATTCAACACGAGGACGACTGCCCACCGGGCATGCTCGAACCGCTCGCGCGTGCCGCGGGCCTCACGCTCAACGTTATTCGACCCTACCGCGGCGAAACGCTGCCGTCCCTTACGAGCATCGCCTCCACGTCCCGCGGTCTCATCATCCTCGGCGGTGGCCCGGGCCCGCTCGAGGACGATCGCTACAACTGGCTCGCACCGTGCCGAAAGCTCTGTCTTGACGCTGTCGAGACCACATTTCCGCTCTTTGGAATTTGCCTCGGCGAGGAACTTCTCGGAGCTGCACTAGGCAGTGCGATCACCCGCAGGCCGGAGCCTGCCGTCGGGCTCTGCACCGTAATAGCGCAGCCAGCTGCCGCCACCGATCCCCTGTTCTCCCGTGCCGAGCTTCACGAAACCGGGACGGTGTTCCGCGCATTCCAGTGGCACAAGGACGAAGTCTCCGCACTCCCCACGACCACTCCCGGTGGCGCGCCCATCGTTCCCCTCGCCCTCGACAGCGAGGGCCGCCTCGAAGCCTTCCGGGCTGGCGAGGCGGCATGGGGTGTGCAGTTCCACCCCGAGGTCACGCCCGCAATTGCGACGCGCTGGGCCGCTACGAGCGCACTCACGCCCGCCGAACGAGAACGCGATTCCTTCGCGCGCGAGATTGAACAGTGGCGCGCGAGCGCCCAGGGAATGCACGGTTCCGACGGCGCCTTGCGGCTACTCGAAGCTTTCCTCCACCTTGTACAGCCAGCCCGCCACTAGGAGCGGCCGCGCGATGGAAGGTTACGCGGCTTGCGTTGACGCCTCATGCACGCGCGCAGCTTCGCGATAGAAGCCAAGGAGCTGTTCGGCGAGAACCGGCCACGTGCGCTGGCGCACCGAGTCCTGAGCGGCCGCAGCGAAATGCTCGCGTTTCGCATCGTCCCCGAGGAGGTCCTCGACGTAGGCACGAAGCTCATCGAGCTTGCCGGGCGTGTACAGCCAGCCCGTACGCGAATGGTCGATGAGGTCGATGGGGCCGCCAGAGCGGGGGGCTATCGCCGGCAGCCCAGAAGCCATCGCCTCCTGGATCGTCTGGCAGAAAGTTTCGAGCTCTCCCGTGTGCACAAACAGGTCGCACGTAGCCACAATCTCCGCAAGCTCGGCGCCCTTCTTGAACCCCGCGAAATACGCGCCCGGCATGGCCGCGCGAAGCTCTGCCTCGAGGGGCCCTTCGCCAACGATCACGAGGCGAACGTTGGGAAGCGATTCAAGCACGGCGAGGTCCTCGACCTGCTTCTCGGCTGCAAGGCGCCCGACGTACACCACGAGCTTTTCCCCATTCGGGGCGAGGCGCTCGCGAAGCTCGTCGCTGCGCCGCGAGGGCGAGAACTGCGAAGTGTCGACCCCACGGCGCCAGATCTGCACGCGTTCGATGCCGTGCTCGACGATCTGATTGCGCGTGCTTGACGACGGTGCAAGATTCACCTCGCAGCGGTTATGGATGTCGCGGAGGAACATCCACATCGCTTCCTCGAGAACTGGCGCCCCGTACTTGCGCGTGTAGCCAGGAAGGTCAGTTTGGTAGATCGCAACCGTTGGGATACCTCTTTTGACGGCGGCCTTCGACGCTGCGTTGCCGAGCAGGGCAGGGCAGGCAAGATGGACGACATCGGGATGAAAATCGTCGATGATCGAGCGAATGCGGTAGTTGGTCGTCGCACTCATGCGCACCTGGCCGTAGCCCATCATGGGTATCGACAGCACGGGGATGATTGGCACGCGCTCCGCGCCGAACGTCAATTCATTCGGGATACCGGGCGCGCCGGGGGCGACAATCCGCACCTCGTGGCCGGAGAGAGCGAAGCACTCGACGACGCGAAGAACGGAGTTAGTCACGCCGTTCATATGGGGAAGGAACGATTCGGCAACTACGAGGATTTTCACGCTTCCGATTGTGCAGCCTCGGAGCAACGCCCACGATAAAGACACGTGACCCCAATGTGACGGGGGCGTGAACGCTACGCGTCACGCCCCCGTCACTTTCGCGGCTGGTCGCGGATAACCTCAGTACTTCGCCGAGGCGATGCCCGCGCCCTCCACGAGGGACTCGAGCTTCGCCCATGCGATCTCCGGGTGGATGCGGCCGCCAAGACCACAGTCGGTCGACGCAATCACACGCTCGGGGCCCACGATGTCCGCAAAACGCTCGATGCGCTGCGCCACGAGCTCGGGATGCTCCACGACGTTCGTCGAGTGCGAGACGATGCCGGGAACGATCACGCGATCCTCGGGCAGCGTGACGTCCTTCCAGACAACCCACTCGTGCTCGTGGCGCACATTCGCCGCTTCGAACGAGTAGTACTTCGCGTTAACCTCGAGCATGAGCTCGGCGAGATACTTGAACTCGAAGTCCGTCACGTGCGGCCCGTGCCACGAACCCCAGCACGTGTGCAGGCGCACGAGCTCGCGAGGGATTCCATCGATCGCACGGTTGATGGCATCGACGCGCTTCTTCGTAAACGCGAGGTAGTCCTCAACGCTAGGCTCAGGGTTGATCTGGTCGAAGTTCTCGGCAAGCGAAGGGTCATCGATCTGGATCTGGATGCCGGCGTCGGTGATGGCCTTGTACTCGGGGCGCATCACCTCCACCCACGCGTCGAGGAACGCATCCGGATCACCGTAGTATTCGTCGTGAATTCTGGCGCCCGAGCCCGGCGACAGGGTCGAAAGGTAGCCCTTTTCATACCCCGACTTCTCAAGTGCGTGCGAGAAGTTTCGAATGTCGTTGGCGCACAGGTCCTTACCGAGCTCGGAGAAGGCAACCGGCCCAGTGGCAGCAGGAATGATGAACGTTTCCGGCTTGTCGTTGGTCGTGGGAACACCGGTAACGGGATCGGCGTACGCTCCAGGGAAAAGGCTGCGGTCGCGGCGATCGTCGAAGCTCGTCAAGACAATCTTGCCGGGCTCGCTGCGCTGCGGTTCCGCATTGAAGAAATCGGTCCCCGTGAGCTCGAGCCCCTCGGTGCGGTCGTAGATGTATGACCACCAGGAGCCGTAATTCACGGCTGAGCCCATCGCCTTGCCGTACTCGCCATCGCCCGGCACGGAAATACCGATCTCCTTCTGGCGGGCCACGACGCCATCGACCGCGTCCGCGAGGATGCGTTCAAACTCAGGCGATTTCTTAGGGGTGAAGCCGTCGGCCTCAAGCTCCCTGTTGTAGTTCGCGTCGATCAGTTCTTGGGTGCGCGGGAGCGAGCCCGCGTGTGTGGTGAGTATCTCTGTCATGCCCATCAACCTACGAGATTCGCACCGGCGTGGCCAAACTCCAGTTCACGCTCGTTCATGTTTCCCAAGACCCACGCAAAAGTGGGGCGCTCCCGGAGGAACGCCCCACCCTTAGGATGCGCTATTAGCCCTGTTCGTAGGCGTCAAGCGGCTGGCACGAGCACACGAGGTTGCGGTCACCGTATGCCTGGTCGATGCGCCTGACCGGCGGCCAGTACTTCGCCTGGTACTGCATCTGCTTGGTCATGTGGAAGTCAGGGTCATAGCCCGCTTCGCTCGCGGCGTTCACACCCGGGTACACGGCTTCGTCACGCGAGTAGGGATGATCCCACTCCTCGCGCGCAACCGAATACGCGGTGTGCGGGGCGTTGACGAGCGGGTTGTCGTCCTTCGGCCACTCGCCCGACACAACCTTTTCGGCTTCGTCCGCGATCCGGTGCATAGCGAGAATGAAGCGCTCGATCTCCCACAGGTCTTCCGATTCGGTCGGCTCAATCATGAGGGTGCCCGCAACGGGGAAGCTCATGGTCGGAGCGTGGAAACCGTAGTCAATGAGGCGCTTCGCGACATCATCGACGGTAATACCCGTACGGTCGGTGAAGGGGCGCAGATCCACGATGCACTCGTGCGCCACGAGCCCGTTCTCCCCGCGGTAGAGGATTTCGAACTTCTCGCTGAGCCGCTTTGCCATGTAGTTTGCGGCAAGCACGGCCGATGCGGTCGCGTGGCGCAGCCCCTTCGCGCCCATGAGGCGGATGTAGGTCCACGGGATGGGCAGGATCGACGGGGAACCGTACGGTGCCTGCGACACAGGTGCGCCGCCGTGGGCGCGATCCGCACCGCCAATGACGGGGTGCTCCGCATTTTGCATGTCCGGGTGCCCCGGCAGGAACGGTGCGAGGTGGGCCTTCGCCGCAACGGGGCCGACGCCGGGCCCGCCACCGCCGTGCGGAATGCAGAACGTCTTGTGCAGATTCAAGTGCGAGACGTCGCCGCCGAATTCGCCCGGCTTCGCCACTTCGAGCAGCGCGTTGAGGTTTGCGCCATCAACGTACACCTGCCCGCCAGCATCGTGCACGAGCTGCGTGATCGTACGGACTTCGGACTCGTACACGCCGTGGGTCGACGGGTACGTGATCATGATGCACGCGAGTTCATCGGCGTGATCCTTGATCTTCTGCTTGAGGTCGTCGAGATCCACGTTGCCGTTAGCGTCGCTCGCAACAACGACGACGCGCAGGCCCGCGAGGACCGCGGAAGCGGCGTTTGTGCCGTGGGCCGAGCTCGGCACGAGGCACACGGTGCGGGCGGATTCGCCGCGGCTCGCGTGGTAGGCGCGGATCGCGAGAAGACCCGCGTACTCGCCCTGCGAACCAGCGTTCGGCTGAAGCGACACGGTGTCGTAGCCTGTGACGTCGGCGAGCCAGGTTTCGAGCTGAGTAATGAGCTCGACGTAGCCTTGAACGTCGCTTGCGGGCGCGGACGGGTGGATCGCGTTGAACTCGGGCCACGTAACTGCGGCCATTTCGGTCGCGGCATTGAGCTTCATCGTGCACGAACCGAGCGGGATCATGCCGCGATCGAGAGCGTAGTCCTTATCGGCGAGACGGCGCAGGTAACGCATCATCGCGGTCTCCGAGCGGAACGAGTTGAACACGGGCGCCTCGAGGAACGAGGACGTGCGCGCGAGTTCGCCCCAGGTCTCACCGGGCTGAGCCCATTCGTCAAAAGCCACGTCGCCGACGTGCGAGGGCGAGAACTCCGAAAATACCTCGATGATCTCCGAAAGCGCGCTCGGCGTGACAGTCTCGTCGAGGCTGACGTGGACGGTGTCCGCATCGGGATGAGCGACGAGGATGCCTCGGTCGTCGAAGGCCCGAGCAATGTCCTCAGCCTTGCCGTTGACGGTCACTTCAAGGGTGTCGAAGAACGTCTCGTGCTTGAGCTGGAAACCGTTCGATGTGAGCCACGCAGCGAGTGCGGCGGTGCGGCCAGCGACCTCGCTAGCAATCTGCTTGAGGCCTTCGGGGCCGTGGTACACGGCGTACATCGACGCCATAACAGCGAGCAGGACCTGCGCCGTGCAGATATTGCTCGTTGCCTTCTCGCGGCGAATGTGCTGCTCACGAGTCTGGAGGGCGAGGCGATACGCGGGGTTGCCCTCCGCATCGAGGGAGATACCCACGAGTCGGCCGGGAATCTGCCGCTCAAGCCCCTTCGAGACCGCCATGTAGCCGGCGTGCGGCCCACCGAAGCCGAGCGGAACGCCGAAGCGCTGGGAGTTACCCACCGCAACATCCGCGCCGAGCTCGCCGGGTGAGGCAAGGAGCGTGAGCGCGAGCAGATCCGCGGCCACGATTGCCTTCGCCTTGTTGGCCTGAACCGCGGCAATCACGTCGCGAGGATCCCACACGCGACCCGAAGCGCCCGGGTACTGCACAAGCGCGCCGAAGTACTCGCCCGACGGAGCGCCATCGTTCGCGAAATCGACATCCTTCAGTTCAATGCCAACGGCCTCGGCACGGCCGCCGAGAACAGCGCGGGTCGACGGCAACACGTCGGTGTCCACGAGGAACACATTCGACTTATTGCCGCGGGCCGCGCGGCGCGCAAGAAGCATTGCCTCGGCAGCCGCCGTGGCCTCATCGAGCATCGACGAGTTTGCGATCTCGAGGCCCGTGAGGTCCCCGATCATGGTCTGATAGTTGAGCAGCGCCTCGAGTCGGCCCTGCGAGATCTCAGGCTGGTACGGCGTGTACGCCGTATACCAAGCTGGGTTCTCGAGGATGTTTCGCTGAATGACCGAGGGCGTGTACGTGCCGTAGTACCCGTGGCCGATAAGCGAGCGCTTCACGGTGTTTTTCTTCGCAAGAGCGCGAAGCTCCTCGAGAGCCTCGGCTTCGCTCGCGCCTTCGGGAAGCAGAGAATCCAGCCCTTCGTCGAGAAGGATCGTGCCCGGCACGGCCTTCTCAAGAAGTGCACCGAGCGAGTCGAGGCCTAGTGCCTCGAGCATTCTCTTCTGGTCCTCGCTCGCAGTGCCGACATGCCGACGAACGAACGAATGAAGACCGTCGATCGCCGAATTATCGACAGCGACGTTGCTGTGGTGTTCAGACATGAACGGGAAACTCCTCAAATATTTACTTGCTGGTCAGTTCGCTGTATTCCTCGGCCGAGAGCAGATCATCGGGGATATCGGTGACCTTGACCTTGATGAGCCATGCTTCGCCGAAGGGATCGTCGTTGACCTTCTCGGGGCTTTCGACGACGTCCTCGTTCACCTCGGTGACCTCGCCGGATAGCGGGGCAAAAAGATCCGAGACCGACTTCGTCGACTCGATCTCGCCCATCTCGGTGCCGGCCTCAATTTCTTCACCGACGGAGGGCAGGTCGACGTAGACAACGTCGCCGAGCTGGTCAGCAGCGAAGTCGGTCACGCCGATCGTTGCGGTGCCGTCGCCTTCCTCGCGCACCCATTCGTGGTCCTTGCTGTACTTCAGATCCGACATCTTTGTTCCTTTCAGAGTGTGTGAAGCGTACCTTCGTGAAAATCCTACGGGCCGCCTCCTGGTAGGCAGCCCCACGCGTCACTTGGCGCGCGAGTAAAACGGGAGAGATACGACGGTGGCGGGCAGTGCCTTGCCACGCACATCAATCGACAGTTCCTGACCTTCGTTCGAGAGGTGAGGCTCAACGTAAGCAAGCGCAATCGGGTAACCGAGAGTCGGTGCAAGCGCGCCCGAGGTCAGCTCCCCTACCTCCGTGCCGTTCTCATCGTGAAGAACGTAGCCCGCGCGGCCGGCGCGGCGACCGTCGGCCTTGAGCCCCACGAGCACTCGGCGATCCGAAAAATCCTTGCCCTCGAGGGCTTCGCGCCCGACGAAATCGCCTTTCGACTTGAAAGCGACCACGCGGCGAAGGCCCGCCTGTGCCGGGACGATATCGAGGCTCAGCTCGTGGCCATAAAGGGGCATGCCGGCTTCGAGACGGAGCGTGTCGCGGCACGCGAGCCCGCACGACTGGATGTTCTCGCCTCCAACGCCAGCAATGGCCTCCCACGTCTTCACACCCAGGGCGTTCGGAACGTAGATTTCGAAGCCGTCCTCGCCCGTGTAACCGGTGCGGGCAAAAAGGATCTCCTCGCCCTCGTAGGTTCCCGCAAGAATGCGGTAGTACTTGAGAGCATCGAGAGCATCGAGATCCACCTCGATGCCTTCGCGTTCAGCAAAGCCGCGCACGATTTCCGCGGATTTCGGGCCCTGAACCGCAACGAGCGCGATCTCCTCACTGCGATCGGTGACCTCGACGTCGAAACGCTCGGCGCGTTCCTTGAGAGCGGCGGCGTCGACGAGACGATTTCCCGCGTTCGGGACGGTGAGGAAGCGATCCTCTGCGAGGCGGTAGACGATCAGGTCATCGATGATGCCGCCTTCCTCGCTCAGCAAGAGCGAGTACTTCGCGCGCCCCACCTCAAGCGAACTGATCTTGCCCGCAAGCGCATAGTCAAGCGCTTCGCCAGCCTCTGGGCCCGTAAAGAACACCTCGCCCATGTGCGAGAGATCGAACTGGCCGGCGCGCTCGCGCACGGCGGCGTGCTCGGCGAGATCCGAGGTGTAGCGCACGGGCATATTCCAGCCCGCAAAATCGGTGAACGAGGCGCCCTCGCGTTCGTGAACGGCGAACAGTGGGCTGTTGATGAGCTCGGCCATCGGGTTTCCTGCCCTTTCTTGCGCGATACTCGCGCGGTGTATCCCGCGTCGTCGCGGGGTGTCCGGGTTGCAGTGACATGAACACGACCAAAACACGCGGTGCCCCGCATCGCGAGCGCACCTCGAAATGTCTCAGGCGTCACAGTTAAAGTAGTGGGCGTGAGACGCGAACACGAACCCTATTGGCCAGTTCGGCTACGCACCGAACGACTTCATATCCGGGAACCCGGAGAGGCAGACCGGGACGACTACGTGCGACTCATGACCGATCCCTCGGCGAGCCGATACCTCGGCGGAGCCGTGAATTTCGGCTCGCGCCAGGCTCTCGAACTTTCCCCGCTCGGGAACACGTGGGGCGCCTGGATCATTGCGCACGGCGCTACGGATCAGATGCTCGGTATCGTCAACCTGAACTACGACCGCGACGAACTCGAAATCACCTACGCGCTCCTGCCCGAATTCGTCGGTCACGGATACGCGCGCGAAGCTGTCAGGCGCGTCATCGAGTTCGCTAGAGACACCCTCGACGAACCCGTCATGATTGCCGTTGTTCAAACATCGAACAAGCGCTCGGTAGAACAGCTCAAAAAGATCGGCTTCCGCGTACGCCGCGGACTCGAAGAATTCGGGAGCCAGCAGCTCCTCATGGAATACCCGCTGCAAGCCGAGCCGGGCGAGTGTCGGACCTCCGTCACCGCACCCGAGATCCCCACACTCTAAAACGGGTCGAGGAACGGGTTGCGCCTCTCGCGCCCGCGGTGTTCCGCCCAGCGCGCGAGCACCGTGTGGGCGTCTTCCCGCACCACATAGTCGAACACACCCGCGAGGCGGTCCGAGTCCGCGTACGGGTTGATACACACGGTCACCGCACCCGAAGCGCGCGCAAGCGGCGCGAGCAGCGATGCCGGGGCAACCGTGTTCGACGTACCGACGGCGAGGAACACGTCGCAGTTACGCGCCGCGTTTTCCGAATACTCGAGCACTCCGCTCGGGAGCATCTCGCCGAAAAGGACGATGTCGGGACGCATGAGAGCCCCGCACACGGGGCAGTCGCGCGGCACCCCGTAATGCTCGGGATCGGAAGGATCACGCTCGGGATCGAGGCGCACGGCGAGTTGCGCGCGCCACGTGCACTCCGGGTTGAGGCACACAGCCTCCGCCGCGCTTCCGTGCAGTTCGGCAACATCGTGCGAACCGGCGAACTGGTGCAGCCCGTCGACGTTCTGAGTCAGAATCGTTGCGTCGAGCGCTGCGAGAGCTCTATGCCCGGGGGTCGGCCCAGCGATAAGCGCCCGCTCAAACACGCTCCCCCACACGCGCCACAGGATCGGCACATTTCCCGGAAGACGACTGACGTCCATTGCCGCCTCGAGATCGGGGTTTTCCTCCCAGATCCCACCCGGCCCGCGGAACGTCGCAAGCCCGGCCGCAGCACTCAGCCCGGCACCGGTCAGCGCGACGACCCGCTCATGATGGGGTCGAAGCTCGAACGAACGATTTCTCACGCGCGCACTCAGTAGCGCATGCCCATGCGGTCGCGGACCTCATCGAGGGTTTGGACCGCCTGCTCGCGCGCACGCTCCGTGCCCGCGCGCAGCACCTCGAAGAGGTAGTCGGGATTCGCCTCGAGCTCGGCGCGACGCGCCCGCACCGGTTCGAGATGAGCATTGAGGGCGTCGGCGCACATCACCTTGAGCGTCCCCGCGCCCTTATCACCGATCTCCTCGGCGATGTCCTCCGGCGCGCGGCCGGTACATTCAGCAGTAATGGTGAGGAGGTTCGAGACCTCGGGGCGATTGTCGGGATCGAACGTAATGAGGCGCTCCGAGTCGGTCTTAGCCTTCTTGATCTTCTTCGCCGTTTCCGCGGCGGTCATCTTGAGCATGACCGTGTTCCCACGAGACTTCGACATCTTGTCGCCGTCGAGACCGAGAATGACAGCGGCCTTCGAGAGCAGCGCATCAGGCTCCGGGAAATACTTTTCGCCGCCGGCGAAGCGCTCGTTGAAGCGTCGCGCAATGAGGCGGGTCTGCTCGATGTGCGGGAGTTGATCCTTGCCAACCGGAACGAGATTGCCGTGGCAGAAAAGGATGTCTGCCGCCTGGTGGACGGGGTACGTGAGCAGCAAGCCGCCCATCGCGCTCTTGCCCGCAGCCTGCATCTCCGACTTCACGGTGGGATTGCGCTCGAGTTCCGGCTGCGTCACGAGCGAGAGAAACGGGAGCATGAGCTGGTTGAGTTCGGGAACACCCGAATGCGCGAAGATCGTTGCGCGCTCAGGATCGATGCCCGCAGCGAGGTAGTCGGTGAGGAGCTCGCGCACCGAGCCCTTGATATCCCCCGCGACGTCACGATCCGTAATCACCTGGTAATCAGCGACGAGGATCCAGGTTTCTACCCCCTGCTGCTGAAGGCGAACCCTGTTCTTGAGCGTGCCGAAATAATGGCCTATATGCAGAGCACCCGTGGGGCGATCTCCGGTGAGCATGCGAAAGACCGACGGGTCCTTCGCAAGCTGTTCCTCAACCTGAGCGTTGCGCTTGAGCGCCGCCTCGTAGGTCTTATTGGGAATGTCGGCGATATGGGTCGTGGGGGCAGAGTCGGTGGTGTTCACGCCTTTAAGCCTATCGTGTTCGCGGGCGGTGAGGTGGTTTGCCGAACCACGAGCTCGGGACGGACAACGTAGACGGCGCGAGGGGCTTGCCTCGACTCCCCCGTTGCACTGCTCACGCTTCGTATGGCGGTACGCGCGATGGCCGGCACCGGTTGGCGAATTGTTGTAAGCGCGGGAGTATGGTGCGCCGCGAGCGGAATATCGTCGTACCCCACGACCGACATGTCCGCAGGCACTTGGAGCCCAAGATCACGAATCGCTGCGATTGCCCCGAGCGCCATTTGATCACTCCCGCACACCATGGCCGTGCATCCTTGGTCGTAGAGCTCAAGTGCGGCCTGGTAACCACCCGCAAACGAAAAATCGGTATAAGCGACGCATCCGAACTCGTGGGGCCAGTGCTCCTCGAACGCCGCAACCTTGCCGCGTACCGGCCACGAGTGCTCGTCGCCAACCGCGAGGCCCACGCGCACGTGACCGAGGTGCCGCAAGTGCTCGAGCGCGAGAAAGACCGCTTTCGAATCATCGGTGCTGATGAAACTCGCGTCCAGCCCGGGGCGCACCCCGTTAATGAGGCAGAGCTTGATGCCGCGTTCGGCGCACGCGATGTAGTGATCGATGCTCGTTTCATCGTGCGCGTGCTGACCCGAGACAAGAACGATCCCGCGCGCGCCGGCGCGTATGAGGCGCTCCATGGAGGCGGCTTCTTGCGCCTCGCTTCGCGCGTTGATGCTCACGAGAGTCTCGAGGTCCGCGGCGTAGGCCTCAGCTTCGAGCCGCTCGAGAAAGAGCGGGAAGATCGGGTTTTCCATGTTGGGCATGACAAGGCCTACGAGAGGCGCCGCGTCATCGATTGCACCGTCGGTACGACCGAGCAGGCGCGCGACTGAAAGAACCTTGTCGCGAGTTGCAGCGTTGACACCGGGTTTGCCCGCAAGGACGCGCGACACGGTTGCTTCACTCACGTGCGCTTTGCGCGCTATATCGATGAGTCGCACCTTCGCCATACGGTCCCTCCAGGGCCAAAAGTGTCGCGCGTGGAGCGGCGTCCACATTGGTAAACCATGCGCGCGAGCTGAATTATCGAACTGCAAGTTTCTTGCGATCTTTCTGATATTTTTGCACAACTTTCGCTTTCGCGCTACGGTGAAAGCACGACATACCCCCGTCGCCCCGCGCCTACGCGGGTCCACCATTTCAAAGGAGAACACGGTGAAGATTCGCCGCAAGACTTTCCTCGCTGCAAGCGCAGCAACCATCGGCGCTACTGCCCTCGCCGCATGTGGCGGCGACAAATCGGGCTCGAACTCCTCGGGCGCTTCGGACGGCGGCGCGAGTGGCGACGAGTCCAAGGCCCCAGAACGTGCCGACGCCGACCTCGTCATCTGGACCGATGAGAAGAAGGCCAACTCCCTCAAGGACGCCGCAGCCAAGTGGGGCGAGGCAAACGGCATGACCGTTGCCGTGCAGATCGTGGCGACCGATCCGCAGGCGAACTTCATCACCGCGAACCAGGCCGGCAACGGCCCTGACATGATCCTCGCGGCCCACGACTGGATCGGCAACCTCATCCAGAACTCCGCCATCACCCCGGTTCAGCTGAGCGCGAAGGCAACCGAAGCCATCGACGAAATCGGCATGAAGGCCGCAACGTACGAGGGCCAGGTGTACGGCCTCCCCTACGCCGTCGAAACCCTCGCCCTCTACTCGAACAATGCCCTCACGGACGTTCCCGAACCCAAGACGATCGAAGAGCTCGTTGAGGCAGGCAAGGCCTCGGGCGCCGAGGACATCCTCTCCCTCCCGATCGGTGAGGAAGGCGATGCCTACCACATGGAGCCCCTTTACACCTCGGGCGGCGGCTACCTCTTCGGCAAGACCGCCGAGGGCGACGCGGACCCCTCCGACATCGGCGTGGGCAAGGAAGGCTCGATCGCGGCGGGCGAAAAGCTCAAGGAGCTCGGTGCAGCGGGAGTCCTCAAGACCTCGATCACGGTCGAGAACTCGATCGCGCGCTTCACCGAGGGCAAGGCCGCCTACCTCATTTCGGGCCCTTGGGCTATTGCCGACATCGAAAAGGCCGGCATCGACTACACGATGAGCGAAATCCCCGGCTTCGAGGGCATGAACCCCGCCGAGCCGTTCGCGGGCGTCAACCTCTTCTTCGTTGCCGCCAACGGTAAGAATGCGGTCAACGCTCAGACCTTCATCCAGTCGATCGCCGAGGACACGACCGTGATCGAGGAAATGTTCGCGATCAACACCCTTCCGCCCGTGCACAAGGAGCTCCAGAAGAAGCTCGGCGCCGATCACCCGAACATCGTGAAGAACGCTGAGCTTGCGACGAAGGCGCTCCCTATGCCCGCGATCCCCGCCATGGCCGCTGTGTGGCAGCCGCTCGGAATCGCCCAGGCCAACATCGTCAAGGGCGCCGACCCCAAGGACGCCATGGAGTCCGCAGGCGAACAGATCAAGTCGCAGATCTGATCCCCGCGGGAGACTTCCCCTTGACACTCACGCGTGCGGGTGGGGCGCACGGCTTCGGCCGCCGCCTCGTCCGCGCGCGTGACCCCTTACTTCGCCCCTTTAGGAAGGGTCCACGCCCATGACCGCAACGGATGCGCCCGCGTTCAAGGAACGCTCCACGTCGCTCTTGCCCCTTATCCTCAAAATCGTCTTCCTCGGCGCGGTTCTCGCAACCGCGTGCTGGCTTGTGCCCGTGCTGATCGGCCTCAAGCTGTGGATGTGGCTCGCGATCACCATCGTCGTCACGATCGCGATTTTCTGCATCTACTCGACTAAACGCTTCATCCCCGCGAAGTACATCTTCCCGGGAACGTTCTTCCTTCTGATCTTCCTCATTACGCCGATCCTCCTCACCGTGAACTACTCGTTCACGAACTACGGTGACGGCACGCGCGGCACGAAGGAACAGGCGATCGCAGCTATCACCGGGAACTCCGTCAAGGAGGTTGAGGGATCGACCCGCTTCAACGCGTCCGTCGCCACGACCGGTACGGCAACCGACGGTCCCTTCGAGCTGTACCTCGTGGACCCTGAGACGGGCGATATTTTCAAGGGAAGCGCCGAAACTCCTCTCGAGAAGGTTGACCCTTCCGAGGTCAAGGTCGAAAACAAACGCGTGGTTGAAGCCGGCGATAACGTCACCATGCTGACCAACGATGAGATCAACAAGGCGGGCAAGAAGATTACCGAAATCGCCGTCGAGAAGAGCGATACCGAGGCGATCCGTCTGCTCACGCCAAAGTTGGCATTCGAGGGCACCAAGGTCATGCGTTATGACGAGGCGTCCGACACGATCACGAATTCCGAAACGGGCGAGACCTGGTCGATCAAGAAGGTCGGAAGCAGCGAGAAGTTCGTCAGCGACAAGACGGGGCAGGCACTCTCGCAGGGCTGGCTTCAAGGCATCGGGCTCGACAACTACGCGCGTCTGTTCACAAATGGCAAGATCGGCGCGCAGTTCTTCAAAGTGTTCCTGTGGACACTCGCATTCGCATTCCTGAGCGTCGCTACGACGTTCATCTTGGGGCTTTTCCTCGCGCTTGTCCTCAACGACGACCGTCTCAAGGGCAAGCGACTGTACCGTTCCTTCCTGCTCCTTCCGTACGCGGTCCCGGGCTTTATCTCGCTGCTCATCTGGTCGAACTTCTACAACAAGGACTTCGGTCTTATCAATAACTTGCTCCACCTCGACATCAACTGGCTCGGGGATCCGACGATGGCTAAGGTCGCGGTGCTGCTCACGAACCTCTGGATGGGTTTCCCCTACATGTTCATCATTTGCACGGGTGCTCTCCAGTCGATTCCGGAGGACATCAAGGAGGCCGCCCGCATCGATGGCGCGAGCCGCTTCCAGACAACGGTTCGGGTCATCGCCCCGCTTCTGCTCGTCGCCGTTGCGCCCCTGCTCGTGTCGTCGTTCGCGTTCAACTTCAATAACTTCAACGCGATCCAGTTGCTTACGGGTGGCGGCCCGTTCGGCCAGGGCGAATACACGGCCGGCGGAACCGACATTCTCATTTCGATGATTTACCGCATCGCGTTCGGCGGTTCCGGCGCCGATTTCGGCTTCGCCTCGGCGGTGTCGGTCGCACTGTTCTTCATCACGGGTCTTCTCGCCGCGCTGCAGTTCCGCGCGACGCGAGTGCTCGAGGACTTCAACTAGGGCGCGCGAGGTAGGAGAAAACAATGTCTAAGAACAATCCTCAAGGCTTCGAGCGTTCCAACAAGATGCCCTTCGGCCGATGGTGCGCCGAAATCGGGTGGCGTCACCTCGTGGGTATTGCCGCGATGATTTTCGCGGCGATCCCGATCCTCTACGTGATCTCTGCTTCGCTCAACCCGCTCGGCACGGTCAGCTCGACCTCGGTGATCCCGACGCAGTTCAGCCTCGTGCATTTCGAAACCCTCCTGAGCGGTGCACGCGGAAACTTCTTGCAGTGGGCCCTGAATACGGTCATCGTCTGCGCGGTCGTCTCGTTCACGCAGATCTTCCTGTCGCTGCTTGCGAGCTATGCCTTCAGCCGAATGCGGTTCAAGGGCCGCCGCGGAGGTCTCCTCGCGCTCCTGCTCGTCATGATGTTCCCGGCGATCCTCTCGATGATCGCGGTGTACACGATGATTGCGGATCTCGGTCAGGCGATTCCGTTCCTTGGCCTCAACTCGCTTCCGGGCTACATCATCGTGATGCTCGGCGGTTCACTCGGCCAGGTGTGGCTCATCAAGGGCTTCTTCGACACTGTTCCGAAGGAACTCGACGAAGCCGCAATCATTGATGGCGCGAGCCACTGGCAGGTGTTCTGGCGCATTCTCGTGCCGACCCTCACGCCGATTCTCGCCACAACGTTCGTGCTATCCCTCGTGGGTGTCATGAGCGACTTCCTCCTCGGCTCGATCTTCCTCACGGATGACAGCAAGAAGACTCTCGCGGTGGGGCTCTACGGCATGCTCCAGGGCGATCGCTCGAATAACCTCGGCATTTTTGCCGCTGGTGCGGTCATGACGATGGTTCCGGTGATCGCGCTGTACCAGTTCCTTCAGAAGTACATCGTGGGTGGCTCGACCGCCGGCGCGGTGAAGGGCTGATCGCTGCGTGAGGTCGTACGACGAGGACTCGGCCGTGCTTTTGGCGCGGGAACCTTTCCACGACAGCTCGCGCGTTGGGGTTCCCTCCCGGGCCGCGGAGCTCGACGCGTCCGTTCCACTTCGCGTGTGGGTTCCCGATTCGGTGCAGGATCCGACGGTTGTCTTGCGCCAGTTGATGGATGGAGAGCCCAGGTTCGTCACGTGCACACGGGGCGATGCCGACGGTGCCGGGCACTGGTTTGAGGCCGAGCTTCTCGCGCGCAATCCTGTGACGAGGTATCGCTTCCTCGTAACGGGTCGCGAAGATGGGCAACCGGTGTACGAGTGGCTCACGGCCGCGGGAATCGCCGATCACGATATCTCCGACGCCCACGATTTTACGTATCTCGCGAGCGGCTCGAAGGCCCCTAAGTGGCTTGAAGGCGCGATCGTGTACCAGGTGTTCCCGGACCGTTTCGCACGTTCGGTCTCGAGCGGTGAACTTCCCGTGCACGAGCTTCCCGAGTGGGCGCTTCCGATGCAGTGGGATGAGCCGTGCGAAGAGAACGGCGAGCGCAACGGTCGCCAGATCTACGGGGGCGACCTCAAAGGCCTCGAAGAGAGGCTTGGCTACCTGCAGGATCTTGGCGTCAGTGTCGTGTACATGTGCCCGATTTTCCCGGCAGGTTCGGCGCATCGCTATGACGCCTCGACGTTCGAGTTCGTCGATCCTCTACTGGGCGGCAACGAGGCCCTGGTTTCGCTCACCCGGGCCGCTCATGCGCGCAGCATGAAGATCGTCATGGACCTCACGACAAACCACACGGGTAATACCCACGAGTGGTTTGCACGAGCGCAGGCTGACGCGACGAGTGAAGAAGCAGGCTTCTACTTTTTCACCGAGCACCCCGACCGCTACGACGGCTGGCTCGGCATCGATTCGCTCCCGAAGCTCGATTACGAGAGCGCCGCGCTTCGCGAGCGTATGTACGCGAGCGAGAATTCGATCGTTCGCCGCTACCTCGAGCCCCCGTTTAACGTGGACGGCTGGCGCATCGACGTTGCGAACATGACGGGTCGCCACGGCGCGCAGGATCTCACGCACGAGGTTGCCCGCGAAATACGCGAGGCAATGCGAGAGGACACATGGCTTGTCGCCGAGCATTTCCACGATGCCTCAGCCGACCTTGCCGGTGACGGCTGGGATGGCGCGATGAACTACACCGGCTTCACGAAGCCGCTGTGGGCGTGGCTGAGCCCGCAGAGCTCCTCGGTGATGTGGCTCGGCCTTCCCATGCGCGTACCGCAGCTTCCCACACGTGCAGTTCTTGCAAGTCTGCGCGACTACAACGCTCAGCTCACCTACGAGGCTCGCCTTCATTCACAAAACCAACTGTGCTCGCACGACACGGCACGCAGCCGCACCGTGTTCGCCGACCCGGATCGCCACGCGGCTGCTCTGGGCGCGCTCGTGGGGTTGCCGGGTATCCCCACCCTTTTCGCCGGGGACGAGCTCGCACTCGAAGGTAACAACGGCGAGCACTCACGCACCCCGATGCCGTGGGGGGCTATCGATGCCGGTGCTCTCCCCGACAAGGTGCAGCGTTGGCAAGAGCTCACCAAGCGGGTTTTTGCGGCACGCCACGCATTTCGGGCACTGCGAAGCGGCGGCATGCGCTGGCTGCACGCTGGGCGTGACTCTCTGACCTTCATACGAACCGATGAACAAGAGCCGGTTCTCGTCCATCTTGCGCGAGCGGCGCACGGCGAGATCGCTCTTCCCGAATCGCTCGTACTTGCTTCCGCCAGCGGGCACGACCGCGCCGCGGTGTGCTCCCAGGGCCTCACTCTCGAGATCGCGGGCTCCACACGTGGAGAGCAGCCGTCGGAACACACACTGACCCTGCGCGCCGAACGCGCGGGCTTCGCCCTCGTGCCCTTGCGACCCCTCACGGCCGCACCCTCTCGCGGCCACTGAGCCGCCCCCAACTGTTCCCGCCCGCACCTCGTGGGCACCACGTACAACCCAAGGAGGTTTTCCACATGGCCAACGAATGGTGGCGCGACGCCGTTGTTTATCAGGTGTATCCGCGCTCGTTCGCTGACTCAAACGGTGACGGCATGGGCGACTTGCCCGGCATCACCGCCAAGCTCGACTACCTCAAGGACCTGGGCGTCGATGCGCTGTGGCTCTCCCCGTTCTACACGTCCCCGCAAAAGGACGGCGGCTACGACGTCTCGAACTACACCGACGTTGATCCACGTTTCGGCTCGATCAGCGACGCCGACGACCTCATCGCCCGCGCACACGAGCTCGGTATCAAAGTGATCGTCGACATCGTTCCGAACCACTCGAGCGATCAGCACGAGCTGTTCCAGAAGGCCCTTGCGGCAAAGCCCGGCTCGCCTGAACGCGATATGTACATGTTCCGCGACGGCAAGGGCGCAAACGGCGAACTTCCGCCGAACAACTGGCAGTCGATTTTCCACGGCAGCGCCTGGACTCGCATCACGGAGGCCGACGGTCAGCCGGGCCAGTGGTACCTCCACATTTTCGATACCTCTCAGCCCGACTGGAACTGGGAGAACCCCAAGGTCCACGAACTGTTCGAGGGCGTTTTGCGTTTCTGGATGGAGCGCGGGGCCGACGGCTTCCGCGTGGACGTCGCGCATGGCATGGTGAAGCCCGAGGGGCTTCCCGATGCGCCCGAGGCCAAGGAAACCGCGATGCTCGATACGGGCGATGACGACGACATCCCCGTGTATTTCGATCAGGACGGCGTGCATGAGATCTACCGCGAGTGGCGCGCAATCATGAATGAGTACGACGGCGATCGCATGATGGTCGCCGAGGCTTGGGTTCCCAAGAACCGCCAGCACCTCTACGTGCGCCCCGACGAAATGCATCAGATCTTCAACTTCGGGTTCTTGCAGGCCGGTTGGAGCGTCGAGACCCTCACGTCGGCGATCATGGAGCCGCTGACCTTCGCGAATGAAGTTGGTGCGCCCACGACGTGGGTGCTGTCCAACCACGATACGATCCGCCACGCGACCCGCTACGGCTTCGATCACGGCTACCGCTTCGGCGAGGGCCTCTCACGCGAGGAAAACCCCGACTTTGAGCTTGGCGTGCGCCGCGCACGCGCCGCCACGGCCCTCATGCTGGCCCTGCCCGGATCGGCGTACATCTACCAGGGTGAAGAGTTTGGTCTTCCCGAGGTCGCGGACATCCCCGACGAGCTTCGCGAAGACCCTGCCCACAAGCGCGCAGGTGTTCCGGGCCGCGACGGCTGCCGCGTGCCGCTCCCCTGGGAAAAGAATGCTCCCGCCTACGGCTACTCCCCGACGGGCAAGGCGTGGCTCCCCCAGCCCGAGATCTTTGGCGAACTCGCCGCAGACCAGCAGGCTGGAAAGCCCGATTCGACGCTCGAGATGTACCGCACGGCCCTGCACCTGCGTCGCGAACTCGAGCTCGGCAAGGGCACCGACGTTACGATCAACGATTCCCTCGGTGAGGGCATCCTCTCGCTCACCTCGGGTCCCATCACGGTGCTAGTCAATACGACCGATCAGGATCACGCCCTTCCCGAAGGAGCCGAGGTCGTCTTCGCTTCCGTTCCCGACGCGAAGACCATCCTCGCCGCAAACTCAACGGTGTGGATCAAGAAGTAAGCACCGCCCACCTATAGGCGATCGACGCAAAACCGGCAGGCGTCGGACCCGGAACCCACCGGGCCCGGCGCCCGCCCCTTTTTAACGAAAGTTCTCGGGCGTAAACCCCATGCTGCGCCCCACTGTTTCCGCGGCTTCGCGCACAGCTGGGCAGAGAGTGTCGATTCTTTCCTCCGAGGTCCGGAACGCAGGTGCGGCGAGGAGAAGCGCCCCCACGATCCCTCCGCGGTGATCGAAGATAGGGCTTGCGATACCGACCTCGTCTGCGTTCGAATCGCGATTGTTGACCGCGTAGAGGCGCTCGCGAATCTCGGCGCAATGCTGATCGTAGGACTCTTTGCTCCAGCCGAGTACCGCCGGCTGAACTTCGTCAACTCCCTCGACTTTCAGGCCGGGCTCTCCCCCGCCCCATGCGTGGAAGACTCGCACGGTTGCGTGGGCGAGCGACAGGTAGCGCGTGCCGATCGGGGTGACGTGGCGGATCATTTCGGTGCCCTGCACCTGCTCGACCACGATCGCCTCTACCCCGTCGAATACGCACAGCGACACAGTCTCGCGGGTCTGTTCAGCGAGTTCTTTCATGGTGGGGTACGCGAGCGAGCGCAGATCCAAGTGCGACAGGAGCGGGCCAACGATCGACAAAAGCCCCCAGTTCAGCCGGTATTTTTTCGTCTCAGGGTTTTGCGCAACCATGCGTTCAGCCTCGAGGGTGCGCAGGGTTCGTGACACGCTCGACTTGTGAAGTCCGACGGCCTCCGCAATTTCGGTGACGCCGCATTCGGGTTCATCGACCGTGAAGCATCGAAGGATTGCGGCGACGGTCGATATGGTGGAATTCGAACGCGGGGCCTGGGGCGCGGAGTGTGTGGTCGTTTTCGTCATGACGGCTCCATGCTAATCACCACGAGAGGGACCCCGTACAAAGCGGGGCCCTCTCGCCCATCGTGTGGCGAGCGTTATTCCTTCTCGGGAAGTCTCGGGATGTTGTCGGGAATCTCCTCCGGCGGAAGCGGAAGGCCGTGCTCATCAACCGTGAAGTCCTCGGGGCGAACCTCGGGGTCGTTGACCTCACGCTCGAGCAAGCGGGTCTCGCGGTCGCGGTGACGCAAACGCCTGAAAAGGTTGATGATCATGAGCAGCACCACGAACGAGAATGGGAACGCACCGATGATCGTTCCGGTCTGCACGGTGTCCACAACCGAGTCGGAGCCGAGCGAAAGGAGCACAATCGCGACAACGGCGATCGAGACAACAAGCACGACCCTGAACGCGCTGCTCGCCTTCTTCGGCGCATTCACGAACTCCGCGAGCGCGTACGTGCCTGAATCAAGAGAGGTCACGTAGTAGGTGCCCACGAGGACGGTCGCCACGATAATGAGGATCGTACCGATGAAGGGGATCATGCCAAGCATTTCAAATAGGCCCGCAGCATTATCGATCCCGACCGCTTCGGTGACAGCACCGCCGCTCTTCTCGTCGTAGAACATCCCGGCCGAGGCGATGATGCCCACCCAGACCATGACGATAATCGACGGCACGATCGTCACCCCGACGACGAACTCGCGGATCGTGCGGCCACGCGAAATGCGCGCAATGAAGCCGGCAACGAAGGGGCTGAATGCAATCACCCAGCACCAGATGAACACGGTCCACCAGCCGTTCCAGCTGTCCTGCCACGAATCGATCGGGGTCATCGTGAGTTCGGGCGCCGTAAAGAAGCTCATAGAAAGGAAGTTGCTGATGAAACTTCCCGAGGTTTGCACAAGGTTCGAGAGGATATAGACGGTGGGTCCGAAAAGAAGCACACCGAGCACGAGAACGACCGAAAGAATCGTGTTGAGCTCGGAAATGCGTTTCATTCCTTTATCCACACCCATGAAGGCGGAGAATGCTGCAAGAACAGCGAACACAGCGATCACGATGAGCCACACCGTATTGCCGCTTTCCAGACTCGTGAGCGAGCTTAGACCCGAAGAGAACTGAATGGCGGCAAACGAGAAACTCGTTGCAAGACCGAGAACGGTCGCGATGATCGCAAGCATCTCGATGACCACGCCGGCGGGGCGCTGCGCCTTCTTAGGAAGGATGTCGACGGTCGCCTCCCTGAAGGTGAGGGTTTTGCCGAGGTTGTGGTGCGAGTAGGCAAGGCAAGCAGCGATACCGCCGTAGATCGCCCACGCCGTAAAGCCCCAGTGGAAGTATGTCCACACGATTCCGCCCTCGCCCGGATTTCCCGTGATCGGGAGGATCGCCGCATCTTCCTTCATCATGATCGGCTGCGCGAGTGACCAGAAAATGAGGCCAATGCCCTGCCCGCAGGCGAAGAGCATCGAATACCACGCGAAAGCCGAGTGCTCGGGCTTCGCTTTCGGACCTCCGAGGCGCACCTTGCCGAGCTTCGAAAACGTCAACCACACGCACAGGGCGACCGCGAGCACCGAGTAGGCGACGAAATACCAGGTCCACCCCGCCGTGATCTGTGTGCGAAGGCCATCGATCACGTTCGCGGTTCCGTCGGGGTTGACGACGACCGCAATGACAACGCACACGATAAGGATCGGTGGAAGCGCCTTAATGATGAGCGAATCGATAGGTGGAATGATCGAACCGCGGAAGCGAGGAAGCTGCACCTCCGTGGTCTGAGTGCTCGGCTCCTCGAGCGAATGCTCTGGCCCAGCCTGATCCGGTTCGGGCGTTCTCGGTCGGGGCATAGTTCTATCCTTCGTTGAGGGCGGACGCTTGTAAGCGCTTAGGTGAGGTTCAGTTCTTGGAGGAGGTCAGCAGCGATAGCAGAAGCCGCTGCACAAAAGAGCCACTCCCCTTTTTCGCGGCTGGCCCCTCGCGGTGACGAGAGGCAGCCCGTTTCGGGCGTACGCCCCGGTACGACGGGGAGACGGTCGAAGCGAGGAAGATCAGCTGCGGGGTGATCGACCATCAGGGATTCATTCACGAGGCTCGGGTAAAGGCGCATCATAAGGGCAGTTTCGAGAACACCCCCGTGCTCGATGTCCCATCCCGGGAAGCCGTCGGGATAGACCTTCGCGAGCGTCGCGTCATCTACATAGTCCCAATAGCTAAGTAAGAGCGCGCTGCGCTCGGAGCCCTGCACGATCCCGAGGTCCCGAAGGGCAAGATCCACGCCTTCGTAGAGGAATTGGTAGTTCTCATAGTGTCCGTTGACGAACACCACGCTGCTTACCCCCTGCGCGAAAAAACCGCGCGTGATGTCACGTGCGTAGCTCGTGAGAGTCTCGGCATCGAGGCTAATTGTGCCGGGGAGGTGATTACCCCCGCCGGACTTTTGCTGCGATTTATAGCCGTATACGAACGGCTGCGCGACTTTTACCGGGTCAACGTCACCATGCGCCTTGGCGTTGACGAGATCGCACGCTCCGCGTGCCACGGCGTGCGAGAGAAGTGCGTCGGTACCGAGTGGCATGTGGGGGCCGTGCTGCTCGAGAGCGCCAACGGGGATGAGCACGACGGAGCGCCCTCGACACCACGAGGCATAGTCGGGGGCTGCGGTAAAAGCGAGGTCGCGTTCGGGACGTGGGGATACGGCGGTGTCGAGAATAGTCGGGTCGATGTCCACGGTTGGCTCCTGGAGATGGGGCGGGATGAATCGAATCGGGCGCAACTAACGAAAAAGCGTACGCGGCGCGGCCACGATGCGGTGGCCGCACCGCGTGTTAGCTCAAGATGCGAGACTTCAGGCCGGGATGATGTTCTTCTCCGGGCCGTACGGGAACTTCGTAATGTTCTCTACACCATCTTCGCCGACCACGAGAATGTCGTGCTCACGGTAGCCACCCGCGCCGGGCTCGCCCTCGGGAATCGTGATCATCGGCTCCATCGACACAACCATGCCGGGTTCGATCACGGTATCGATGTCTTCGCGCAGCTCAAGCCCTGCCTCACGGCCGTAATAATGCGAGAGCACACCGAACGAGTGGCCGTAGCCAAAGGTGCGCTTCGGCAAGAGGCCGTAGCCCACGTAAATCTTGTTCAGCTCAGCGGCGATATCCTTGCACACCGCACCTGGTTTGATGAGCTCGAGGCCCGCCTCGTGAACCTCCACGTTGATGTCCCAGTATCGGCGTGCTTCGGGGCTCGGCTCTCCCACGAACAGTGTGCGTTCCAGGGCCGTGTAGTAGCCCGAGGTCATCGGGAAGCAGTTGAGCGAGAGAATGTCGCCCGCCTCAAGCTTGCGCGTGGTCGGCCAGTTATGGGCGCCGTCGGTGTTAATCCCCGACTGGAACCACACCCACGTATCACGCACCTCGCGATGCGGGAAGGTCTTCGCGATTTCATGCACCATCGCCTCGGTACCCGCAAGCGCCACCTCATACTCGGTCACACCGGGGCGAATGGCCTCGCGGATCGCCTCACCACCGAGGTCGGCGATGCGCGCGCCGTGCTTGATGACTTCGATCTCCTCAGCACTCTTGAACATTCGCTGACGCATGGATTCGAGCGAGATATCTACGAGCTCTGCGCCGCTTAGGGCATTCTCGAGGCGACTGCGCAAGAGCGTGGGAAGGGAGTCATCCTCGACACCGACACGCTTTGGCGAGACTCCCGCGCGGCGGAGCGCCTCACGAATACCCTCGTAATAGTTATCGCGGTTCCAATCGGTGTACACGATGTTGTCACCGTAACTTGTACGCCACGGCATGCCCGCATCGATATTGGCAGAGATCGTGCACGTGTTCTCCTGCGTCACGACGAAGGCGTAGTGCCGACCGAAGTACGTGAAGAGAAAGTCGGAGTAGTACTTGATGCCGTGGAAACTCGTGAGCACAACAGCGTCGAGGTCCTTTGCGGCCATGATGTCCCGAAGACCGCTGATGCGGCGTTCCATTTCAGCGTCGGAGAAGGTGAGCTTCTGCTTTTCGCCATTCTGGATGGTCTTGAGGGCTTCGAGTTCGGATACGGAGGTAGCGGGTTTCTCAGTCATGGAGTTCTCCTTAATTCACGCGAAGTCTCGCGGATCGGTACGCAGCGCTGCGTATGTGCGATCGCGCGAATGCGCTGCGTTGAGCATCGTGCGATCGGCGCGGCCGGAGCCCGGCTGCTGTGCTCAAGGGCGCCGGGCTATCACGTCACGAGAATCTATCTCGCGTTGCGCTAGTGGCAACCCTGTTGCATTACCAGTATGCACCTCTCTGCTGTGAATGTCACAGAAAAGGAAAAACTCTAATGAGCAAAGGCGGGAGTGAGCCGCTTGCCTGTCTTCTTGACCGTCGCCTTCGCGAGCTCACGCAGCGAGTCAACAATGCGCCTGTCGCCTGACATCGATTCCTTGTCGAAGATCAAACTCAGTTCGGTACATCCAAAGATCACCGCACCGGCACCAGCTGCCTCCATTGCGTCGATGATGCCCGAAAGGGCCGGGAGGTCGACGGGGCGGCCGGCTTTGACCTGGTCGTAGATGAGAGAGTTCACGACCTCTTGAACGTCCCGGTCGGGAACCATCGACGCGAGGCCCGCGCGCGCTAGCGCATCCTGGTAAACGTTTGCGTGAATATTGCCTTCAGTCGCAAAGATCGCAACCGGCGAATCCTCTGCTCGGCGCTCACGAAGACGTTTGGCGGCGGCTCGCACGGTGACCTCGACGATGGACAGCAGGTCCACCTGCGCAGTGGAATCGATCGCTTCGGCGTAGTGATGGGCGGTATTGCAGGGCAGCACAAGAAACGACGCTCCCGCATTCTCCAAAAACGCCGCATCGTGGGCAAGCACAGGGCCCGGGTCCTCCGCATGCGCTGCGTCGAGGATATGGCGCGTACGATCGGGGGTACTCGCGTGCTGCATTACGATGCAATCGATGTGGTCCTGGTCCGTTCGAGCAGCGGTCGCTCGCACAAGGACGTCCATGAACACGGCCGTTGCCCCGGGGCCTACCCCTCCAAGTACCCCTACGAAAGGGGTCTGCCACACCGTCATCACTTCTCCCCAGAGGCCTGTACGTCCGCGGTATCGGGCTTGTAGTGAGTGCGGAATTTTTTCACGTAGTTCACGAGAGCCGCGTAGTAGTAAAACCAGCGTTTCGGATCTTTTTCGACTCCGCGATAGTTGAGCGGATTCTTGACGCGCCCCGCTTTGAGTACGCGCTTGAGGATCGCGCGCGATTCGGGATCGCGGGTGTAGTGCTTGACGAGGGCCACCGGCACCACGGTGTAGAGCGTTTCTGGCTGGTCCTGAACAATCTCCCCCGGCTCTCCGAGGGCATCGAGGATGTGCTCGTTGACGTAGTAGGTGACGGGGTTGTGGCCGGCTGCGGTGATGTAGTAGTTCGATCGGCCAAGTCGGGGGTTAAGCTCAAAGAACACGGTTCGGCCCGTTCGCGGATCATACTTGAGGTCGAAGTTCGCGTAGCCGGTCCAACCGAGTTCACTCACAATTTTTTGGGCCTGTGCCACGGCTTCGCGATTGACGCCCGAAACGATCGCTGCGGGATTACCAATGGCGCCGGGAGTGTGCTCCTCGAGCAGCGTCCGCCCCCACGAGGCAAATCGGATACGGGAGTTACGGTCGCAATAGGCGGTGAGGATGCGCATGTTTTGATCGTCGCCGGGAATGAGGTCCTGAACGATGATCGCCTTGCGGTAGCCGGCCCCGTGGATCTTGGCAAAGAGTGAACGGAGATCCTGTTCGTTCGCTACCGTGTGGACCTTGGATTTCCCAACAAAACTCGTTCGCTTCCATGCCGAAACGTCGGCTGGTTTCGCGATTACGGGGTAGTTAAAGGGGAGGTCGAATGATTCAGGCACCCCCGCTGCGAGGTCGACGATCACCGTTTCGGGGTGGTCAACACCGAGCTTTTCGCACAGGCGCGTGAAGTTGTTCTTCTCGGTGCCGGCCTCGAACGCCTCGAGGCCCACGTACGGCACGATCCACGCGGGATCCATTGCTCCCAGCTCATCGCGGACACGGATGATGGATTTGACCGTGGCATCGGCGGAACCCAAAAGGATGACCTGAGCGTTCGGCCGCTCAGCCCCGATTTTCTCGGCAATTGCTGTGAGCGACGGTGCGAGCACGCCAGGGTCCATGGGATCCTCGCACAGCACGTTGTCGATAATCGCGCTCCTCGCGATCTGCCATCCAAGTTTCGCGCTCACAACGATCGACTTGACCCCGTACGCCTCGTGAAAGGCTCGCGCGAGTGAGTATGCGCCGATGTCACCCCCGACGATGACCGGTTGTATATCGAGCGCGGCCGCCGCTTCCGGCGAATTTTCCGTGTGCACCATAGCCGCGACTATATCGAGCCTCAAGCCCTCAGTTGCGTTCCCGCGCGCGTGACTTCGCGCAACTGAGGCTTTTCTCCCCGCACGCAATTCCGGGAAAACTCCGGGATGGCGTTCACCGCCCCGAAACACAGGGCACATAGTCTCGAGGTGCGAAGCGTTGTGGCGACGCGCCCGCCTGCGGGTTTGCGGCCTCGCTTGCTGGCGGAGTCTCAGCCCCGCGGCTCGAGCAATATCAGTCTCGAGGATGATTGAGTCGATCCTCCAGACCGATGCGTCCACAGGCCTCCGCGACTCACGATGGAGACATGATGATGCACAGAAGTGAACGAGCACCCCTCAAGGTCCTCATTACAACCGACTGGTACGAGCCGGTTGTCAACGGGGTCGTGACGAGCGTTCTCACGCTCAAAAAGCAACTCGAGATGCTCGGGTGCGACGTACGAGTGCTGACTCTCGCGGAGTCCCTACGGTCGTCGTCGCGCGATGGCGTGTATCGCCTCGCATCGCTCAACGCTTCCATGTTTTACGATCACGCCCGCATTTCTGTGCTCCCCAACCGGAAGATCCGCCGGGAGATCGAGCAGTGGCACCCGGATGTTATTCATTCGCAGTGCGAGTTCTCGACCTTCCTATGGGCCAGAACGATCGCCAAGGCGCTCGACATCCCGATCGTGCACACCTATCACACGATTTACGAGGATTACACCCACTACTACGCGCCCACGAAAACCATGGGCAAGAAGATGATCACGGCCTTCTCGAAGAAGTTTTGCGAGCAGGTCAGTGCGGTGATCACGCCGACGGCAAAGGTCGAGAGGCTTCTTCGCGGCTACGGCGTCACACAGCCCATCGCCGTGATCCCCACGGGTCTCGATCTCTCGCGTTTCCACGCCGCTGAGACGAACGAGGACCTCGAGCGCAGCCGCGAGATTCGCCGCGAGCTTGGTATCGCTGAAGGCACGAAGGTTCTCCTGTCGGTGTGCCGTCTTGCGAAAGAAAAGAGCGTCGACGACGTGCTGCGCCACCTTGCAAAGGCCCGCCCCGCCGAAACCGTTTTCGTGCTGGTCGGTGACGGCCCGTCACGTAACGAACTCGAGGACCTCGTCGACCACCTCGGGATCAGGGATATGGTGCGTTTCGCGGGTTTCCGCGCTCCCGAGGAAGTCGCCGACTACTACCGCATGGCCGATCTCTTTGTTTCTGCCTCGCTCAGCGAAACCCAGGGCCTCACGTTCATCGAGGCCATGGCATGTGGAGTCCCGCTCCTGTGCCGCAAGGATGACTCGCTCGACGGCGTGATCCTCGAAGGTAAAACTGGTTACACCTACGGGGACTCGACCCAGTTCGCCGCGCGCCTTGCCGACATCCTCGAAGACGATGCGCTGCGTGCCCGCATGGCAGCCTGCGCCGCCAAGCGCGCCGCCACAGTTTTCTCGGCGGAAGCTTTTGGACGATCCGCCAAAGAGGTCTACGAAAAGGTGCTCGCAAGCGTCGGAACCGGGCGCCGCCGCAGCCCGCTGAGCCTGAAGATTTCCACCCACCGCGAGAGCGTTACAAAGACGCCTCACCCCACGACCAATGGAGAAGAGCGCCTGGCCGCATGAGTGCACACGAGGACACCACGACCGCACCGACCGAAGACTCCTCGCCAGCGTTCCCGGGGGCCGAGAAACTTCCGTTCACTCCTACGGAACGTTCACGCACCAATATCGCTCCCGCGATCGAACCGCGTGAGGGGATGAGTGCGAAAGAGCACCATCAGTCGCGCTTCGGTGAGCACACCGCCGAACGCGTCACCGCCCACAAGAAGGCCATTCAGATCGCGGTCAAGGTCATGCCGTTCGTAGGGCTCGCGTTCTCGATCGGCCTCGTTGCGTGGGGTATCAAGACCGGCACGCTCGAGTCCCTCGATTCTCTTCAGGCGTACATCGACTCACTCGGGATCTGGGGACCGATAGGTTTTATGGCGGCTAGCTTCGCCTCGGTGATGTTTCCTATCATCCCCGCCGGGCTTCTCGTGATCGCTGCTCCAATTCTGTTCGGGCCGATCGAGGGCACAATCTATAACTGGCTCGCGGTGTGCGCCGGCTCGCTCACCAATTTTATTGTGGCGCGCCAGGTGGGCATGGCTCTCATCGAGGCAATGTTTAGCGAGAAGACGATCGAAAAGTACCTCGGGTGGACGCGAAAATCCGGTTTCACGACCCTATTCGCAGCCGCGATCGTGCTGCCCATCGCCCCGGACGACCTCCTGTGCTACCTCGCCGGCACCACGAAAATGAAGTTCTCGACGTACACGTGGATCATCCTCCTGGGTAAGATCCCCACCCTCGTGGCATACGGGCTCGGCATTAGCGCGCTCGTGACCAATCTTCTCCCCTGGTAAGAGGGCACGTACATGGCGAAACCACGTATTCACGCATTTTCGAAAGCCGACTCCGTCGCGGGTCAGGGGGTGGGAAGCGCCTACCTTGAGCAGGTTGCACTCATCAGTGCGGAGCTCGGCGACGAATTCGATATCAACCCGCGAGCCCGCCTCGGAAGCTTCGGCGACATCAACCACTTCCATTCCATCAATCCGGAGTATCGCGCTGCGATCCCCCTCGCCAAGCGGCGTGGGGTGACGCTCGCCCACGTGCACTTCATCCCGGAGACCGTCGATGATTCGATCGCGATGCCAAAACCGGCGCGCTGGGCGTTCTACCGCTACATGCTGAACTTCTACCGCGCTACGGATACGCTCGTCACGGTCAATCCCTGGTTCATCACAGCGCTCGAAAGCACATACGGATTCGATCCGTCCCGCATTACGTTTATCCCGAATTTCGTCTCGGAGGAACAGTTCCATCCTCTCGAGAGAAACGAGAGCATCGCCCAACGACGACGGGCCTGGGGCGCAGACGACACTCGCCTCGTGGTCATGTGCGCAGGCCAGCTGCAAACCCGCAAGGGATTCTTTGATCTTCTCGACGTTGCACGCGCAATGCCTGAGGTGCTCTTCGTGTGGGCCGGGGATTTTTCTTTCGGTCGCATCACGAGCGGCTACGAACAAATCAAAAAGGCAAAAGAGAATCTCCCCGCGAACGTCAAGCTCATTGGACTTGTGCCGCGCGAGGAGATGAATGAGTGCTTCAACGCCGCGGATGCATTTTTCCTGCCAAGCTACGAGGAGCTCTTTCCCATGACGATCCTCGAAGCCATGGCAACCGACACCCCCATCGTGGTTCGGGACCTCGTGTACTACGAAGGCGTGCTGTTCGATCACGCGACGCGCGTTCAGGCCGGGCGCGGCGAGATCGACGGGTTCGTCGAGGCTCTCACGAGGCTGAAGGACTCCCCCGCCGCGTATGCGAAGGCCCAACAGGCCGCGCGCGAAGGCGCCGCCCGCTATTCGAGGGCGTCGGTCGCCGAGCAGTGGCGCGAGTTCTACCGGAGCCAGCTCACGCGTTAGCGGGAACCGTCGGGCCTCCACACGACAAGCGCACCCGCTTGGCGGCGACGCGGCCGCTGACCGCGGCGCATCGCTTCGACTTCACCGGTTTGCGAGGTCGCGAAGATCCTCGTGTCCCGCTTGCGCTGTGCGTCGCGTTCCTCGGTCAGTTCGTCGAGTTGCGCGCGCAGCCGCTCCACTTCGTTTTGAAGCTCAAAGATGCGCTTGATACCCGCGAGGTTGATGCCTTCCTCTTGCGAGAGGGCTTGGACTTGCCTCAACTGCGCGATGTTCCATGCGCTGTAGCGTCGCCCGCGCCCGCTCGTACGCTGCGGCGACACAATCCCAAGCCGATCGTAGGTGCGTAGGGTTTGCGGGTGCATCCCCGTAATCTCGGCCGCGACCGAGATGACGAAGACTCCCGCGTGCTCATCGAAACGTGACGGTGCCATGTCTCCTCCTTCTCGTGGCCGTCGGTCGTGGTGCTACCGGGTGGCGTTCTCCGCAAAATCCGCCCGGGGGTCGAACTCGCTCGTCGCCTCGGCGAAGTCGCGAAGGGCGCGCTCGGCGGTTTCACTGAGCGTATCGGGAAGCGCAATCGTAAGCGTCACGAGCAGGTCACCCGTGCCCTTCTTGGTCCGTACGCCCTTGCCTTTGGCACGCAGGGTGCGCCCGGAGGGAGTGCCGGCGGGTACCTTGAGCTTCACGTTTGAGCCATCGATAAGAGGCACGCTTATGGTCGTGCCGAACGCGGCTTCGGCGGCGGTGACAGGGACGTTTACCCGCAGGTTAATCCCGTCCATGGTGTAAAGCGGGTGGGGTGCAACCTTCGCGGTCAGCATGAGGTCTCCGGGGGCGCCACCGTTCGCCGACGCTTGCCCTTTGCCCCTGAGCCGAATCTTCTGTCCGTCGTGAACGCCCGCGGGAATACGGGTAGTGATGTTCCGACCGCCCGCGCTAAACGACACCTCGGTTCCGAGCACTGCGTCGCGGAAGCTGAGCTTAACGCTTGCGCTCACGTCGGCGCCTTTTTGAGGTGCTTGGCGCCCAAAGCCGCCGTTCGGCGAGAAGCCTGCACGGCCCTGACCCCCGCCGAAGCCGCCTCCGCCAAACATTCCCATGAGGTCTTCGATGTTGACGCCGCCCGCGCCACCACCGAAACCACCGCCGGTAAAGGCACCGAAGAGGTCCTCAAATCCGCCGCCGGCTGCACCACCGGGGCCCGAGGCGAAGCGCGCACCGCCCGCGCCCATCGCGCGGATCGCGTCGTACTGCTTGCGCTGCTCCGCGTCGCTCAGGATCGAGTAGGCCTCGCCCACTTCCTTGAAGCGTTCTTCCGCCGCGGCATCCCCGGGATGCCTGTCCGGATGCAGCTCCTTCGCCTTCTTGCGATAGGCCTTCTTGATTTCTGCTGCGGAGGCGTCCTGGGAGACGCCGAGGATCTTATAAAAGTCCTTGCTCAGCCATTCCTGCTGGCTCATGGTGTCTCCTCGTCAAAAGTTTGAATCTATGGAGCGAGGCGGCGGTGCGTGTGCCCGCCGCCTCGCGGTGTGCTGGTGGCGTCGGCCCGCCCCGTTCCACTGTCACGTGTCGGGAGGGGCCGACGTTTGCCCTGCCTTAGTTGGGGCCGACCGTGCCCACGCGCGCCGGGCGCAGGACACGTTCCCCCATCATGTAGCCCGGCTGCATGATGACCTCAAGGCTCGTCGCCTCGACATCACCGCTGCTTGAGTGCATGAGTGCCTCGTGCTTTTCGGGGTCGAACTCTTCGCCGACCTCGCCGTAGCGAACGAGACCGTGCGCACCGAGTGCTTCCTCGAGTTTGCTCGTGATCGAGGCAAACGGCGTGCCCTCGGCGATATCCCCGTGCTGCCGAGCGAGCTCGATGTCGTCGAGGACGCTAAGCAGCGATGTGAGGACCTTTGCGACGGCCTGCTGCTGACCCACGACGGCGCTCTGTTCGATGCGCCTGCGCGAGTTCACGTATTCGGCCTGGTCGCGCTTGAGCTGCTCTTCGAGCTCGTTCACTTTCGCTTTGAGGGCTTCGGTCTCGGCGACAGCACTCTCGTAGAGGGCTCCGGCCTCGGCGGAGAGATCGTCGACCTCGGCGCTCTCGGGCGTTTCAGTGCTGTTCGCGCCCGCCGCGTCGGGCGCAGGAGTTTCCTCCGGCGCGCCGTCGGTTGGCTGCTCGTTCATGTCTGGCTCCTCGCCTTTCGTGGACGTGCGCTTATCGGTGAACGTGAACGGTTTGTCGTTCTCGCTCACTTGTCGTCCTCATCGTCAACGATCTCGGCGTCGACAACGTCGTCGTCTTCGCCCGAGGCAGCGTCGGCCGAATCCGCGCCTTCGGCGTTACCTGCCTGCTCGGCCTGAGCGGCCGAGTAGATCGCGGTGCCGACAGCCTGGAGCTTCTCGCTCAGTGCTTCGCGTGCGGCTTCGAGGTCGCTCGTCGAGGCATCTTCCTTGGCGAGGGTTTCCTTGGCCTCCTTGATCGCGTCTTCAGCTGCGGTCTTGTCGGCGTCCTGGATCTTGTCGCCGTTGTCCTTGAGGAGCTTGTCGCCCTGGTAGGTGAGCTGCTCGAGGGTGTTGCGAGCGTCAGCGTTCTTGCGGCGCTCGGCGTCCTCGGCGGCGTGTGCCTCGGCGTCCTTCACCATGCGGTCGATCTCTTCGTCGGAGAGACCCGAGCCACCCGTGATCTGGATCGACTGCTCGTTGCCGGTGCCGCGGTCCTTCGCGGACACGTTCACGATGCCGTTGGAGTCGATGTCGAAGGTCACCTCGATCTGAGGCATGCCGGCGGGGGCCGGTGCAATTCCGGAGAGCTCGAAGGTGCCGAGCAGCTTGTTGTCGCGCGTGAACTGGCGCTCACCCTGGTAGACCTGGATCGCGACCGAGGGCTGGTTGTCGTCAGCGGTCGAGAAGACCTCGGAGGTCTTGGTCGGGATCGCCGAGTTGCGCTCGATGAGCTTCGTCATGAGCCCGCCCTTGGTTTCAATGCCGAGCGAGAGCGGCGTGACGTCCATGAGGAGCACGTCCTTGCGGTCGCCCTTGATCACTGCGGCCTGGAGCGCGGCGCCGTAAGCCACGACCTCGTCGGGGTTGACACCCTTGTTGGGCTCCTTGCCGGTGAGCGAGGTGACAACCTCGGTCACGGCCGGCATACGGGTCGAGCCACCCACGAGGATCACGTGGTCGATGTCGGAAACCGAAACGTCGGCGTCTTTGATGACCTGGTGGAACGGTGCCTTCGTGCGCTCGAGCAGGTCGCTCGTGAGCTCCTCGAAGTGGGAGCGCGTGAGCTTCTCGTCGAGGTGGATCGGGCCGTTTTCACTCATCGAGAGGTACTGGAGCGAAATGTTGGTCGAGGTCGAGCTCGAGAGCTCCTTCTTGGCCTGCTCAGCGGCTTCCTTGAGGCGGTGCAGTGCGATGCGATCCTTCGAGAGGTCCACGCCGTCCTTGTTCTTGACCTGGCTCACGAGATAGTCGACGACGCGCTGGTCCCAGTCGTCGCCACCGAGGCGATTGTCACCCGCGGTCGCCACGACCTGAATGGCCGAGCCGTCCTCATCCTTCGAGATCTCGAGGAGGGAGACGTCGAACGTGCCGCCACCGAGGTCGAACACGAGGATGCGCTCGTCGTCCTTGCCCTTTTCGAGACCGTACGCGAGTGCGGCGGCGGTGGGCTCGTTGATGATGCGCAGGACGTTGAGGCCCGCGATCTGGCCGGCGTCCTTCGTGGCCTGGCGTTCCGCGTCGTTGAAGTAGGCGGGAACGGTGATGACCGCGTCGGTCACGGTCTGGCCGAGGTAGGACTCAGCATCACGCTTGAGCTTGCCGAGGGTTCGGGCCGAGATCTCCTGCGGGGTGTATTTCTTGTCGTCAACTTCGGTCGTCCAGTCGGTGCCCATGTGGCGCTTGACAGACGAGTACGTACGGTCAACGTTGGTCGCGGCCTGGCGCTTAGCGACTTCACCGACGAGGACTTCGCCGGACTTCGAGAAGGCCACAACCGAGGGGGTTGTGCGAGCGCCTTCGGCGTTCGCGATAACGGTGGGTTCGCCACCTTCGAGAACGGCGACAACAGAGTTGGTGGTGCCGAGGTCGATTCCTACTGCCTGTGACATAAGTGTTCTCCTTCCGCGTGTGCGGCCGGTGGATTCCTGTGGTGGCCGCACCGCTATCAACTTGGCTGTGCTCAAGAACGCGATTAGTCAACGCTTCCCAAAGTTGGGTTGTCAATCGACGTATCACTCAACTTGAGTTCACTAGGCTCAACTCTTCTACTGGCGAGCTTATTCCACAGATTTCTACATATGTCTCACGTCACATTGTGTGCGCGCTTGCGCCCATAAAAGGGTTCCAAGGCGCGCGTGCCACAATCGAGGTTGCGCCTTTGCGCCAATCCCGCCCTCGAGCCACGGAAAGAAGCGGTCATGCCCACACACTGCGCCGACCCCCTCTCGCTCGAATTCGTCGAAACCCCTTCGCCCATAGGCACACTTCTCTTCGCGGCAACGTCACGCGGGCTCGTGCGCATCGCCTTCGAAAGTGACGACCTCGAGGCCATGAAGGCCCTTACCGAAGCACAGCTACGCAAAGCCGCGCACGCCTCAGTTCAGGCACCCGCATTCGAGCCCCACGAGGTGCTTAGCGCGGCTAAGGATCAGATCCTCGACTTTCTCGACGGCAACCGTCGGACCTTCAGCTTCCCGCTCGACCGCTCCCTTTCCCAGGGGTTTCGCCGCGCGGTGCATGAGGCAATTGAACAGATTGGCTTCGGCGAGCGGCAAAGCTACAGGTGGATCGCAGAGCGTGCCGGCAACCCCAAAGCGGTGCGCGCAGTGGGCACGGCGTGCGGCACAAATCCCCTCCCGATCGTGGTCCCGTGCCACAGGGTCATAAAATCCGACGGCAGCCTTGGCGGCTTTAGCGGCGGGATCGAGAAAAAGCGTTTCTTGCTCGCGCTCGAGGAGGGCGGCGCGCCACGTGCGTGACGCCGAGAAAGTGGCAACCGTCGGCCCTTCCCCTACCGTTTCGAACTCCTAGACGGACCCCACGACGCTCACAAAACGCTTGAGGCGCTCATCCTCAGAATTGAAGAAGTGCTCGGGATCGCCGTTGAAGAGGATCTTTCCTTCCTCAACAAACACGACGCGGTCGGCAACGCTTCGCGCAAACTGGAGCGAATGCGTCACAACGACGAGGGTGCGGTGCTCGCTCGCGAGAGACGAGAGCACCGCGATAACCTCGGCGGCAAGCTCCGGATCAAGCGCAGACGTCGGTTCGTCGAACAAGAGATAGTCGGTGCTCAAAGCAAGGGCGCGGGCGATTGCAACCCGCTGCTGCTGACCGCCAGATAGTCGCGCGGGATAGGCGTCGATCTTGTCCGCAAGCCCCACGCGCTCGAGGGCGCGAATACCCCTCTCACGAGCGTGGGCCTTCGACATCCCGCGCGACGTGATCGGCGCAAGCGTCACGTTCTGAAGAGCCGTGAGGTGCGGAAACAGGTTGAACTGCTGGAACACCATGGTCGAGTGACGCCTGATTTCGCGGACCTTCTGATCCGAAAGCTTGCCGCTCACGTCTATCGGGCCGCTTCCGAAATCAAGCGTGCCCTCATCCGGCTTTTCGAGAAGGTTGATGGAACGCAAAAGCGTGGATTTACCCGAGCCCGAGGGGCCGAGCAGAACGGTCGTGCGCCCCGGCTCGATGTCGAGGTCGATGTGATCGAGTGCGGTAAGCGCACCAAAACGCTTCGTGATCGAACGCAGCCTCAGTAGGCTGCGCGCCTCACCCACATTGAGGTCAGCAGAGGTCTCAGTCACGCTCAACGTACACGCTCGCTTTCTTTTCTAGCCACGCCTGCACGAGACTCAGCACGGAAATAAGAACAAGGTAAATCGCCGCTACGAGGACGTAGAGGTAGAACGGCTCGAACGTTGCGGCCGCTCGCTGCTGCGCCACCATGAACATGTCGAGCAGCGTAATCGTCGAGACGAGGCTCGTGCCCTTCACGAGGTCAATGAAGTCATTGCTGAGCGGTGGGAGCGCAATGCGGAAAGCCTGCGGGGCAATCACCTTGAGGAACGTCGTGCGGCGATCGAGATCGAGCGTCGCCGCCGCCTCGTACTGACCGCGCGGGATTGAGAGGATTGACGCGCGCACCGCCTCGGAAGCGTAGGCCCCACTGTTCAGGGCGAGGGTTCCGACGGCCGCAGTCCACGGGTCGAGCACGAGCGATGGGACGAGCTTCGGCAGTCCGTAAAACACGATGAAGAGCTGCACGAGCAGAGGTGTTCCGCGAAACACCCACACGTACAGCCACGCGATCGCCTTGAGCGGACGGAAGCGCGAAAGTCTCGCGCTGGCCGTGATGATGGCCAGCACGAGGGCGATCGCAAAAGCGATGAGCGAGAGAGGGATCGTGACCTTGAGGGTCGCGAGGAGCATGGGGCCAATCGCCCCTGCCCACACCTCTAGGGCTCGCGAAAAATCAACATTCACGAGGAAATCTCCGTGGGGCGCTTAGTTCTTGGGAGTGAGGTCAAGCCCGAGCCAGTCCTTGTCGATCTTTGCGATCGTGCCATCGTCGAGGAGCTCGGTAATAGCCTTGTTGATCTTCTCGATGAGAGGGCTGCCCTTCTTGAGCGCCCCGGCGATGAGAACCTCGGTTTCAAGCTTCTCGTCCAGGACCTTGATCGGCGCGTCGGGATGTTCCTCAAGATAGGTGTCGAACGCAACGACCTCGTTCGCCGTGACGTCGGCTCGGCCGGTCGAGACAAGTTCGACCGATTCGGCGAAGCCCGGGGATGCGACAATTTCGGCCCCCGCGTCCGTCATGACCTGCCCCCAGTTTGAGGTAGTCGTCTGCGCCGCGCGGCGCCCCTTGACATCGGCAAGAGACGTGATGTCCGAGCCCTCCGGGACGCCAAGGCGACCCTGGGTCTGTGCATAGGGAACAGTAAGGTCAAAAGCTTTCTTGCGCTCATCGGTCACAGCGACGTTGTTCATGACGACGTCGTACTGCCCGGCATCGAGGCCAGCAAGCAAGCTGTCCCATTTCGCCTCGACGTATTGGACCTTCTTGCCGATCTTCTCGGCGATCGCCTCGACGATGTCGATCTCGAAGCCCACGAGCTTTCCGGAGTCATCGTGGAAGTTGTACGGCTTGTACACGCCCTCAACACCAACCTTGAGCACGCCCTCTGAGGAGCCCGAGCCACCGGCCGGCTTTCCATCATCGGACGAGCCGCATGCGGCAAGGGCCAGGGCGGCAGCAGAAATGCCGGAGGTCGCAAGGATTGAGCGGCGCGAAATGGAGAGAGACATAGTGAGCTCCTTTATGAGAGTGATGGGGAAGGTGACTACTTCTGCGCGGCGTCGAGCGCCTTGGCAAAGTCAGCCAGGAGGTCGTCGATATTCTCGATGCCCGCGCTGAAGCGCACGAGGCCATCGGTGATGCCAGCACGGTCGCGTGCGGCTTGCGTCATGCCGTCGTGGCTCATCGTCGCCGGGATCGACAGAAGCGATTCGACTCCTCCGAGACTCACGGCGAACGAGGGGATTTCGAGCGCATGGAGGAATTTCTTGAGGTCGTAGCCTTGTGCGAGTTCGAATGAGAAGACGGCGCCGATACCTTTGGCTTGACGCTCGTGAACCTCCCGTTCAGCGTCGCTGAAGGACCCGGCTGAGAGCACCGTTTGGACTGCGGGGTGATCGCTCAAGAAGGCAACAAGCTTCTCAGCGTTTTCTTGCTGACGGGCGATGCGCAGCGGAAGAGTCTTGATGGCCTGGAGAAGCCGGAAAGAGGTCAATGGTTCGAGTACACCCCCGAAGACCTTCTGGCTGAGGCGAATATTCTCGGCGAGCTCGTCATCATTCGTCGTGACAGCACCCGCAAGGAGGTCGCTGTGGCCGCCGAGGAACTTGGTCGCGGACTGAACGACGAGGTCCGCGCCGAAGTCGAGGGGCCGCTGGAGGACCGCGGTCATGAATGTGTTGTCGATGACGAGGAGAGCGCCGTGCGCGTGCGCGAGCTTCGCGAGGCGCTCGATATCGACGACGCGCAGCGTGGGGTTGCCGGGTGATTCGACGAAGATCATGCGCGTGTTCTCGCTCAGGTCTTCGCTCGTAATAGAACCGAGGTCGTCGAAGAACGTGCCCGTCAAGCCAGCGCGAGGGAAGATCTTTTCGACGTAGCGGAAGGTGCCGCCATACACGTTGGATGAAAAGAGCACTTCGTCACCCGGGCTCAAGAGGCTGAAAACCGAACTCACTGCGGCCATCCCGGTCGCAAAAGCGAATCCGTGCTTCGCTTCCTCAATGCTCGCAATGACCGACTCGAGGTCGGCTCGCGAAGGATTCGAGCCGCGCTGATAGGCGTAGTCTCCGCTCACTGAGTCGATATCGAGTTCGAAGGTCGAGGAGAGGTGGACGGGCGGCACAACCGCCCCAAACTCGCTCTTGCGCGGCGCAAGAATGGCCCGGGTGTCAATATGCATGTCTCTCCACAGTCCTTCCGTAACTCGGGTTGCTGGGCACACAAGCGCTAACAATAGCTTATGTACCCCATAAGCATGTCAATACTAGGGGTCCCGCTGGCGAAAACCAAAAAATCTGTGACGAACTATGACGCTCCAAAAGTCGCAATCCCCCTCAATCTCACGTATGAGATCCCCTCGGAACATCCACGCCTCGAGACTGTTGCCTCAGCGCATATGCTCGCGAAGAATAAGAGATGTCTGACCGATCACATCATCCCGGACATCCAGAGGAGTACCCATGTCCACAACCGTTCCCCCCTCTCCCGTCGCCGTCAGCGCGCGCGAGGTCACCAAAACCTACGGAAGCGGCAGCAACCAAGTGACCGCTCTCAACGCAGTCGGGCTCGACATCCGTGCCGGAGAGTTCACCGCGATCATGGGAGCCTCGGGCTCCGGAAAATCGACTCTTCTCCACTCACTCGCCGGTCTCGATTCAATCGACTCCGGGACGATCGTGGTTGAGGGCGTCGACATCACTCAGCTCTCGGACTCGCAACTCACAACCCTCCGCCGCGACCGAATCGGATTCGTCTTCCAATCGTTCAACCTGTTGCCCATGCTCACGGCGAAGGAGAACATTCTTCTCCCGCTTGAACTCGCCGGTCGCAAGGTGGATGAGCAGTGGTTCGGGATGCTTGTGCAGCGCTTTGGCCTCGCCGAGCGCCTCGGGCACCGCCCCAGTCAGCTCTCGGGTGGCCAGATCCAGCGCGTCGCCCTGACTCGCGCACTCGTCACGCGCCCCGCTGTCATTTTTGCCGATGAGCCCACCGGCAACCTCGACTCGGCCTCGACCGAAGCCGTACTGAGCTTCTTGCGTGAGAGCGTCGACGTTCTCGGTCACACCGTCGTCATGGTGACGCACGAAGACGACGCTGCACACAGGGCAGATCGCATCCTTCGCATGCATGACGGCCGAATCGTCGCCGATGAGTACATCGGCCAGAAAGCGGTGCAGGCACAGTGAGTACCCTGAAACTTCAGCCGCGGCGCAGGCACCTCGCCGCCGCCATCACGATTGCGCTTACGAGCGCCTTCATTGCCATTGCTGTCCTCGCCGTCGGATTCGTGGGCGAAGCTGTCAAAGCCCAGGTCACGGGACCCGTTCAGGGGGCTAGCGCCCTCGTACAGCCAGCTTTTACAACAGAGGGCGATGCCGCTTCCGCCTCGCCCGAGTCCATCGGGAAGGTGGACGGTGCCGACGGCGCCTTTTATAAGACTGACAACACGTTCGCGATCGCACTCGACGAGGGGGAGACAGGCAAAGAGAACCCACTCGATTCCAAGGGGACGTTTGTCAAGGTAGACACGGTTCGCCCCGGCGTTGATGCCCACTACGTCGAAGGCAAAGCCCCCAGTGGAGACCACGAGGTTGCCGTCGACACGTCGTTCGCCAAAAAACGCAATCTGAAGGTTGGAAGCCAGATTGGGGTCCAGTCGCTCGACTCCGGCCAGACGCTTACCTTCACCGTCGCTGGCATTAGCAGGCCGCAGCTCGCGCAGGTCCTCAATCCCGGGGGAACCCTCACATTCGGCACCGCGGGCATCGACACCCTCACAGCTCTTGAAGGAGATGCCTCCGAAAAAGCCTCCGACTACTACACGATCGCCGTCGTCGCCAAGCCCGGCGTGAGCGAAGAAGAGCTGGTGAGTAACCTCAAGGCTGCCGGGTACGACGCCGCGACTGTCACGGAATTCCTGCAGGACGCGAATCTCATGGCGTTGACAGTCGTGACCATGCTCTCGGCTCTTCTCGCAGGATTCGTCCTGATCGCTATTGCGACGAGCGCGCTCGTCGTGACGAACTCGTTCGCCGTGACGATGGCGCAGCGCAGGCGATCGTTCGCTCTCGCGCGTGCGCTCGGCGCGAAACGCCGCCAGGCGATGTGGGCGATCGTTCGCGACGCACTACTCGTCGGGATTATCGGCTCGATTCTCGGCATTGTTCTCGCGTACCTCGCCTGGTGGGCGCTCCTTCTCGTGGGCCGCTTCACCTATTCCGAGGCTTTGCCTGTCGTCCCGGGATTGAATATCTTCGCGATTCTCGTTCCGGTCCTCGCCTCTCTCATCCTCGCGGTCTGTGCATCGGTGTTCCCGGCTATCAGCGCTTCTCGCGTGAAGCCTCTCGAGGCGCTGCGCCCCGCAGAGATCGCCTCCGGTAAGCACGCGTCGCTGATTCGCACGATCTTCGCTTCGGCGGTTGTTGCGCTCGGTGTTGTTGTCTCACTCGGCTCGTTCGTCGTCGAAATTGTCCTCAAAGACAGCGAGTTCATGATCCTGATTTCCATGCTGTGCGCGTTCTTCGGATGCCTCACGATTCTTGTCGGTGTGATCGGGCTGCTGCCGGCGCTCATCCCGCCGGTGGCGAAACTCGGCAACGCACTCGCCTCCGCCCTCGGTTTCACGAGCGCACGCTTCGCATTTTTGAACCTTGCGCGGCACCCGAAACGCACGGGCATCACGATGTCAGCGCTCATCATTGGCACCACTCTCATGGCGACAATGGCCTCCGGTGCGGTGACCGCTCAAAACACATTCGAGCATGACATCACTGACCGCGTCCCTGTCGACACCATCATTGCCGCCACCGACCTTCCCGCTGGTTTCCTCGAGAAGGTTCAAAAGACCGAGGGTGTGGACACCGCACGCCAGGTCCCCACGGCCGAACTGCCGTTCGACGCGGGCGCGATGACCGTATACGCCCCCTCGGCGGAGGACCTGCAGGAGGTCGCTACGGCGGACTCGATCGAGGTTCCACCGCCCGGAGAGCTGCACATGGGCAAGGCTCGCGCGGAACGGTTCCATGTTCACGACGGCGAGAAGGTTACCGTCAACGCGAATGATGGAAGTGCGCGCGAGGTCACCGTCCGTGTCAAGGGGAAACTGTCAATTTCCCTGGTGGCCCCCGATACCCTCAGCGGGCTTGGGATCGACGAAGGCAAAGCGGTCTTTGTCAAGTTCGCGGCTCCCGATTCTCCGCAGAGGGCTCACACCACGTCGATCCAACTCACCGGTGCACTGAGTGAGCTTGCTAATCAGCTGCCTCCCGAGACCGTCACGGCACAGTCCTTCGATGGGGCTCAGCGAGAGATGATGGCAACGGTGATCCAGACGCTCCTCACGATCACCGTCGCGCTCCTTGCGGTTGCCGTCGTGGTCGCGATCGTCGGCGTCGCGAACACCCTCAGCCTGAGCGTGATCGAGCGTTCAAGCGAGTACGCCCTGATGCGTGCGCTGGGCACCTCGAAGGGCGCGATCCGCGCGATGCTCGTATGGGAAGGTATTTTCATTGCCTTCCTGGGCTCACTCGTTGGCGTGCTTCTAGGAACCGCTTTCGGAATGTTCGGCGTGCGCTCACTTCTTGCGGGTGAGTTCGACTTCTACCCGGCAATTCCGTGGCTGTATCTCCTCATGATTCTGCTCGCCGGGCTCGTCGCAGGCGTTCTCGCTTCAATCCTGCCCGGAATGCGGGCGAGCGCGACGGCACCGGCCCAGGCGCTCGCGCAGCGAGACGAGTAGGCATCAGCGTCACACCATAGGGCGGCCGCGCTCATGCGCGGGACGGGCGGGAAGCAGTGCGTGCACACTGCTTCCCGCCCGTCTTTTACATCAATGCGGAAACGCGCAGGGGCAAAACCACAACGGGGGCGCTCAGCACCTATCTACCCCCTCGAGGGAGGGAGCAACTCACGAGGCGCCAAATCGCTCAAGCACCGCCAGAGCGAGCTGCGCCAAGTCCTTCTCGGTAAACCCGGGCCAGCCGTTGAGCGCACGCCGCCACACGGGATCGATGGCCTTGTACCCCACGACGGCGCCCGCGAGCGCACCCGCGATTGCCGCGACCGTGTCGGTGTCGTTTCCACTGCGCACCGCCGCTTCGACGACGCGCGTGAAGTAGGCGCGGCGCTCGAACTTGTCCTCGGGAACATCCCCCGCGTGGCATAGGGCCGAAACCGCTCCTTGGAAGGCGTGAATGACCCACCCGTTTCGAGCGAAATATGCGGGCGGGGCACTGTGCGCCTCGGCGATGAGGCCCCTCCAATAGTCACGGCGTTCAGGCGTGAGGCGGCCAAGGCCAGCATCGATCGTGAGCTCGCCGGTGAGAATCGCGTGACGAATAGCGAAGCTCCACAGGACTGCCGCCTCGATCGTCTCGAGGTCGACGTGCGTAAGCGTGTTGACGAAAACAACGGCGCGCTCGAATTCGTCCTCGCTCGCGAGGAGGTACGGCAGAACAACTGAATAGGCGCGCATGAGCCCACCGTTGCCAGCGGTGTGATGTTGCGCTTTGTGTATCGCCCGGGCCGCCTCGTGCATGTCGCGGCCCGAGGGCACGCTGTTGCCGTGTGATTGCGCGGTCTCGAGGGCGGCGAGCAGCACGTTCGAGGTGAGGATCCCGATGTCGGGGGTTTCTCGCGACCACTGGTACCAGCCGGCGGCGATCGCGTCGAGGGAACTTTCGCTCGTGAGCGAATCACCGTGGATCTCGTGGGCGGCCGCCCGCATGATGACGATCGCCATCGCCGTGTCGTCGGTCCACTCCCCCGGCTTCCAGCCGAGCTGCCCGCCACCGGTCATGGCCACGTCGTCGGAATCCGCAATGGGAGGCTCGAATTCGTAGGGCGCTCCGAGCGCGTCGCCCGTGGCAGCGCCGAGTACCGCGCCGAGTGCGCGTTCGCGCTGCTGCTTGCTGAGGCTGTGCGGATCGTGCGGCCGTTCAGGTTCCCGGGCCGCCGTAGCCTCGGTTGAAGGGGCGATGTTCGACAATTTCAATCCCCTTTCGTTGCCGTGAAAACTCGTGCGGCGTGCGCACGGGCGGTGTTGGCGCCGCCCTGCGCACACCGGTCACGCCAGTTTAAGCCGCGTTTCTCGCATTTTCCTGTACCCAATGGGCAAATGCGCATCGGCTCACTACGCTTGGAAGACGCATCCGGTACCCGGCTGACCAAGGAGATTGTGTGAGTACAGCGCCTGAGCCCGCCCACGACGTGGATCCCGGCACTGATCGTTGCTCGTGCGGCAGCGACCACGACCACGGCCCCACGGGCAACGACATCGTTCACGCGCTCGGGCGTGGTTTCGCCATACTTTCGCTACTCACCCCGCTTCTCGCTCTCGTGCTCGCTGCAGCGAGTCTCGCGGCGACACCGCCCTCACCGGGCGTGGTGTTCCTGGGCATCGGCCTTGGCCTCGTTCACCTCGCTCTCATGCTTGTGGCGGGCATGGTGGGGACTAAGAAAGGTGCGGCGATGACCCGCTCGCCATGGTTCCTCGTGGGCCGTGTGGCGATTGAGGAACTCGTGCGGCTGCTTGTCTGCCTGATTGCCCTCGTAACCCTGAGTTGGCAGTGGACTGGTGCGCTCGGCCTGTGGATCGGGGTGGGAGCGATGCTTGTGTGGGCGGCCCTCGCGACCGTACAACTTGCCGCCTCTCGCCGGCGGATCACGCAACCCTCAGACTGGTCGAAAGAGACTGTCCTCAGCGTTCTCGACGGCGGCATTTCGGTGCGGCGCGCGATGTGCGTACGCTTCCTCGACATCGCAGGGTTATTCCTGTTCCAGCTTGGCGCCTGCACGCTCGTGACAGCGGCCCCCATCATGACGGTCGCGACGATCGTTCTCTCGATCGCCTCGGGCCTTTCAACGCTTATCGTGCAGAGCCTGAGCCCGCAGCGCCGCAAGACCTCTCCGTGGGCGTTCGCCCCGTTCGCTATCGGCATCGTGACGGCCGCGCTCGCGGTCATTTTCGTGCTCGCGCCAGGAATAGCCGCGCTCTCCTAAATTGCTCTGTCTCATCCTCGCCGACTCGGGTGGAGAAAACCGGGTGCGGAGGGGCGGTTCCGACGCTTGCTACGCGCCCATCGCTCCCGAGAACGCAACCATGGCGAGCGCCAGCAGGGCAATCCAGACGGTGCTCATGGCACCGAGGAGAACGGGCTTCCCGCCGACGCTGATCAACCCCTTGATTTTCACCCCGAGCCCAAGCGCGAACATCGCCGCCGCGAGGAGCCCGGTCTGCAAGAGCTTGACTCCCGCGAGCGCCTGCGGGGGCATGATGTGGAGCGAGCCGAGACCAACCATCACGAGGAAGCCCACGACGAAAAGTGGCACGATCGGTGGACGTTTTGTGCCCTCGCGCAGCGTGCCGCGCGAGCGTGCTGCGAGGGAGAGCGCGACCGCGACGGGAGCGAGAAGCACCACACGCGTGAGCTTGACGATCACCGCGACCGAGAGAGCCGAGGCCCCGTAGGCTCCTGCGGCGGCGACGACCTGGGCGACCTCGTGAGTGCTCGCCCCAATCCACGTGCCGCCCGCGCTCTCTCCCATCCCCATCGCGTGCGCGGCAAGCGGCGCGAGCGGAATCATGAGGGTGCCGAACAGCACGACGAGCGCGATCGCGGTGGCGACCTCCTCTTCGTCAGCGTCAGCGATATCTTCAACGCCGGCAACGGCGGCCGCACCGCAGATCGAGAAGCCGCACGCAATCAGGATCGACAGTGGGCGGCTGATGCCCAGGGCGCGCGCCATGGCGAGAGTGCCGAGGATCGAGAGGGTGACGACGAGGATGACGCCCACGATCACACGCCAGCCGAGCGAAAGGATGTCCCCTACCGCGAGCTGCAAGCCGAGCAGCACGATCCCGACACGCAAGAGCTTCTTCGACGCGAACGTGATACCCGCGCTCCACGACTCCGGAATTGTCCAGATGTTCGTGAGGAGCGCACCGAGCACGATCGCGATGAGCAACGGGCTCGCTGCCGGGAGTGCACGATTCAAAACAACCGCAAGGACCGCTACGAGCACGCACGGCACGAGTCCGGGCACGAGAGAGGGTGAAGAAACGCGGGAAGAAGATGAAGCTGGCACGGCCTCATTCTAGGAATCCAGGCACGCTCGCTCAGATTTTCGGGACCGTAACGTGACACATCCACCCTTCCCAAACCGCGGATCGCTAGGGTGGAGGCAACCGTCGGACATTCCGATTTTCCCTATCCCGGAGGAGACACATGACCTCGCCCGCATCCCAGACCGGCCTCGATCTCACCCAGATTGATGAGTCCGTTCGTCCGCAGGACGACCTCTTCGGCTTCATCAATGGCGCGTGGCTCGCCTCGGCTGAGATCCCAGCCGATAAGCCGAGCTACTCGGAATTCATGCGCCTGCACGATCTGTCTGAGGAGCGCGTACGCGGCATCATCGAAAAGGCCGCGGCCTCGAACGCCCCGGCCGACTCGAATGAGGGAAAGATCGGCGCGCTCTATGAACTTTTCATGGACGAGGCTCGCTTGAACGAGGTGGGCACGCGCGACCTCGAGCCGCAGCTCGAGCGGATCCTCAGCCTCGCCGACCGTTCAGCGCTCACGAGCTTCACTGGCGAAGCAACGGCCCCCACCGGCATCATCGCTCTGTACGTGTGGACAGACGCCAACGACCCGGAGCGCTACCAGGCACAGATCACCCAAGCGGGCCTCGGCCTTCCCGACGAATCGTTCTACCGCGACGAGCAGTACCGGGCGATCCGCGAGGCCTACGTTGATTACCTCGCGACTCTTGCCGACCTTGCGCAGCTCCCGGGGCGTGCCGGGCTCCCCGACGGCGATGCTCGCGCACTGGCCGAAACCGTCATGGATCTCGAGACCCGCATCGCGAAAGCGCACGTCGATGTTGTGCGCAGGCGCGACAGCGAGAAATCGAACAACCCGATGAGCGTCGCCGAGCGCGCCGATGCTTTCCCGAGCTTCGACTGGAGCGCCTACTTCGAGGGCGCCGGCGCGAAGGCCGAGTGGGTCGAAACCATCAACATCAACGAGCCTGAGTACACGGCGGCCATTTCGAAGCTGTGGTCGAGCGAAAGCCTCGAGAACCTCCGCGCGTGGCTCGCCCTCCACGCGATCGACGCCGCTGCGCCCTACCTGAATGACGAGTTCGTCGATGCCCACTTTGCCTTCCACGGCGCCACACTTTCGGGCACCGCCGAGATCCGCGACCGCTGGAAGCGCGGCGTGAGCCTCGTCGAGGCTGCCCTCGGCGAGGCCGTCGGCGAGACATACGTGGCGCGCTATTTCCCGCCCGAGGCCAAGGAACGCATGGAGCACCTCGTGGAGGCCCTCATCACCGCCTACCGCGAGTCGATCTCCTCGCTTGAGTGGATGACCCCGGCGACCCGCGAAAAGGCCCTCGCGAAACTCGAGAAGTTCACGCCGAAGATTGGCCACCCCGAGACCTGGCGGGATTACTCGAGCCTCACCATTGATCCCGATTCACTCCTTACCACCGTCGGAAACATCGCGACGTTTACCCATGACTACGAGATCGCAAAGCTTGGGCGGAGCGTGGATCGCGGCGAGTGGCACATGACCCCGCAGACGGTCAATGCCTACTACAACCCTGGCGCGAACGAAATCGTGTTCCCCGCGGCGATCCTTCAGCCGCCGTATTTTGGGATCGATGCGGATGATGCCGTGAACTTCGGTGGGATCGGCGCGGTGATCGGCCACGAAATCGGCCACGGCTTCGACGATCAGGGCTCCAAGTACGACGGTGACGGCGCACTCAAGAGCTGGTGGACCGAGGCGGACCGCGAAGAGTTTGAGAAGCGCACGCGCTCGCTCATCGCCGACTACGACGCGATGAGCCCGCGCGACCTCTCAGATGAGCATCACGTGAACGGCGCCTTCACGATCGGCGAGAACATCGGCGACCTCGGCGGTCTCACGATCGCGCTCAAGGCCTACCTCAATGAGGTTGGCGAAGCGGCACACGAGGTGGGGTCCGACGGTTACACGGGCATCCAGCGCCTCTTCCTTTCGTGGGGTGCGGTATGGCGCGGCAAGAACCGCGAGGCCGACGCCATTCGTCGCCTCGCAATCGACCCGCACTCGCCCATGGAGTTCCGCGCGAACGGGGTCGTGCGCCATGTTGACGCGTTCCACGACGCCTTCGGCGTGAAGGAGGGCGACGGCTTGTTCCTCGCTCCCGAGCGCCGCGTGAGCATCTGGTAGACGATGGCACACAAGCACGAGTACCTCACTCCGTATAAGGGCAGGGTGAGGCCGGGGCGGGTCGCGTGGACCCGCGTCATCCTCACCCTCGTGATCGGCGCGGCAATCTGCCTGTTCGTGTTGCTGACCTTTGGCGACCCCGGACTCGGCACCGCTATCCTCCTCGCGATCGGTTTCGCGGGGTATGCACTATGGGCGTGGATGCGCACGACGATCGGGTTTGTCGTAGACGAGCGCGGCCTCACACCGAAGCTCGGTGGTTTCCTCGCGCGGCCCACGTGGCCGCTCGAGATTTTCCGCACGGTGCAGATCCGCGTCGTTGCACCGGAACGGGTCGGCTCACTCGTGGGCAACATCGGGCTCGGGCGCGCCGAAGTCGCGGTTTCCCGCATGGATGAGGTGCGCCCGGTGGCGCCGCTCAAACCTCGCACGCTTGTGGGGCCGCAGGCCGACACGCGGTTTGCGGTCACCCGCGGCGGTGAGCTCGTGGAGATCATCGGCCGAGACGGAGGGGCATACCTGCTCAGCCCCGAGCACCCGTGCGAGGTCGCCGAGGCGATCGCGAAGGCCATCACATTTGCGCGCTGAGCGCTCGCGGCACTGCCCTCACCTGCCTGTACACTTGTGGGCGTCATCCAACAGACAGGGGAGCACCGACCGGTGCTGAGAGTGCGCAAAGGGCGCTGACCCTCGAACCTGATCCGGTTAGCACCGGCGTAGGGAGTCGGGATTTCTCGCATGCCGCGGCCACGCCGCTTCACGAGCATGCCCCTTCCGAGTGGAAGGAGTGGTGATGACTGATCAACGCACAGCGCGAGCGGGCTTTTCCGAGCGCATTAAGTACCGCACGATTGATCTCGTCGTGATCGTCATGGTCGGCGTAGCCTTCGGCGTCGCCTTTGCCGGCTACGCGCACCTGTACAACCTTGTGGCCCCTCTCACCGCGGTTTTCCCCCCGCTCGAGGGCCTCCTCACTGGCTTCTGGTGCCTTCCTGCTCTCGTCGCGATGTTGATCGTTCGCCGCCCAGGCGCTGCCTTCGGCGCGGAAATTATCGCGGCGTGCCTCGAGGCTCTCCTTGGCAGCCATTTCGGTGTCGGCGCGCTTATCTCCGGCCTCATCCAGGGCGCGGGTTTCGAGATCGCGTTCGCGCTCTCGGGGTGGGCGAGTACGAGCGCAGCGGTCGTGATTGGCGGCTCGCTTCTGTCGACCCTCTTCGAATGGCTTTACGAGATCACCGCGTACTACCCCTCGTGGTCTGCGGGCTACAAAGTCATGCTTCTCGTATTCTTCTGGATCAGCGCCCTCACGCTTCTCGCGGCTCTCGGGCGCGCTATCGTCACGGCACTCGCGAAGGCCGGTGCACTCAATCAGTTTCCGGTGGGCAGGGACTTTGCCGTCTCTCAAGCCCCGCGTGGCGGTTCTAGAATCGACGCATGATGACGACAGCTGCTCCTGATAACCATTCTGCTTTTCGCTACCGCACCATTGATCTTCTCGTTGTTGTATCAATGGGCCTGATCGCGGGCGTCGCGTTCTTCGCCTACGCCGCCGGGCTCGGCGCGCTCAAGCCCGTCTTCTCGCTCTTCCCGCCCAGTGAAGGCATCGCCGCGGGTCCGTGGGCTCTGCCGGCGGCGCTCTCGATGCTCATCGTCCGTAAACCCGGCTCGGCACTTGGCACGATGTGGATTGGCGCGATCATCGAGGCACTTCTCGGCTCGCACTTCGGGTGGACGGTGCTGATCTCGGGCGCGATCGTTGCGATCGGCTTCGAGGTCATGGGTGCCGCCACGAAATACGCGAAGCCGTCGTTTAAGTGGGTTCTCGCAGGCGCCTGGATCTCGATGGTTTTGCAGTGGATTTGGGAGCAGTTCGTGTTCTTCCCGAGTTGGGCCATGCCGTTCCGATTCGCCCACCTCGCACTGTTCATCATTTCTGGCGTCATTCTGCTTGCGTTGCCGGCGCCGGCAATCGTGCGCGCGCTTGCGAAGACCGGGGCTCTCGGGAATTTCGCACCCGGGCGTGAGGAGGCCGCACAGCGGTGAGTGAGAGCCCGACGCTTGCCTCCACCCGCCGTGCCGTGGGTGTGGGGATCGATGACTTCACCTATACACCACCGGGGCGTAGGGCCCCGGTTCTCTCTGGCCTTTCCCTCCAGATTGCTGCGGGTGAACGCGTTCTTCTCACGGGTGCGAGCGGCTCGGGAAAATCGACGATTCTCAAGGCCCTGAGCGGCCTCATCCCCGAGGACCCACCGGAAGGGGTCGACCCCTCGGCACCACTTCCCGAAGCATCTCCCGTGCCGGGCGTCGCCCTCATGGTGCAAAATCCCGTCCACTCGTTCGTGGGCGCGACGACAGGAATCGATACCGCTTTCGGCCCGGAAAATGCGAGCGTTGATCCTGCACGCATGCCCGCAATGGTGCGCGATGCACACGCCGCGGCCGCGTTTTCCTCTCCGCTCGATGCCAACCCCTACCACCTTTCTGGTGGGCAGCAGCAGCGCCTCTCCCTCGCGGGCCTGATCGCCACGGGTGCCGGGGCAATCGCTCTCGACGAGCCGCTTGCAATGCTCGACGCCAAGACGGCACTCGCGGTACGCGACGCCATTTGCGAAGCAACCGAGGGCCTCACCCTCGTCGTTGCGGATCACCAAGTGGAGCTCTGGCGCGACCACGTCGACCGCGTCATCCGCATAGGTGCGGGCGGTCAGATACTTGAGGACGCTCCCGCGGGGGCATGGCGCGCGGACGGCTCTCGTGGCGAAAGTGCGCTCGGCAGCGAACAAAAATCGCTGCGAGGAGGCAGCGAGAGGGTCGCTCTCATTGACCTCGAGGTTCCCGCGACGCTCGAAGGCCGCACTCTGTTTGCCGGCCCCGTTCACGTCGAGCTTTACAACGGAGAGCTCGCCGCGCTCACGGGTCCAAGTGGCATCGGCAAGTCCACCTTGATCCGCTACCTTCTCGAGGAGACCCGCGAGCGTACGGGTAGGGGTAAGCGCGCAGCGAAGAAAGCGCCGTTTCGAGCCGCATGGCTCCCGCAAAACCCCGAGCAGAGCTTCGTCGCCCGCACCGTCCTCGACGAGGTGAAAGCTGGCGCCGAGGATCCGAACGACGATGAGGCCGCACGGGCGTGGCTCGAGGCGACAGGCCTCGCTCACCTCGAATCCGCCGGCCCCTTCACGCTTTCAGGGGGTGAGCAGCGTCGCCTCGCCTTCGCGACGGCACTCGCCTCGGGCCGCGACATTCTCGTGCTCGACGAGCCGACTGTGGGCCTCGACGACGCGGCGTTTGGTGCGGTGGCTGAGCTCATTGCTCGCGCACTCGTCAGCGGCCGCGCGGTCCTTGCGGCCACGCATGACGAGCGGCTCGTGCGCGCGTGCGACCGAGTCATTGCCCTCGAGGCAGCGCCGGGGCGTGACGATCTCCGAGAGAGTATCGCGTGCAAGCAACCGTCGGACCCGTCCCCCGCTCCCCCGATCCCGCGCGTTCCCCACCCGCCGCGCGCCGTCGCTGCCGATAAGCTCAATCCACTCACGATCCTCGCGATCGCCGCTTTAGCCTTCGCGGGATCGTTCGGAATGCACACGCTCGCGCCGACGCTCACGGGCACCATTCTCACGCTCACGCTCATCCCTCTCGCCTGGCGCAGTCCAGCCCGGCTCATGACGCGCCTTGCACCAATCGTGCTCGCGGCGCTCACCATCGCGTGGTCGGCCGGAATTCTTTCCGGCAGGCCACTCGGCGAACTGTCGACATGGCAGAGCGCCGGCGTCGAGGGCCTGAGAATCTTCGCCATGGTCGGCCCCGGCGCGATCCTTCTTGAAGGTCTGGACCCGACCCGCTTCGGTCAGGCTCTCGCCCAAAAGTGTCATGTTCCCGCGCGTTTCGCGGCAGCAATGAGTGCGGGCCTCGCGCGGCTCGGACACGTGTTTTCGCAGTGGGGCGACATCGTCTTTACGCGCCGCATCCGCGGCATCCAGCAGCGCAACTCCTTCGCACTCTACGCCGGTGCAACGTTTGCGCTTCTCGTCTCGACGCTGCGCGGCGCGGAGATCCAAGCGCTCGCGATGGACGCGCGCGGTTTCGCGACGGCGCAACGGCGCACGTGGGTCCATAGTGCGCAGTTCACGTGGCACGATGCGTGGGGCGTGGGACTCGGGATCGTCCTGCTGGCCGCGCCCATCATCGCTACGCTTGTGGCATGAGTGAAAACACCGCGCCCCAGCCCGGTACCGACGCCGACGCCGATGAGGCCGCCGCACTCGCGCGCGCCCTCATGGACGCTGCACGCGAGGGGAACCTCGAGATTCTCCGCCCCGCTATCGAGGCGGGAATTCCCCTCAACATGCAAGATGCAGACGGCAACACCATGCTCATGCTTGCCGCCTACCACGGCCACGCGGCACTCGTGAAGCTGCTTGCAGAGCACGGCGCGGACGTCGACCTTCTCAACGACCGTGGGCAAAGTCCGCTCGCGGGCGCCGTATTCAAAGGCTTCGACAACGTGGTCGAGGTGCTCGTTGAGGCCGGCGCTGACCCGGATGCGGGAGTGCCCAGCGCGCGCGAGAGCGCTCGGTTCTTTTCCCGCACCTACGACTTCTGAAGGCGAGTTTCCGCGCGCGCTAGCGCAAGCGCGCCTTCGAGCGGCGAGGCAGCCTCACGCACGTCGAACCCCTCGCGTTCGAGCGCATAGCGCATGAGATCCCCAATCGGGCCGCGAGCGGTGAGGACACTACCGGCGAGAACGACACTCACGGGTGAATTGCCGCGAAGAGGATCCGCGAGCACAAGGGCCCCCTCGAGGAGGCTGTCCACGGCTTGCGCGACGATCTCGCGCGCGACCTCGTCGCTTTCGCCCTCGCCGAAGTGACCGAGCTCGGTCACGATCGGGGCGAAACGCCCGTACTCGGCCGGGGTCAGGTCGTAGGCTTCACGGATGAGCGCTTGGCGCGGGTCGAGCTGGGCCGCGGTGTCACGTGGGTTGAAGCCCAGCGCCGCGCATACACGGTCGGTGAGGGCTGTCGAGCTCCCGCGCGCGTCGAGGTCCGCCGCCACTGCCTCGAGAGCGCGCTTTCCGAGCCACACGGCTGAGCCGACGTCTCCTAGCAGCCATCCCATGCCATCGCGGCGCACCGACTCCACGCCCCGCACATAGCTCACGCTTGCCGCGCCGGTACCTGCGAGAACGAGAACGCCGGTGGGTCGTGACGCGGATGCCGGGAAGGCACTCGCGAATGCCGTGCAGAGGTCATCGACGACACGAACGTTGGCGGGATCGACCTGGATGTGGTGAGAGGCCGCTTGCGAGACAACGGCCTCACGCACGAGCGCCTCGATGCGCTCGTGGCGGGCGGGGCCCGCTCCGGATATGCCGAATACGGCTTTTTCCAGGGTGCTACCGGTGTCGAGTGGGGCGAAGGCGCGCGCAAGTGTCTGCTCGAAGTGCTCGAGCGCGTCGGGCCCGGAAGACCTCACGTTGAAGCCCGCGCCCTCGACGCGGACCGGCGTGAAGCTCTCGCCAGTTTGCCCATCGGCTCCCTCGATTGCGAGGCGCGTGTGGGTCGCTCCGACGTCGGCACCCAGAATCACGGAAAACGGCATGTCAGCAGTCCTTTCGGTCTCGCCCAGTATGTCATCCACCCCACAAGTTGTGGTAAGTTTCATCTTGAGGCATACGGATGAAATATTTTTTCACGACGGTGCCCGACCCCCATAGCTCAAAGGAGACACTATGATCACCCGCAGGAACCTCATCGCCACCGGAGCACTCGGCGCGGCCACCGTGGGCCTTGCCGCGTGCGGTAATTCGGGCGGTTCCTCCTCCAACCCCACTGATAAGGCCGCCAATGACGGCAAGACCATCACCCTGTGGATCATGGAGGGCACAAACGCCAAGACTGACGAATACACCAAAGCCCTCCAGGAAGAGTTCACCAAGCGCACGGGCGCGACTCTCAAAGTCGAGGTCCAGCCGTGGGATGGCGCGCACGACAAGTTCGTGACCGCCATGGCGGGCGGCACCGGCCCCGACGTTGCCGAGATCGGCACGACCTGGACTCCCGAGTTCGCAGATGCAGGAGGCCTCGATGACCTCACGGAAGACGTCAAGAAGGCCGGAATTGACTCCGACCTCGTCGATGCACTCAAGGAAGCGGGCACGCTTGACGGCAAGTTGTACGGCATGCCGTGGTACGCGGGCATCCGCTCGATCCTCGCGAACAAGGAAATCCTCGAAGCCGCGGGGGTCAACTCCCAGCCCCAGTCGTGGGATGACCTCCTCGCCATGATCGAAACCCTCAAGGCGAAGAACCCCGACGTCATCCCGTTCCCCGTCAACGGCGGATCCCCCTTCGCTCTCCTCCCCTTCATCTGGGGAGCAGGCGGCGACATCGCTGAAGGCTCCGGTAAAGACTGGAAGGCCACCATCAACGAAGCGCCCGCAGTCGAGGGTCTCACGTGGTACACCGACCTCGCCCTCAAGCATGGCTCGTCGACCGAGGCCGCCTCGACCTGGAAGGAGACCGACTCCCTCAAGCAGTTCCAGGAGGGCAAGGTTGCCATGTTCATCACCGGTTCGTGGGTGCCCGCAACCGTGAAGGCAAGCGACGAAGAACTGTTCAACAAGCTCACGGCTTTCACCATCCCCGCCAAGGACTCGGCGATCGCCGCCAGCTTCGTGGGCGGTTCCCACCTGTGCCGGTTCCTGGACTCCGAGGAGCCGGAGCTCGCCTTCGAACTCATCAAGCTCATGACAACCGGCGAATTCGCGACCCGGTGGAGCGAAGAGACGAACTTCTTCCCCGGCACGAAGTCAGCGCTCGACGAGACCATCAAGAACGGCACCGACCTCACAAAGGTCTTTGCTTCGCAAATGACCGAGGCCGGCAAGTCGGTTCCCGTTACTCCAATGTGGGGCCAGATCGAGGGTAAGAAGACCCTCCCGAGCCTCCTGAGCAACGTGCTCGCCGGTGGTCAGGCTCCGCAGGCTGCCGCTGATGCTGCCGCTAAGGAAATGGACGGAATCTTCGGCGCCTAAGCCGTATTTTTGTTCACCGACCATCGCTCGGGACCCACTCGCTGAGGGCTGGGTCCCGAGCTCCCAGCTCACGTTCGAAAGCTTCCTCGATGACCACCATGAACGACACTCACGAGAGTGCGCTGCCCCCGGCTGACACGAGCCGCTCGTCACGACTGTCGATGTGGGCGCGCCGACACCTGCCGCCGTGGCTGCTCCTCGCACCCGGGCTTCTCACGCTCGCGGTCCTGTTGATCTTCCCCCTGTTTCGCGTATTCGACCTCTCGCTTCAGGACTACGGCCTGCGGAACCTGCTGAAGGGCACCACCAACTACGTGGGCTTTGCCAACTATTCGGCGATTCTCAGCGACCCGCATCTGTGGACAACCGTGCTCCCCAACACCGTCGGATTTGCGGCCGTGTGCGTGGTGCTGACGATGCTCGTGGGCGTTGCCGTTGCGCTGTTTCTCAATACGCTCTCGCTCACGTGGCGCAACATCTGCATCGGCGCGATCATGGTCGCGTGGGCCGTCCCCGCGCTTACCGGCACCTACGTGTTTGTGTGGCTTTTCGACCCCACGAGCGGGTTCGTGGCGAGCGTCCTTGAATCACTCGGGCTTTTCACTCCGGGCAGTGCCAACTGGTGGGATTCTCGCCTCGCGTTTTACGGAATTGCCGCGCTCAACGTCGTGTACCACGGCTTTCCCTTTATCGCCGTGACGACCCTCGCCGGTCTCCTCACGATCCCGGAGTCCCTGTATGAGGCCGCGAAGGTCGATGGCGCGAGTGCGTTCAAGCGCTTCACGAACGTCACCATCCCGATGATCCGCCCGATCCTCGCCGTGTGCATCATCTTGTCGACGATTTGGGACTTCAAGGTTTTCACGCAGATCTATCTCATGCCCGGCGGTGATGGGTCGAACCGACACATGATGAACCTCGGCGTGTGGTCCTACACCGAATCGTTTGGGCAAGGGAAATACGGTATGGGCTCTGCTATCGCGGTGCTTCTCACTCTCGTCCTTCTCGCGATCTCCGTGGTCTACATGCGCGCACTCATGAAGGAGGATGAACTGTGAGCACCACCGCTCCCACCGGCGCCACACCCGCCAATAAGAAGAACCCGCTTCGCCCCGCAAATATCGCGAAGGCTCTCGGCATCGCCCTTCTGCTCCTCTACGCGCTCTTCCCGTTTTACTGGATGCTCACGACCGCCGTGGACACACACGCGAACTCTCGCGGCGCGGGCATTTTGCCTTCGGGCTTCACCCTCGATCACTTTAAAACTGTCCTGATCGACGCGAACTTCTTCGAGTACATCAAGGTCTCACTCATCGTCGCGGCCGGCACCGTGCTCCTGTCCGGCGCAATCGCGCTGTTCGCCGCGATTGGCGTCGCCCGCTACCGCTTCCGCCTTCGCACCGTCGTGCTCGTTCTCGTGCTCATGGTGCAGATGGTGCCGCTCGAGGCTCTCGTGATACCGCTGTTCCTCCAGGCGCGCACCCTCAACATGCTCAACTCGCTCCTCGGGCTCGTGATCGTCTATCTTGCCTTCTCGCTTCCGTTCGCGATTTGGAACCTCAAGGGTTTCGTCGCCGCGGTCCCGAAGGAACTTGAGGAAGCCGCCTACATCGATGGCGCCGGATGGTTCAGGATGTTCTTCTCGATTCTCCTGCCGCTCGTCGCCCCCGGTCTCGTCGCCACGAGCGTGTTCGCGTTCATCACCGCGTGGAACGAGTTCATTTTTGCCCTCACGTTTATGACGGACTCGTCGAAGTACACGGTAGGCGTTGGTCTGCGGACGTTCTTCACGCAGAACACGGCCGACTGGGGGCCGATTATGGCCGCCTCGACCATCATCGCGCTTCCCGTTGTGATCTTCTTCGTCCTCGTTCAGCGCCAGCTGTCGTCGGGGCTCACGGCAGGCGCGGTCAAAGGTTAGAAGGTGACCATGTCTCAGTCTCGTTTTGATGCCGATGCTCTCGCCCCGCTTCTCGCGTCTTTTCCCGGCACGGACGTCCCTGAATGGCTCGCGCAGGCGCTCGAGGCCGGACTCGGCGGTGTGTGCCTGTTCGGGTACAACACGCCGAATACGCGCGAGGCCCAAAGGCTTATCGCCCAGGTGCGTGAGGCGAGTTGCACAGAGCCGATCGTCACGATCGACGAGGAGGGCGGCGACGTCACTCGGCTCTATGCGGCGCGCGGCGGCGCGTTTCCAGCAGCCCGTGGTTTCGGGGACATCGATGATCCCGAGCTTTCACGCGAATACGGCGAGGCCATCGGGCGGGTTCTCGCCGCGATTGGCGTACGCATGAACTTCGCCCCCGTCGCAGACGTCAACACGAACCCTGCAAATCCCGTGATCGGTGCCCGCAGTGTCGGCACGTCGCCGGGGCCGGTCGCGCGGCATGCGCGGGCGGTGTGCGAGGGACTTTCGCGCGCGGGGGTGCTGAGCTGCGCGAAGCATTTTCCCGGACACGGAGACACTGCGGTTGATTCGCACCTGGGGGTTCCGACGGTCACCCTGTCGCTCGAGGACGCCCTCGCCCAGCACGTCGCGGCCTTCCGCGAGCTCGGCAGCGCGCCCGATGCCCTCATGACGGGCCACATGTGTGTGCCGTCGCTCGGTGATGGGCCCGCGACGATTGCCCCGTGGTCGTATGCTCTTGCTGCGCAGATCAACCCCGATGCACTCCTCGTGACCGATGCTCTCGACATGGGGGCGATCACCGAATCGGTGGGCTACGCGGAGGCAACCGTGCGGGCGCTTGAGGCAGGCGCGCACCTGCTGTGTCTTGGGACGTCGATCCGGCGCGATGGCGAGAACATGCTTGTCGAGGCCCACGACGCGATCGCTGAGGCTATTCGTTCGGGGCGGCTCGATCGCGGTGAGCTGCGCTCGCGCGCCGAGCGCGTGCGCACGACATTCGCGGGCCGCGCGAGCGCGTCTGCGTGCACCGCGGAGGCACTCGAGAGTGCGGAGGCTCATCTCGAGGCAGTTGGCGAGCGTGCCTCTCGACGTGCGGTGCGGTGGGCACTCGAGTCGTCGCCTGTCGCGGGCCACGTTTCGACCGCAGCCATCGTCGATGCGCGTTTCGCGCACGATTACGCGGCGGGTAAAGGGCGCACCTTCCTCGCGCCGGTACTCGAGCATCGAGATATTCGTCTTCTGCCCGCAGACCCGCCGCCGGGCTACGAAAGCCCGCAGGTGACGTTCGTGCTCACGCGGCTTGGCTCGGCGAGCGACGCGGAAACGGCTCGTCTCGATCAGGCCGCCGCGAATGCACACGAGTTGGGCTCGCGCCTGATCGTCCTTCACACGGGTGTTCCGGAAACGGCACCGCTCCCCCACACGCTCTCATCGCCCGCAGCCGTTCTTCTCACCTATGGTGCGAGTCGGGGCGTCATGAACGCCGCAGCCGATCTCGCTCTGAGAGAGGTCGCGCGATGAGGATCCTCGGTCTCATGACGGGCACGTCGGTTGATTCGGCGGATTTCGCCCTCGTCGATTTCTCCCGCGACGGCGACGTGCTTCACGCACGTGTGAAGAGCTCGGGTGAGCACCCGTGGCCCGAAGCCCTTCGCGGCCGCGTCCTCGAGGCCGTGACCAGTGCGAGTGTTCCCTCGCTCGCAGAGCTCACACTGCTCGATGCGCACGTTGGCGAGTTCCTCGCTGGCGTCGTTACAAGCGTGCGCGACGATGCCCGCGAACGCGGATCCGACGCACCACTCGATCTTGTCGTCTCGCCCGGACAAACGCTCTTTCACAACGTCGAGGGCGGGCGCACCCTCGCGACCCTCGCCATTGGGGATGCCTCCCGTATCCACGCTGCAACCGGGATTGCGGCGCTGAGCACCGTGCGCAGCGCCGACATCGCCCGTGACGGGACCGGCGCGCCACTCGCCCCTCTCCTCGACCAACTCCTGCTCGGCCCCGACGGCGGATGCGCGGTGAACATCGGTGGGATAGCCAATACGACGCTGTGCACCCCGGCAGCCGTCGGACCAACCGCTCCCCCGCTCGTGCGCGCGGGCGACACGGGCCCCGGTAACGGGCTCATTGACGCGGCCGCCGCCCTTCGCACGGGAACGGCGTGCGATACGGATGGCGCCCGAGCCGCCGCCGGACGCGTGCACGACACTCTTCTTTCATCGCTGCTCGCCGACCCTTACTTCGCGCTTCCCTTTCCGAAGTCCACGGGCAGGGAGTATTTTTCGCCGGCGTGGCTCGATGCTCGCGCACGCGAAGCGGGCATCGACCTGGACGTGCTTAGCACGGAAAACCTGCTCGCGACGCTCACGGAACTCACTGCCCGTACACTCGCCGATGCGCTCAAGGCCGAAGTGGGGCACGAGCCTCGCACGCGCCTTCACGTGACCGGCGGCGGCGCCCACAACCCGACCCTCATGGCCCGCATCGAAGCCCTCCTACCCGGATGTACGGTGACTACGGGGCCGCTTGGCGGCCTCGACCCCGACATCAAAGAGGCGTTCCTCATGGCCCTCATCGGCTACTACTCTGCGCACGGCCTGCCCGGTGCTCTGATCGATGCCACCGGCGCGACAGAGCCCGCTGTCCTCGGTCAGCTCACCCCGCCGCACGCGCTGCGCACCGTCCCGCTTTCGACAACCGCACCCCGCCAACTTCTCGTGGAGGATTCCCGTGACTGATTCACAAGGCCCGCTCACTCCGCTCGTCCAGGTGCACTCGCCTACAGAAGAGCGCAATCCCCGCTCGCGCGACATCGATACGCTCGCATCCGAGCAAGTTGTCTCGCGCATCCTCGCGGAAGATGCCACGGTCGTCGCGGCCGTGCAAGCACTGACCCACGAGATCGCGCGCTTGACCGACCTGTGCGTGGACGCTCTCACGAACGGGGGCCGCGTGCACTACGTTGGCGCGGGCACCTCGGGCAGGCTCGGGGTTCTCGACGCAGTCGAACTTCTGCCCACCTATAACGCTGACTCCGACATGTTCGTCGCGCATCTCGCGGGCGGAGATGGCGCGATGATGAAAGCTGTCGAGGGCGCCGAAGACAGCGAAGAACTCGGCGCGAGTGTCATTGCGGACCACGCGGGTGAGCACGACGTTATCGTGGGCCTTGCCGCGAGCGGCCGCACTCCGTACGTGAAAGGCGCCCTTGCGGCGGCCCGCGAGCGCGGGCTCGCGACAGCGCTCGTGAGCGCGAACCCGAATGCGCCGCTCGCGGCGCTTGCCGATGTGCCGCTTCTCGTGAACACTGGCCCCGAGGTTGTCACGGGGTCGACCCGCATGAAGGCTGCGACCGCGCAAAAGGTGCTCCTCAACGCCCTGTCGACGTCGGTGATGGTGCGTCTCGGCAAGACCTTCGAGAACCTCATGATCGATGTTCGCGCGACGAATGAGAAGCTCGTGGCGCGCACGGTGCGCATCGTGCGCGAAGCAACGGGTGCGAGTGAAGACGACGCGCGCGCGGCACTTGGCGCGACCGAGAACAACCTGCGCGCTGCCCTCGTGCTCCTCCTCGCTGGAGCTCCGCTTGAGCACGCTCCGGAGGCCCTCGAGGTGCTCGCGCAGTTCCCGCCTTCTGCCACACGCCCGGGGGATGCCTCGGGGATTCGTTCGGCAAGCGAAGCCTTGCGCGCCCGCGTGGGCTCTCCGACGGTCGCCGAGGAACGATAGGCACCCCACCATGACCGCCGAAGACTTCCAGCGCCCACCGGCACGTGTCCTCGATGCTCTCGAGGATGCCGCCAAGAGCGAGTCGCGCACCCTCGCGCGCGCGAGCCGCTACCTCTTGGATCACCCCGACGAGGCCCTCGCTCGGCCCATTGCCGAGATCGCCGCGGCCTCTCGCACGTCGCCCGCGAGCATCGTGCGGCTCGCCACGAGCCTCGGCTTCAGCGGCTTTAGGGAGTTGAGGGCCGCGTTCCGTGAAGACCTGGCGTTTTCGCGCGGGCGCGCGACAACCATCGCGGGAGGCGATGAGCGTGCCGCGAGCGCGCTTGCCGCCGACATCGATCCGCAGGACTCTCTCGAAGCGGTCGTCAAGAAGGTGGCGTTTGCCGATTCGCGCGCGGTTGCCGATACCGCCGATGCCGTGAGCATCAGCGAACTCGAGCGTGCGCGGACGTTGTGCACGAGGGCCCGCCAGGTAGTCACGTTCGGCGTGGGGGCCTCCGCGTTTGCGGCGATGGACCTCGAACAAAAACTCGCGCGGATTGGGATGCGCGCCACGAGCTACGTGGATGCGCACCAGGCCCTGCCTGCGGCGTCGCTCATGGGCGACGGTGATGTCGCGGTCGGTATTTCGCACTCCGGCGAAACGCTCGACATTCTTGATTCGCTCGCGATTGCGCAGGATGCGGGCGCAGCCACGATCGCGATTACGAATGCACCGTCGAGTGAGATCGCCCGCCTTGCCGATATCACGCTGCTGACTCACGCCCACGAGTCGGAGCTGCGCTCGGGTGCGACGGCTTCAAGGATTGCGCAGCTTACCGTCGTAGATTTTCTCTTTGTCGCCATTGCGCAAATGCGCATGGACGAGGCTCACGAGGCGCTCGCACGCACGTATTCCGCGGTCTCGGCAAGGAGGCGATAACCTACTCCACCGACGTTCCAGGCCCTCCGTCCAGGGTGCAAAACCTCTGCATCGTCAGGGACGGGGCCCTTGACGGGGGCACTAAGTCGTTTTTCGTCATGCACACGAGATTCTCAACGAGGAGACCCTATGACTAACCTTTCACGTCGTTCATTCGTCGCGCTTTCCGGCGCCGCCAGCGCGGGCGCCTTCGTCGCCGCGATCGGTGCGGTCCCGGCCGTCGCGTCGCCTTCGCCGCAGGAGCCGAGCGCCTCCGACGCAGCAGTGGCCCCACGCGCACGCGAGTTTCGCGCGATGTGGATCGCCTCCACCGACAATATCGACTACCCGAGCCGCACCGGCCTCAGTGTCGAGGAATCCAAAGCGGAATTTATCGCGTGGCTTGATCTGGCGGAGGAGCTCAACCTCAACGCGGTGATTTCTCAGATCCGCCCTGCTGCCGATGCCTTCTGGCCCTCGCCGTATGAACCGTGGTCGCAGTTCCTCACGGGCGAACAGGGCAAGGACCCGGGGTTTGACCCCCTCGCATTCCAGATCGAGGAGGCCCACAAGCGCAACCTCGAATTCCACGCGTGGTACAACCCGTTCCGGGTGTCGATGACCGAATCTGTCGATCACCTCGTCCCCGACCACCCCGCGCTCGTCAACGAGGGGTGGGCATGGGCGTACGGTACGAAGACCTATTTCGATCCGGGTATCCCTGAAGTTCGAGAGCACTCGCTGCGCGCGATCATGCATTCGGTCGAGCATTACGACATCGATGCGGTCCACTTCGACGACTACTTCTATCCGTACAAGGTTGAAGGCAAGGACTACCCGGACCAGACGACCTATGAACGCTACTCGGATGGCACGTCCTCGCGTGATGACTGGCGTCGCGAGAACATCACGATCTTTATCCGCGAGATGCGGGAGAGGATCCGCTCGTGCAAGCCGTGGGTGAAGTTCGGTATCAGCCCGTTCGGCATTTGGCGCAACAACACGAGCGATCCCGCCGGTTCTGCCACGAGCGGGTCGGAGAGCTACGAGATCATCTGCGCGGATTCGCGCGCATGGGTCAAGGATGGCCTCGTCGACTACATCAATCCGCAGATCTACTGGCCGATCGGGCTCGAGGTCGCCGACTACGCGGCACTCGTTCCCTGGTGGAACGATGTCGTCGAGGGCACCGATGTCGCACTCTACATTGGCCAAGCGATGTACAAGCAGGCCTCGGGCGCAATCGAGGATCCGGAAGAGATGGCACGCCACCTCGACTTCAATCGCGACTACCCGCGTGTCGAGGGCGATGTGTACTTCTCAGCGAAGTCAGTGCGTGAGGAGCGAGACGGTGCGATGGGCGAGGTCGTTCGCCGCCACTACGCACATCCCGCGATCGTGCCTGTCATCGCTCACATGGGAGGGGCCGCGCCGCGCACGCCAAAAGGCCTCAAGGTGCGCTGCTCGCGCGGCAACGCCGTGGTCGAGTTCAATCGCCACCCTCATTCTGAGGCGACGAGTTTCGCGATCTACCGGGTCTCGGGTGCGCGATTCGATCCCGCTGAACTCGCAGATGGCCGCAACCTTCTCGCGTGTGCGCGCGCCGATGAGCAGGTCGTACGCCAGAGCGTTCACGTTGAGGGGGTCGCAGGCGGTGACTGGATCGTCGTGACGGCGCTCGATCGTCTGTGGAACGAGTCTGATCCCTCGAAGCCAACGCGCGCACGCTGACCGGGGCATCTATGCAACTGGGGTGAGGGTGCAGAAAACGGTCTCATCGCGTCGTTTTCTGCACCCTCACCGTTTAAGGTGTGCGACGACGGGCGCGACTTTTGACTAGAGGTGGACGCGCACCTCGGCCCCGTCGCGGTACGCCGAAAACATCATCGGCGAGTTATGAGCGATGACCATTTCCCCGGTGGGCAGCACTGCGATGAGGCCTCCGCTCGAGCCTTTCTCGGTGAGGGTCTCCTCGATGGTGGCCGCAACGGCGGAGGGAAGGTCGCAGCCCGCATACCTCATGCGTGCAGCAACGTCGTAGGCCACAACGCCGCGGAGGAAGGCCTCGCCCTCCCCCGTGCATGACAGCGCCGCGAGTCCATCGCGCGCGTACGTGCCCGCCCCGATCACGGGGGTGTCCCCGATCCGACCGACATCCTGCGCGCTGATTCCTCCGGTCGAGGTTGCGGCGGCGAGGTGGCCGTTCGCATCAAGGGCCACGGCTCCGACGGTGCCGTGCCTCGGGCCGCTCTCACTCTTGTCGAGCAGCCGTCGCAGCTGTGCGAGGCGCCGCTCGGTCACAAACCACTCGGGGTTTGCGACCTCGAGGCTCCACTCACCCACGAGCTGCGCTGGCGGATCGACGATCATGACGTGATCGGTGTGTTCCATGACGGCGCGCGCCGCACGCACCGGGCTCTTGGCATGCCGACTCGCGAGAACGGCCCCCGCGAGACCGCTTGCCCCGTCCATGACCGACGCGTCGAGTTCGGCACGGCCATCTTTCGCGAGCGCCGCGCCACGACCCGCGTTGAACAGCGGGTTCTCCTCGAGCGATTGCACAGCAGCGCAGCACGCCTCGAGGGCGCTTCCGCCGCCCGACAGTACCGCTTCACCGGCCGCGTGTGCCTCGCGCAAACCGCTCTCGTAATCGGCCTGTTCACCGAGCTCGAGAATGCGACCGCCGGCACCACCGTGGATCGCAAGTGCCCACGGCTCGGCGCTCGCCCGGTGAAGCGTAAGGGTGGCTGGTGGCTGGACGTTCTCCTCGCCGGCTGCGCGCGCGGCAGACACACTCGTGTTCATCGTCGCTCCTCCTCGAAACACTTACGGGTGGTGGTACTCCATCGTGTAATGCGCGATCCCAGCTTCGTAGAACTCGTCGCTCACGGTCACGTATCCGAGCGATTCGTACCAGTCTTTGAGGTAGGACTGTCCGTGGATCACGATCTTCTGGGTGCTCTCGCGCTCCTTGCACAGATTGATCGCCGCGGCCATGAGGGCGCCGCCATAGCCGCCACGGCGGGCACTCTTTGCGCACGCGAGGCGACCGATCCTCATGCATCCTTCACCGGGGAACACGCGGATCGTGCCGATCACATCGCCGTCTTTTTCCCACCACACGGTGATGGTGGAATCCTCGCGGTCGAGCCCGTCGAGCTCTTGCTCGCTCGAGACGCCCTGCTCGATGATGAACACGTCCTGGCGGAGTATGCACATCGAGTACACGATCTCGGGATCCATAAAGCTGAGGTGCGACGCCTTGAGGGTGGAACCGTCGGGCCTTTCGGCGAGCACGCGCAGATCAAACTTGGGGTGTGGGGTCATCTCATTCACCCTCCGGAGTGTACGCCCAGCCGGCTGCACTGTTCAGGTCCGTCCACCCGGCCTTGCGAACGCGGCGCCTTTGGCAGCGGGGACACCAGTACAGGGCGCGCCCGGCAAGGTCGGCATCGCGAATGCTCGCCTCGCACAGGCGGCACGGGAACCCCTGACGGTGATACACGTAAAACGACTCCTCGCGAGGAACACTCGCGGGGTCATCATCCCCGTTTTGGTACACGGGAACCGTGCGTTCGTTGAGCTCGCGGTGAATCTTTCGATGCTCGGGCTGCGTCGTGACGATGCGGCCCGTCCGCTCGCCGTACGCCATGAGAGGCACGAGATCCTCCCACAGCGCCTCGATCAGCGGTGTCGTAAGTTCGTTGCCGGGCACGTAAGGGTCGAGCCGCGCGCGAAACAGCAGTTCGGCGCGGTAGATGTTGCCGATGCCCGCGCATACGCGCTGGTCCATGAGGAGCTGACCGATGCTCTGGCGTGATTTCTTGATGCGCCGCACGAACTCACGCGGATCGGCGTCCGAGCGCAGCGGGTCAGGCCCGAGACGTTCGAGCACCGCTTCCCGCTCGGCCTCGTCGATCACGCGGCACTGGTTGGGACCGGTCAGGTCAGCAAGCCCCTCTGCTCCGCGAATGCGGAGCCTGACGTTGACCCCGGGCACAATCGAAGCCCAGGAGCCGTCGGATGTCACCTCAAGTCCCTTGCGGGGCGCACCAATCGCGCGCACTTGATGGAAGCGCTCACTGCCCGCGAATGTCCACGAGCCGTACAACCCCAAGTGAATATGGATGAACCGAAGCGGTTCGGTGTCCTCGTGCGGAGCGAAGCCCATGAAGAGGTGCTTGCCCGCCGCCTCGGCTCGCGCCATGACCCAGCCGTCGAGTTCCGTGGCTCCCGCCTCAAACCGGCCCTGCGGCGACGAAAGCCGCACCCGGGTGTTTCCGAATGCGGCGTTCATCGCGCGTGCGAGCCGGTGAATCGTATGCCCCTCGGGCATCGCTCACCGCCCTTTCGTTAGCGCTCCTGGTACGTGCCAGTCTTCTCGTATTCGGCGATCTTGCCGATGCGTCGCACGTGACGCTCGTCGCCGGAGAATGGTTCGTTCACGAACGTCTCGATAAGGGCGATGAGCTCCTCCTCGCTGTGTTGGCGCGCACCGACCGCGATCACGTTCGCGTCGTTGTGTTCACGCGCAAGCTTCGCTGTCGCCTTATTCCACACGAGTGCCGCACGCACGCCCTGAACCTTGTTCGCGGCGATCTGCTCCCCGTTTCCGGAGCCACCGATCACGATTCCAAGGCTTCCGGGGTCCGCGACGACCGCCTCACCGCAGTCCGAACAAAACGGCGGGTAGTCGTCGAGTGGATCCACCTCGAACGCGCCGTGGTCGATCACCTCGTGTCCCTTACTCTCGAAGACGGAGATGAGCCGGTTCTTGAGGTCATAGCCGGCGTGGTCAGTGGCGATGTGGAGGCGCATGAGCAGCCCTTTCTTCTGGAATCGAAATTGAGGAGGCGTCAGGAAAAGTCGAGGCCGCCGGTGCGGGCCCGCTTGAGCTCGGCGAAGCCGCGCACGGTCGACATTGCTGCGAGACCATCAAGCAAGGCGCCCGCCTCTTCGCCGCGAGGCGCACGGGTAAGCACGGGGCCGAAGTACGCGGTTCCGGAACCGAAGGAGATCACGGGCGTCCCCACGTCGTCGCCCACCATCTTCTGCACCTTCGCTTGTTCCTCTCGCAGCTCACCCTCGTAGGTGCGGCCCTCCCAATGCTCGAGGTACGAGGCATCGATTCCGGCTTCCTCGAGCGATTCGCGTGCAACCTCGAGGTAGTCATCCTTGCGGTCCTGCACGTGGAAGCGCTCGCCCCACGCGGTGTAGAGCTTCGAGAAGGCCTCCTGACCGAGCTCACGCTGCACGGCCATGAAGAGGTGTGCGGGGCTCAGGGTCTGGTCAATGAGGGCGCGGTAGTTCGGGTCGAGATCGCGGCCCTCGTTGAGCACATACAGCGACATGATCGAGAAGCGTGGAGTGAACTCAGGCCGCTCCTTCACGGCGTTGAGCAGCCAGCGGCTCGTCACCCACGCGTACGGGCACGTGGGGTCGATGTAGAGAAGGACTTCGCGATTCGTGGTGCTCACGCGGTACTCCTTTCGTAGCGGATCAGTACCGGCCCATTGTGTCAGACGCCACCGTCCGTTTTCCGAGAACCGATTGCGGAACCCCACCTTTCTTCGTTCACTTAAACGGATGAGCGAAACGCCTATGAGCACCATAAACACACCCGCACGCACACGGAAAAAGCGCCACGCTTCGGAGGCTCACCTCAGCCGAACCGAACTTCGTGAGCGCTCGGTGATGCGCGCAATGGTGCGCCGCAACGCCCGGCCGCTCACGTGGTTCATGACCCTCGCGATGCTCAGCGAGGCGATCGAGATGGCCATTCCCGTTGGCATCGGTCTCGTCATCGACCACGGAATTTTCAAGGCCAACCTGTGGCTCACGGTGGGCGGGGCCGTTGGGCTGGCGGCACTGCGCCTTCTCGCCAATCTGTGTTGGGCAAGCTTCTTCGAACCCATCATGGAGATTCGTGCGCGCGAGCAGCACAACCTTCGTCTCGCGGTCACCGCGGCGGCGCTTGATCCGGCCTCGAGCCCCGTGGAGCGGCCGGCCGGGGAAATCCTCTCCATTGCGACGTCCGACGCCGACCGGGCCCCGGATCTCTTCGACATGATGACGTGGGCCGTGCCCGCGTCGATCGCCGTCGTGGGGGCAGGTGTGTGGCTCACGGTCATGAATCCCCTCGTGGGGCTCATCGTTTTTGCGAGCCTCGCCCTGCAGGTGGTGATCTTGCGAGTCGTCACGCCGGTTCTCTCCGAAAAGTACGACAACCAGCAGTCACGCGCTGCCGACGCCGCTTCGACCGCAACGGATCTCGTGCACGGCCTTCGCGTACTTCAGGGGCTGGGGGTGCAAACCCGAGCGCGCTCGACTTACCGGGCGCGCTCACGCATCGCACTCGACGCTGCGCTCACGAACGCGCGTTTCTCGGGCCTTTCCGACGGTCTGATGCTGTTCACCTCCTCGCTCATGATTGCCGCTGTCGTCATCGCCTCGGGCACGCTCACGCTCGAGGGCGCGATGTCGGTGGGCGTGTTCATCTCGATTGCGGGTCTCGTGCGTAATCTCTCGGGCATGATGGCGGGGCTCGCGGGCGTTCCCGTGTGGTGGGCGAGCTTCTCGACCTCGGCGCGCCGCATCCGCCACCTCCTGAGCGAAATGGGGCGAAGTATCACCGAGCCCGCGCTCAATTCTCTCGTCAGGGCCGGCTCGCCCGAGGCCCTTTCGGCACGCACGGAGCCCACTGCTCCCCCACGCCTTCCGGGCCTCGGGGAGATTTCCACCCCTCTTCTCGGCACCGTGCGCGATTCTCAGATCGTCGCACTCGTTCCCGAATCCGCTTCCGACGCCCGCCTCGCCCTCATCGAACTTTCTTCGCTCGACATTCCGCGCGAAAGCCTCCTTATCGAGCCGCACGCGGTCGACCTTTTCGATGGCACGCTGCGCGAGCAACTCGACACAAAGCGCCCCGCTCCAGGCGCTTCACCCGGCACGACGAACGATCCCGATGCCTGGGCGCACGCGGCTCTCGAATCCGCAGGCGCAGATGATCTTTTGAGGATCCTGCCCGAGGGGCTCGACACGCGCATCCTTGACCGCGGCGCGAATCTCTCTGGTGGCCAGCGCCAGCGCCTGGCTCTCGCACGCGCACTTGCGGCGGATGTTCCCGTGCTTGTGCTCAACGACCCGACGACCGCGGTCGACGCCGTGACGGAACACAAAATCGCCCAAGGGGTGCGCGAGGCGCGCAAGGTCGAGGACCGCATCACGGTGCTCATCGCGAAGGCTCCGGCGCTTCTCGATCAGGCCGACCGCGTGCTCTTCGTGCGAGGCGGCGAGGTAAGCGCCGAAGGCCCCCACCACGAGCTCATGCACGCCGAGGCATACCGGAAGGTGGTGCAACGATGAGCGAAAACGCCACTCGTACGGCAAATGGCACGAGCGAGGCAGAACGCGACCTGATTGCGTCGATGGAGGCCGAGGGCGACGTTGCGCGCCAGCTTTCACGGCACGCCGAGCTACTCCCGATCGCATCCTTCGGCGAGACCGGCCGATTCGTACTCGGCCGGCTTCGCGACTTCACTCCTCTCGCCCTCGGAATGCTTGCGGCAACCATCATGGCCGCGCTTGCAGGTGCGCTCGGCCCGTACTTCATGGGGCGCGCGGTAGACGTGGTCACGGCCGGAGGAACTACCCAGGCGCTCTGGACCATCGCCGGGATGATCGTCGCAGCGGGCGCCGTACAAGCGCTCGCCTCGGCTCTTTCACGCGCCCTCATCTCGGGACTCGGCCAGCGCCTCCTTGCGGGAATGCGCGAGGACGTCATCGACCGCGCCCTCGATCTACCCACGCAAACGATGGAGCAGGCGGGCATCGGCGACGCACTCTCGAGAGTCGCCGACGACGTCGACGTCACCGCAAAGGCCGTCAACAACATCGTGCCGTGGCTCGTCACGGTGATCTTCCAGATCACGGTGACGTTCATCGCGCTCGTCGTGATCAGCCCGTGGCTGCTCATTCTGGTTGTCGCGATCATTCCCTTTTACGTGTGGGCACTGCGTTTTTACCTGCCACGCACGAACCGCATTTATCGCGTCGAGCGCATTGCAAAGGGCGCGCGTGCACAGGGTCTCCTTGCCGCAATCAATGGTGCGCCGACCGTGCACGCCTACGGCATCGAAGAGCGCGAGACGCGGCACGTTGGCTCGCTGAGCGCCGCCGCCTACGCGCTCGTGCTGAGGATCTTCCGCCTCATCGTGCAAGTCGTGTGGATCATGATGATCCCCGAAACCCTCGCCGTCATTCTTGTGCTGCTCATCGGGTACGCGACCGTTCAGGCAGGGCTCATGCCGGTGGGGCTCGTGGCCTCGGCGTGCATCTATATCGTGACGCTTTTTTGGCCTCTTCAGTCGCTCATCTTCTCCCTTGACGACGTTCAGTCAGCCGCGGCGAGCCTTACGCGCATGGTGGGGGTCATCACCTCGATCAACCCCGCCGCTTCGCCTGGAGAGGAAACACCTGTGGATGGGTCGATTCGAATCGAAGGCGTCTCGCACGCCTATAGCGATAACGGTCGCATTGTGCTCGCGCCGATCGACCTGACGATTCCGGAAGGCGAGACTGTCGCGCTTGTGGGGGCATCGGGCGCGGGCAAATCGACCCTCGCGTCGATCCTTGCGGGAACGCTCACCCCGCGCTGGGGTCGCGTGTTCCACGGCGGCGCCGATCTCGCACACGCCAACCTCGAAGCCGTGCGCTCGCACGCGTCAATCGTGTCGCAGGACGTGCACGTGTTCCACGGAACGCTCCGTGAGGATCTGAGCCTTGCGATCGACGAAGCAAGCGATGACGAGCTGTGGAACGCCCTCGCGCGCGTCGGCGCGGAGGAATGGGCACGACTCCTCCCCAAAGGTCTCGATACCGAGGTCGGGGAGAAAGGCGCGAAACTTTCTGCTGAACAGGGCCAACAGCTCGCGCTCGCACGCATCGTGCTCCAAGACCCGGCGATCCTCATCATGGATGAGGCGACGGCCGATGAAGGCAGTTCAGGCGCGCGAGTGCTCGAACGTGCGGCCCTCGAGGTTGCGCGCGGGCGCACGACGGTTATCGTCGCGCACCGCCTCTCTCAGGCGAGGGAAGCCGACCGGATTTTTGTCATGGACGATGGCAAGGTCGTGGAATCGGGAAGCCACGACGAGCTCGTGGCGCTCGACGGACGGTACGCCGAGCTGTGGAGCGCCTGGTCACGCTAAGGACGCTCCACATTTCAAGGCTGAGACCACCCTCCACCTAATCGTCGGCTTCTGGCGTTCTTTGACGCACCGTGAAGCACGGCACTCGCGTAAGTCGCCCGCACTCCGGTAGGCTCGGGGCATACTCGTTCCCCTCCCGGGGCACATATGACTTCGCGAAAACGGCCCGCCGTGGAGCATCCGGGAGGCTAATGGGGCCACGGAAGAGTCATGAATACCCAGAAGCGTTGGTCCGCTGGGGACCACGTGACCTGGACGTACTACACGCACGCGCACGAGACCATCACCGTGCGACCGGGAACCGTCGTCATTGATGATGACCGCGGGATTGTCGTGTGGATCGCACCGGGCACGGAGGTTCTCCTCCCCGTTCTTGAATCGGGCGCGCCACTCAGGCGCGCCGGCGACGAAGGCATGTTCACCGCCCCCCGCACCCAATCGAAACAGCTGTGGACAGGCAACGGCATCCTCATGATCGGTCTGCCCGATAAGCCGTATTCCGTGTGGCTGTTCTATAAAGACGACGGCACGCTTGGCTGCTACTACGTCAATCTTGAAACCCCGCTCGAGCGCACCGAGGAAGGCGTTCGCACGCGCGATCTCGTTCTCGACCTCGTCGTGCTTCCCCGCCACGACTACCACTACAAGGATGAGGACGAACTCGAGGGCGCCGAGCGGATCGGCTACTTCAGCCCCGAAATGGCCGAACAGATCCGGGCATGGGGACGCGAGGCCGAACGCGACATCGAGGCGTGGGGGTATCCCTTCAACGCCGGCTTCGAGTATTTCTTCCCCAACCCAACTTGGGGTCTTCCGAAGCTTCCCGAGCACTATTCGTGGGACATGGACCTCACACGCGCGCGGCGCCGCTAGCCCTCGCACCCCACCGGCCCAGTAGTATGTTTCTACCCCGGGCGTAACCGCGTCCGCGTTTACCGCGCAAGGATGCGCACTTTCCCCTTGGAGTGATACGTCTTGATGAAATTCTTCCAACGGCTCGGCAGGTCACTCATGCTGCCGGTCGCCGTGCTCCCTGTTGCCTCGATTTTCTCGGGCCTCGGCTACTGGATCGCCGGCGCGACCGGAGACCCGAACAACATCATCGGAGCGTTCCTCGCGGCAGCGGGTGGTGCGCTGATCGATAACATCCCGCTCCTATTCGCGATCGGCGTCGCGATCGGCATGCCGAAGAAGGCCGACGGCGTCGCAGCGCTCGCCGGCCTTACCTCGTGGCTCACGGTCACCAGTCTCCTCAAACCAGAGACCATCATGAAATTCCAGGGCCTGAGCGATGTTGCGCAGGTCGACCCCGCGTTCAGCAAGGTCAATAACGTTTTTGTGGCCCTCATCTGTGGCCTCATCGCAGCGTGGAGCTTCGAAAAATTCAAAGACACGGAGCTTCCTGACTTCCTCGCGTTCTTCTCGGGTAAGCGCTCGGTTGCGATCATCTCGGCCCTCCTCTCTCTCGTCGCCGCACTCGTGCTCATGTTTGTGTGGCCGCTCGTCTTCGGTGGCCTCGTGGCGTTTGGCGAGTGGATGCTCACGCTCGGCCCGGTCGGCGCCGGTCTCTATGGCTTCTTCAACCGCCTGCTCATCCCGCTCGGCCTCCACCACGCGCTTAACGCCGTGTTCTGGTTCGACATCGCGGGCGTCAATGACCTCAACAACTTCCTCGCAGGCCAAGGCACTCGCGGCGTGACCGGCCAGTACATGACCGGGTTCTTCCCCGTCATGATGATGGGCCTTCCCGGTGCTGCCCTCGCGATGTATGTGACCTCAAAGCCGTCAAAGAAGAAGGCCACGGGCGGCATCCTCATTGGCGCCGCGTTCGCGGCGTTCCTCGTTGGCATCACGGAGCCGCTCGAATTCCTCTTCATGTTCCTCGCTCCGGGCCTCTACCTGATCCACGCGATCTTCATGGGGATCTCGATGGGCGTCACTGCCGCCCTTCCCGTCCGCTCGGGCTTCGGCTTCTCGGGTGGCTTCATCGACCTGGTCCTCCAGTGGGTCAACCCGCTCGCGATGAACCCGTGGGCAATCTTCGTGATGGGCGCGTTCTGGTTCGTGGTCTACTTCCTCGTGTTCCGTTTCGTGATTCTCAAGTGGGATCTCAAGACCCCCGGTCGCGGCGCAGACGAAGACGATGACGAGGCGAGCGATCCCACGGCCACCGGCGCCGACAAGTACATCCTCACCGCCGACCGGTTTATCGAGGCCCTCGGTGGCAAGGGCAACATCGACGAGGTCGAGAACTGCGCGACGCGCCTTCGCCTGAGCCTCAACGACGTGTCTCTCGCCGACGAGCAGGCTCTCAAGGCTGCGGGCGCGACCGGCGTCATGAAACCCGGTGGCAACCTCTACCAGGTGATCTACGGACTCAACGTCCAGTTCGTGAAGGACGCAATGGACGGCCTCATGGATGGTTCGATCGAGCCTCCTGCGCGCGCAGAGGTGGAGAGCAATGCTGCGGCAACCGTCGGAGGCTCCGAAGGCTCCGCTGCCGCTCCTGCCGCCACTGCCGTCGCTGAAAAGACCGAGTACGCGCTCGTGCGCATGCGCCAGCCACTTCAGGGAACGATCGTCCCGCTCGAGGATGTTCCCGATTCAACATTCGCCGACCGGCTCCTCGGTGGCGGCGTCGCGATCGACCCGAGCGGCAACCAGGTCGTGGCTCCCGCCGCTGGCGTGGTTTCGCAGGCTTTCCCGACGGGGCACGCCGTGGCACTCACGCTCGACGACGGCGCCGAGGTCCTCATCCACGTGGGCCTCGATACCGTGAAGATGAACGGCGAAGGCTTCACCGTGCACGTCAAGAACGGCGATCGAGTCGCCGCGGGCCAGCCTCTTGTGGACTTTGACCGCTCGGCGATCGAAGCCGCAGGATACAAGGCGATCACGCCGGTCGTGATCCTCGGTCACGCGGATTCGCGCATCGAGTTCGTCTAACCACGCGCTCCATTTCCACGTCGCTCTCCCCTCCCGGGTCCATCTCGGTGCGGGGAGAGCGCTTTTAACGTACGATTCTTGCTCTGAGTGAAGGGAGCGCAAAGTCGTGCAACGTGAGAATACGGAACGACGGCTCCTGCGGTCCCTCCAAGTTTCTAATGCGAGTGACGCCGTCGGTCGTGAATTCATTGACTCCTCCATAGCGATTATCGCGATTTCGCTCCTGGGGTTTTCTACGACGCAGATCGGCATCTTGGATTTTCTCGAGTCGGGAGCTGCCCTTTTTCTGGCGCTCCCCATCGGACTTCTGGTCGACCACTACAGACCGCAAACGATTCTGACGATTTCTCTTGCTCTCAAGGTTCTGCTCGGCACGCTCTTGTGCCTCGGTCTCACTTTTGAGCTCACGAGTCCCGTGTTCTTTATGCCACTCGTCTTCTTTCTCGGTTTATCCGTTATCGCCTCGGAAAATGCCCAAACGAGCCTGGTCCCGTTCGTCGCCGGAAGCAGCGGCCAGATAGAAACTGCCATCTCAAGAATGGCAATGGCGGACTCCATTGCAGGAGTCATCGCACCGGCAGCAGCCGGATTCACCTTGGCGTTCCTAGGTCCTACTCCGGCTACAGGAGCAGCCGCACTCTTCTTCGTTCTAGCTCTGGTCTTCGCTTGGCGTACTATGCAGCGCCTAACCCAGATGAACAGCACGACTCATCACGCCAGCGCCCCGCACGTCGCAGACGATCGCAGTGATGAGTCTCAACTCGAGAACGACACACGGACTCTCTCTCAGAAGCTCACCGACGGTTTCCGCATCCTTGGTCGTAATCGCTTTCTTTTCGGCGCCGTGTGTCTGATTTCAGCTGGCAACATTGGGCTCGCCTTGGGCGACTCGATGGTCAACGTCGTCATTCTGAGGGTTTTGGATCTTGGCATGCCCTTCTTCGGCATCCTCGGAACGGTGTCGGCGATCGCAGGGATCCTCGCAGCATCGCTCGCTCCCGCGATCGTGAAGTCCCTCCCGGTACGAACGCTCTACATTTCAAGCTCCATCATTCAAGCGCTCGTGGCGTGCCTTCCACTCCTGGCACTCATGACCCCGAACTGGGCTCATGTCCTCTTCCTCATTCAATCTGCGTGTTGGGCTTTCACCCTTACCGTCGCCAACATCGCGGGGTTCTCGTACATAGCGAAGGTCGTCGACAAGAAGTTCCTTGGTCGTGCGAGCGCTGCGATGCGCATGTTGACAATGGGCACTGTCCCCTTCGCTGCACTTCTCGGGGGTGTACTCGCGGATATCGGCGCGATCACCGTTCCCCTTATTGTTTGGCCTTTGCTCACCGCCACTGCAGTAACTGTTTACATCTTCCTGACGCGCTCCACGAACTCAGGACGCGCTTAACGTACGAGGCTTCCACAGAAGAGTCTCGGAAGCGGGGAGAGCGTCGTTAACGAACGATTTCGCGGTGACCCGCATCGATGCGACGCGTCCACCCCTTCTTGTCGAGATGCTCGAGAAGCGGAATCACGGTGCGTCGCGTGGTACCGAGCGCGCGGCGCGCTTCCGAGGTGGTGAACGGCTGCGGGAGGGCCGCGAGCTCGCGCATTGCCAGCGCGGGCGCGGTGGGCAGTAGAACGAGGTTGTCCGACGGCTGCCCAATTCTCAAGAGCCGCCCCTGTTTCGCTGCAGCGGCCAGCTCTTTCGCGCTAAGTCCGAGCGCAGCCAATTCGCCAAGCTCCGGGGCGTTGAACGGGTCGTTCTTGAGCTTTGCCTCGAGCGCGGCAACGCTCGCTTCGGCCTCGCCGAGGCCCACCTGTACCGAGGGGTCAACGATGAGGCCGTCGCGCTCGACACACGCGGCTTGACGCACGATCATCGGCAAAAGCTCGAGGGCGGGAAGCTCGAGGGCTTCGCTCACCTCTTTGCGGGAGAGCCCCGGGCGGAGCGGGTTCACCTTCGCGGCCGCGCCCACGCGTTCGGCGAGTGCTTTCGCGCGGTGCTCGAGGAATGGTGCGCTCACGAGCCAGCCGCCGTCGGACACGATCCCCTCGAGCTCTCCCTCCACCTCGAAGCCCATTTTTCTTAGATCGCTCGAGCGCATGGCCCCGCGCCGCTCGATCTCGCGCCTCGCGTCGCCGTGCTCGCTCATGTGCTCGAGCTCGGTTTCACGGGCGCTCCCGGCCCCTCTCCTCCGCAACTCTGGCGGGTCGACGTCGAGCACCCGCACTCCGCCGAGCACGGCTCTCTCCCCCGTACCGCGCATGACCAGGCGATCCCCGATCACGAGCGGGAGAGGCAGGTCAAAGGTGAGCCGGGCGTGGTCGGCACCAAGGGGCCGCACGCGCGCGGTCACGGCTGAGCTTCCCACGTGGATCGTGGTCTCGCGCGGCACGTCCTCGAGGCTGTCGCCGCTCACGCTGCGCACGTCCACGACGCGTGTGAGGTGGAAGGCCCCGGGTGTGAGGAGCACGTCGCCTCGGTGGATGTCGCTCGCGGGTATCTGGCGAAGGTTGAGGGCGGCACGGCTCACGGGTTCCACCACATCTTCGCGCGTGCCTCGCGACTGCACGCCGCGCACGCTCACTTCTCGCGGCTCGCTCTCGCCGTGGCGGGTGCTCACGAGCTCAAGTTCATCGTCCACGCGCACGCTCCCGGCCCCAAGGGTTCCCGTCACGACCGTGCCTGCTCCGTCGATCGTGAAGGACCGATCAATCCACAGTCGCACGTTGTCGTGCGGCGAGGGTGTTCCGACGGTTGCCACGAGTTCATCGAGCTCGTGCCGTAGTTCGTCGATGCCTTCACCAGTAATGCCCGAGACACCGCATGCCGGTGCATCAGCAAGGCCTGTGTCGGCGAGTTCGCGCCGTGCTTCGGCAATCACGGTAGTGACGCGTTCGGGGGCGCGATCGGAGCGCGTCACGACGATGATGCCGTGGGAAATACCGAGGGCCTTGACGGCGTCGCGGTGGTCGCTCGACTGCGCGCTCCAGCCCTCATCTGCGGCAACGACGAAGAGCACAATGGGCACGGGCCCGAGTCCCGCGAGCATATTGCCGATGAAACGTTCGTGACCCGGAACATCCACGAAGCTCACTTCTCGCCCGGAGGGAAGCGCACACCACGCGAAGCCCAGGTCGATGGTGAGACCGCGGCGTTGCTCTTCTTCCCAGCGGTCTGTTTCAATGCCGGTGAGCGCGCGGATCAGTGTGCTTTTGCCGTGGTCGACGTGTCCGGCTGTTGCGATGACGTGCATGCGTCCCTCCTAGCGTTTCATGAGCGCGGCGATCACGCTCGCAAGCTCAGCATCCTCGAATTCGGGAATGCAACGCACGTCGATAAGACAGGCGCCGTCGCGCGTGGTCGCGATGATTGGTCGTTCGAGCGCGCGCAGTTCGCTCGCCAGATGCTCGGGCACGCGCAGTGCCCATCCCGGGATCGGAACCTCTGCACCGCCTCCCCCGCCGACGCGGCCGTCGTGCGGAACAACCTCGCACGTCACGTTCACGCGCTCGTCGATTGCACGCGCAAGCTTTTCGGTGCGGGTTTTGAGCGCAGCGGGTTCGGTGTGGAGGGCTTCGAGCACGGGAGGTGTAGGGCCTGCGACGGTTGCCTCGAGCGCGGCGAGCAGGAGTTTGTCGGCACGCATCGCCCGCGCGAGGGGGTGGCGAGCCACGCGCTCAACCCACTCTTTCTTTCCAAGGATGAGCCCCGCTTGTGGGCCTCCCACGAGTTTGTCGCCGCTTGCGAGCACGAGGTCCGCGCCGCTTTCAAGGGCCTCGGTGAGCGTTGGCTCATCAGGAAGCAGCGGCTCCGGGGAAAAGAGCCCCGAACCGATGTCGACGATGAGCGGGAGATCGTGGGCGTGCGCGAGATCGGCGAGTTCAGCGATGCCAACAGCGCTTGTGAAGCCTTTGATGACGTAGTTGCTCGCGTGGATCTTGAGGAGCGCCGCCGTGTTTTCTCCGAGAGCCTTTTCGTAGTCGGCAAGATGCGTGCGATTCGTCGTGCCGACCTCGTGGATCACGGGGCCCGTCGACTCGATGAGCTCGGTGAGGCGAAATCCCGCGCCGATCTCGATCATCTCACCGCGGCTCAGGACAATCTCGCGCCGCTTGCCCGATCCCGGACCGGCGAGGGCCGTCGCGATGAGCGAGAGCGCCGCAGCGCCATTGTTGACCGCAAGCGCGTCCTGCGCTGCAGGGCACGCCTTGAGGAGCGCCTCGCGCGTCGAAACGCCGCGCTTCCCGCGAAGGCCCGTTGCCAGATCGAACTCGACATCAACGTAGCCCGCAGCGGCTTCCAAGGCGTTGATCGCCTGAGGTGAAAGAGGGGCACGCCCAAGATTGGTGTGGACGATGACTCCCGTTGCGTTGAGCACGGGCGTGAACGCGCACGCGTGCACGCTCTCGAACGCGGCGATCACCGCGCCCTCGACGTCTTCCGGCGCGATTTCCCCCGCCCGGGCACGACTCTGCATGTCACGCACAACATCGCGTACGCGCTCTTCCCCAAGGCGTTGCTTCGCTCGTTCGACCTCTTCAAGCGCGAGTAAAGCATCGGTCCGTGGGATCCGCCGTCGTGGATCGTCGCCTGCTACCGGGGACGCGGTTCGTGACATGTCGCGGGGCACCTTCGCTCAAAACTCGGGATCGCGGTGGCGTGGCAGGCGTCGGACCAAAACTCCACGTGCCACGCGCGCCCCGCCCACAAAGGCGAGGCGCGAAAGCTTGGCGGAGGCGGACGGGAATCGAACCCGCCATACCGAGCTACTCGATATCACCGGTTTTGAAGACCGGGGCGCCCACCAGGACACGTACGCCTCCAAGCACGAATTTACCAGTGAAAATGCCTAGAGTGGAATGCATGACCATCGACGACGATACCCAGGCCACAGAAACACCAGACTTCAGCAACTACCCACGCCTCACCACGATGGCGCATGGCGGCGGTTGCGCGTGCAAAATCCCACCGGGCGAGCTCGAGGATGCCGTGAAGGCACTCACCGGTCAGAAATTCGACTCGGTGATCGTGGGGCTCGACGACGGCGATGATGCCGCCGCGGTGAAGGTGCGCGGGGACCTCGCGGTGCTGTCGACTGCGGATTTCTTCACGCCCGTCGTCGATGACCCTTACGACTGGGGCCGCATCGCTGCGGCGAACGCCCTTTCAGATATTTACGCGATGGGCGGCGAGCCGGTTGTCGCGATCAACCTCGTGGGATGGCCGCGCGAAAAACTCCCCATGGAGATGCTTTCGGAGGTGCTGCGCGGGGGCCTCGACGTGGGGCGCGAGGCTGGGGTTCCCGTGATCGGGGGTCACAGCGTCGATGACCCCGAACCGAAGTACGGCCAGGCGGTCACGGGCATCGCGAAGCCCGACGCCCTCCTGCGCAACGATGCGGCCGAGGTTGGCCTGCCGCTTACGCTCACGAAACCGATCGGCGTGGGTCTTTTGAACAACCGCCACAAGGCCACCGGCTCGAGCATCGACGAAGCCGTGAAATGGATGACGACGCTCAACGCCGAAGCCTCTCGGAAGGCACTTGCAGCCGGCGCCAAGGCCGCAACCGACGTGACCGGATTCGGCCTGCTCGGGCATTTGCACAAAATGGCGCGTGCCTCAGGTGTGAGCGCCGTGCTTGAGCGCGCGGCCGTGCCGGCGATGGGCGATGCGCTCGACGCGCTTGCGGGTGGATTCATCTCCGGGGGCACTCGGCGCAACCTCGACTGGGTGCGCCCCTCAATTCGTGCAGGAGCGGGCATTACCGAAGAAGATCTGCTGTTCCTCGCCGACGCGCAGACCTCGGGCGGCCTCCTCGTCGTGGGAGAGATCCCCGGGTACCCGGTCATCGGTGAGATCGTGGCCGCGAGCGACGACGCGCCCGCAGGCAGCGTCCAGGTCCGCTAGGCGCCGTCGGAAGAAGCTGAGCGAAAGGCCCGCACCGTGTACGAGTCCGCCCTCGATCTTCCGTGAATTGCATAGGGGTTACGGGGGTTTGAGCTGCTTCGACTCGATCTAGATCGATGCGGCATACGAAAAGGGGGGGCTATGGCACTTGGCCATAACCCCCACAACTTCTATGGAAATCGGGAGAGTTAGTCGGTCTCGGGACCCGTCACGATCGAATCGTCCACGATGCCGTGCTTACGGCGACGCTCGAGGCGTTCCTTCTGCGGGATCACCGTGTACTTGGGGTCGCGCGCCGACTGGAAGCCCGCGTCGAGGATGCCGAAACGTGTAAACGCGCTTGCCGCGGCAAGGCACGCGCCCGAGGCGATAGCAATCGCGCGATGCTTCTTCGCAAACAGGCCCGTGACGGCGCCAGCGATGAGAAGCTTCTCGGCGATGTGCATCTTCTTGCCACCATCGCCGATTTCCAGCGGCTCGGCTTCGAGTGGGTGCATTTCCTTCTTCATCGCGCGCAGTGAGAGCATATCGCCCGCAACGCCCGCGAGTGCGAGGCGCTGAACGGGACCGATCTCGTCAAGCGGGGTCGACAGCATCGCGGTGCCCGAAGCGGCCAGGGTCGCCGAGGATGCAAACAGGAACGGAAGCGAGAACTTTCCGCCATTCCAGGCGGGAAGCGCCGAGTCACCGAGCAGCACCGCGGTGTACACCGCGAGCGGAGCACCCGTCGCCGCCTGGCCCCACGCCGCAGGCTTCTCGAAAGCGCGCGCAACCTTGCGAAGCGGACCGAGGGGGAGCTTCTCCCCCGTCATACGGTCAAACTCATTCGCAAACGTCACACCAGCGTTCACGCCGTACGCCGAGATGATCCACGTACCGAGGTTCATGGGGCTCGTCGGCTTGAACGTGCGCATCATGTTCAAGAAGCGCTCTGGTCGGCCGAGGTCCTCGATGAGGCTTACGGTGCCGATGCCGAGCGCGATGATCGAGCCAACGCGCGCGTTACGGCGCAGCGTCTCCCGCCCGGTCGCCCCCGCGGCAAGCGCGATGAGGCCCGACGAACCGGCGACACCGCCGAGGAACAGGTACACGCCGATCGGGTACTCCCACGGCGGCGCCTTGACGATCTGACGACCGTAGTAGCTCGTGAACTGGACGTCCTCGACCATCGAGACTTCGCCCATACGGTTCTGACCACGCTTACGGGCGCCGTCATACTTGGTTGCTTCAGGCCGACGCTTGCGGCGCATCGGCTGCGGCGGGCGGTAGCTATCGAACTCGTTCTGGCTCATTTCCTCTTACCTCCCACAAACATGAGGGCGGTCGTTGCGATCATTGCACCGGCTGCGAGGGCTGCGCGACCATACATCTTCGGCAGGTCCATCGTGCCCACGCGCGGGTCCGGCGGAAGACCGTAAACCTCGGGTTCGTCGAGGAGGAGGAAGACGGAGCCAAGACCGCCCACGCCGTCGTTCGGATTTGCGCCGTAGAGGCGGGCTTCGGTCATGCCCTCCTCATGGAGCTTCTTCACGCGTTCCTTGGCCTTCGCGACCATGTCTTCGCGATCACCGAACTTGATCGACGTCGTGGGGCAGGTTTGGGCACACGCGGGCTGCTGACCGTCTTTGAGGCGGTCGTAGCACAGCGTGCACTTATTGGCCGTGCCCTTATTCGGGATGTCCTGCTCGAGGTGCGGGCGGTCGTCGCGGTCGGTCTTCGGTGACACGGTGCCGTCGTCGCGGCGCTCGATCACACCGAACGGGCACGTGTACACGCACGTGCCACAACCATTGCAGACGTCTGCCTGCACAACGACGGTGCCGAATTCCGTGCGGAACAGCGCACCGGTGGGGCATGCATCGAGGCAACCCGCGCGCGTGCAGTGTTTGCACACGTCCGAAGCCATGAGCCAGCGGAATTCTTCCGTGTGCTTTGGCTGCTGCTCGCTCGGCGGTTTTTGACCGATCTTCGGCATGCCGAGGTTCACGAGCTGGCGACCCGACTCGCGGGCCTGCTCGATGCGCTTCTCGGACTGCTCGATAAAGGCCACGTGACGCCACGTGTTCGCACCGAGCGAGCCCGTGTTGTCGAACGACGAGCCAAGCAGCTCGAAGTTGCCGTCCTGGGGGTTGCGGTTCCATTCCTTACACGCGACCTCACAGGCCTTACAGCCAATACAGATCGACGTGTCGGTGAAGAAGCCTTTACGGTCGTGCGTGTGCTCCCATCCCGAAACGGAGATGGGATCAGCGGTCGTGTTGAGAAGACTCATCACACACCTCCATTCTCATCGTGGGATGCTTGCGAGTTGTCGTTGACCATGCTCGTGCGGCCGGTCTCGCCGTCTTGGCCGTTAGACCCGGTCTCGGTGTCCTCATCGACCTTGTCGGCACGCTGCTGAGCTTCTTTCGAGCCCGGCTTCGATGCGGCAATCCCCGTGAAGCCCGCGTTGTTCGAGCCGCGGGTCGTTTCTTCGGCGACCTTCGCGTCTTGTTCTGCGCTCGTTTCGGAGATGCCGGCGTCCTTCGCGGGAACGGTCACGCGCTGCATGCCGGTCTCGAGGGTGATACCAGCCTCGCGCTGGTACTTCTCCACGAGGTCCACGAGCTCGGGGCCACGCGGCCTGCGGCCCGGAATCATCGCCACCGAGGAGTACTTCGAATCCTGGATGCCGGTGTTCGGGTCCATCGTGATGCCGAGCAGGTCGTTCGCACCGTCGCCCGTGATGATCGCGTCTTCGCCCACACCCCAGTGGTACGGGAGACCGATCTGATGCACGGTGTGACCGTTGACGTTGAGCGGCTTGAAGCGCTTCGTGACGAGCACGCGCGCTTCGATCGCGGCACGCGGCGAAATGAGCGTTGCCCACTCACCGTTCTTCACGCCTACCTCTTCGGCAAGTTCCGGAGAAATCTCCGCGAACATCTCCGGCTGGAGCTCAGCGAGGTACGGAAGCCAGCGGCTCATGCCGCCCGCCGTGTGGTGCTCGGTGAGGCGGTACGTCGTGAACACGTATGGGTACACCTCTTGCAGAGGCTCACCGTAACCGGGCGCGGTGAGGTTCTCTTCGCGAGGCATGACCACGCGAGTCGGCTGGTTCTGCTGCGGGTACATGATGTTCGGCAGCTTCGATTCCACGGGCTCGTAGTGAGTCGGGATCGGGCCATCGATCATGCCCTTCGGTGCGAACAGCCAGCCCTTACCGTCGGGCTGCATGATGAACGCGTCATCGCCGGCAAGCGCCGCGGGGCCACCCACGGTCGCATCGGGGCGTGCCTTCGGGTTGAGGCCCACGGGGAAGTCGGGGACGTCGTGACCGACCCACTTCTCCTGGTCTTCGTCCCACCAGATCCATGCCTTCTCCGGGCTCCAAGGCTTGCCCTCGGGGTCCGCGGAAGCGCGGTTGTAAAGGATCTTGCGGTTGGCCGGCCACACCCAGCCCCATTCCCTTTCGGTGTAGGGGCGGCCATCGGCGGGCTCGCGCACCGCCGCATGGTTGATGCCGTCGGCATACACACCGGCGTAGATCCAGCAGCCACCGGCGGTGGAACCGTCAGCCTTCATATCGACGAACTTCGCAAGGGGCTTGCCCTTGTTCTCACCCTCGGTGTAATACCCGTTGATCTCGCGAATCACAGCTTCGGCATCGACCTCGCCGTGTTCATCGAGCGGGTAGTCCCACGTCATGTCAAGCACGGGCCGATCGCGAGGATCGTCCGAATCCTTGAGGGCTTCGCGAATACGGTTGCCGAGATCGAAGAAGAACTGCAGCTCGCTTTCGGCATCGCCCGGCGGCGTGACCGCCTGGTGGCGCCACTGCACCATGCGCTGCGTTTGCGTGAACGAACCGGCCTTCTCAGTGTGGTTCGCGGCGGGCATGAAGAACACTTCGGTGTCGATGTCTTCGGTCTTCAACTCGCCCGTTTCGATCTCGGGACCGTTCTTCCAGAACGTGGCCGTTTCGATCATGTTGAAGTCGCGAACGACAAGCCACTTGAGGTGGCTCAGCGCCTTGCGGTGCAAGCGACCGTTCGAGCTCCCGACCGCGGGGTTCTGGCCGAGCACGAAGTAGCCGTCCACCTTGTCCTGGAGCATGAGCTGCAGGGTCTGGTAGGTACCGTGCGCACCGGTGAGTCGCGGCAGGTAGTCGAAGTGGAAGTTGTTCTCCTTAGTCGCGGACTCGCCCCACCACGCCTTGAGAAGGCTTGCGGTGAATTCCTCCGACTTCGCCCAGAAGCCCTTCTGCTTCTTTGTGCCCACCGAATCAAGGTAGGTCTCCCACGTGTCCGTCACGCCAGCCTTCGGCATCGGAAGGTAGCCGGGGAGGATGTGGAAGAGGGCCGGGATGTCGGTCGCGCCCTGAATGTTGGCGTGCCCGCGAAGCGCGAGAATGCCCGAACCGGGGCGGCCCACGTTGCCCATGAGCAGCTGGAGAATCGAGGCTGTGCGGATGAACTGCGCGCCGCCTGTGTGCTGGGTCCAGCCCACGGCGTAGCAGAACGCGGTCGTCTTGTCGCGACCCGAGTTCTTCACAATCGACTCGGCGATGTACGCGAAGTCTTCCTGGCTCACGCCACAAACCTTCTCCACAACCTCGGGGGTGTAGCGCTTGAAGTGGCGCTTGAGGATTTGGAAGACGGTACGCGGGTGCTGCAGGGTGTCGTCGCGAACGGGGAGGTTCTTCTCCTCGTCCATTTCGTACTGCCAGCTCGACGGGTCGTACGCGCCAGTCTCGGGATCGAAGCCCGAGAAGAAGCCATCGAGATCCTCGGGATCCTGATAGTCCTCACTGATGAGCGTCGAAGCGTTCGTGTAGTGCTTCACGTACTCCTCGAAGAACAGGTTGTTCTCGAGGACGTGGTTGATGAGAGCACCGAGCAGAACGATGTCGCCACCCGCGCGAGTGGAAACGTACTTGTCCGCGAGGGCCGAGGTGCGCGAGAAGCGTGGATCCACGTGAATCACGCGCGCGCCACGAAGCTTTGCTTCAATCACCCATTGGAAAGCGACCGGGTGACACTCGGCCATGTTGGAGCCTTGGATGATGATGCAGTCCGCATTCGCGAGGTCCTGCACCGGCTGCGTGGCTCCGCCGCGCCCAAACGAGGATCCCAAACTGGGAACCGTGGCGCTGTGTCATATGCGGGCTTGGTTCTCGATCTGAATAGCGCCCGTGGCGGTAAACAGCTTCTTGATGAGGTAGTTTTCCTCGTTATCGATGGTCGCGCCACCGAGCGAGGCGATACCGAGCGTGCGGCGCACGGGGCGGCCGTGCTCGTCGGTATCCTGCCAGTGCTTCTTGCGCGCCTCGAGGTAGCGCTCGGTGATCATCGACATCGCGGTCTCGCGATCGAGCTTGACCCACTCTTTCGACTTGGGAGCGCGGTAGAGGATGTCGGTCACGCGCCCGGGAGCATTCACGAGCTGTTCGCTCGCCGAACCCTTGGGGCACAGGCGGCCACGCGAGACGGGCGAGTTCGGATCGCCTTCGATCTGAATGACCTTGTTGTCTTTGACGTAAATGCGCTGGCCACAGCCAACAGCGCAGTAGGGGCACACGCTCTCGACGACCTTATCGGCGGTCGTGGTGCGCGCCTTGAGGTCTTGATACGTGGGCGACTGGGAGGTGGGGCCGAGCCCCAACACATCGCGAGACTTGGCCTGCCTCAGCACAGGCCAATTAAGAGGATTTAGTGATGCCATACGACAACCCTACCAGCGCCACGCGCAAAAGAAACCCTGGTCAGAAACGATCTTTAAGAAACTAAACCATTGCAAAAACTACTTCGGCGTCGGACTCCCTATCCCTCCGGGCGGCCGGGCACTACCCGCTCGCCCAGCCCTCACGTCCGTGCATTCATCCCACCCGCTCCCACCCTGCGATGCGAAGATGGAGGGGACCCGCACGCGATGCGGCCCCCTCAACCCTAGGAGAATTCGAGAATGACCTCTGAAAATCTCACCCGCGCCGAGGCGCAGGAACGCTCCTCGTTCCTCAGCACCTCCCATTACGACGTGAAGCTTGACCTCACCAAGGGCCCCAAGGCATTCCTCACGGAATCCACCATCTACGTCAACGCCACCGAGGCTCGCGAAACCTTCGTCGACCTCATCGCTCCCGAAGTCCTCGAGATCACCCTCAACGGCGAGACCCTCGACAACCCCGGCGAACGTTTCGACGGCGCGCGCGTCCAGCTTCCCGCGCTCAAGGTCGGCGAGAACGTCATTACCATCCGCGCCAACGGCGCCTACATGAACACGGGCGAAGGCTTGCACCGCATGGTCGACCCGGTCGACAACGAGGTGTATCTCTACACCCAGTTCGAGGTGTCCGATGCCCGCCGCATGTACGCCAACTTCGAACAGCCCGACCTCAAGGCCACCTTCGCCTTCACGATCACCGCTCCCGCCCACTGGCGCGTCATTTCGATCGCCCCGAGCCCCGAGCCCGTCCCGGCCGGTGAGGATTCCGACGGTCAGCCGATCGCCACGTGGACTTTCGAAAAAACACCGAAGATCTCGACCTACCTGACGGCTCTCATCGCAGGCAAGTACGAGGGCTACGACGGCACGATCACCTCCCGCAACGGCCGCGAGATCCCCGCGGGCGTGTACGCGCGCGCGTCTCTCGCCCCGTACCTCGATGGCGAGTACATCGTTTCGATCGCCCAGCAGGGCTTTGAGTTCTACGAGAATCTCTTCGATTACGACTACCCGTTCCCGACCTACGACCAGATCTTCGTGCCCGAATACAACATGGGCGCGATGGAGCACCCGGGCGCCGTGACGTTCGTGGAGCGCTACGTGTTCCGCAGCGCCGTCTCGGACGCAATCCGCGAACGCCGCGACCTCACGATCCTCCACGAGCTCGCTCACATGTGGTTCGGCGACCTTGTCACGATGAAGTGGTGGGACGACCTGTGGCTCAACGAGTCCTTCGCTGAGTTCGCCTCGACCCTCTCTTCTGCGCGCGCTACTCGCTGGACGAACGCATGGACGACCTTCGCTGGTTCGGAAAAGGCCTGGGCCTACAGCCAGGACCAGCTGCCGTCCACGCACCCGATCGTGGCCGACATGGTGGACTTCGACGCGGTAGAGACGAACTTCGACGGCATCACTTACGCGAAGGGCGCCTCGGTTCTGCGCCAGCTCGTCGCATACGTCGGTGAGGAGTCGTTCTTTAAGGGTCTTCGCGCGTACTTCAAGAAGTACGAGTGGCAGAACACGACCCTCAATGATCTGCTCGACGAGCTCGAGGCCACGAGCGGCCGCGACCTTCGCTCGTGGAGCAAGCTGTGGCTCGAGACGACCGGCGTGAACACGCTCCGCCCCGAGATTGATCGCAATAACGACGGCACCGTCGCGTCGTTCGCAGTTCTGCAGTCCGCCGCGAGCGAGCACCCCACGATCCGCCCGCACCGACTCAAGATCGGCGGCTACAGCCTCGAGGGCGGCGTCGTGACCCGCACCGTGAGCGTCGAGACCGACATCGACGGTGAGCGCACCGAGATCGCGGATCTCGCGGGCAAGAAGGCCGACCTGTGGCTCATCAACGACGAGGACCTCACCTACGCGAAGGTCCGCCTCGACGACGATTCGCTCGCGTTCGCCCTCGAGCGCCTGCGCGATATCGACGACGAGCTCGCTCGCACCCTCGTGTGGAGCGCCACCTGGGACATGACGCGAGACGCCGAGCTGCCGAGCCGCCGCTACCTCGATCTTCTCCTAAAGAACATCGACCGCGAAAAGGACTCCTCGGTTCTGCGCACGCTCCTCGGGCGTCTGGACCTCGTGGGCACGCGCTACGCGGCCCCGGCTGATCGCGCTGAGCGCGAGAAGAAGGTTGCGTCGGCTCTGTGGGAGCTCACGCAGGGGGCCGACGGTGGCAGCGATCAGCAGCTCCAATTCCTCGAGTCGTATCTGCAGTTTGCTGGCAAGGACGACCTCGACACGGTCAAGGGGCTGTTCGACGGATCTCTCACCCTCGCGGACCGCGAAATCGATACCGATCTCAAGTGGCAGATCACCATCGCTCTCGCCGCTCTCGGCGCTATCGACGAGGCCGGAATCGACGAGGTACTCGCGAGCGACGACACGCAAAACGGCCGTAAGAGCGCCCTCACGGCGAAGGCCGCGATCCCCACTGCCGAGGCGAAGGCAGCAGCGTGGAAGAAGACCGTCGGCGAGGACACGCTTGCGAACGAGCACCTCACCTGCGCCATCGTGGGCTTCAACCGCGCGAGCGAGGAATTGCGCGCGCCGTACATCGATCCGTACTTCGAGATGATCGAGAAGGCATGGGCGTCACGCTCGAGCGAGATCGCGAACCGTCTTATCCAGGGCTACTTCCCGGGCCAGTACCCGAGCGAAGAGATCGTCGCGAAAGCGGACGAGTGGCTCGCTTCGCATGAAGACGCGATCTACGGCATGCGCCGCCCCGTCCTCGAGGGTCGCGACTCCGTCGCGCGTGCGGTGCGCGTCCAAAACGCCGACAAGTAGTCCGCTGAGGAGGCTGCGCTGAGGGCGCGGCCACCGTCGGAAACCGTGGGCGGCCTCACCATCGGTGGGGCCGCCTTTTCATGCCCGTCTCAAGGTTTCCCTCCTACGGTGGGGGCATGAACTTTTTGGCAGAAACCACGACCCAAGAGGCTTTCTCGCTCGTGGACCGGATAGGCCAGTGGCTACTCTCCAATGGCGTCACGATCCTCGTGATCATTCTGGTCGCCCTACTCGTGCGCTTCGTAGTGGGCATACTGGTCAATCGCATTTTTCAGACGATGTACCAATCGGGTTCGCGTATTTCTCGCATGACCAACGTCGTCGTGAAGAAGCACCCCGATGCCGGCCTCGCCGCCGCCCACGAGGAGCGCCGCAAGCAGCGTGCGGACACCCTCTCGACGGCGTCGAAGAATGTCGCGAGCGTCGTCATTTGGTCGATCGCGTTCGTCATGATCCTCGCGCAAGTGGGCGTCAACATCGCGCCGATCATCGCCTCACTTGGTGTTGCCGGCCTGGCCGCCGGTATCGGCGCGCAAACGCTCATTAAGGACGTTCTTGCGGGCGTGATCATGCTGTTCGAGGATCTGGTGGCCGTCGGCGATTACGTCGATCTTCAGTTCGCCGAGGGAACCGTCGAAAACGTGAATTTGCGCGTCACCCAGGTGCGCGGCCTCAACGGCGTCCTGTGGACGGTGCGCAACGGGGAGATTATTTCGCTCGGCAATTACTCGCGCGGCCTCGGAACAGCGTTCGTCATGCTCGATATCGCGAGCAGCGCCGATGATGCTGCGGTGACGGAGGCGATCCACGCCGTGTTCGATACGCTCAAGGCCGATCAAAAGTGGTCGAAGCTCATTGTCGGCGCGCCCCAGGCCACCGGAATTCTTTCGGTCGACGGTGCTCGCTACCAGCGCCGGATCACTGCCGACACCATCCCCGGCAAGCAGTGGGATGTGGAGCGCGAGATCCGCAAGCGCCTTCGCGCCGAGTTCGATAAGCGGGGCATCGAGTTTGCGCTCCCGCGCTTCCAGGAGTCGGCGTAGAAAAACGCGCTACGCGCGCCGGAATGTCAGCGGCGCGCTTGTGAAGCTCTCGAGGGCCGTGCGTAGCCGTGTGGGCATGCGCACGGCCTTCGCGGTTTCGGCCTCGACAATCACGATCGTCGTGCGCGCGATCGCGTAGGGCCGCTCCAGTTCGTCGGCCGTGAGTATTTCGTAGTCGAGGTCGAGCGACGCTCCCCCAAGCTTCGAGATCCACGTGCGCACGATGACCCCGTCTCGGCGGTAACCGAGCTGGCGCGCGTACTCGATCGTGTGGGCGGCCACGAGCGTGTGGAAGGCACCGCCCGGCGACAGCTCTGTGAGCGCGGTTGGGTAGGCGGGGGCACCGTTCGCGAGCTCGGTGTCCGACGGCTGCCAAAAGGCCCTCGTGCGAGCCTCCTCGAGCAGCCGCAGATACGCGGTGTTATTAACGTGCCCGTACCCGTCGAGGTCACTCCACCTGACGGGTACGGGAATGTCGAGGTATGGCACGAGCCCAACGAGCCTTACTCTGCCCTGTGGTCAAACGTGCCGTGCACGCCGACGCTTTCAATCATGCTCGTCGTGGGCGCGGGCTCGCGGTGCCTAAATGCGAGCGCGAGGATGATGGCGCCCGCGAGGGTGAGGGCAAGCGCTACCCACCACGAGGCGCCCGCGAGAACTAGAGCCGGGAGCGTTGCGATGGTCGCGATATCGACAAAGCCGATCGGGATATAGGCGATGCCGTAGTAGTCGAGCGTCTTGGACTTCATGTCGGGATCGACGATGCGCAGGAGCGCCATGCCCATACCGGCGGTGCCGGTGTTCCAGCCCCACGTGAAAATGCCTTGCTCAACCTTGTGATCGGCAAAGAGTTTCTTGGAGACGAACACGTAGTAGGCAAGCACGAACAAGGTGCCCGCGAGGATAAGAATGAGAAGCGGCTGCCAGTAGGAGGCCACGACCTTCGGATCGATCGAGGCTACGCCGAAGGCCACGAGCAGGTCGGTTGACATGCCGCTTCCACGCTCAAAAATTTTCCCTTCGAAGACGTTTTCCGCTTTGAATGCTTTGAGAACGAACAGCACGACGTACCCGAGGAGGAACGAGACGCTGAAGGTAGGAACCGACAGCCACTCGACCTGGCTATTCGCCCACGAGGTGAACATGTAGGCGAAGGCCGCAATCATGAAGAGCAGCCCCAGGTGGTAGGTGATCGGGTCCAGGCTCGTCGAGGATACGGGAGAAACACCAATCGATTCGCGGTTCTCTTCGGCGATGATGCCCGTGCGAAGATCCTTCGGAAGGGACTTGAAGTCCTTGAGGTAGGCCGTGTTGCCGCGCATCGATTCGACCTTGATGATCGCGATTCCGCCCACGACGGACAGGATGATGCCGATCGTGGCGGACGTCATCGCGAGGGAAAGTGCCTCGGGCCATGTGTTGCCAAAACCGTCGGCGATCGCGGCTGCCGTGCCGTGGCCGCCCATGAAGCCGGCTGCGAGGAGCAAGCCGAAGCCGTCGGGCAGGTCATTGAAGAACAAACTGAGAATGCCGAGGGCGAAAATCAGACCGAAGCCCCATTGGAGAACCGAGATGGCCTGGGAGACGGACCACATGGTGCGAACGGCACGAAACACGTTGCCGAGTCCCGCGATTTTCGAGGTGAACGGAAGCGCCGCGAATACGACCGCGATCAGGATCGAGGAGTAGATGGGGACGGAACTACTGAACGGGATGATGTTCAAGACGTTGGGGCCGAGAATAAGGCCGAGAAGCCCGGCGATCAGGCCGGCGGGCAAGAAGAGAGACTGAATCGGCTTGACCCAGGCGCGCAAAAGCACACCGATGAGGATCAGAAGGCCCATCCAGCCGAGGTCGGTAAAGACGTCCCACGCGCTCATCGTTCACATCCTTTGACTCATCTCGCGAATATTTGCAAACGAGTCACGGTACCACGGGAAAGGGCTGGTGAGTCACGTTCACGTGAGAGGTGGCACCGGTTGGGACTTAATCCGCGAGTTCACCCATGGGACCCCAGCCTTCACCTTCGATGTCCTTCGAGATGATCTCGGGAGTTTCAGAGATGAGCGGGCGCATGGCATCCAGGCCGGCCTGGAAGTGCGGGGCGTTGACGTGCTTCTCTCCGGCCTCGGCGTCACGGTACATCTCGACAAGGAGGAATTCGTTTTCGCGCTCCGTGCTGCGGTACCACTCGAAGAAGAGGCAACCTTCCTCCGCGCGGCACGCGTTCGTGTAATCCGCAAGTTTTTCGAGGAAGGTGGCGGTCTCTTCGGGCTTGACCTGGTATTTCACGTTAATGAAAATCATGGCGCCAACCTAGCTTTTGAACCTGCATAGATCCTTGCCGCGCGCCTAGCAGGTGCGAGTGCCGTCATTGAGGCCGGTGATGATGTTCTCGACGACGTCCTTCGCGGGCTGTTCTATGCTCGCGATGATGCCAGCTTCGTCGTCGTCAAGCTGTTCGAGAGTCGCGAACTGGGAATCAAGAAGCGAAGCGGGCATGTACTCGTGGTGACGGTGCGCGATGCGCCCAGCGATGAGTTCTCGACTTCCCGCAAGGTGCACGAATTGGAGATCCGGTGCGAAGGAGCGCAGCTGATCGCGGTAGCGGCGTTTAAGCGCGGAGCACACGATCGCGCACGTGACGCCTTTCGCGCGCTCACGCGCGATGGTCTCGCCGATCGCGTCCAGCCATGGAGCGCGGTCCTGGTCGGTGAGCGGAGTTCCCGAAGCCATTTTGGCTTTATTGGCCGCTGGGTGAAGATCGTCGCCGTCGATGAACGTCAGCCCTAGACGGTCAGCGAGGGCCTTTCCGACGGTGGATTTTCCCGTGCCCTGCACGCCCATGATGATGAGCGGGGTCTGGCTCACGACAAGTCTCCTTTTGGTGTGCGGCGCTAGTTTTCCCCACCACTGTAGAGGATTCACCAGTGCGTTCCCCCTAGGATTGAAGGAGCGAAAGGAGACCTCATGCCACGCTCGAACGACCAGCGCCTGACCCTCGCCATCGCCGTCGACCTCCCCGAAGACGAATGCGCGTTGATCCGCGAGCGCGAACCTCGCGTGAGGCTCGTTCGCACCGGAGCTCTTGCGCGTCCGCGCCGGTACGACTCCGACTGGGTGGGCGATCCGGCTTTCACGCGCTCTGATGCAGACGAGCGGGCGTATCAGGAGATCCTCGAAAGCGCCGATGCCGTCGTGGGCCTTCCTGACGATAGCCCCGCGAAGCTCGCAGAGCTCGTGCGAAGCAACCCTCGGCTCCGCTGGGTTCACACGATGGCTGCGGGCGGCGGAGCACAGGTGAAAGCTGCGCATCTCAGCTCTGAAGCGCTTGAACGCGTCACGTTTACAACCTCGGCGGGCGTGCACGGCAGCACCCTTGCGGAGTTCGCAATCTTTGGACTACTCGCTGGGGCGAAGAACCTTCGTGGCCTCGAAGATGATCAACGTGCGCACGTGTGGCCAACCATTCGCGTACGCCCTCGCCACCTCGATGAAATGACGGTTCTCGTGCTCGGTCTTGGCGGTATCGGCAAGGCTGTCGCCTCCCGGCTCAAGGCTTTCGGCACCGAGGTCTGGGGAACCTCGCGCTCGGGCCGCGCTGTCGAGAACGTGGACCGCATCGTGCCGCTCGCTGACCTTCACGACGCGCTGTCGAGGGTCGACGCCGTCGTGGTGACGCTTCCCGGCACGGACGAGACTCGCCACGTGCTCGATCGGCAGGCGTTTTCTTCGATGAAGAAGGGCATGATCCTCACAAATGTCGGCAGGGGAAGCGTGATTGACGAGGCTGCGCTTCTCGATGCCCTCGACGACGGCACCGTCGATTTCGCTGCACTCGACGTGGTGGAGCGCGAGCCCCTCCCTCACGAGCACCCACTTTGGGATCACGAAAAGGTTCTCCTCAGCCCACACTCGGCAGCCCTGAGCGCGCAGGAGGGGATGCGCATCGCGGCGATCGTGGCACGCAACGCGACGGCGCTCCTCGACGGCACACCCCTCACAAATGTTGTCGATACCCTCAACTTTTATTAGGAAGGCGTTCATGCGCCCTTCGTTAAGATGGGCGCATGTCGATTCCTGAGCCAGCAGCCGTGACCCGCAGCCTCCTCGATCTTTTCGAGCTTCGGAAAATCGATGGGCCCGAGCAAACATTTGAGGGGACTTCGCTCCCCCAGCCGGGCGGGCACGTGTTTGGCGGGCAGATGATGGCGCAGGCCCTGATCGCAATGGCGCGCACCGTGCCGGAGGGGCGCCGTGTGCACTCGACCTACGCATCGTTCCTCGAGCCCGCTCGCGCGAGTGAGCCGCTGACCTTCACCGTACGCACGCTCCGAGATGGCGGGTCGTTCTCCACCCGCGCACTCGAGGTCACGCAGCGCGGAAACCTCGTCCTCACGATGAATGGCTCGTTCCAGGAACGCCAAGAAGGAGTGCACCACGTGGACGAGGTGGCGTCGGACCACTCCCCCGACACTCTCCCGAGCACACGCGACGAACTGGGCCGGGTAGACCACCCGCTCGCGCAGTTCATGGCGTACCAGCGCCCCGTGGACATTCGAAACGCGACCGGCTCTTTGTACTTCACTCCGGACCCTGAAAAGCGCGCCGAACAGGCCGTGTGGATGCGCGCTCTCACCCCGATCGACACGCGCGATCCGCTCACCCATGAAGCGGTCCTGACGTATGCGAGCGACTACACCCCCTTCGAGCCGACCATCCGCCGCCAGGGCCTCACGTGGCTCACGCCCGGCCTGCGCGTCGCCACTCTCAACCATTCGATGTGGTTCCACTCGGATGTCAACGTCGACGACTGGCTGCTGTATGTGCAGCGCTCCCCTGCCGCGACCGGCGGCCGCTCGCTCAGCGTTGGTCAGATTTACACACGCGAAGGCTCGCTCGTCGCGACCGTGAACCAAGAGGGCATGTTCCGCATCCGCACGGAGGTGAAGGACAGTGACCACCCCGCCGTTTGATCCGAGCGCCCGCGTCGAGAAGGTCGCAACCGGCGCGGCCTGGGCCGAGGGCCCTCTGTGGTACCCCCTCGAGAAGGTCGTGCGCTTTAGCGACATCCCGAACAACCGCATCATCCAGCTCGACCCCGCAACCGGCGAAACGCTCGTGTGGAAAAGCGGCGTCAACTACGCCAATGGCCGCGCTCACCACCCCGATCTGGGAGTCGTCGAATGCAACCACGGGACCCGCTCGCTCGATAAGGCGCCGCTCGTGCCGTTCATGGACGCGGAAATGCTCATCGACTTCTTCGAAGGCGGGCGCCTCAACTCCCCGAACGACGTTGCCGTGCACCCGATCGAGCACACGATCTGGTTCACCGACCCTCCCTACGGGATCCTCAGCGAGGGCCAGGGGCAGCCGGGCGAGATGGAGTACGGACGCGCGTATGTGTTCAAGCTTGATCATCACGGCGACCTCGAGGCCGTTGTGACCGAACTGAGCCGCCCGAATGGCATCGCTTTCAGCCGCGACGGTAAACGCCTGTACGTCACGAACACCGCCGATAACCCCGATAAACCCGAGGAGAACGCCCCCGAATCCGTCACGGATAGCGCGGGCCGTCACCATATTTGGGCCTTCGACCTCGACGCTGACAACGCGGTCGTCAAGGGCAGCGGGCGTCCGTTTGCCTGCCCCGCGGCCGGGGTTCCCGATGGCATCACCGTCGACGAAGAGGACCGGGTGTGGTCCTCCGGCGGGGACGGGGTGAGCGTGTTCGATTCCGACGGCTCTCTGATCGCCCACGCGCCCGTTCCAGAGGTTGTGTCTAATCTCTGCTTCGGCGGGGAGGACGGCCAGGACCTCTTCATCACGGCCACCACGAGCCTTTACCGGCTCCGCACGAACACCCGCGAGCCGTGGAGTTTCGCCTAGCGACCACCCTTTACCGTCTCGGGGAAGAGCGTCGCGGTCCACGATTCGACGAGCCGCTCGAGAATCTCTCCGCCTACTTTGTCGAGGCCGGGACCGAGCTGGCCGAAAACCTCGGCGCTGATCGTGCCGAGTAGCGCGCACCAGAGGTCGATCGTGGTCGCCGCGCATCTCGTGGCCTCGTCGCGGTTTATTGCGCAGGCTTTTGCTGCCTCTGCTCCCACGTTGTCGAGATCGCTCCGGTCACTGGTCCCGAACACGTCCTCCAACCCGCCCTCGAGGAACGCGGCATAGGGGCCGCTGGGATCGGCGCCGATAAGGTTGCCGGCAGCGACGATGTGCGCGAGACGGGCGAGTAGACGCGTGCCCGGTGCGACAGTTTGATCGGCTGGCGCGGCGTAGCCGGGAACGGGGGTGCCGTAGACGAGACCCCATCGCGTTGTGTTTGCGAGCGCCCATGAGCGCATGGCGCGCGAGAACGTTCCGAGGCCCTCGGGGCTTTCTGCGCCACACCGCTCTTTTGGGTCCAGACCCAAGGCGTCGTCAACAGCATCAGCAAGGTCGGTGTAGGCGTCGATGACGAGGAGCGTGAGCAGCTCATCGCGGTCGCGCACGTATCTGTACAGGGCCGATGACGCGACCGACATATCTCGGGCAATTTCCCGCAATGAGAGGTCTGCGGGGCCCTTTTCCTCGAGCTGCTGCCTGGCAAGGCGCAAGATTTCAGTTTCCATGCGCCGCCGATTCTCGGCGCGGCTTCGGCGTTCACTCATGCGTCCATCCTCGCATTTCACAGGCTCGAAATCGACAGCGAGAGCGGTGCTCTTGTTTTTAAGGGTGCGAACGCCTATATTCCTTAAACGAGAGCACTGATCACATTTTGGAGGGCTGTTTTGAAGATTCTCGTCACGGGGGCCGGGCAAATCGGCAACGCAATCGTCAGGTCACTGCGCGCAACGGGTGACGACGTGACAGTTATCCGGCGCAGCGCACACCCAATCGAAGGGGTGCGCGTCATTGCGGGCGACGCAGGCAAGCGCGCTCTACTCGAACGCGAGGCGCGCGGCGCGGACGCGATCATGCACTGCATCCACGCGCCCTACACCGCAAAGGCCTGGCGAGAGGAACTGCCCCACCGCGAGCAAGCGGTCATGGACGTCGCCGAAGGCCTTGGCATCCCCGTTATCTTCCCCGAATCCGTCTACGCATTCGGGGCACAGGCGCACGACCTGCACGAGGGAGCGCCGATACACCCGTGCTCTCCCCTCGGGGACGTGCGCGCCGAGCTCCTCGAAGCTCGCGCGGCACATGCGGCGCACACCGCGAGTGTCGTTGCCGCCGACCTCGTGGGAAAAGGCGCCTCCGCAAAGGCGTCGGTGCCCACGATGAGCATCGTCAACCCCACCCTCACGGGAAAAACATGCTGGGCTCTCGGAGGCCCCGACACCCCTCACGCCATGACGTTCGTATCGGACCTCGCCGACGCCATGATCCACGTGGCCCGAGAGCACACGCGCGTATTCGCGGGCAACTCGAGCGCTATACTCAACGCCCCCTCCCCCACACCGGTCACCTTCCGCGAACTGGCGCGCATCGTCTCCACCCGCGCAAACGTGAGCGCTCCGAAGATTCACACAATCCCGGCCTGCACACTCTCTTTAACGGGGATGGCGAGCCCCACACTCCGTTCGCTTTCTCAGCAACGCTATCTGTGGGACTCGCCATCACGCCTCGCACCCGGAGCGCTCACCGAAGAGCACGGCCTCGAGTCAACGAGGTGGAGCGAGGCAATTTTCGCCTAAACCGCGGGCTCACGCCATCGCGGCATTACCCTCTTCCTGGGCCTTCTTGACACCTTCCTCGGCGGAGAGATTGCCCGCGAAGATCTCCTGGAAGACGGGCATTACGGCATTAAGGCCGGCGAGGGACTTTGCGCCGGTATCCGCGGGGCCGGGATTCTTCGCCGCTTCGATGAACTGCTCGACGTCGACGCCCTGCTCTTTCCAGAAGTCCACGAAGGACTGCTGCGCATCCACGTGGCCGGGGAACGAAATTCCCTGCTCACCCAGGGGCAGCTGCCCCTCCTTCGAGCCGAGCCATTCGAGAAGCTTCACAACCGACTCCTGGTCCTCGCGCTTCGCGTTACCCGCGGCAACCACGCCGTGCACGAGCGACTTCGCCCCCTTCGGGCCTGCCACCATGGGGGCGATAGCCCACTCGAAGGCGCCGTCGACCGAGTCGTGGATCGTCTTGAGGCTAAACGGGCCGCTCTGGAAGAGGCCGAGCTTACCCTGAATAAACAGGTCACGCGCGAAATCGCCGTTCGTATTGGTGTCAGCGGCCGAAGGCGCAACCTTGAGTTCGTTGACGAGCGCAGCGAGGTAGGAGAACACCTGGACGCCCTGCTCTGAATCGAATGCGTACATATCGTTGGCATCCTGCCACTCGGCACCGTTCGAGCTCAGGAAGGGGCCAATGATGGATTGGCGATCGCACGCCGCATTGAAACCGAACACGCCATCCTTCGTGAGCGCGGTGGCGGCATCGCGAAGGGCATCCGAGCCGGCGGTGGGATCGAAGGCGAGTCTCGTGGGGTCCACGCCAGCGGCGTCGGTGAGGTTCTTGTTATAGAAGAGAGCGATCGAGTCCCAGACCTGCGGAACACCCCACAGCGAGCCGTCGCGGGTGTACAGGTCAACGACAGCCTTCTCCCAGTCCTTCACGGACCCGCCGAGCTTCTCCGAAATATCGACGAGCGCTCCGGCCTGCTGGAACTGAGTGAAGCTCGCGGAGTTCAGCCAGAACACATCAGGGGCGCTATCCGAAGCGCCGTCAGAGAGATCGAGAGGCAACTTCGTCCAGTAGTCGTCCCACGGAACAACCTCGACCTCGACCTTGATCCCCGATTCCTCGGTGAACTTCTTGAGCGACTCCTCGTATGCCGCCTTCGCCGTGCTATCCCAAATGCGGAACTTAAGCGCCCCAGCGTCGGAGCCCGAGCCCTTCTTCGCGGACGAGCCCGAATCTGACGGCGAGCACGCGGCGAGCGCCGCGGCCGCGGAGGCTACGAGTCCACCGGAGAGAACTGTGCGACGTGAAACCATGTGATGGCCTTTCTTCAGCGGTCGTGCGGGCACCCTCGTGCCCTGCACATTGTTAACGCAAGAGCATACCGGATATTTATGGATGCCATAAGCGATGTTTATCGCAGTTCGGTTCCACCGATCGACTGCGCTACCTGCTTCTGGAACACGAGATACAGGAGGATGAGCGGAATCATCGCGAGCGTCGTTGCCGCCATGACCATCGTCCAATTGTTGTTGTATTGAGTACTGAGTGCCGAGGTCGCAACCGTAAGGGTCTGCCACGTGTCCCCCGTCGTGATAATGAGCGGCCACATGAAGGAGTTCCAGTGGGTCACCACGGTGATCACGATGAGCGTCACGATAATCGGACGGTTGAGGGGCACCACGAGGCTGCGAATCATCCGCAGATGCCCCGCGCCATCAACGCGCATCGCATCCAGCAACTCCTGAGGCACGCTCCGGAAATTTTCACGGAGCAAGAACACGGCGTAGGGGCTGCCAAACACGAACGGCAACACGAGCGCCCAGAATGTATTGCGCAGCCCCATCTGCTGGAAGGCGAGGAACAGAGGCACGACAACCACGACCTGCGGAACAAGCAAGGTCGCAATAAACGCCCAAAACAGCACGTCACGACCGGGAAATTGCAGATACGCAAACGCGTAGGCCGCGAGAATGGAAAAAACGATCTGCCCCACAAGGATCACCGCGACCATTTGCGTCGTCACGGCAAACGGTGTCACAAAGCTGTGGGGCCCCGTGAAGAGCGACGAAAAGTTCTCGATCGTCGCGGGGTCCGGAAGATGAATGGGGCCCTGGCGCAGGAAGTCACCGGGTGCACGCAGCGCCGTCATGATCGAGAGCGAAAACGGCGCGAGTGTAAGCACGGCAGCAATGATGAGGATCGTGTACGCCACGATCGCCGAAAGCACCGACTTTTTCTTCATAGACACCGCCCTCAGGACATGTCGTAGGTGATGCGGCTCGAGAAGAACCGCTGCTGAATAAACGAGAGAGCCGCGAGGATGACGAAGAGGATCACGGCTACGGCTCCAGCCCGCCCAAGCCGACCCGCACCAAATGCCTCGTTGTAGATGAGCGAGGCAATGACCTGGGTGCTATTGCCGGGCCCTCCCCCGGTCAGCGAATACACGGTGTCGAACACCTGGAAGCTCGCGACCATCTGCGTGAGCGCCACGAAAAACGTCGTGGGATTCAAAAGCGGCAGCGTAATCGCAAAAAACCTCCGGATGCTGCCCGCACCGTCAAGCTCAGCGGCTTCGTAAATCGACGGCGGGATCTTCTGGAGCCCGGCCTGATAGAAAAGCGCGTTATATCCGACGGCCTGCCACACCGCGACGAATGCCACGGCAGGAAGGGCGAGCGTGTGCGAGCTCAACCATTCGATTCGGGTTCCAATCAGCGCGTTCAGGGCCCCGTAGGTGGGCTGGTAGATCCATTTCCATACGACGCCGATCGCAACGGGCGCGCACACCCACGGGATCACGACGATCACCCGGAACAGGGTTGACCCGGGGAACATTTTATTGAGCTGAATCGCGAGCAGTAACCCGAGCGCAATCCCGAGAGGCACGCTCATGAGGGTGAAGAGAAGCGTGACAAACAAGGAGTTCCACAGTGCGTCGCCCGTGAACAGGATCTCGTAGTTTTTGAGACCGATGAAGTCGTGCGAGCCGACGATCTCCCAGTTCGTCAGTGAAAGCCCGAAGGCCACAACGACCGGCAAGAGAATGAAGGCAAACACGCCTATCGCCGCGGGCAACACGAAGAGCCACGAAAGAATCGGGTGGCGAAGTCGCATCATCGATCGACTCCTTCCACCCGATACTCTCTGACATCTTGAGGTCGATACTTATGCCCGACCTAACGACAAGCTATGCCAGCGTACACCCCATTCACTGTGCGACGCGCACTAGGCCAAGCTCAGCGGTGTGAGCAAGAACGCGATGCGACGGCACGACACGCACGGTGTAGCCCACCGACCCGAGGGTTTCGAGCGAGTGCTCGGCCGCATAGCGGCCATCCACGCCCTGCGTCATCGCCACGGTGATGGGATCCTCAAGCTCGCCGTCCTCGTTCGCGGAGCCCACGACAAGTTGGACCTGGACGTCGTCGGCATGGATCTCCCCGAGCTCAACACTCGCGCTCACGGCGAGAACATCGCCGTCAACCGAATCCTCGACGTCGCGAACACTCACGCCGCCCCAGCCTTGCGCGAGCCGCTGCTTGTACTCGGCGAACTCGTGAGAGAGACCCTCATCGTTCGCAAACAGCGCAACCGACTGCGATGCCGGCGCATACAGCTGCTCGACGTAATCGCGCACCATGCGAGTCGCGGTCACCTTCGGCGCGATTTCCACGAGGGAATTGCGCACCATCTGCAACCACTTCGCCGGAACGCCGCTCTCATCCCTGTCGTAGAACAGCGGAACGATGCGGTTCTCGAGAATGTTGTAGAGGCTCTCCGCCTCGAGGCGGTCGCGCTCGGCGCGGTCCTCGATGTCGACGGTTTCGATCGTCCAGCCGGCGTCGTCGGTGGCCATTTCATCCCACCAACCGTCGGAGGTCGAGAACGTGAGACCGCCGTTGAGCGCAACCTTCATACCCGAGGTGCCCGAGGCTTCCTCCGGACGTATCGGGTTATTGAGCCACACGTCCGAGCCGGACACGAGGTACTGCGCCATGCGAATGTCGTAGTCCGCGAGGAACACGATGCGGTGGCGCACGCCGTGATCGTCCGCAAACTGCACGAGGCGCTGCATGAACTCCTTGCCGGGGTAATCCGCGGGGTGTGCCTTGCCAGCCACGACGATCTGCACGGGCCGCTCCTCGTTGAGGAGGATTTCCCGCAGGCGCTCCGGCTGGCTCAGCATGAGCGTGAGGCGCTTGTAGGTGGAGACGCGACGCGCGAAGCCGATCGTGAGCACGTTCGGGTCGAGCACCGAATCAACCCAGCCAAGCTCGCCCGGGTGCGCACCGCGGCGCACCCACGAACGGCGGACATCCTCGCGCGCACGCTCGACGAGATTCGCGCGCAGCGTATTTCGGACATCGAGGAGCGCCTCGTCACTCAGGGTCCCAAGCTGCGACCAATCGCTGCGCGCCGACAGGTCGATATCACCGAACACACTCTTGTACAGCGCATCCATGGGGCGCGAGATCCACGTGCGGCGGTGTACACCGTTCGTAATCGAGGTGATCGGCACCTCCGCCTCGTCGAAGCCCGGGTAAAGATCCTTGAACATGCGGCGGCTCGTCTCGCCGTGAAGCTTCGCAACGCCATTCGACCGCTGCGAGAGGCGGAACCCCATGTGCGCCATGTTGAAGATCTGCCCGCCATCCTCGACACCGAGCGCGAGCGCAGCCTCCACCGGCAGGTTCGGGACGAGGCGTGAAATGCCGTTGCCGTCCGCGTCGAGGAAGTGACGCAGCTGGCCCGCATCGAAACGATCGATACCGGCAGGAACGGGGGTGTGAGTGGTAAAGACCGAGCCCGCACGGGTCTTCGTGAGCGCCGCATCAAAACTCAGGCCCTTACCCATGAGCTGGCCGATGCGTTCGAGGCCGAGGAAGCCCGCGTGCCCCTCGTTGAGGTGGAAGACGTCTCGCTCGCGGCGCCCCTCAAGCTCGGCAAACCGCTCGACGGCTCGCACGCCGCCGATGCCGAGCACGACCTCCTGTTCAATGCGGTGGAAGTGGTCGCCACCGTAAAGGCGGTCGGTGATCTGACGGGCACCCTCGTCGTTGCCTTCAACATTCGTATCGAGGAGAAGCAGCGAGATGCGCCCCACCTGTGCCTTCCACAGAGCGATCGTGATGATCCGCTCGCCGGGGAACGTGACATTCACGCACACCTGGACACCGTCGGCATCCGTCACGGGCACGACCGCGAGATCCTCAGTGACGTTCTGCTTGTAGTTTTCCTGCTGCCAGCCTTCGCGGTTGAGCGACTGGGAGAAGTAGCCCCACTGATAAAGCAGACCCACGCCGATGAGATCGACGCCGAGATCCGAGGCGGACTTCAGGTGGTCACCGGCGAGGATGCCGAGACCACCCGAGTAGATCGGGAGGGTTGGGGTGATGCCGAACTCCATCGAGAAGTACGCGATTGCCGGAGCGGCCGGCACCTCTTTCTGGAACCAGCGCTCACTTGTCATGTAAGTGTCGAGATCCTCGAGACAGTCCTCAAGGGCCGAGCGGAACTTCGGATCAGCCGCAACCTCGCTGTAGCGGCGCGCGGGCACCATCCCGAGTTGCACAACGGGATTGCGGTTGCTCTCCTCGTATGCACGCGGATCGAGCGCCTCGAAAAGGTCGCGGGTTTCGGCGTTCCAGGTCCACCGAAGGTTGTAGGCGAGGGTACGGAGCCCCTCGAGCTCGGCGGGGAGTTCTGACGTCACGGAAAGAGTACGAAGTGCCTTCATACCCCTTAAGGTAGTCGAGCCCGCCGCTCACCATGCACGTTCCGCATGAAAAGTTCTTGCGGAGTTTGCTTGAGGTTAGCGGCGGGCTCGACGCGCGAGTCCTCGCGACGGTTAGTCCCTCGTAAGGCGGCGATGCGTCACGCGGTGCGGACGCGCGGCATCTTCTCCAAGACGTTCAATCTTGTTCTTCTCGTATGACTCGAAGTTGCCTTCGAACCAGTACCAATTCGAGGGGTTCTCCTCGGTGCCCTCGTAGGCAAGGATGTGGGTCGCAACGCGGTCAAGGAACCAGCGGTCGTGCGAAACGACCACGGCACAGCCGGGGAAGTTCAAGAGCGCGTTTTCGAGTGAGCTGAGGGTCTGCACGTCGAGATCGTTGGTCGGCTCGTCGAGGAGGAGCAGGTTGCCGCCCTGCTTGAGCGTGAGCGCGAGGTTCAAGCGGTTGCGCTCACCTCCCGAGAGCACGCCGGCCTTCTTCTGCTGATCCGGGCCCTTGAAGCCGAACTGCGACACGTAGGCACGCGAGGGAATCTCAACCTTGCCGACCTCGATGAAGTCGAGGCCGTCACTCACAACCTCCCACAGGTTCTTCTCGGGATCGATGTTCTCGCGGTTCTGGTCGACGTAGCTGATTTTCACGGTCTCGCCGACCTTGAGCTCGCCACCGTCGAGAGGTTCGAGCCCCACGAGGGTCTTGAAGAGGGTGGTCTTGCCCACGCCGTTCGGGCCGATCACGCCGACGATGCCGTTCGGTGGGAGCGAGAAACTCAGGCCATCGATGAGAACGCGATCGCCGAAGCCCTTCTTGAGATTCTTCGCATCGATCACGACGTTGCCGAGGCGCGGGCCCGGCGGGATCGTGATTTCTTCGAAGTCGAGCTTGCGCATCGACTCGGCTTCCTTCGCCATCTCCTCGTAGCGAGCGAGGCGTGCCTTGGACTTAGCCTGGCGGCCCTTCGCGCTCGAGCGAACCCATTCGAGTTCTTCCTTGAGGCGCTTTTGGAGCTTTTGATCCTTCTTGCCCTGAACCTCGAGGCGCTCCTGCTTCTTTTCGAGGTAGGTCGAGTAGTTGCCCTCGTACGGATAGAGGTGGCCACGGTCGACCTCGGCGATCCACTCGGCGACGTGATCGAGGAAGTAGCGATCGTGGGTAATCGCGATAACGGCGCCCTCGTAGCTCTGCAGGTGCTTCTCGAGCCACAGAACTGACTCGGCATCGAGGTGGTTCGTGGGCTCGTCGAGGAGGAGCAGATCGGGCTTTTGGAGGAGAAGCTTGCACAGCGCGACGCGACGGCGCTCACCACCGGACAGGTGCGTCACCGGCTCGTCACCCGGAGGGCAGCGAAGCGCGTCCATCGCCTGCTCGAGCTGCGAGTCGAGATCCCAGCCGTTCGCGGCGTCGATCTCCGTTTGAAGAGTGCCCATCTCGGCCATGAGCGCATCGAAATCCGCATCCGGCTCACCCATGAGCTCGCCGATTTCGTTGAAACGCTGGACCTTCGCGTAAAGCTCGCCCATGCCTTCCTGGACGTTCTCGAGGACGGTCTTCTCCTCATTCAGCGGCGGCTCCTGAAGGAGAATGCCCACGCTGTAGCCGGGGCTGAGGCGCGCTTCGCCATTGCTCGGCTCGTCGAGCCCCGCCATGATCTTGAGGATGGTCGACTTACCCGCGCCGTTCGGGCCAACCATGCCGATCTTGGCGCCCGGGAAGAAGCTCATGGTGACGTCGTCAAGGATGACCTTGTCGCCCACTTGCTTACGCGCCTTGTACATGGTGTAGATGAACTCTGCCAATGTCTCTCCATTTGACTCGTGGGTTGGTTCCCCCGCCATGCCGCCGGCTCGAGCCGCAGCGGCGGGCACAATGGTTTCAGTCTAACGGTGGCGCCTGCGTTTCAGCCGAGCGGAACCCCACGTTCGGTAAGGATTTCACGCGCGATTTCCCAGCCAGGCCGGTCGGGTTCGGCGGCGGTGTCCGACGCCACCGTGCGGTCATTGCGCGGCCAATAGTGGGCATCGATGCCGAGCTTGCGGGCGGCATCGACGTTTGACTGCAGGTCGTCGAAGAAGATCACGTTGCGAGGTTTGGCAACGCCGCCCGTTTCGTGCGCAATCGCGTCGAGGAGGATTTCGAAGATCTCGAGATCGGGCTTTTGGACCTTCTCTTCGGCGCTAATGATCGCGAATTCAAAGGGCTCGAACCATTCTTGCTGACGCACGTACTCGCCGAAGGGTGCGTTCGTGTTCGAGAGCAGTGCAATTCGCACCGAGTTGCGCGCGAGATCGTGAATAAGTTCGCGACTCCCCTTGGCGATCTGACCCCAGTACCGGTTATCGAGGTCGATGAGGGCTTCGATCTCCTCGGCGGTCGGCTCGCCGATCGCCCCGGCCTCGCACACGGCCCGCCAATACTCGGCGACCGAGATCTCCCCGCCGTCGAGCCTCACGCGCTCGCGCCAGTACACCTCACGAACCGATTCGTACTCGCCACCGACTTCGGCGTGAACAACCGGAACGGGATTGTGGTGGGCGGCGAGCACACCTCCAAAATCGAACACCACCGTGAATTGAGTGACCGAATCCTGTACCCTACGCCTTGCGCGTGCCATGACTTCTCCTTCGTGTCGTGTCCGTGTAACGCCGCTGTTTTCGCTGCCTAACCGCACGTAGGCAGGCCCTCGATCGAGCCCGTAGAAGCGATCTGTTCAACCGAGTTGATGGCATCCGAAAGCGTGTCGATCTTGACGACCTGGAGGCCCTCGGGGATGTGTCCGGTGACCTCATCGCAATTGGCCGAAGGGGCGAGGAAATACTCGGCGCCGTCGGACCGTGACCCGATCATTTTCTGGCGAATCCCGCCGATCGGTCCCACCGTGCCCTGCTCATCGATTGTGCCCGTGCCCGCAATCTTCTTGCCGCCCGTAAGATCGCCGGGCGTCATTTCGTCGTAGATCGCGAGGGCGAAGATCATGCCGGCACTCGGCCCGCCGATCCCGTCAAGCGCGAAGTTCACCTTCACCGGGAACTCGAAGCCGCGCGAGAGCACGATGCCGACAAGCGCCCGCTCCCCCTCGTAGCGCGGCGTGAGCGCGAAGGACTTTTCTTCGCCTTTGCGTCGCACGGTCACGTTCACTTTCTGCCCTCGCGGTGTGCGGCCTATGGCCTCTCCAGCCGAAGCGACATCGGTGACCTGCTGGCCGTTGACCGTGAGCACGACGTCGCCGGGCTCGAGGCGATTCGCCGCCGCTCCATCGCTTCGAACGCCCGCGACGATGGTCGTCGTTGAGTACGAAATGCCCTGCTTCGCGAGCGCAGCGGCGATCGCCTCCTGCTGCGAGCCGTTCATCTCAACCGTGTTCATGAGGCTGTTGTCTTCGGCATCCGTATCGTCCGGGTAGAGAGCCTCAACCGGCATGATCGAGCGGTCCCGATCGAACCACGCGGACATGACACCGGCGAGCGGAATGTCATAGCCGGGAGACCCCTGGACCGACACGGTCGTCATGCGCAGTTCGCCTTCACTTGCGGCCCCATCGCGATTCTCGACGCTCACGATGTCCTTGCCCTCGTATTCGCCGAGCACGTTGAGTGAAGGGCCGGGCGATTCGACGACGTAGGGAGCGGGCAGCACGGCGGCAACCACGGTCATCACAACGAGCACGAGCGCCGAGAGGTTCACCGTCCATAGACGACGCCTGTACAGGCGCGCATTCGTGACACTCGCGGGAACAACCATGAGCTTCGATAGGGCATTTTTCACGCGGTCATTGTCCCAAAGATTCCGCGAAAGCGCCTGCATGCCCCTTCGCGGGAAGCGAAAACGGTACCCCTCGTTCCCCGCGGTCGATACGCTTGGGTAATCCGTGGTCGGCGGCCCGCCGCCTCAATCGACAGGAGCGCGCATGAGCGACGAGTCCAACGAAGAAAACCTCCGCAAGTTCCTCGAGGAGATTTTCCAGGGGCAGATTCCCCCGGGCGCACTCGAGGGTATCGATCTTTCCGAGCTCGCGAAGAGCGCCGGCTTACCCAGTGACCCGGCAATGCTGCGCATGGCAGCGATTCAGATGCAGTCACTTTTTGCCGCGGGCGGTGACGGCCCCGTCAATTGGAAACTCGGCCATGATCTCGCGCGCCAAGTCGCGGCCGGAAACGTCACTCTCCTGCCCACGGGCGCCCTCCCGCAGATCGGCGGCACGTCAATCGGCACGGCCGGCGATCCAAACGTGAGCGACGCCGAAGAACGCGCCCTGCGCGAAGCAGGCAACATCGCAGCACTGTGGCTTGCGGAGAAAACAGATTTCGCAGTCGTAAGCGACGCGGTCGAGTGCTGGAGCCGCGGCACATGGGTGAACCGCACGCTGCCGCGCTGGCAGAAAATCGTCGAGCCGGTCGCGCAATACATGGCCGAGGCGATCGGCGACGCTTTTGCGAAGCAGCTCGGCGAGCTGGGCGGTCTCGAGCAGCTTGGCGGCACCGGCCCCCTCGGCGCCATGGGCGGGGCCCTCGGCGACCCGAGCGCCATGATGAAGAAAATGGGCGGCACGATGTTCGGCCTCCAGTTTGGCCACGCGATCGGCTCAATTGCGCGCGAAGCGATCGGCGTGACCGACCTTTCGCTTCCGCTGTGGACCTTCTATGCCCCCGTGATCGTGCCCGCAAACCTCACCGATGTCCTCGAGGGCACAGAGCTTGACCTCGATGCGGCGCGCATCTTCTTTACCGCGCGCGAAATCGCCCACCAAACACTCTTCAAGAGCGCGCCGTGGCTTCCGGAGCATCTGTTCACCGCGATCGAGGGGTACGCGCGAGGCATCACCCTCGACATGGGAGCACTCGAGGAGAAGATCCGCGACCTCGACGTCAACAATCCCGCGGCGATCAGTGCAACCAACCCCGAGGACATCTTCACGTTCACGCGCTCGGCTGAGCAGGAGCGCGCCCTGACCGAACTCACCACGACCCTCGCGCTCATCGAGTCGTGGGTCGATCTCGTTGTGACCGAAACCCTCCGCGACAAACTCCCCCGCCTCGACGCGATGCGCGAACTCGTCCAGCGCCGCCGCGCAACCGGCGGGAGCGCGCTCGACAACCTCACGAATCTCGTGGGCATCGAGCTACACCCGCGCTCGGTCAAGGAAGCGTACGCATGGTGGGAGTCAGTGCTCGCGACCGAAGGGATGCAGGGCCGCGAAAAGGTCTGGGCTCACCCGGATCTCCTCCCCAGCCCCGAGGTTCTCAGCGGGCGCCCGCAAGCGCCCCAGGCGCCCGTGCCCACGGAGGATTCCGACGGCGACGGGCTTCCCGACCTTCCCGAGTTCGGTTCGATGAACTCCGCCTCCCCCGATTTCGACGAGGAACTTCGCAAGCTGCTAGACGGCGAGTTCGACGGCCGAGAAGAGGACCCTGGGGATCCCCGAGGCGACGACGAAAACCCGAGCGACGAGCAGTGAGTCTGCCCGGCCGATTCCTCGCAGAACTCGAGGCATGCACCCCTTCGCGTGAGAGGGAACGGTTTCTCGCGCTTGCGACCTCGAGCGAGAATGCACACCTCAAGTCGAGTGGGCCCATACATTTCACGGCTAGCGGGATCGTCATCGATGCCTCCAACCGGTTCGTTGCGCTGCATCACCATCGCAAGGTCGGGGCATGGCTCCAATTCGGCGGGCATATCGACGAGGGAGAGGAGAGCTTCGAGGGGGCCGCGAGGCGCGAGGTCTTCGAGGAGTCGGGGCTTGAAGACCTCGAGATCGTGGGCAACGCTCCTTTTAAGCTCCATGCGCACACCCTCAATAAGAACTTCATCGTGTGCAGCGAGCACTGGGATGTGCAGTACCTCATGCGCGCGGCGGTGACCCCCACTGGGCCCACGAATGCCCTGAGACTGAGCGAGGAAAGCCACGACGTGCGCTGGTGGAGGCTCGATGCGCTCCCGGCAGGCGTCGTACCTGACCTCGTTCCTACACTCGAACGGCTCCACACCTGATCCCACAGCGTCCTCCGGCCGCGTTTCCGCTCAACTGTTTGAGGTGCGCACACGCGACCGAGCGAGGCCAGATCAGCGGGCTGGGGGCATCAATCTTCATCCTGAGCCGAGCGCTGGGCAAATACGTACCCCTCGAGGAATCCATTCGCGCGCTCATGCTCGGGGTAAGAAGCCTCGAGCGTGCGGAAGGCCCGCGAGTGGTTCGGTTCGAGAAGGTGGGCGAGCTCGTGCACAAGGACCGACTCGATCACGTATGTAGGCATGCCCTGAAGGACGTGTGAAAGACGTATTGAGCCATCCGCGCTCGTGCATGATCCCCAGCGCTTGCCTTGGTTGGTCACCCAACGCACGCTCGAAGGCTCTGGGACGCTCGGCAGGTACTTCTCCCTCAACGCACGGGCGAGCGCCATGAGGTCCTCGTCACTCGCAACTGCCGGCTCAGCGCGGTTGCCGTACTTCGCATACATATCGCGCGCCCACTTGCGCGTCTCACGTACCGAAAGTCTCGCGGGCACAAGCAACTCAAACACTCCGCCCCTGCGACGTGCGGTGATGGTTTTGCGGCGGCGAGCTGAGCGAACCACGTCGATGGGTTCGCCGATGCCGTCAAGGTGGAGTTGTTCGCGTTCGGGTCGTCGGTGGGGCACGCAGCGAGTGTAGTGCGCGCGAGCTTGACAAGCACCCCGGTGTTGTGGATAAGCGAGGAAGTACAGGGACTCCCGTCCCCTTCGTGACGAATCTTGAGGGGTGCAACACATGTTGCAAGATATTAATATTCACCGCCGAGAAGCAGCATTCGCCCAGGTCAACGCCACTATTAGACCCCTATACCCGATTATCCACACACACTTTCCACACAGGTTCGAGGGGTGTCCACAACAACACCAAAGTTATCCACATTCACTCCCCGCCGTCGCTTTGACCTAGCCCGCCCCTGGCACTACATTCGATGAAGAAGCGATCCTCCGGGAAAACAAACGCTCGTGGGCGGGGAAGGCCCATGTGCGTTAAGCGCCCCCGGAGGATCGCCCCTTTTTATAGACAGCCGGCACCTAAGTCTCCGGAGCCCCTCCCCAACCAGTCGTACTTGCGAACCATTCCCAAAAAGGGCTCTGACGTGCGGTTTCTTTGTCTCATACGCGGAGTGTTGAGTTCTCAAGGGCCCGAAATTGCCTATACAGTGGCGAGGAACAATGAGTTCATCACAATCCCTAGGAGCAACCATGGCTGACGAAACCTACACGGGCGAGTTCTACTGCGTGAAGTGCCGCGCGAAGCACGAAGCAACCGGCACCATCCAGGTCAACGACAAGGGCCGCCGCGCGGCAAAGGCTGAGTGCCCCGAGTGCGGCACGAAGCTCAACCGCTTCCTCCCCAGCAAGTGAGGCACGCGAGCGCACATCCGCTCGCCGTCCCCGCGAACAAAAAAGAACCGGCGCCACGGTGGCGCCGGTTCTTTTTACGTGCGTTCAGCGAGCCTCGCTGATAATCGCGAGAACCTCCTCACCGAACTGGGTGAGCTTCGTCTGCCCCACGCCGGGCACCTGGTGAAGCTCCTCGAGGCTTCCGGGTGCTCGATCCGCGATCGCGAGCAGAGTCGAATCGGTAAACACCGCGAAGGCAGGGCGCTTGAGCTCGCTCGCGCGCTCGCGACGCCACGCACGTAGTCTCCCGAAGAGCTCCGCGCTCTCCTCTCCCCCGCATCCCGCGTGGCGCCCGACTTTCTGTTCACCAGGCGTTGTGAGAGCCTCGCCGCACCCCTTGCACGTCGTGAACACACGTGCACCGCGCCGACCCGTCGTCCGCTTCATCGCCACGCGTTCAGCAGCACCTTCGTCGCGGTGATCGAAAGCCCCCGCGATAAACCGAGAGGCCTTCCTCGAAGCCTTCGCGCCCTCGGCCCGAGCCGCGGCCCAGGTGACGGTAAGAACGTCACGCGCACGCGTCAGGGCGACGTAGAACAACCGGCGTTCTTCTTCGATTTCCTTGTCGGTCTTCGCGTACGAGATGGGGAACGTCCCCTCACTCGCTCCCACGACAAACACCACTGGCCACTCAAGGCCTTTTGCCGCGTGCACCGTTGCAATCGTGACGGCCTCGCTCACGGGGGCGCTTTGCGCCTCGCGGCGCTCCTCGAGCTCAGCCACGACGTCTCTCAAGCTCGCTCCCGCACGCTCGGCAATCGAGTCAGCCACCTGCACGAGTGCATTGAGAGAAGCCCACCGCTCGAAGATCGCCCCGCGGGATTCGGGAGCCTTCGGCGACCATCCGCGCGAGGACAAGACATCGCGAACGACACGCCCCACATCCGGGTCGTTGCCTCCGCCCGTGCCTAGCGCCGCCCGCAGAGCACTCATCGCCTCGTGCACCTCGCGGCGCTCGAAGAACTTCTGGCCACCGCGCACCTGGTATGCGACCCCCTCGCGGTCGAGAGCATCCTCGAACCGCTCGCTGTGAGCATTGACGCGCAAGAGAATGGCGATCTCACTCGCATTCCTGCCCTTCGCGAGAAGCTCGGCAATCGAGCGCGCAACCTCACGCGCCTCAACTGTTTCATCGGGGTAGCCAACGACGAGGGGCCGGGTGGCGTCGGACCGCTGCGCCCGAAGCTCCACGTGCGAGTCCCTGCCCTCTTGTGCCCGCGCGAGCACAGCGTTCGCGACCTGGACAATTTGCGGACTCGAGCGGTAGTTGCGCTCGAGCCGGATCACGCTCGCGCGCGGAAACTCCTTCCTGAATTCGAGCAGATAGCTCGAATCCGCTCCCGCGTACGAGTAGATGGTTTGTGCGGCATCACCCACGACGCACACGTCGCTCGCGTTGCCAAGCCACGCACGCAAAAGCCGGAACTGCAGGGGGGAGATGTCCTGATACTCGTCGACCGTGAAATGGCGATACTGGGAGCGCACGGCGTGCGCCATCTGCGGATGCTCCTGAATCATCGTGGCCGTCAGCAAAAGAACATCGGCAAAGTCAATGAGGTGAAGCTCGGTTTTCAGGTCCTCATACTGGGTCATAATCCGCGCGAGAGTGCGCGGCTCGAAACCTGCAACTCCCGCCCGAGAAAGACGCGCCGCCGCGAGCGGGTACTCCTCGGGAACGATCATCGAGGATTTCGCCCATTCGACCTCGGCGGAGATGTCGCGAAGGGCAGCGGGATCCACACGCATGTGCAGACGGCTCATGGCCTGCCCTACGAGTGGCAGGGTTCGGTCCACGAGGTCCGGGGCCGGGCCTCCGACGGTTGACGGCCAAAAGTAGGTGAGCTGTCTGAGCGCCGCGGAGTGGAACGTTCTGGCCTGGACGGCCGGCACACCCAGGTCACGCAGACGCGAACGCATCTCGGCAGCCGCCTTGGTGGTGTAAGTCAGCGCGAGAACGTGATTGGGCGCGTAGCCCCCACTGGCAATCGCGTAGGCGATGCGGTGGGTGATCGCCCGTGTTTTGCCCGTGCCAGCGCCCGCGAGAACACACAGTGGCGCGCCAACGGACTGGGCGACCTGGCGTTGCTCGGGGTCGAGACCCTCGAGGATGCGCTCGGCGCCCCTCACCTCCGCAGTGCTCACGCGAGCTCCCCCTTCCTCCATGCGTCGATCATCGAGTGTGCGATCGACGTGGGCGATGGCAGGCGTAACTCCCCGCGCTCGAGGGCTCCCGTGAGTTCATCTCGCGTGAACCATGTGGCGCTCGCGAGCTCCTCGCGCTGGAGGGTGATGCTCGTACCGCTGCCTTTCGCAAGGCGCGAGGTGAACGCCACCATGATCGAGCGTGGGAACGGCCACGGTTGGGAGCCGAAATAGTTGATGTCACCTATGATGAGCCCCGTTTCTTCATGAACCTCGCGCTTGAGGGCATCCTCGAGGTCTTCTCCGGGTTCGACAAAGCCCGCGAGCGCCGAGACCATGCCGCCCGTGAAGCTGCGGTTGTTGGCGAGCAGTGCGCGATCATCGTGGTCGCGAACGAGAGTGATCACGGCGGGGTCGGTGCGGGGGAAGGAGTCATGGCCGTTACCGCATGCCTGCGACCATCCTCCGCGGGTGATTTCTACGGGGCTGCCGCAGCGCGCGCACGCGCGGGAGTCTCGATGCCACCTGAGCATTCCCACGGCGCTGAGTGCGAGGCTTCTCTCACGCGGCGAGAGCGTGGGCGCGACCTCGCGGAGGCTTCGCATGCGCACGTCGCTCGGGGGCGTCATGCCCGCGCCGCCAAGGCTTCTTTCGTGGCAGGCCCAGGCCTCGCCACCCTGCCACGGACCGAGAAACACAGCGCCCGGAGCCACGGGCATCCACAGGCGAACGTCGCCGTTCGAACACTCCTGCACCGCCACCGTGTCGCCGTGAACGACGACCGCGCGCCGTTCGAGTTTCGCGTGGGAGGGAGCGGGAATTCCTCGCGCATCATCTGGTGCCACGAAGTGGGACGTGAGGTACGTGTGAGGAAAATTCATGGGCGCTCGCATGTGTCCCACAGTATCCAACCCGCAGACAATGGATACGGTTAGGGGGTGAGACGAAATTCCTATGCACTGGCTGCCCTTGCCACGGCCGGGATTCCAGGTGTGATCCCCGTGGCCACTTCCGCGACCACCCCAGAGGGTGAGGAGATCGAGTCTGCACTCGTGCGCGACACGCAGGAACGACTGTGGGTCGTGAGCGCCCCCTCGACCCCCACTGCGGGCGCGCGTCTCGCGAAAGAAATTGGTGTACTCGAGGCGCTTTCGCGCACCGAGCTCGCTCCTTACCTGCAGGCGCCTCAGGGGTTTGCGTCGATCCCCGAGGGCGGTCGCGCAGCCATCGCCCTCGCGCTCGAGGGTGTCCCGCTGCACCTTGATGAAGTCAGTCACGACCACGTGCTCGCCGCGAACGTCGGCCGCGCCATCGCGACGATTCACAACACTCCGAAAGCCGCGTGCCAGGCTTCTGGAGTCGAGGAATTCACCGCGGAGGAGATCCGCTCGAACTACCGCGCGAGCGTCGAGCGTGCCCGCGACCGTCACCCGATCCCCTCGGCCGTGGCGCAGCGATGGACCCACTTGCTTGCCGATGATTCACTGTGGCAATTCACGCCGCGTTTCACCCACGGCACTTTGAACGAGGACACGACCCTCACCACGGGCACCGAAATTTCTGGCTTTACCGGCTGGGAGAACGCGCAGGTTGCTGATCCGGCTCGTGATCTCACATGGATGCTCCACGGCCTCGACCCGGAAGCGTTCGACGCCTTCTTCACGGCGTATTGCGCGAACCTCGATGTGCGTCCGGATGCACGCCTCCAGGAGCGCACCCAGCTCGTCGGCGAGTTCGCCGTTCTCGAGTGGCTACTGTCGGGAAGCGACACCGACGATCAGTCAATCGTTGCCGATGCCCTCGAAATGCTGCGCGAGGTTGATGATGACCTCGCCGAACTTGCCCGTCGGGAGGCAGAGCACGAGTTCGATGAACTTGCCTCTCACGACCCCGAGATCACGCCCGAGCGCTAGCGCCTTTCAGCCCATACGCATAACTACGCGAGCGCGGCGAGCATCCGGCTCAGTTGCGCCTCGCTCGGGTGTCGCGTGATGTCGATCGTGCGTTCGGCTTGGACGTAGTGGAACTTGGTCTCAATCTGGTTGAGCGGCAGGCCGGTCTTCTGGTGCCACGCGAGGCGGTATACGGAGAGTTGAAGCGATTTGCGCGCGAGCTCCTCGCCTGAGGGGACGCGGCCCGTTTTCCAGTCCACGATCCATACCCCCTCACCAGACGGGTTCGGGTACACGGCATCGATCACGCCGGAGAGAAACGCCTTCTCAAGCGCGAGCGAAACCGGAACTTCGAGCGCGAGGGGAGTCATCGTGGCGAACACTGAGCGATCGAACTTGTCCTTTAGCTCCTGGAGGCTTTCGCGGACGTCATCGTCATCCTGATCGAGGGAGAGTTCATCCACATCGAGCAGGGCGCCGTGAGCGTGGGTTTCCTCGACCCACGAGTGAAACCGTGTTCCGAGCCGCGCACTCGCGGAGGGTTTTCGCGGCATCGGTCGCACGAGTTCTCTCACGCGCTCATCGGCGTTTGCGCCCGAGAGCGCCACGAGATCCGAGGGGCTTAAGCGCGATGGGAGGCGCACGCGCCGTGCTTCACGCTCGGCACGCTGACTCGCGATGACGTGTCGGGTGGCTTCGGTGAAGCGCGCCAGGTCGGGGTGAGGCTGGGGCGTGGCGAGAGCATCCACATCACTCTCGCGCGCGAGCGCGACGGCTGCTGCCGCCGCCTTAACAGCTGCTTCTCGCGGGTGAGCTTTCGCGGGCCATGCGGCGAGGCGTGGAGAGGATTCGAGCGGGTTTTTCTCGCCGACTTCGCCTTCCATGTCAACGACCGCGACGCCCTCGAGCGCGCGAATCTCATCGGCGAAACGAGAGGCGCGGCGCGGCTTTGAGACTCCCTCGCCCCACGCCGAATACGTGAGCAGAGCGCTCTTTCTCGCACGTGTGAGCGCAACATACATGAGGCGGCGCTCCTCTCGCAGACTCTCTTTCCCACTGTCGAGACGAAACTCTTCGAAGAGTTCGTCGAGTTCAACCTGGGTTTCTGCCTCTGCCCAGCGAAGCTCCGCGAGAATCTCGCTATCGCCGCGAAGTTCGACGGGGATCGTGGCGAGAGAAAGTTCGTTGATCCACCCGGGCTCCCTCGGCGCGGGATACTCACGCGCGCCCTCCGGTTTTGCTGCACTCTGGCTCGTGTAGGAGGGGAAGGTCCCCTCGGTGAGGGAGGCAATCGCCACGTGATCCCATTCGAGTCCTTTCGCGGCGTGAATGGTCGAGATCACGACTACGCTCGAGTCGCGTGGACGGGTGGGCGCGGCTTCAAGACCACGCTCCTCGGCTTCGGACACGTCGAGATGCGCGAGAAACGCCGAGAGGCTCGGGGCTGTTGCTGTGCGGGCGTAACTTGCCGCCTGCGCACGAAGCCGCTCGATGTTCGCGAGCGCGTGTGACACGTCCCTATCCGGATCTGATTCGAGCGCGATATCGATGCCGAGGGCCCGCACAGCGACCGTCACGAGGTCTGGAATATCGAGCCCCTGGGCGCCGCGCACCTCCCTCACGATTTGCGCGAGCCTGGCGAGTCGTTCGCGGGCAGGCACGCTGAGGCGCTGGCCCGCAGGGCTCACGAAATCAACCGGGGGCGGCGAGGTAACGGCATCGACGAGCGTGAAGGCCGCAGCCGGATCTGTGCGAGCTGCCCGCGCTCCATCACTGCGCTCGAGCACACGTCGCCACTCACCGAGCACGGCGATATCCGCCGGCGCGAAACGGAAGCGCGGCCCTTCGAGCAGTTCAACGAGCGCATCGGAGCGCGAGGCATCGTTCACGACTTCGAGCAGCGCGCGCACATCGCTCACTTCTCGCTGAGCGAGGAGTGAATCGCCGCCCGCGACGCTCACGCTGAGCCCTGCGTTTTCAAGCGCGGATTGCAGAACCGGGATCCGCGAGCGCGAACGCACGAGGACCGCCGCGCTCGCTGGCGCCTCGTCGAGCGCTTCGCTCTCGGCTTCATGGGCGGCACGGATTTCGCTAATCCACTCGGCGATAGCGCGGGCCTCGTCGAACTCTGTCGCGTGGGCGGCGACGGTGATCGAGCCCGGGCCTGCGCCGGGTCGCGGGGCAAGCGTCGGAACCTTCACCCCGGCCGTGCTGCCCGCGAGCGGGGCGCTGATCACGTTTGCCCCCTTGAGCAGGACCGCGTCGTTGCGCCACGAGGTGCTGAGCGTGTATTGGCGTACTGGTGTGTCCTCGCTCCCCCACCTCTCCACGAACGCGGACAGTGACGCAGCCGAGGCACCGCGCCACCCGTAGATCGCCTGGTTCGGATCCCCCACGGCACACGTCGCGTGCCCGGTGCCGAAAAGTGACGCGAGCAGGTCGAGCTGTGCGACCGAGGTGTCCTGGAATTCGTCGAGAAGAACCACGCGGTGCTGGGTGCGTGCGTCCTCTCGCACCTCGCTGCTCGCCTCCGCAATAGCGGCGGCGAAGCTCACCTGATCGGAAAAGTCGATCGCACCTCGCTCGCGCTTCTCGCGAGCAAATGCTTCGAGGAGCGGCACGAGGGCTCGTCGCTGCTCGAGAACGCGCCACAGCCTCTTGACGCTCGCTGGAGAGGTGCGTTTCTTCCCTCCATCGCTTTGAAGCGGGAGGTTCATCGTCTCGACTTCGATCTGTCGAAGATACTCATCGAGGTCCCGCGCAGTGCGAAGATGATCGCTGAGCGCCCCAGAAAGCGAGAGCACCGCCGAGGCCACGGACCCGCTCGAATGATCGAAGGGAAGTTCCCCCTGCCACGATTCGACGAGGTCGTAGGCGATCTGCCACGCCGCTGCGGGCGGGAGCACCGTGAAGTCCGGGTCAATGCCGATCCGCAGCGCGTGCTCGTGCACAAGATCGAGCGCGAAACCGTTGTAGGTCGCCACGCGCGGCGACTGACCACCGAGGTAAACGGTGCTCGCCGCAAGCGTCGAGGGCAGCTCGATTCCCGCCGAACGCATGGCGGACGCAAGGCTCGAGAGCCGCCGATCGATGCGCTCGGCGAGCTCGTGCGCCGCTTTCTTCGTGAACGTCAATCCAAGCACGTGGCGCGGTTCGACAAGGCCGTTCGCGATCAGCCATACGACTCTCGCCGACATCGTCTCGGTTTTGCCGCTTCCCGCACCAGCAACGACGAGCGCGGGGGCGAGAGGAGATTCAATGACGGCCACCTGTTCGGGCGTCGGCTCGGGCTGGCCGAGAAGGCGCGCCACCTCACGCGCGCCCAGGCACACATTCGTCACATCTCCTCCTGAAACAACGGGCATGAACGCTTGACGGGGCACACCTTGCAGTGGGGGTTGCGCACGAGATTCACGCGCGCCGAGCGCAGTCGCGCGTCGATCTCCCGAACGAGGTTCTCGAACCAGTCGGGATCATCTCCCTCCCCGAGCGGCGCCTGATGCCGCAGGGCACTCGACTTCGCGTCAGTGCCAACGTAGACGAGGCTCGCCCCGACAACGGGCTCGTCCTTTTCCATGTGCGCCAGCGCGTACTGGTAGGCGGCCAGCTGAGGGTCGCGTTCTGCCTGGGCTTTCGACTGTGCAGACTTACCCGTCTTGTAATCCACGACCCTGAGTCCGCCCGCTTCACGCTCAACCCTGTCGATGGAGCCGCGAATATCGACCGCTTCACCAAGCGGAACGGAAAAACGCTTCTCGACCGCTGCGACGTCCGGATGCGCGCTCTGGTAGGCCCCGAGCTTTTCGAGCATCTGCACGATTCGAGCGCGTTCGGCGCGCGTGCGCCAGTTCTGTTCGACCTCCTCGCCCTCGGGTGCGCGCTTCGCAAATTCAGCAACGAGCTCGGCCGCCCCCGCCCTGGGGTGGGCCTCCGCGAGAGCGTGGATGAGAGTGCCCACCTCCTGGGCGGTTCCACTGCTTGTGCGGGCGCCCGCGCTTTCGAGGAGAAACGCACGCGGGCATTGCGCGGCTGTCGCGAGACTCGACGGGGAAAGCGCGAGGGTGCTACCAGAGGGGAACGGGGGGTCGGTGCGGGTGAGCGGCTGGTGATACCAGTTCCCGGGGCCTGCGCTTTCGATCCCCTCCCGCTCAAGAGCTGCGAGGAGGCCTGCGAGGTGGGGAGGGTCCGCACTCTCGGATGCGAGGGCGCGCGCGAGCGCGGAAACGAGTTGGCGAGATTCGGGAAAGGGCCCGGGATTTGCGCTGTGGAGGGCCGACGCTACCCAGCCACACGGCACTGCCTCGCACTGCACGGCGCTTTCGAGCACGCGAAACATGCCCGAGGGCGCCGATTCATCGTTCTCAACGGCGGTCACGAGAACGCGGCTTCGTGCACGTGAAAGTGCCGCGATCGCGAGGCGAATCTCGTCGTGGAGGTTCGCGTTTCGCCTCATCGCCCGAAGTTCCGCTCGATTGGGCATGGGCCCGGGCCGGTCGATAAAGAGTGCCAGATCGGCGGCGCCGAGCACCCCCGAGCGGAGGCGGAGATTCGGCCAGGCCCCCTCGTTGAGGCCCGCGAGAATCACGGTATCGAAGCTCTCTCCCGCGACGGCTGCGGGCGTGAGTACGCGCACGATACCGCTCACCCGCCCGCGTGCGCTGAGGGAGTCCTCCGGCACGGCCTGGGCCTCGATGTGCGACATGAATACCGCGATGTCGTCGCCTCCGCGTCGCTCTTCGTAGCGGTCGGCCGCAGTAAAGAGCGCGCCGAGCGCATCGAGGCGAGCGTTGGCGAGCTGCGCGCGCGAGCGCGCCTGCACGCTCCCGGTCACGGCAATCGCCTCGTTCTGCCACCGCGCGGCAAGGTGCGAAGCCTCCCACGCCGCCCACAAAAGCGGAAGAATCCCTGAATCGCGCGCGGAAACGATCGCGTCGTGCATTCGGCGAAGTCGCCGAAGCGGAGCCGTCACCGCACGAAGGTAGCGCTCTCGGCCGCTTTCTGGCTCAGCAGCGCCACCTGCTGGCGCCGGTAGCGCAACTTCCGCATCGTTGAGGATCGAGAGGATCGCGGCGTCGCCGCGCGTGTGTGCACTGTGCGAGAGGGCCCAGCGCCGCAGCTCGCGCACCATGCCGTCGTCGATTCCGCCCCACGGCCCGCGGAGAATCTCGACGAGGCGCTCGTCGCGTAACTGCTCGATTCCGAGCGCCCACGCAAGGATCGTGAAAAGGTCACGGATCACCGGCTCCTCGCGAAGAGCGGTAGCGCGAAGCGTCGCTTCGGCTTCAATCCCGACTCGTGACAGCCGCTCCGCGAGGGCCCGCGCGGCCGACGCCGAACGGCATACGACGGCGATATCGTCACGGGACACGCCGTGAACGGCCGCGAGGAGCCGAATCGCCGTCGCGATATCACGGGCTTCTGCCTCGTCACTCGAGGCGGTCGCGAGCGCGAAAGAATCAGCCACGCCTTCCTCACGGGTGAGCTTCCTCAGCGCAGTCGGAGCGCCCTCGAGCGGGAGGTGTGAGGCGAGTGCTGCAACGACGCGCGAAAGGGCCGGTTCCTGAGCGTAGATCTGCTCGAGCGTGACTACGGCACACGAACGCGAGTCAGAGGCGAGCGCACTTGCCACCCGCGATGCCGCATCGGCCATGCCACCACGAAAGCCCTCAACAGTCGCATCCGGGTTCGAGGTCACGAGGAAACGTCCGGAGCGGGCCGCGAGCGCCGTGACGATACGCACCCCGCTCGCGGTGAAGTCCTGGGCGTCGTCGATAGCGAGAAACCCCAGCGCCTCAGCGTTCTCGATCACCGCGCACGCGCGATCGACCAGAACCCCCAAATCAAGGCGCGCGCCCGCTTCGATCGCCATACTTCCCTCGAGCGCAAGCGAATCAAGATAGGCCTCGAAAACCGGCGCGGCTGCCGTCCATTCCTTGCGCCCGCACTGCTCGCCGAGCTCGGCGAGCTGTAGGGGCCCGAGGCCCCGCTCGGTGCAGCGATTCATAAGGTCACGAAGTTCCGCGCGAAAACCCGCAAGTGGGATCGATGCCGGATCAATCGACTCGGGCCACTGCGCGGGTACCTGCGCGAGAAGCTCCTCGAGTAGCACATCTTGATCAGCCCCCGTGACGAGACTCGGTTGCGCACGTGAATTGCGCGCCGCCTCCTCACTCACGAGCGCGAAAGCGTACGCGAGAGGGGTCATGACCGTCGGTAGCTCTAAATGAATCTGCGCACCCGCAGCGCGCTCTGCCATCGCTCGCCTCGAGAGTTCCTCGCGAAGAAACGCTGCACGCTCCCTCGTGGGGGCGAGAAGAACGACGGTGCGAGGATCAACGCCTCCGCGCATCGACTCCCACGCGGCGTGGCCACACAGGGAGGATTTCCCACTTCGCGGGGGGCCGTAGGCGAGCGTCGGAACCCCCTGCGCCACCGACTCGAGCGCGTGCTTTTGCGCGGGCCCCGCAGTAACCAGCGCAAAATCCGCGAGCATTGCGCCAGAATCGCGCGCGGCAAGCCGCAACTCCGCAGGATTTTCCTGCATGCCGCTTCCCTCCAATGCTTTAGGTCGAACCACGTCACTCATCGAAATATCACCCCACCATGGAGGTGAGACAATTAAACTACCCAGACAATGTTTTTCCGCGTTGATCGCCAGCGCCACCCGAAACACCAGGAGACACCATGCGCCGCCGCCTCCCTCGCGCAGAACGCCGTGCCCAGCTGCTCAGTGTTGCCACGTCAAAATTCGGTGAGCGCGGCTACCATCCCACGTCGATGGACGACATCGCCGAGGCCGCCGGTGTCACAAAGCCCGTGCTGTACCAACATTTCAGCTCCAAAGAAGACCTCTACATCTCCGTGATCCAGCAGGTTGGCGAGGTGCTTCGGGAGCGCATCGACGGCTTCGCCTTCGAAGGCGCCACGACCTACGACCGCGTCCGTGAGGGCATCGACGTGTTTTTTGGAGTGTTCGATGAGAACTCGAACATGCTGAAGCTCTTCTTCGGCAGCGAGTACGTGACCGAGAGCGTACAGGAGGAGGTTACCCATGCGACGTCGCGCGCAGCCGAATCCGTTGGGACACTCCTCGCCCGCGCGCGAGACCTCTCCCCCGAGGAAGCCATTGTCGTTGGTCGCACCGTCGTCACGTCCGTGCAAGCGATCGCGCGCGAAACGGACGGCGCCACCGAGGAACGCCGAGAGGCCATGCTTTCCTCACTTGCACTGCTGCTCACAGGCGGGATTCGCGCGTTCGACCCTCGCGACGAAAAACTCACGCAAAACCCCGAGTAGGGCTCTGAGCGAACGCTGCACGGTTTCAGCTCTTCGCTCGATACACTTGCATGAGCGTGTGCTGAGCGGTCAGGCCGCTGAGCCTCGCTCACCTTTGCCGCGCCCCCGAATCTCGAAACATTCTCAGCGAGACTCGTGCGGAGTGTGCGGCTCGCAAACCGTGCGCCCAGTGCGCACATGAGAAAAGGACACCCCATGGAAATTCGCATTGGCGTCACGCATTCGTCGCGGGAACTGCCGCTCGAAACCGACATGAGTGCAGCGGACCTCACCGCGCTCGTGGAAACGGCCATCAATGAGAGCTCACTCCTCACGGTCACAGACACCAAGGGCCGCACGGTTCTCGTGCCCGGGGCGCGCATCAACTACGTCGAGTACTCGACCGAAGAGCCGCGCCGCGTTGGTTTCCTGGGCTAACGGAAAGTAGACCCCGAACGTGACTGACAACCAGACCTTTGCCGATTTCGGCGTGAGCGGGGAGATCGTCTCCTCGCTCGCCGATAAAGGCATCACCACTCCCTTCCCGATCCAGGCCATGACCCTCCCGATCGCTCTTAAGGGCCGGGACATCATTGGCCAGGCCAAGACCGGCACTGGAAAGACCCTCGGCTTCGGGATCCCCGCACTCGAAGCCGTCGACCCTAACGTCGCCGAAACCGATTCGGCATTCGGTAAACCGCAGGCTCTCATCGTGGTCCCGACCCGCGAGCTCGCCGTCCAGGTCAGCACCGATATTCAGGCCGCCGGCAAGCGCGGCGGCGTTCGGGTCCTCACGCTCTACGGTGGCCGCTCCTACGAACCTCAAATTGAGGCACTCAACAAGGGCGTCGACATCGTCGTGGGCACACCTGGCCGACTCATCGACCTCATGCGCCAGAAGTATCTCGATCTTTCCCACGTGAAGGTCGCTGTTCTCGACGAAGCCGATGAGATGCTCGACCTCGGCTTTCTCGAGGACGTCGAGAAAATCCTCAAGGCCGTGCCCGCGAAGCGCCAGACCATGCTTTTCTCGGCCACGATGCCCGCGCAGATCATGGCGCTTGCGCGCCGCTTTATGACCCAGCCGACCCACATCCGTGCCCACGATCCCGGGGATACCGCCCGCACCAAGGCGGACATCACCCAGGTTGTCTACCGTGCACACCAGCTCGACAAGATCGAGGTTCTCGCGCGGATCCTCCAGGCTGAGGGCCGTGGCCTCACAATCGTCTTTACACGCACAAAGCGCGAGGCTGACCGCACCGCCCACGACCTCGAGGCACGCGGCTTCGCGGCCGCCCCTCTCCACGGGGATCTCGGCCAGGGTGCGCGCGAGCAGGCGCTTCGCGCGTTCCGGACCGGCAAAGTCGATGTCCTTATCGCGACCGACGTCGCCGCACGCGGCATCGACGTTGATGACGTCACCCACGTCATCAACTACACCGCACCGGAAGACGACAAAACCTTCCTGCACCGCACGGGTCGCACGGGCCGCGCGGGTAAGCGCGGAACCGCCGTAACGTTCGTGGACTGGGAGGATCTCGCGCGCTGGGCGCTCATTGCCCGCCAGCTCGGCCTCGAGTCGACGGAGGCGCGCGAAACCTACTCCACCTCTCCGCACCTGTTTAGCGACCTCAACATTCCCGAGGGCGCTAAGGGCACCCTCCCGAAGGACAAGCGCACGCGCGCGGGCCTCGACGCCGAAGAGATCGAAGATCTCGGCGGCCCCGATTCGCGCAAGCGCCGCGGCACGAACGGCCGCGGCAAAGGTCGCGGTGAGGGCCGTGGCCGTGGCCGCGGCAATGGCCACCGCCGCGGTGGTTCTTCTCGAGGCGGCGAGTCCGTCGATTCCGGGACGAAGGCCGAAGGTGACAAGGCGCCGCGTAAACGCCGCCGCCGCTCGCGCACGCGTCGTGTCAACGGCAAGGTCGTCGAGCGTAGGAACGACTAACCGCCCTCGGCGCTCGCGATTAACCGCAGTTCGCGATCTCGGTGCGGTTACTCGCGAGCCACGCGGTGAATTCGCTAGGACTGAGCGCGGCCTTTTCTCGAGCTTCGGGAAGGGCCGCGCGCACGGCTTCGGTGTCGGGCACGATTGAATCGGGGGCGGCGCCGATCCTATTGAGGTTGACTTCGCCGTCCGTCGCAAGACTCACAAACGCGAGGTAGGCCGCGAGGTTTGTGCCGCTCGCCTTCGAAAAGCCGCCGCACGGCGCGACGAACTCGCTCATCCCGAGCGCGCCTACCGTGTTGAGGAGATTCGGCCTATTGGACGGCAGTGCCTCACGGTCGCTCGGATCAACGAGGAGCGTCGCGGTCGACACATCGGATTCAACGAAGCGGTGCGTGCCGACGACGCTCGGAATCATGTCGCTTGGCAGCAGGTTCACTCCCGGCGCCAGCTGCGCCTGGAGCGCCGAAAGCGAGGTCGCAAACGGGCGCGGCGTACATACCTTGGGGTTCTCGCCCACGCAGCTAGCCCCGAAAGCCGTCTCGACCGGCTGAACGCGGCCGTTGTTGGAGATTCCCCCGGCGAGTGCGAGCACGGCAACGAGCACACCCCCGCTCGCCCACGTGAGAGAGCGCTCGCCAATGGCGGGCATGATGATCCCCACGCCGAGCCAGAGGATTGCGCGAAGGCCCGCGCTTGCGAGCGTCGGCTCGTAGAAGAACCACGGCGTGTCGATGTAACCGCCGAGGGCCGGGATTGACGCCGATACACCAAAGACGAGGGTCCACCACGCGATGAGGTACGCGATGACGCCCGCGATCCCCACCGCTAACGCATTGTTGATGACAAACGTGAGCACGGCCCCGCCGATCGCGAGGCTCGATATGAACGCCCATGTACCGATGCTCCACAGAATCCACAAGAGCGGGTTGATCGCCTTCGCGTCCCCCACTCCCCAGTGAACAAGACTCAGCGCGAGGACTGCGAGCGTCGGAATGAGCGTGAAGACTGCACCCCAGAGAATCGCTGCCAAGACGATTCCGGGCGAGAGCCGCCGGGACGGTTTCCTCATTCCCCGTTCAAGCTGGTGGGACTTCTCTCGCGCCTCGTCCGCGGCGCGCTCGGCGAGGCTTCGCCACGCGAAAACGAGTGCCCCTGCGACACTCGCGATAAGGCAAGCGAGGTTCTGCGGGGCTACGAACGCGCTAGGCCCCCAGCCGATCCACACGCTCGACGTGAGTGCGAGGGCCATGGCGATAATCCCGAGGGTCGCCACGGTCACGAATAGCGAGGCTTGTGGGTTGCCGACGATGGCTCGGGCAACTTCACGGGCATCGCCCCTACGGCGAGCGCGCTGAGAGCTTGACATCCCCATCACAGCCTTGCGGACGTCGCCGCGAGGATGCGCGCGAGGTTCTCGTCGCTCGTCGTGTTTTCGCCGAGGCGATTCGGTTTTCCGCTCCCGTGGTAGTCGCTGCCGCCCGTGACGATGAGATTGCGCTCGCGTGCGATCGCCGCAAGCGCTGCACGCTCAGCCTCACCGTGCTCGCGGTGGAAAATCTCGAGGCCGTCGAGGCCGCAGTCGATGAGTTCTTGGCATCCGTCGGAATCGAGCCCCTTGCCGCGCGTACGTGTCATGAGGTGCGCCCCTACCGCAAGCGCTCCAGACGCGTGAATCCCCGCGATCGCGTCTTCGGCTTCGAGGGCGCGGTAGGGCACGTAGTAGGGCGAGTGGGGAGCGAGCAGGTGCGCAAAAGCTTCAGCTCGGCCGCTCACGACGCCAGCGCGCGTCAGGGCGTCCGCGATGTGGGGGCGTCCGACGCTTGCCACGCTCACATCGCGGCTGCTTTCAGTATCAAGGACCGCCTCCCACGTGATAGGGAAATCCTCGCTCAGCCGCTCGACGATACGCTGCGCGCGTCGCTCTCGCGACTCACGCACCTCGTCGAGCTTGGCGGCGAATGCCGACCCCGGAGCGGGAGTATTACCAAGGGCGAGGATGTGGATGCTCCGGCCGTTGAGCTTCGCGGAGACTTCCATGCCGGGAAGGAAACCGAGGCCTGCGCTCCTCGCGGCCCCGCGGGCCTGAGCGATCCCGCGGTCAGTGTCGTGGTCGGTGAGAGCGATGACGTCGACTCCCGAGCGGCGCGCCTGTTCGATGACGGCCGCAGGCGGCTCTGTGCCGTCCGATACCGCCGAATGGGTATGAAGATCGATGAGGCTCATCGTTCCTCCTCTCACACCTCTTCTTGGCCGGCCCGGGTGGCTCTTGGCGCTCCCCCGTGAGAATATCGAAGGGTGAGTGAGATCAATAATTCAAAGTCCAGCGCCCCCGAGACCACCGACGATCTGAAGTCGAGGGGCGATACCCGCAGCCAGCGCCCCACGAGCGAGGCTTTTCTTAGCTTCCTCACCCAAGGGTGGGATGAGACGCTCCCGCCGGCAGGCCGCCGTGCCGTTGCCGATTTCACGCCCGCACGGCGCGACTGTCTCGTCGAGACGGTGCCCGCAACTCGAATGGTGCTTCCCGCCGGGGGCCTCAAGGTCCGCAGCAACGATTGCGACTATCAGTTCCGCCCCCACACGGCGTTTGCGTACTACTCGGGCCTCGGCACCGATGAGGAGCCCGATTCGGTGTTCGTCGTCGAGCCCGACGCCGAGGATCCCCGCAAGAGTCAGGCCACGTACTTCTTCAAGCCGCGCTCGGGCCCGGAGACCAACGAATTCTTCGCGGATTCTCGCTACGGCGAAATGTGGGTCGGGCGCCGCCCCACGCTCGAGGAAGTCGAGGAGCAGATCGGCGTGCCGTGCCGCCACATCGACGAGCTGCGCGACGCGCTTGCGAAGGACCTTGGCGACAACCTCGACCTCGCTGTCATCGAAGGAGTCGATGAACGCATCGATGCGCTCGTCGCCGAAATCCGCGAGCAAAACGGCCTCGAAGGCGGGCAAAAGGCCCGCACGGTCAATTCGTTCCTCGAGCAGAGCGCGTCTGAGTCCCGCGTTGTCAAGGACGCATGGGAAATCGAGCAGATGCGAGCCGCTGTCGCGACGACAATCAAGGGTTTCCACGAGGTCGTGCGGAACTTCCCGGAGGCCATCGCCCACGAGCGCGGTGAGCGCGTCGTGGAGACGGTCTTCAACCGTACGGCGCGCGCCGACGGCAACGGCGTCGGCTACGACACGATCGCGGCCTCCGGCCCGAATGCGTGCACGCTTCACTGGGTGCGAAACAACGGCGCCGTCAAGGAAGGCGACCTGATCCTCATCGACGCAGGTTGTGAAGTCGATTCGCTCTACACCGCGGATGTCACGCGCACGCTCCCCGTGACGGGTACCTTCACGGAGCCGCAGAAGAAGGTCTACCAGGCCGTTCTCGACGCTGCCGATGCCGTGTTTGCCGCGGCGAAGCCCGGAATGAAGTTCCGCGACCTGCACGCGACCGCGATGGAGGTTATCGCGGACCGCCTCGATCAGTGGGGCTTGCTTCCCGTGAGCGCCGAGGAGTCCCTCAAGCCCGAGGGCCAGTATCACCGCCGCTGGATGGTGCACGGCACAAGCCACCACCTCGGCATGGATGTTCACGACTGCGCCCAGGCACGCCGCGAAATGTACCTCGATGCGACCCTCGAGGAGGGCATGGTGTTCACGATCGAGCCGGGCCTGTACTTCAAGGAGAACGACCTCCTCGTTCCCGAAGAGCTGCGCGGCATCGGTGTGCGCATCGAGGACGACGTTCTCGTGACGAAGGACGGCGTCGAGAACCTCTCGCGCGAGCTTCCCCGCGAGATCGACGCGATCGAGGCTTGGATGGCGGAGTTGCTCAAGTGAGCCCGCACGAGCGTTTCTTTGCCGCACGCCTCGCGGGCACCGGGCTTTTCGACCCGCTCGGTGACCGCATTGGCAAGGTCCGCGATGTCGTTCTGATTCCGCAAGAGACCCACACCGCACGCGCGGTGGGACTCGTCATCGAGGTGCCCGGGAAGAAGCGCATTTTCTTGCCGATCACGAAGGTCACGTCGATCTCGACCGGCCAGGTCATTTCCGACGGTTCCCTCAACCTTCGCCGCTTCGAAATGCGCAAGAGCGAAATTCTCGCGGTGGGTGATCTGCTCGACCGCAAGGTGAACCTCGTTGACGGGACGGGCGACGCGTTCGTTGAAGATGTCGCGCTCGAGCAGGACCAGATCTCTAAGGAATGGGAGATCACGAGGCTCCACGTGCGCCGGTCGAAGGCTAAGAACGCGTTTTCGAAGCTCGTGGGCCGCAATGAGACGCTCACGGTCGGTGTCGATGAGGTCAAGGGCCTCTTCGGGACTCAGGCGGAGCAGTCCGCACAGATTCTGCTGGCCTCGTATTCGGACCTCAAGCCCGCTGACCTCGCGGATCTCATCCAGGAGATGGAGCCGAAACGCCGCGCCGACATCGTGCGTGACCTTTCAAACGAGCGCCTCGGATGGGTTCTCGAGGAACTTCCCGAGGACATCCGTGTTGAGCTCATGCAGGGACTCGAATCAGAGCGCGCCGCGGACATTCTCGATGCGATGGACCCGGATGACGCTGCGGACCTTCTCCAGGAGCTTCCCGAACCTATGGGCCAGGATCTCCTCACGCGCATGGAGCCGGAGGAGGCCGAGGACGTGCGCCGCCTGCTCGCCTACGACGAGTACACGGCCGGCGGGCTCATGACGACCGAGCCGCTGATCGTCGCCCCCGAGACCCCGGTCGCGCACTGCCTCGCTCTCATATCTCGCGAGGAGATCTCCCCCGCGCTCGCGTCGATGGTGTACGTGTGCCGCCAGCCGCTCGAGACGCCCACGGGCAAGCTCCTCGGGGGCGTGCACTTCCAGCATTTGCTTCGCGAACGTCCCGAGCGCCCCGTGGGCGAAATCATCGATCAGGATCAGGTGACGATGGCCCCTACGAGCCATCTCCATGACGTGACTCGCGAAATGGCGACGTACAATCTTGTGTCGCTTCCCGTGGTCGATAAGGATTCCCACCTTCTCGGTGCCGTGACGGTCGATGACGTCCTCGACCACGTTCTTCCAGAGGATTGGCGCGAGAGCGATGAGCCCGTCGCAACGACGACGGGGCAGATCGACCTCACGGGGATCGCGAGGGCAATTTCGGACCAGGAGGGGTGAGCTAGATGGCACGTGGCAAGAAGAAGCGCCCCCAGCTCGATGATCCCGCGCGCAAGAGGCGCGGGCTGTGGCGCATGTTTTCGAGGCGCCGCCCGAAGGACGACAACAATGATGGTTTCGGCCGCATGGCCGAGGCGATTGCGCGGTTCATGGGTACGCCCGCGTTCCTCGTGGGCATGACGATTTTCTGTGGCGTGTGGCTCGGGTGGAACACGTTCCTTCCCGAATCGGTCCAGTTCGACCCCCGCGCGCTCAACTTCACGCTTCTGACCCTGATTCTCTCGCTCCAGGCGTCGTATGCCGCTCCGCTTCTGCTCCTTTCGGACAACCGCCAGGCCGACCGCGACCGCGTGCAGGCCGAGCAGGATCGCCAGTCGAACGAAAAGGCTCACGCGACCACGGAGTTCATCACGCGTGAAATCGCGAGCTTGCGCATCGCGATGGCGGATGTGGCCACCCGCGACTACGTGCGCGGCGAGCTTCGAGACCTCCTCGAGGAGCTTCAGGCTGGCGACGACGACCCCACACCGGCCGCGGAAACCGCGGATGGCGCTGAACCGATCGAACCCGCACGCGATCACGCGCATTTGCGCTCGCTCCTGCGCGAGGACATTCGCGCCGTGCTCCGCGAGGAACTCGAGCAGATGCGCAGCGATGCCGCGGAGTGAGGCCCCGTGAGCACTGACCTTGCCTCGCAGGTTCGCTCCGCGCTCACGCGCGTGATCGACCCCGATCTCGGCCGCCCCATCACCGATGTTGGCATGGTCAGCTCTGTTGAGGTCACACCTGAGGGGGTGGCTCTCATCCACCTCGTGATGACGGTCGAGGGGTGTCCCATGCGCTCCCGAATCGAGAAAGAGGCCGCCGAGGCTGCGTCTCACGTTTCGGGCCTCACGGAAGTGCGCGTGACGTCGGGGACGATGAGCGAGGAGCAGCGCCGTGCCCTTGTCGAGGATCTTCGCAAAAGGCGCCGCGAAGTTCCCTTCAATAAGCCTGGATCTCTCACGCGAGTGATAGCGATCAGCTCGGGCAAGGGAGGCGTCGGAAAGTCCACGGTGACGGCTAACCTCGCCCTCGCCCTCACTCGCCTCGGCTATAGCGTGGGCGTCCTTGACGCCGACATTCACGGTTTTTCGATGCCCGGGATGTTTGGGGTGAGCACCCAGCCAACCCGCGTGAATGACCTTCTCATGCCGCCCATCGCCCACGGTGTCAAGGTCATGTCGATCGGCGTTTTCGTGCCCGAGCATCAGGCGGTCGTGTGGCGCGGCCCGAAAATGCATCGCGCGATCGAGCAGTTTGCGACGGACGTGTTCTGGGGCGATCTCGATTTTCTCCTTCTCGATCTCCCGCCGGGAACCGGCGACGTCGCTATTTCGGTCGCGCAGGTGCTGCCCACCGCGGAGCTTCTCGTCGTCACGACTCCCGACTCAGCTGCGAGCGGCGTCGCTTCGCGCATCGGCTCTCTCGCCCGTTCCACGGAACAGACGATCATCGGGGTGATCGAGAACATGAGTTGGTTGAGCACCGATCACGGTGAGCGCCTCGAGATTTTCGGTAGTGGCGGCGGCGAGCGCGTCGCCGCTCAGCTAAGCGAGGATCAGGGCGCGGACGTTCCGCTCCTCGGGCAGGTTCCGCTCGCGCAAAGCGTGCGCGAAGGGTCCGACGCCGGCCGGCCTCACACCGCCTTAGAGTCGTCGAGCGAGGCGTACCTCGCGTTTATGCACATCGCTGAGCAGCTCGCGAAACCGCGTGGTCTTTCGGGCCGGAAACTCCCGCTCTCGCTCGCGTAGCGCGCCTCGCAAGGTGCGGCGTAGGCTCAGGTTGCCTCGGGGTCGAACGGGGTCCCTTCGGGCTCCTGGGCCGCCTTGGAACCAGCCGCGCTGCCGGAGCCTTTCGCTGCCGCGCCGACACTCGCCACCGCTGCCGATGTGGCGCTCGTAGAACTCTTCACCGCATCGCGAAAATCGTTGACGTCGTCCTCGAGGCCGGTCGAATCCCACGCATCGCGAATGATTTTGCGCGGATCGTATTGGCGCGGGTCGTACTTCTTGAGATCGTCGACGGCAATGCCCATTTCGTCTTCGATCGACGCACGGGAGTTATCCGCCCATTTACGCAGATCGCGCACCCAGTGGATGACCTTGCGGGTGTATTCGGGAAGGCGCTGCGGGCCGATCAGGATCGTGAAGAGCAGGATGATGATGAGCAGTTCCCATCCCCCAAAAGTGAGGAAGACATCTGAACCCATCGACGTGCCTGCCTTGTCTCGTTCCGCTCAAAATGGTGCTCCGCCATTATTGCACGCACAAGTGGGAAACTCGCGCGGCGTGGCCTAAGCTTGAGTGCCACGAAACTCACGGCAAAGAGGGAGAGTGCACATGGCAACGGGCAAGTTGGCGAGCTGGGCGCTCAGCGAGCAATTCCTCGATGAGGAGCGGCTGTTTGCCGCCCCCGGGGTGTGTGAGCGGGCGCGCGAGCGCGGCAGCGTGATAGGCCTTGCGCCGGTTCTTGCGGGCTCGGCCGCACACGCGCGTAGCGTCGTCGCGATGCTCGGGGCACGGGCGATCGTGCAGGTGGGTGCTGGGGCGGGTGCGCTCAGCCTCTACCTCGCGAGTGCGATGGGTTCCGACGCCACCCTCACCGCAATCGATCCTGAGCCGGAAAACGTGCGGCTCGTGCGCAAGGCCTGTGCTGAGGCCCAGATCCCGGAGGCGCGCGTGCGCACGATTAACGCGCAGCCGCTCGACGTGTTTACGCGCCTCACGCGCGGCGCCTACGACATGATCGTCGTGAATGCGAGCGAGCCAAGGCTCGGCGCTCTCGTGGAGGGGGCGCTCGACATTATTCGCCTCGGTGGGGCACTGGTCATTATGAACGTCATGCACCACGATCGTCTCGGCGATTCGTCAGCGAATGACCCGGAGACGGCCCACATTCGGGAGGTCGTTGCCGATCTTAAGGAGCGAGACAATCTCGTGCTCGCGCTGTCACCCGCGGGGGACGGGGTGCTGACAGCAGTCAAGGCGAGGCTGTGAGGGAATAACCCCCACAGCCTCTAGGCAATTCAGGAGATGAGGTTAGGCGGGAACAACCGTGTTGAGGGCGTCGCGCAGCTCGCGCGCCTCATCCGCCGAAATTTCTACGACGAGACGACCGCCGCCCTCGAGCGGTACTCGCATGATGAGGCTCCGGCTCTCTTCGGCCACTTCGAGGGGGCCGTCGCCTGTACGAGGCTTCATCGCTGCCATGATCGTTCGCCCTTTCTCTGGCAATGGATCTGTCGTCCCTATTCTTTCACTTTGATCCGCCGATTCCTGGGAGGGCATAGAAAGCGCGAGGTAAACGGCTACTTCATATCGCGTTTGAGGACCTCGATAACCTCGTCGGCCGTGTCAACGATATTGATGAGATCGGTGTCGCCGGGAGAAATGTAGCCGTACTCTTCCTGGACGGTTTGCTCGAGCCAGGCGACAAGCCCGCTCCAGTAATCGCGGCCCACGAGAATAAGCGGAAACTTCTTGATCTTGTGCGTCTGGATGAGGCACAGCGCCTCGAAAAGCTCATCGAATGTGCCGAAGCCTCCCGGGAAGGCCACGAACGCCTGCGAGTACTTCACAAAGCAGGTTTTGCGCGTGAAAAAGTATCGAAAGTTCACGCCGAGCTCGACGTATTCGTTCATGCCCTGCTCAAACGGTAGCTCGATGCCAAGGCCCACGCTCGTTGTTCCTGCTTCAATCGCGCCGTGGTTGCCGGCCTCCATGATTCCGGGACCGCCGCCCGTAATGATGGCGAGCCCCATCTCGCCGATGCGCCTGGCCACCTCGCGTGCAAGCGCGTAGTGCGGGTGATCAGCTTTCGTGCGTGCGCTGCCGAAGAGCGCGACAGCGGGCCCGAGTTCGGCGAGCGCGCCGAAGCCCTCAACGAACTCCGACTGAATGCGCATGACCCGCCACGGATCGGTGTGAACCCAATCGCCCTCGCCCGCGTTCTGGAGAAGACGCTGGTCCGTGGTCTCGGTGGGGCGCTGTTTACCGCGCAGGAAAACGGGGCCCTTGCGGTAGTCGCTCAGTGGTCCGTGAAAGTGCTTTTTCATGATTTCCACGTTAGCTCAGGAACCGTTCAAGAGACCTGTAACAGTGGGTGAGGGCAGCCGTCGGAATGTATTCCCCATCCGTGTGGGCCAGAAGCGGGTCTCCCGGGCCAAAGTTGACGGCTGGCGTGCCGAGTGCACTGAAGCGCGCCACGTCGGTCCATCCCTGCTTCGCTTCCACGCTCACCCCATCGCCAAGGGCCGCGAGAAAGTCCCGGGCTGCGGGCCGTGTGAGGCCGGGCAGGGCGCCGCCCGAGGAGTCCGTGACCTCAAACTCGAGGTCGAGCCCAGCAAACACCTCTTCGATATGAGCGAGCGCCTCCGCTTCGCTCGTGCTCGGCGCGAAACGATAGTTCACGAGTATTTCGGCCCGGTCGGGAATCACGTTCGTTGCGATGCCGCCCTCGATTGCCACCGCATTGAGGCATTCGCGGTACAGGAGACCGTCGATTTCCACGTCCTTCGGCTCGTAGTCCGCAAGCCGCGACAGCGCACCGGAAAGAGCGTGGATCGCGTTCTTCCCAATCCATGCGCGACCCGAATGAGCCGCGATGCCCCGCGCGGTAAGTCGCACCCGCATCGTGCCTTTGCAGCCTGCCTCCACTCCCCCGTTCGACGGCTCACCGAGAATCGCAAAATCGGCTTCGAGAAGCTCGGGGCGTTCGCGCGCGATACGCGTGAGCGAGTTGAGGCTTGCCTCCACTTCCTCGTGGTCATAGAAGATCCACGTGAGATCGTGACGAGGCGACGCGAGAGAGCACGCGAGCGCAAGGAACACGGCGACTCCCCCCTTCATGTCGCACGCACCGCGGCCGATGAGCCGCTCCTGCCCGTCCACGACCTGCACACGCGAGGGAAGATTGTCTGCGACGGGAACGGTATCGAGGTGGCCGGCGAGAATGACGCGCTCGGCGCGCCCGAGGTGGGTGCGCGCGATGACGGTGTCGCCATCGCGAATAACCTCGAGGTGCTCGCACGCACGAAGCGTCGCCTCGACCCTGTCGGCAAGGAGAGTTTCGTTACCCGAAATCGACTCGGTATCGACGATTGCACGCGTGAGCTCGGTCAGGCCCGCATCGAGGGGCAGCGGTGTCGTGTTCATCATGCACACAAGCGTAGAGGTTTTCGGCGCGCTCCAACGAAATCCGAAGAGGCGCGCTATAGCCTGTGAGCCATGACTGAGAACAAAAGCGCATGGGGCATCGGCCTCGCAACCATCGCGGACAATGGGACGACCCTTGACACGTGGTACCCCGCACCCGAACTGCGCTGTGCCCCCGATGACCTCGCCAACCATCCTCTCGCCGTCGCCCTCGCAAAGGCCGCGCGAGACGATGCCGCACGCGGCACCCGTCAGGAAGTCGTCACACGAGCCATTTCCCTGGCAGAGGCGCCGCGCGATGCGTCCGATGCGTACTTGCGCCTCCATCTACTCTCCCATCGCCTCGTAAAGCCGAACGAGCAAAACCTCGACGGTCTGTTCGGCGCGCTCACGAATGTTGTGTGGACCTCGGAAGGGCCGTGCGCCGTGGACGGCTTCGAAGAGACGCGCCTGCGCCTCATCAGTGAAGGCCGGCGCCCCACGGTCTACTCGATCGATAAATTCCCCCGCATGGTCGACTACGTGGTTCCCGACGGCGTCCGCATCGGCGATGGCGACCGATTGCGCCTCGGCGCTCACCTCGCGAGCGGCACAACCGTCATGCACGAAGGCTTCGTGAACTTCAACGCGGGCACCCTTGGCACCTCGATGATCGAGGGGCGCATCTCGCAAGGTGTCGTCGTGGGCGATGGCTCCGACATCGGTGGTGGCGCCTCGACCATGGGCACCCTTTCGGGCGGCGGGACGGAGCGCGTGAGCGTCGGAGAGCGCTCGCTCGTTGGAGCAGAAGCAGGCGTCGGCATCGCCCTCGGCGACGACTGCATCGTTGAGGCCGGGCTGTATGTCACCGCGGGCACGAAGGTCACCCTCATCAACGGCGAGAATCGTTCCGTCGTCAAGGCTCGCGACCTCTCCGGGGTGCCGAGTCTCCTGTTCCGCCGTAACTCGCAATCGGGCGCCGTCGAGGCCGTCTCGCGCTCGAACAAGCGCGTTGAGCTGAACTCCGACCTTCACGCGAACTAATCATGGCCAAACGCCCCGCGCTGTCTCGCGTGGTCATCCCGCTCACGCTCCTTGCGGTTTTTCTCGCGGTCGTGGGCGGGAGCTTCGCCGCGCTCACTCTCTTTGACGGCGGCCAGCGCACGGGCCGCTGCACCGCGAGTGGGCTCTCGACATCGCATTCGTACTCGACCGAGCAAACCCTCAATGCCGCCACGATCAGTGCGGTCTCGATCGACATGGGACTGCCCCCTCGCGCCGCGTCGATCGCCCTCGCGACCGCCTACCAGGAGTCGAAGCTTAAAAACATCGACTACGGGGATCGCGATTCGGTAGGGCTCTTCCAGCAACGCCCCTCCCAGGGGTGGGGCACAAAAGAGCAGATCATGGATCCTGTGTTTGCCTCGACGGCCTTTTACGAGAAGCTCGCCAAGGTCAAGGGGTACGAGGACATGGACATCACCGTCGCGGCGCAAAAAGTGCAGCGGTCAGCGTTTCCCGATGCCTACGCCGATCACGAGGTCGAGGGGCGCCTCTTCTCCTCTGCGCTCACCGGCAACAGCGGCCCCGAGCTCGAATGCGACCTCGCCGCCGCTGGAGGTCCAGCGCATCCAGAGAAACTTCGCGAGTCTCTCGCGCGCGAGTTCACCCGGATGAGCGAGTCAGGCGAGGTGAAAAGTTCGCTCGGCGCCGCGGGATCAAACGCGCCTCAGGGGGCGGGTCACACGACCGTGGTCATCAAGACGGCCGACGAAAAGCGCGGCTGGGCGCTCGCGAACTGGGCCGTCGCCCATGCCGCACAGGACAATATCGTGGGCGTCGACTACCGCGGGCACCGTTGGGATCGCTCACGCCACGTCTCCCAGACGTCGTCGCAGTGGGACAGCGACGCAACGGGCGGGGCAAGCGGCGAGGATGACGCGGTCGTGATCTATTTCGCGAAGGGGGCGTGAGGCACGGCCGCAGCCTCGGTTATTTGGCCTTGTTCTCGCGCGCCTTCAGTTCCTCGCGAAGATCGTGGAGCAGGAGCTCCGACGTGCCCGTACGCTCCTCGATCGGAACGTATGCGCGCTCGGCTTCGCCCGTGTAGATCTGCCGCGGCCGCATAATCTTCGTGTCGGGATCGTTGATCGCCTCTTGCCACTGTGCGATCCACCCGGGCAGGCGCCCGATCGCGAACAGCACCGTGAACATGTGCGTGGGAAAACCCATCGCCTTGTAGATGATGCCCGTGTAGAAGTCGATGTTCGGGTAGAGATGGCGTTCAATGAAGTACTCGTCGCGAAGCGCGATCTCCTCAAGCTTCATCGCGAGCTCAAGGCGCTCATCATGGATCCCGAGCCGCTCGAGCACCGTATCGGCAATGCCCTTCACGAACTTCGCACGCGGATCGTAATTCTTATACACCCGGTGCCCGAAGCCCATGAGGCGGGTGGAATCATCCTTGCTCTTGACCTTCTCCATGAACACTCGCGGATCCTGACCAGACTTTCGGAGGTCGTCGAGCATGTGCATAACGCGCGTGTTGGCGCCGCCGTGCGCCGGCCCAGACAGGGCCGCAACGCCCGCCGAGATCGAGGAGAAGAGGTCCGCTCCCGCCGAGCCGACGAGGCGCACCGCGGTCGCCGAGCAGTTCTGCTCATGATCGGCGTGGAGAATAAATAGCTGCTCGAGTGCACGCACCACAACCGGGTCCGCCACGAAATCCTCGACGGGAAAAGCGAACATGAGCCGCAGGAAGTTCTGCACGAGGCTCAGCGAGTTATCCGGGTACATGAGCGGCTGCCCGTTTGCAACCCGGTGGGCGTACGCGGCCATCGTGGGCATCTTTGCGAGAAGCCGCAACGTCGAAATCCGGACCTGCTCAGGGTCGTTCGGGTCGAGCGAGTCCTGATAGAAGGTCGACAGCGCGCTCACGCCCGCTTGGAGCACGGCCATGGGGGCGGCATCGCGCGGAAGGGCGATGAACACGCGCTTGAGGTTTTCGTCGAGAAGAGTCCGCTGCTCGATCGAGTGCACGAACTGGTCGAGCTGTCCCTTCGTGGGCAGCTCGCCAAAGATCAAGAGGAATGCGACCTCAAGGTAGCTCGAGTGCTCGGCAAGCTGCTCGATCGGGTAGCCGCGGTGCCGGAGAATCCCCGCCTCACCATCGATGAACGTAATGGCCGAAGTCGTCGGCGCCGTGTTCATGAGCCCCGGGTCAAACGTCACCGTCCCCGTTTCCTTGCGCAGCCCCGCGATCGACACACCGAGGTTGCCCTCTGTCGGCTCGACGAGCGGCAGATCCAGGTTTCGGTCATTCACGCTAAAGTGTGCGGTCATCGCGTTCCTTTCGTGTCTGTCGCAGCGCTCTTAGCGGGCGGCTCGGAGCCTTTCGGCAGCGCTAGCGATCCGCTCGTCCGTCGCGGTGAGGGAGATGCGCACATGCCGCGCACCTGCCTCGCCGTAAAAGGTACCGGGGGCAGCGAGGATTCCCAATTTTGCAAGGCGCTCAATGCTCGCTTCGCTCGCCTCACCGAATGTCGTCCACAGGTAGAGGCCCGCCTCGGAATGCTCGATGCTCCCGCCGAACGCTTCGAGAGCGGGGGCGAGAATCTCACGGCGAGAGCGGTAGGTTTCGCGCTGGCGGGAGGCCGACGCTTCCTCCCCGAGGGCCGCTGCCATGGCGTTTTGAACGGGGCCCGGCACCATGAGCCCGGAATGTTTACGAACCGCAAGCAGCTCGCCGACGAGGGCAGTGTCGCCGGCGACGAAAGCGGCACGGTAACCAGCGAGATTCGATTGCTTCGAGAGCGAGTAGGCGCACAGCACAGACGTGAGGTCGCCGTCATTCACGCGTTCATCGAGAATCGACGGGGCCTCGTCCACGTCCCACGTGAGTGGCGCGTAGCATTCGTCGGAGGCAACGATGATGTCCCTCTCGCGCGCCCACGCCAGGAGGGCACGTAGCTCGCCGATATCGTGCACCGCTCCCGTCGGATTCGAAGGCGAATTGAGCCACAGCAGGCGCACCGAGTCGAGGCAGACGTCGGAACCGAGCGCTCCCTCCCCCTCGCGTGCAAGCGCCCGCACATCGAGTGGGACGGGCCGGGCTCCCGCGAGCCGTGCGCCGAGGTCGTAGGTCGGGTAGGCGATATGGGGAAAGGCGACCGCCTCCCCAGCGCCGATGCCGAGCTGGAACGGAAGGTGCGCAACGAGTTCTTTCGAGCCGATCGTGGGAAGCACGCCACTGGCGTTGAGAGCTGAGGGAGCACCGCGGTGTGCGCGACAGAAATCGACGATGGCCTCGCGCAACTGCCCCGTTCCGGCGACCGTCGGGTAGCCGTGCGCATCCGAGGCGGCCACAAGTGCTTCCTGGGCGACGCGGGGCGTTTCATCAACGGGAGTGCCAACCGAGAGATCGACAATCCCATCCGGGTGTCGCTCGGCGAGTGCGCGCGCCGAGGCGAGCGAATCCCACGGAAAGGACGGCAAGGTCGAAAGGAGCGGCGTTCGCGAAGTCATGGTGCTCATCCTACGACCCCAGTGCCAGCTCTTACCGAGCTCGATCGCCTTCGCTCTCAACGGCGCGGCGCCACATACCGTGCAGCTCCGCCGCGATCGCGGGGTGCGCGACCATGATGCCGGTGGACGGGTCAGAAGGAAACAGGGTGTCGTGGCCGTCCCAATCGAGCACCCTCAAACCGGCCTCGTGTGCGATGAGCATGGACGCGAGGTGATCCACGGCTCCGAATCGCCCCACGAGCGCACCGTGCCCTCTGCCGACCGCAGGCCCCACGAGCGACAGGGTTCCCGAACCCATGATCCGGCTCGTCACATCGATCTCGCCCAGAGAGCGGATAAATTCCGCCTGGCCCTCGAAGAATGTCGCCCCGAGAAGCTCGGTGAGAACGACAGAGCCGGGCAAAGTGGACCGGTGTTCGACTGAGATGGGGCCACCGCGGTGCATGGCTCCGCGCCCCCGAATCGCCGAAAAGACCTCTTTCGTGCGCGGGTCTGCGACGACACCAACGACGGGGCCGTCCTCATCACACATGGCGAGGGAGAACGAAAACCAGGAGATGCCGTGCGCGTAGTTCGTGGTGCCGTCGATGGGATCGCAATACCACGTGTACTCAACCCCGGCGCTGTCCTCGAACTCTTCCCCGACGAAGGCGTGCGTCGGAAATTCTTCCGCAATGGTCCGGCGTACCCAGAGCTCGATCCCCAGGTCAATATCCGTCACGAAATCAGCGGCGTTCTTTTTTGTCGCAAACATCGAAACGTTCGAGGATGTCGAGCGGATCATCGCCCATGTGGCAAGTGACTGTGCAAGCTCGTGCGCGCGCGTCAACACATCGCGCCCTCGTCCCACGTGATCGGCGCTCATGCTCCCCGCACCTCCGCGTTCTGGTTAAGGACGCGCAGGAGGTCGCCCGCACGGTTGGACGTCACGGCCTCAACGCCCATCGCCGCAAGCGCCCTTGCAGTCTCGGCATCGTCAACGGTCCAGCAGGTGGTACGAAGCCCGAGGGCACGTGCAGCGCTCACGGTCGTGGGCGAGCAGACGCCAAAGTGGGGGTTCCACGAGTAAGGCTCGAGCTCCTCGACGAGGGCGGGATCCGGAACACCATCGAGCGGGTAGGTCATACGCAAACGTGCCGTGGGAAGGACCTCGCGCACGGCACGCATGGCGGTGACTCCCCCCGTGAACTCCGCCCGTGCCGCTGCCGCGCGACGCTCATCCGAGTGGTCCCCCTCTCCCGAGGCAATCGCCCGGATCCGCGAGGCGCTCACGCGCGCAATCTCCTGCTCCGCGCCGTCAGACTCACCCGGAAAATCGAGAAGAAGCACAGCATCGCCCACGGCGTCGAGAGCACGCTCGAGCGTGGGGACTCCCCGCTCAAAGCCGTGGTCATTTGCGCACGTGCCATGCTCAGCCGGCTCACGGGCTTCAAGCGCGCTCACCGAGAGCTCAGCGGGACTGGCCGTGCACTCCCACAAGCGCTCGAGCGTGGAGTCGTGCAGAAGAATGGGCTCCCCTTCGGCGCTGAGCCTCAGATCGACCTCGACAACCTCGAGCCCCTCGGCTGCCGCGTGTGCGATCGCTTGGAGAGTGTTCTCAACGTGGGCGACGGGATCGCCACGATGTGCAACGAGCTGCACAGGACTCATCATTTCTCCGTTCATGCTGCTGACTGCTCCCCGGTAGGTCCGGCAGGCGAGGTAGCCGCGTCGACGAGAACACCATCGCGATACACCAGCGCTTCGGTGATGCGCACCCCCACCTCATCGTCAACGCGCAAGTCGTCGGCCTTCGCGAGCGAGCGCACACGAATGGCGCCGACCCGCACGACGAGGTCGCTGAGGTGGCCCTTTGGGGTGATGCGCTCAATGGTGCCCTTGAGCTGGGCGGCGCGGGGATCGCCAATCACGACGTTCTCGGGGCGAATACCGCATTCGGCATGTTCGGCCGCTCCGGTCACGAGGTCAATCGGCAGCGGCTCGAGACCTTCGACGTAGATGCGACCGGAACCGTCGGCACGGCGCTCCACTCGCCCTTTCACGAAGGACATCGTCCCGATGAAACCCGCGACAAACCGCGTCGCCGGTCGGCGATACAGAGTCGTTGGATCAGTCAGCTGTTCGATCCGGCCGCCGTTCATGACGGCGATGCGATCAGCAACGGCGAGCGCCTCCTCCTGATCGTGCGTCACAAAGACGCTCGTCATGCCAAGTTCCTGCTGGATACGACGAATCTCTTCGCGAACCTGGACGCGAAGTTTCGCGTCGAGGTTCGAAAGCGGCTCATCGAGAAGCAAGAGCGAGGGGTTTTGGACGAGCGCACGCGCGAGAGCAACGCGCTGCTGCTCGCCGCCCGACAGCCGCGCCGGTCGGCGCCCGGCCTTCTCCTCGAGTCCGACGAGCGCGAGGGCCTCACGCACGCGTGCGGTGCGCTCGTCGCGTGGGACCTTGGCAACCTTGAGCGGGAATGCCACGTTCTTTTCGACGCTCATGTGGGGCCAGAGCGCGTAGTTCTGGAACACCATCGCCGAGGGCCGGCGCTCCGGAGGCAGCGACGTCACATCACGCTCACCCACGGTGATCCGCCCCGCATCCGGCGTGAGGAACCCACCGATCATCCGCAAAGTCGTCGTTTTCCCGCATCCCGAAGGGCCGAGCAAACAGACCATCTCTCCCTTCCCGATCGCGAGATCAAGATCTTTGATGATGCTCTTGCCACCGAGCGTGATGCTGACGGAGCTAAGCGTGAGCGGCTCGGGAGAGAACCGGCGAGCGGTTCGGGCAGCTTTCGATGCGGACTGTGTCATCGGATTTGGAAACCTTCTGCGAGAGCCCCACCCATGATGTGCTTCCTTACGAGAAGAAGAAGCACAACGGAGGGGACGGTGAGCATGATGGAAAAAACGGCCGCGACCTGTTCCGGCGAGTTGAGAACGAGCGTGTAGAGCTCGGTCGGCATCGTGGAATAACTGGGGGCACCAACGAGGTAGGTGGCCTGAGCTTCGTCCCACGACGCGAGGAAAGCCATGATGAGGGCGACGAAATACCCCGGGGCGGCAAGTGGAAGCGTGACGCTCACGAAAGTCCTGAGCCATCCGGCGCCGCTATCGCGCGCGGCATCTTCGAGCCTGCGCGGTACCGCCGCAAACGAGGCGGCAGGAATCCACGTAAGAAAAACAACCTGACCGAGCATGTGCGCGATCGTGACACCCGGAATGGTCTCCATGAGGTTGAAGGCGTAGTACAAAGCCGCAATGCTCACAAAAAGCCCCATTTTCGGGAACGCATTCGTTGCGAACAGGCCAAGGAGCATCACCGTGCGCCCCGGGAACTGCATGCGCCCAAAGGCGTAGGCAGCGGGCATACAGATGAGAGCCGTGAGCGTCGTCGATAGGACGGCGAACATGAGCGAATTGAGGATCGAGGTGACGAACTTCGGAGTACCGAAAACCTTTCCCCACCAGTCAAAGGTGAGCCCGGCCGGAAGGAGGTTCGGCACGCGCCACTCGGTCGCGAAGGCGTGAAGGGCGAGCCACACGATCGGCCCGGCCACGAAGAGCAGCAACGCAAGCGCGGCAAGCCCCGACGCAATTTTCCTGGGCATATCAGGTCATCTCTTCTTTTGCTTGTCGGTAATTGGCCCAGACGTAAAGAACCCCAATCAGCGCAGCGAGCGCAAACACGACAATGGCCATGACAACTGATTGCTGCGGCTCTCCGTACGTGTTGAAGTGTTTCGTCATACTGACGCCGAGCATGGTCGGCGCGGAGGGGCCCGTGAGCCACGGAACAGTGAACGACCCGACGTTCCCAATCGCGGTAAAGGTCATAGCGATGACCGTGGGCACGAACGCCATCGGTGCCACGACGTCCTTCACAATGCGGATCGTTCCCGCACCTGCATCCCGAGCGGCATCAATCAGGGCATCAGGCACCGATTGAACCCCCGACGACACCATGAGGACCGCAAACGGAAGCGAGGACCACACCTGAGTCATGAGCACGAGGGTCGACGTGAACGCAATTTGAGGTGGGCTCGCCACGCCAAGACTCCGCATCACTGAGCCAAAGAAACCGTCGGCCGCCCAGAACCGAATCATGGCCCACGCCCCGATTACTCCCGGGATAAACATCGGGATGACGGCGAAAGCGGGAAGCATGCGGGTGATGCCCGACGGCCGCAGCCGCATCGCGAGAGCCACGAGCCACGCAAGGGCCGTGACGATCACGGTGGTGAGAATTGAAATGCTCACCGTCACCCGCAAATCCGAGAGAAATCGCGGGTTCGAAAAGACCTCGCGATACGCGTCGAGAGTCGGAGCCCATGACTGCGTCTCGTGCGTGTTCTTACCGATCATCGCGATCGTCGTGTTCAACCCGCCCGTGTACCCGAGGCTCAAGCCGAAGGCATTGATGACGGGAAAGCCGATGAAAACGATGATGAGGAGGATCGGTGGGCTCGCGAGGAGCACACCGATCCATGATTGCCTCGATGCCACGCTTGCTCCCTAGGCGGTCGGAACCTTCTGGTCCCAGAGCTTGGCTTTGTTGTCTTCGTGGTCGCCAAAGTAGCCCTGGCCGAGGTTCTGCGTGTCGATGCCGTCGAATTTCTTTTGAATCTCCTCGGGCATGTCCTCGAGCGGGATGATCGGGTAACCCGCCATTGTCGTGGAGATGATCTGCTGCCCCTCGGGGGAGAGCGCGAATTTCGCGAGCGCGAGCGCGGCAGGCTTGTTCTTCGAGTTCTTCGGGATCCCGAGGAACGATGCGCCGCCTGCGAACGGCGGATTCGAGATCTGCGTCGCCTTGACCCGTTCCGGGATCTTCCCGGACTCGCGACCGGAAATGAACTGATCGGACCACACCGGGATCATCGCGACCTCGCCGTTGACCAAAAGCTCAATGCTCTGCTCGTTGCCGTTCGGGTAGGTGCCCTGGCCGTACGTGAACTTACCGATGCGCTTGAGCTCTTCCCAGCCCTTGTCCCAGTGCTTTTCGTCGGCCTCGTCGTAGCTCGTCGTCATACGCTCGCGGACGTCCTTCGGGATGTACAGGTCGAGCACACTCGTCACGAAGGCCGAGCCTGAGCCGCCCGTCGAAGGAGAGTTGTAGGCGAACTTGCCGGGGTTCTGTTCGATCCAGGTCAGAAGCTCCTTGAGAGTCTTCGGAGGGGTGGCGACTTGCTCCGTGTCGTACGCGAGGAGCACGGAGGAGGCTCGGTAGGGGAAGGCTTGTCCAAGTCCTTGGGCAAGCGCTTCCTGGGGAACATCGCCGAGGGCGGGAATCTCTTTGGCGCTCACGTTGAGCAGAAGTTTCGCGTCTGCCGCGTCCGTCACCCAGCCGTCATCGATGAAGTCCATGCCCGAATCGCCGTCGCCGGCAGCGGACAAGCGCGCGAGCGATTGCTGGGAGCGTTCGGAGTGCAGATCGTGGTCAACCTTGATCGTGACCTTCGGGTATTTCTTCGTGAAGGCCGGCCCAAGCCCGTCCTGCCATAGGTCGCGCACGTTGGTGTCGCCGCCCGCGTGGATGCGAAGGGTCCCTTCGACCTCACCCGTCACATCGGCTGCCGACTCACCTCCCTTGTCGGAGGCTCCTGAAGAGTTTTTCGAGGCTGGCGCACATGCTGTCGCGAGGCCCGCGAAGCTAAGGGCAGCACCACCAAACAGAAGTGAACGTCGATTGAGGGACATTGCGTGGCCTTTCCACTGGCGCGCAAGGGGCGCATCGATTTGGACGACGCCTCGAGGTTAAGCGCGCCGATGCCCCCGCTACGCCCGTCCCCCGCCCACGCTCGCGAAAGGTCGTCAAGAGTTCACGCAGTGGTCATGAAAGACCCCGTTTAAAACGGGCTTTGCTAGCCGAACTTGGGCCTTCTGTTACTTGATGCTCACCTGCAGGCCACGTGGACTTTTGCTTCGAGGTTTTAGCCTTCGAGCGGGTTTTCCTGTGGGGGAAGTTTCTCGATGACCTCGTGGTCAAACGACTGCGGGCCCAGCTTCGCCGCACCACCGGGGCTTCCGAGCTCGTCGAAGAACTCTACATTCGCGCGGTAGTACTCGCTCCACTGATCGGGCAGGTCGTCCTCGTAGTAGATCGCTTCGACGGGGCACACGGGTTCGCACGCACCGCAATCGACGCATTCGTCCGGCTGAATGTACAGCGAACGCTCGCCTTCGTAGATGCAGTCGACGGGGCATTCGTCAACGCAGGCACGGTCTTTGACATCAACGCACGGGAGGGCGATGACGTAGGTCATGGCTTCACAGTCCTTTCTTCGCGCTGGTTCGCGCGCGCGATGTTTCTGATTTGGATGGCCCACACGATAGCGACACCCACGAGAGGCACGATCACGCCGAGGAACTGGGCGGCCCAGCCCTGCCACTGCGCTTCGCCCGCAATCTGTGCTGGAACGAGAAGCCCTCCCCCGAGCGACGTGCCCGAAAAATACACGGCCACGAGTGTGAAGGCGAGAGCATCGATGAACAGTGGGAGCTTGCGCCCGCTAAGCGCGACCAGCATGCAGGTTGCGACGACCTCGTAGGCGCAACCAAACAGGAGCCCCCACGGCACGGACACGTCTTGGACGGTCGAGCGCATACGGTGCGTCCCAATCACGACAAGGCCGCCGAGCACCCCCACGATCGCGCCGACAACGATCTCGGTCGCGCGCGAGGTGGGCCTCGTACCGTCGGCGAAAATGACGCCTTCGTTGGGGTCCTTGTGACTCATTGTCTCGCCCTCGATTACGAGTTGCGGGCGCGAGCGCGAGCGCGCGCACGCTCGGTCGGGTCGAGGACGACCTTACGGATGCGCACGATTTCGGGGGTGACCTCGACGCATTCGTCCTCGGCGGCGAATTCGAGCGACTCCTCGAGCGTGAGCTTGCGCGGCGGAATGAGATTCTCGAACGCGTCTGCCGTGGCCGAGCGCATGTTCGTGAGCTTCTTTTCCTTCGTGATGTTCACGTCCATGTCTTCATTGCGGGAATTTTCGCCGACAACCTGCCCCATGTACACCTCTGAGGTGGGTTCCACGAAGAACGAGCCGCGTTCCTGGAGGTTGATCATCGCATACGGCGTCACGGCACCCGCGCGGTCAGCCACGAGGGAGCCCGTGTTGCGGAATTCAATGGGGCCCATCCAGGGCTCGAAGCCTTCGGCGAGCGAGGAGGCGATGCCGGTACCGCGCGTTTCGGTCAAGAAGCGCGAGCGGAAACCAATGAGGCCGCGCGCGGGAACGAGGAATTCCATGCGCACCCAGCCCGAACCGTGGTTGTTCATGGTTTCCATGCGCCCCTTGCGGGAGGCCATGAGCTGCGTGATTGTCCCGAGGTATTCCTCGGGAACGTCGATCGTCATACGCTCGATCGGTTCGCACGTGACGCCGTCGATCTCGCGGGTCAGCACCTGCGGCTTCCCCACGGTCAGTTCGAAGCCTTCGCGACGCATCTGTTCAACGAGAATCGCGAGAGCGAGCTCGCCGCGGCCCTGAACCTCCCATGCGTCTGGGCGATCAGTGGGCAGAACCTTGAGGGACACGTTGCCGACGAGCTCGGCATCGAGGCGGTCCTTGACCTGGCGGGCGGTGAGCTTGTGGCCCTTGACCTTGCCGGCGATCGGCGAGGTGTTGATGCCGATCGTCATCGAGATCGCGGGGTCGTCCACGGTGATGAGTGGGAGCGGACGAGGATCGTTGAGGTCGGTGAGGGTTTCGCCGATCATGATGTCGGGGATACCCGCAACGGCCACGATGTCGCCGGGGCGCGCCGTGCGCGTCATCTGCTCGCGTGTGAGCCCCTTCGTTTCGAGAAGTTCGGTGACCTTCACGCTCTTGATATCGCCGTGGCGGGTCGCCCACGCGACCTGCTGGCCCTTCTTGAGCTCGCCGTTCTCGATGCGCAAGAGCGCGAGACGGCCGAGGAACGGCGAAGCATCGAGGTTAGTGACGTGTGCCTGCAGCGGCATGTCGTCGTCATATTCGGGAGCGGGGATCGATTCGAGAATCGTCTTGAAGAGCGGTTCGACCGTTTCGGAATCGGGAAGCTCGCCGTCTGCGGGCTTGTTCGCGCTCGCACGCCCAGCTTTGCCGGAGGCGTAGATCACGGGGACGTCGAGCAGTGCGTCGAAGTCGATCTCGGCGTTGTCTTGCGAGAGGTCCTCAGCGAGGCCGAGAAGGAGATCCGTTGTTTCGTTGACGACCGCGTCGATGCGGGCGTCGGGACGATCAACCTTGTTCACGACGATGATCACGGGAAGGCTCGCGGCAAGGGCCTTGCGCAGAACGAATCGGGTCTGCGGGAGCGGCCCCTCGGACGCGTCCACGAGCAGCACGACGCCGTCGACCATGGACAGGCCGCGCTCTACCTCGCCGCCGAAGTCGGCGTGCCCGGGGGTGTCGATCACGTTGATCGTAATGCCCTCGGGGTGCCCGATCTCGGCTGCCGTCGGCCCCGAATAGTGGATCGCGGTGTTCTTCGCGAGGATGGTGATGCCCTTTTCGCGCTCGAGGTCACCGGAGTCCATCGCACGCTCGTCAACTTTGTCGCGTTCGCCGAACGCGCCGCCCTGGCGGAGCATGGCGTCCACGAGGGTCGTTTTGCCGTGATCGACGTGGGCGACGATCGCGACGTTTCGAAGATCGGAGCGGTGCTGAATGGTCATAGGAGCCTTATCTGTTCGGGATCGGCGGAAGTCTCGTGAGGTGTGGGGGTCCGACGCTTGCCTGGCCCACGCGCGCCCGATTCATGGTAACGCGTCCGGGCCCCTTATCGGCTGCGTGAGCCTTCTCGCGTGACGAATAGAAATCTGCCTCACAGGGTGAGGGATCACAATGGAAACATGAGTGAAAACAGCAATCTCTCCCCCGCCCCCGTTGATCCGACGACTACCGAGGCCTGGCAACGCCTCGAAGAGCACGACGGCATGCTCGACAAAGGCCTGCGCGAAGCGTTCGCCGAAGATCCCGATCGCGCCAAGAAGCTGAGTTTTGAGGCGGCGGATCTGTTCGTTGATCTCTCGAAGAACCTTGTATCCGAAGAAACCGTCGGACTCCTTCTCGATCTCGCAAACGAGACGGGCGTGTGCAAGCGCCGCGACGACATGTTCACGGGCGCGCACATCAACACGACCGAGGACCGCGCCGTTTTACACACCGCGCTTCGACGCCCGAAGGGGGCATCCCCCGCCCTCGACGTCGACGGCCAGAATGTCGATGCCGATGTGCGCGAGGTCCTCGAACGCATCTATGAGTTTGCGAATAAGGTTCGCAGCGGCGAGTGGACCGGCGTTACGGGTAAGAAGATCGAGACCGTCATCAACGTTGGCATCGGCGGCTCCGACCTCGGCCCCGTGATGGTGTACGAGGCACTGCGCCCGCTCGCGGATGCGGGGATTGAGGCACGCTTCATCTCGAACATTGATCCGACCGACGTGGGCGAGACGACGCGCGACCTCGATCCCGAAACAACCCTCGTGATCGTCGCGTCGAAGACGTTCACGACGCTCGAAACGATCACGAATGCGAAGCTCGTGCGCGCGTGGCTGCTCGACGGCCTGCACGCCGCGGGCGTCGCTGAATCACAGGATGCCGAAGCCGTCGCGAAGCACTTCGTGGCCGTCTCGACCGCACTCGACAAGGTCGAGGAATTCGGTATTGACCCGGCCAACGCCTTCGGGTTCTGGAGCTGGGTGGGCGGTCGCTACTCGGTCGATTCGGCGATCGGCACGATCCTCGCCGTCGTGTTCGGCCCCGAGGCCTTCGAAGAGTTCCTCGGCGGTTTCCACGCGATGGACGAGCATTTCCGCACAGCAGCTCCCGAGGAAAACGTGCCTTTGCTCATGGGGCTCGTGAACGTGTGGAACGTGAACTTCCTCGGCGCCGAGACTCACGCGGTTCTTCCCTACAGCCAATTCCTTCATCGCTTCCCCGCCTACCTCCAGCAGCTCACGATGGAGTCCAACGGCAAGTCCGTGTGTTACGACGGCTCAGCCGTGACTGCGGAGACCGGCGAGATCTTCTGGGGCGAGCCCGGCACGAATGGTCAGCACGCCTTCTACCAGCTCATCCACCAGGGTACGCGCCTCATTCCCGCGGATTTCATTGCGTTTGCTAATCCCACCTACGCACTCAAGGACGGCGATACCGACGTCCATGAGCTCTTCCTCGCGAACTTCTTCGCGCAGACCAAAGCGCTCGCCTTCGGCAAGACCGCAGAGGAAGTTGAGGCCGAGGGGACGACCGGCGCGCTTGTTCCCGCACGCGTGTTCTCAGGCGACCGTCCGACCACCTCGATCATGGCGAGCGCTCTCACTCCGAGCGTCCTCGGCCAGCTGATCGCGCTGTACGAGCACATCACCTTCGTGCAGGGCGCAGTGTGGGGCATCAACAGCTTCGATCAGTGGGGCGTTGAGCTCGGCAAGCAGCTCGCGAAGCAGTTGACGAGCGCCGTCGCGGGCGACGAGTCGGTTCTCGCCGAGCAGGATTCCTCGACGCGTCAGCTCATCGAGTACTACCGCGCGCACCGCGCCTAAATTGCGCGCTTAAGAAAACGGGACCTCGCCGAGGCGGGGTCCCGTTTTCTTTGACAAGTGGGTAACCCCCACAACCCCTATGCAATCCAACGCCGTTGCGGCTCGGCAGTCGGTCCGCCTAGCGGGATTCCCACGAAGTCCCGCGACTTTGTCTCTAGGATGGACGTGGCGCAAGACATAACCGAAGGAGAGTGGCATGAAGGTCGGCATTCTGACTTCTGGCGGCGACTGCCCGGGACTCAACGCGGTCATCCGCGGAGCAGTCCTCAAGGGAGATTCCATTTACGAAGATGAATTCGTGGGCTATCTCGACGGCTGGAAGGGAGTACGCGACAACGAATTCATCCCGATCCCTCGGCGCCTTGTGCGCGGCATCGGCCGTCAGGGCGGAACGATCCTCGGCACCTCGCGCGTCAACCCCTTTCACGAGGACGGAGGGGGCGCCGAGGGTGTGCGCAAAGTTCTCGAGGACCACGATGTGGACGCCCTCATCGCTATCGGTGGCGACGGAACACTGTTCACGGCCAATCGCCTCGCAGAGGCCGGCATCCCCGTGGTCGGCGTCCCGAAAACAGTGGATAACGACCTCGACGCCACGGACTACACGTTCGGCTTCAATACCGCCGTTGATATCGCAACCGAGAACCTCGACCGCTTGCGTATGACCGGCAACAGCCACCACCGATGCATGGTCGCCGAGGTCATGGGGCGCAGCGTCGGCTGGATCGCGCTCCACTCGGGTATGGCTGCAGGCGCGCATGTCATCTGCATCCCCGAATTCCCGCTCACGATCGACGAAATCTGCGAGTACGTTGCGCAGCGCGCTGCACGCTCAAAGCGCCGCTCCCCACTCGTCGTCGTCGCCGAGGGGTTCGTTCCGAAGGACGCGCCGGCAGACTTCATGGACTACGAGATGGACGAATTTGGCCGACCGATCCTCGGCGGCGTCGCCCAGCGCCTCGCCCCCTATATCGAAGAAGCCACGGGTATCGAAACCCGCGCGACCGTGCTCGGACACATCCAGCGCGGCGGCGAACCGAATGCGTACGACCGCGTCCTCGCGACCCGATTTGGCATGGCCGCAATCGACCTCGTGCACGAAGGCGGTTTTGGTCGCATGGTTTCACTGCGCGGGACCGACATCGTGAACGAGCCGCTCACCGAGGCAATCGACTCGGTAAAGCGCGTGCCCAGGTCCAGATGGGACGAGGTTCGCGTCCTTTTTGGGTAGGAACGCCGCGCATTTGCGCCCCAGTCCCGCTTTTTGATAATAATTCTTAACATGCTGACCGCGCTCGCCCTCACCACAATTGCCGGGCTCGCCACGATCCTCGGCTCTCTCATAGCCTTGAGTGAGCGTGCCCGCGAACCGAAAGCCCTAGGCGCGGCTCTCGCGTTCGCCGCAGGTGCGATGCTCACCGTCAGTGCTCTCGAGCTCCTCCCCCACTCGATCGGTGTGCTCGGAGCTGGCACGACCACCCTTTACTGCGTTGCCGGCCTCGTCATTGTGGGCGCCCTCGACCTTGCTTCGCGAGCGTGGGAGCGCCGTGCGGTCACGAGCGCTAGGGAGGCGCCGCAACCGTCGGACTCCTCAAGTGCACGAGCGCTTTTGCGCACGGGCCTCATCACGGCTCTCGCACTCACCGCGCACAACATTCCCGAAGGGTTCGCGACCTTCTCAAGTGCCCTGCAAGACACCGCGTTCGCACTCCCGCTTGCGGCCGCGATCGCGCTGCATAACGTTCCCGAAGGCGTCGCCGTGGCCGCCCCCATCCTCCACGCGACCGGGTCACGCACGAAGGCCATCGCCGCGACAGCGCTCTCGGGGCTGTCCGAACCGGTCGGAGCCCTCGCGCTCTACGGGCTCCTCACCGCCACGGGGCACGCCGCGAACCTCGAATGGGCAAACCCCCTCATCGCAGGGGTGATGATCGCGATCAGCGCGCTCGAGCTCCTCCCCCTCGCCTACACGCACACCCGGCTCGCGCGAACCCTCACGTGGTGCGGTGTCGGTGCGCTTGTCATGGCCGCGAGCCTATGGGCGCTCGCCGGCTGAGCGCGAGGTTTGCACCCCGCCGCCGCCTGGTACGTTTGAGAAGTTCGTGACCATCACCGCGAGGAGAAGCTGATGTCCGCCATCATGTACACCATCACCGACGAAGCCCCCATGCTTGCGACCGCCTCGCTCCTACCAATCGTGCGTGGCTTCGCCTCGAAGGCCGGCGTCGACATCGAAACCCGCGATATTTCACTCGCAGCTCGCATCCTCGCCGCATTCGCGGACCGCCTCCCCGAGGACCAACGCGAACGTGACGCTCTCGCCGAGCTCGGCGCCCTCGCTCGCACCGCAGAGGCGAACATCATCAAGCTTCCCAACATTTCGGCCTCGGTTCCGCAGCTCAAAGCCGCAATCGCCGAACTTCAGGCACGCGGTTACGACCTCCCCGACTACCCGGATAGCCCCGAAACCGACACCGAACTCGACATCCGTGCGCGATACGACGCCGTCAAAGGCTCCGCCGTCAATCCGGTGCTCCGCGAAGGAAATTCTGACCGCCGCGCGCCGCGCGCGGTCAAGAATTTCGCGAAGGCCCACCCGCATCGCATGGGCGAGTGGAGTACTCACTCGCGCACCGAGGTCGCCACCATGAGCGAGGGCGACTTCCGCTCGAGCGAACGAAGCTTCGTCGTTCACGGCGACACAACCTTCCAGATCGTCCACGTCGCCACCGACGGCACCGAAACAATCCTCAAAGACACCGTGGCCGCCGAAGACGGCGACATTATTGACGCGAGCGTCATGAGCATCGGTGCTCTCGAGCAATTCCTCACCGCTCAGATCGATAACGCCCGCGAGCACGACGTTCTATTCTCGCTCCACCTCAAGGCCACGATGATGAAGGTCAGTGACCCCGTCATCTTCGGTCACGCGGTGCGCGCATTCTTCCCCGAGGTCTTCACGCGGTTCGGGGCAAAACTCGAGGATGCGGGGCTCTCGGCGAACAACGGTCTCGGCGCGATCCTCTCGGGCCTCGAGGCGCTCGATGCCGAAACCGCCGAAGCGATTCGCACGCTCGTGAATGACCGCCTCGCCGAAGGCCCCAAGCTCGCGATGGTCGACTCGGATCGCGGCATCACGAACCTTCACGTGCCGAGCGACGTCATCGTGGATGCGAGCATGCCCGCGATGATCCGCACGGGCGGAAAAATGTGGGGGTCCGACGGCGCCCTGCACGACACGCTTGCCGTCATTCCCGATAGCTCCTATGCCCCCATCTACCAGGTTGTGATCGACGACTGTCGCCTCCACGGTGCCTTCGATCCGACGCGCATGGGAACCGTGCCAAACGTCGGCCTCATGGCGGAAAAAGCCGAAGAATACGGCAGCCACGACAAGACTTTCATCGCCCCCGCAGACGGGCGAATCGAGATCCGCTCGACGTGCGGGTGCCACGATGCGGCGCTGACATCGCACGCCGTCCAGGCCGGCGATATTTTCCGCGCGTGCCACACGAAGGATGCACCCGTGCGCGACTGGGTCGCGCTCGCTGTGCGTCGTTCCCGCCTGAGCGAAACACCCGCCTTCTTCTGGCTTGACCCGGAGCGGGCCCACGATCGCGAAATTGCGGCGAAGGTCGAGCGCGCCCTCGCCGACGAGGACACCGACGGCCTCGACATCCGCGTGCTCAGCCCCGTCGAGGCCATGTGGGAGACTCTCGCGCGGACGCGCGACGGACTCGACACGATCTCGGTCACCGGCAACGTTCTGCGCGATTACCTGACCGACCTCTTCCCCATCATGGAGCTCGGCACCAGCGCCAAAATGCTCTCGGTTGTGCCCCTCATGGCGGGCGGCGGGCTCTTCGAGACGGGAGCGGGCGGCTCCGCTCCGAAACACGTCCAGCAGCTCGTGACGGAAAACTACCTACGGTGGGACTCTCTCGGGGAATTCCTCGCGCTCGCCGAATCGCTGCGGCATCTTGCGCGCCGCGACGACAATCACGAAGCCGAGGTGCTCGCGGATACCCTCGAGCGCGCAACCGAAACGTTGCTCACCGAAGGCAAGTCACCCGAGCGGCGCCTCGGCGGCACCGACAATCGAGGCTCGCACTTCTACCTCGCACTGTACTGGGCGCGTGAGCTCGCTTCACAAAGCGACAGCAGTGCGCTCGCGCGCACGTTTACGCCCGTCGCGAGCGAGCTTGATCAATCCGCCGCTGACATCGAGCGCGAGCTCCTCGCGGTTCAGGGCACGAAGGCTGAGATCGGTGGCTATTACCGGCCCGACCCTGAATCGACAGCAGCGGTCATGCGCCCCTCGGCCACGTTCAACGCGATCATCGACCAGCTCGCGGCGCGCTAACGCGCCCGCCTCCGGCTTCTCTAGAAGCGCAGGTCGGTCTCGACGCCCATCGAACGCGCGACCGGCAAGTGGAAGTGGTCGCTTGCGCGTGCCTGGTTCTTGAACATCACGCGGAACACTTTCTTCGCGACGAGCGTCAGGAACGTCGCAGGCGCAAGCACAAGGTTGGCGCGCGCTGTCACGAACCACGTGGACTTCAGACGCTGATTGCTCCAACGCTCGCTCGTGTCGGGGCATGAGGCGAGAAGACGCATCGCTTTCGGCACATCCAGGTGTTCCTTGAAGCCGAAGTGGACGTTCACGCATTCGACGCCGTCGGGCACGCCCGAGACGTCCAGAACCTTGATGCGATCTTCCGCGTTCACGCGTGGAACAGGCTCGGTCGTCACCTCGGCAATCACGACGCGCGAGTGGATGGCGCGATTCACGCGCGTTTGCGTGAGAAGCGCGAGCGGCGGCGTATGGACATCCTGGTGGAGGTACACGACGGTTCCCGGGAGCTTTTGGAGCTGCTTCTTTTCCGTGCGCGCCACGAATTCCTCCCACGTTCCACACAGGTCCCGGCGGCGTTCACGAAGGCGATCGGCGCCGAAGCGCCACACGTGCATCGTCGCGATACACAGCGCCGATACGACGAGGGGAATCCACCCTCCCGTGAACACTTTCGCCGCGTTGGCCGCAAACAGGAAGAGCTCGGCGCTCGCAAAGAACGCGGCCACGACGATCACCTTCCACAGCGCCCACTTTCGCACGTGGCGAAGGTAGAGGAACAGGAGGGCAGTCGAGAGGAGGAACGATCCCGAAACGGCGATGCCATACGCGCTCGAGAGCCCCTGCGAGGAGCGGAAGGCAAGGATGAGCACGAGTGCCCCCACGCACAATAGCCAGTTCACCCCGGGCACATACACCTGCCCCTTGTGTTCGCTCGTGTACGTATGCGTGAGGCGCGGAAGCAGCCCCAACCGCTGGGCCTGCATCGACACGCTGAACGCCCCCGCGATCACGGCCTGCGAGGCAATGATCGTCGCGAGGGTCGCAAGAATCACCACGGGGAACTGAAGGTTGTGCGGGACAAGATCGTAGAACGGGTGGCTCGCACTGCGTTCGCGCAGAACGAGCGCCCCCTGCCCCAGATAGTTAAGTGCGAGGCACGGGAAGACGAGCGCGAACCATGCCCTCGCGATCGGTCCTCGACCAAAGTGCCCCATATCCGCATACAGGGCCTCTGCTCCCGTCACCGTCAGCACAACAGCGCCGAGCGCGAAAAATGCCAAGAGCGGTTCCGTCACGATAAAGCCGAGAGCATGATGCGGGGAAAGCGCCCCGATGATTTCCGGAGTCTTGACGATCGACAGCACGCCGAAGGTCGCGATCACAAGGAACCACACGATCATGACGGGCCCGAACGCGCGGCCCACGACGCCCGTTCCCCACCGCTGAATGCTGAACAGGGCAAGCACAAGCGCGAGCGCGATTGGCACGACGAGCGGGCCGAGGGCGGGAGACGCCTCTTCGAGCCCCTCCACAGCCGACAGGATTGAGATGGCCGGGGTGATGAGCGAATCGCCGTAAAACAAGCCCGCCGCGCACATCCCGAGCACCATCACCACGCCGAGCAAGCTTCGCGTGCGCGCGCTCGACAGGACGGATGTCAGAAGCGCCGTGAGCGAGAGCTCGCCTCCCTCACCGTCGTTATCGGCACGAAGGAGCACACCTACGTACTTAATGGAGACCGTGAAGGTGACTGCCCACAGCACGAGGGACAACGCACCAAAAATATGCTGGGGATCAGGGGGAAGCGGGTGGCCGTCGGCCTCTGTGAAAAGCGCTTGGAATGCGTAAATCGGCGAAGTGCCGATGTCTCCGAAAACAACGCCGAGGGCGGCGACGGACAGTGCAAAAATACCTTGTGAACGGGCGTGAGTTGTCATCACGACCGACGAGTCTAACCTGGCCCCATGAGTCAAGAAACCGTTAAGGCTGTCTCGTGGCTCACGAATCCGTAAGGCCGTACAGCGGCTATCAGCCCCACATACGGAAGCGCCCCGGCACACACCGGGGCGCTTTCGTACTGTCGCGGAATCAGAGAGCCGCGAGTGCAGCCTCGTAGTCGGGCTCGTCATCGACA
>OBJZ01000039.1_pt1 | contig 185767 bp, 173 predicted proteins | sample 1481641 | NCBI WGS metagenome assembly OBJZ01 (sample SAMN02364493, study PRJEB22542) | human gut metagenome | isolation source: fecal sample | host: premature infant | place: USA: Chicago, IL | collected 2012-01 | reverse complement strand
CTTCGCTTGAATTTATGATTATTTTCTCCGTATGATATTCTTAGCTTCGATTGTTTGCTCTAAGGTTTCGCAGTATTGGGGAATAGTGGGACAGGTTTAGAAGATAGTTAAGAAAATTCGATAAGCTAAAAATGGCAAGACATCGGTAGGTTAGAGATGAAAAAAGTTAAAATGGCACAATTAATAAAAATTGAGATAGTCTTCTTTAAAAATTACGGGGGAAGGGAAGTGAAAGAAAATGGACACAAAAAAATAAGAGTCATTTTCCATCTTCTGAAACAACTCTTATTTTCCGAGCAAACTGCACTTAAACTGAAATTTTGGTTCGATCATTTCCTTATCCACTCCTTAATAGTAATCTATCAGATAAACTTGCTTTTCAAGATATAACGAATCAATCTTTAAATCTTTAATTAACTAAAGTTTTCGATACTTAGGATAAAATTTTAAATTTTAATGTTTTAAGTTTAAATGTTTAAAGGTTCTAGTTTTATTTGTCTTCAAATAAAACGGGTAGTATTCCTGCATTTTTTGTTTATATATCCTTTTCATCGGAATCAATAAACTAAAGTAACAGTTCTGCTCTACAATTTAGATATCTTTTATTGTAGTATATATATACCCACTGAAAAATGTTTTAAACACTTTTTTGAAGTTTTTTTGAAAAATATTTAAAAAAATTTGAAAAAAATGATTTTGTTTGAAATTTCTCGAAATGAGGTATAATAAAAAAAACACATGATTTAAAATCATGCGCATATAAGAAAGGAGTAAGGGGAGTCAACTCTGGAAAATTTTGAAGGCATGAGAGTTTTCCCCTCTAACTTATTAACTAATTTAGATGTGAAGTAATTGTTTGATGATAAACCAAAATATTGGAATAAATATTGCTGGAATGTAATCCATGATTTTGAATTTTTTGATTTCTAGCATATCTATACCAAGTAGGACTATCAACAATGATCCTACTACGGAGATGTTTTCAATTACTTCTGGTACTAAGACTTTGCTTAGTGATGTTGATAATAAAAATATTAGTGTGTTCATCACAAGTCCAACAACGCCTGACAGTGCAACTGTGAATCCGTATGTTGCTGAGAACAAAAATGTTGTGATACCGTCTAATATTATTTTAAATTGCATTATGTCAGCGGATCCGCTTAATCCTAAATTCAATGGAGCAAGGATTGCCAATGATCCGATATTTTGTAGCATTATTAATGCAATAGCGCCTTTCATGGACGAGCCAGATGAGTCTGGAACTTTGTTTTGCAAATATTCTACAAGGTTGGCTAATTTCTTGTCCAAATCAAGACCGTTACCTATTATAGCACCGATAACTAAGGAAATCAACATAAAAATAAAATTATTTGTTTTGACACTTCCTTGGATTCCCATTATTAATATACAAACGGCGACAACGTCCATTATACTTTTTATTAGTTTTTTTGGTAGGAAAGATTTCAAAAGTCTTCCCAAAAGGGCTGCGACTGCAACCGCTACAACATTTATTAATATGTAAAACATCATAATCCTCCACGAAATATGATAATATATTTTATTCAATTTGTAAAGTAATATTTTTATTAATTAACAATGTAATATTTGAAAGTGGTAAAAATATGTAAATATAATATCACAATAAAATAATCTACATAAAAGCTACATACTAAATAAGTAAAAATATGTCAATAATTTGTAAAATTTAGGAGTTCGATATGAACGAAAAAATCGAATTAATCAAAACTAAAGAGATAAATTTTCTTAAAGAACTGGACAATTCTGTCATCAGATTTAAGCACAGTCTTCCTCATCACAATGACAGCTTGTTAAATAGGGTTCTTGTGGAAAAATTCATATCTCAATCTAAGATTGATTTTTATGAGGAATATAAGGATGTATCTTCTCAGTATAATTACATATACACTAAGAATAAACTTGTAGAAGAAAGATGCGATGAAATCATTCAGATTTTTCAAGATATGGAAAATGATATGAGTTTTTTGGATGATGCTATCAAAAATTCTGGAGATATCGAAAAAGGATTTAATTTTAGGTTTTATTTGAAGAAAATTGTAGAGAGTTATAAATTTTCACGCGATAATTCAAAAGACACAGACAAAAAAAGTAAAAGAGCTCATCTTAAATCGAAAAATAAAAGGGAGTTCATAGTAAGTGAGTATTCAAAGGATAGCGTGTATTTGTACAGTGTTAAGAGAAGCCTGAAGCATGTGTACAAAAAGAGAATAAATACTGAGGTGAACAAGCTTAGGCGTGATTTGTACGATTTGAGAAAAAATATGAAGGTCGATCCCAAAGATTACGATACAAAATTCAAGGCTTTGTATTTGATTCCTGGTGTGGGACAGCTTCAGTTCAATCAACTGTATAAGTTTTTGATTATGATTGCGATATTTTTGGCGAGTGTGTTCATTCTCATTGGTGATACGCATATCAATAAACTGGATGAGTTTATTATTGGCATATTGGTCGTTTTGGAAATTATCAATATAGTAAATTATAAAAAAATCGTCAGAGATATTAATAAAGGAATTCGTCCGAATAATTTTAGAGAGTCGATTATTAACATTAAATTAAAGGTTAAAGGATTTTTAATTAATAATATTAAACTTATTTACTGGGTAATGTGTGGAATAGTTGCCGCTTTTAATATTTTTATTGTGATTGCAACTGTTTTGGGAGAGGATTTGACACCTGTTCTGAAAAATTACGAACGATTTTACATTCAGTTTGATTTGAAGATAGTGTGTGCGTGTGCTCTACTTAGTGTGATGGTGTTTTCGATTGGAGAGATTGTATCTTTGATTGTGTGGAGGATTTTCTCTAGAGTTGACAAGGAATTGAATCTTTTCATGTGTATTGTGTCAATTGCATCACTGTTTGTATTGCTGATGTTTCCAAATGATTTCGTGTTTACGAAAATATTTGGGATTTTCAACCAATACGTACTTCACGATCAAAGTTTGATGCTAATTTTCTGGTTGACTTTTTGGTTACTTATAGGTGTGCTAACAGCTTATAATGTGTATTCTATGCAAAGAATAGGATTTTTCTCTAATAATATCAATTATTTGATGCACAATGACGATATGAACAAGTTTGAGTATTATAGATGGGTTGTGTTTCCGATTTATTCTAATAAGGTTAATTTGATTACGATATTGCTGAATTTTATGGCTTTTTATGTGATGTTTTGTTTTACTGGAGTGTATTTTTCTCACATGATTGATATTTACAATGAGGGTGCTATGGATATTCTCATATTTTTTGTAAGAAAGCTTAACAGTAATTATTATTACTTGATAGGTTTTATAATTGTGGCGATATTTTCTGTTGTCAATTTGTGTTGGGATATTATAACTAAGATTAGGGTTAGAAGGTAGTTATGGATATTGTATTTGAAAATTATAGTACGAATTATTTTGAAAATTTGACAGGGAAAATCACTCAGAATTGTCAGATTTTTTCAAACAAAATAACTTTGGATAAGTTCATAGCTGTATTAATGAATGTAAAATACGCAAATGGGAAGATGTTAATAGATGGAAAGATTTCAAACAATGTGATATCAAAGTACCGTGGATTTTATGTTGTGGATGAGTTTATGTTGTATCCTCATTTGAATGTGTACGATAATTTGTCGTTGGTGTTGCGTTCAATGAAGATGTCTCCTGTGACAATTTACAGAAAAATTCAGAGTTTGAATGAAAGTCTGAATGTGGATTTGGATAATAAGTTAAAAGAATGTGATGATGATACTATCATCAAACTTTTTTATGCGAAGGTTGTGTTGGCGCAGAGTCATTTTGTGATTATAAAAAATTACAATAATTACACAAAAATTTTTGCTAAGAAAAATATGAGAAAACTTACTCAAATGTTTGATGAGAAGAATATCAACTACATTATTTTGTGTGATAAGAAGAAAAAATTAGTTGATGATTTACCGATTTTAAAGCTAGGCAAGAGTAGCATTTCTGATATAAAATGATTTGAACATTTTATTAAAATTATATATTTTTAGCTTTTTGAAAAATTTTAATACTATATTTTCAGTGTTATTTCACTTAGATTTGTGGTAATATTTAATAGGACATAATACTATAAATTGTAGTTGGGTTTTTATAATCCACTATATACACGATAAAAGGGAGTAATAATGGAAATAAAAAAGAGAGATGGCAATATTGTCGATTTTGATAGGTCGAAGATAAAATTAGCCATGAAAAAAGCTTATGCTTCTGTAGGAATTTACGCAGAGGAAAATGAACTGGAAGCTATGGCACAAGAAATTGAAAACACTATTGTGAACAAGTATCCGAAAAATCATGTGGTTACTGTGGAAGAAATTCAAGACTTGGTGGAATTGACTTTGATTGATCACGGTCAATACAAGGTTGTAAAATCTTTTATTTTGTATCGTGCAAAACATACCACAGACAGAAAAGTTATCGAAGAGTTCGAAAGATTTATCACAGATGAAGATGTCATCGAAATCATTAGATATATTCAAGAACATTACGATTCTACTAGGTATTCGATAGAGAATTTGTATTTGAAGTTCGAATCATTTGTTAAGCCTAATCTGTCACAATACGATATGGTGAATTTATTGTCGAAAGCTTCTGGAGAATTGGTTAGTAAGGAAGCTCCAAATTGGGAATATATTGCATCTTTGTTTATGAATTATAATTTGAAACAAAATATTAAGAAGTTAGAAGTTCAATACGATCTTCAAGATTTTAAATCAAAGATTAAGTTTTTGGATGAGAGAGGATTGTATGGTTCATACATCAGAGAAGTGTATACTGATGATGATATTGACGAATTGGAAAAATACATTGATGACGATAGGGATAAGTTATTCACATTCAGTGCTTTGGATTTGATTATAAAAAGATATTTGATTAAAACTCATGACAACAGAGTGATGGAATCTGCACAAGAAATGTTCATGGGGATTGCGATGCATTTGGCACTTAAAGAAAAGGATAGAATTCATTGGGCAAAGAAAATCTACGATAATTTGTCCACATTGAAAGTGACTGTGGCAACTCCTACAATGAGTAACGCCAGAAAACCATTCAATCAATTGTCAAGCTGTTTTATAGACACTGTTCCTGATACTTTGGAAGGAATTTATCGTTCGATTAATAATTTCGCACAAGTTTCTAAGCATGGTGGTGGAATGGGATTGTATTTCGGAAAAGTTCGTGCAAATGGATCCGACATTCGTGGTTTCCAAGGTGTTGCAGGTGGAGTTATCAGATGGATTAAACTTGCAAATGATACTGCTGTTGCAGTGGATCAATTGGGAGTGCGCCAAGGTTCTGTAGCTGTGTACTTGGATGTATGGCACAAGGATATATTGGAATTTTTGCAACTTAGAACGAACAACGGTGATGACAGAATGAAAGCACACGATGTGTTCCCTTCTGTTTGCTATCCTGATTTGTTCTGGAAGATGGTTCGTGACGATATAAACGGAACTTGGTATATGTTCGACCCACACGAAATCTCTGTGAAAAAAGGATATAATTTGGAAGATTATTATGGAGACGAATGGGAAAAAAGATACAACGAATGTGTGCTTGACGAAAGTATTTCCAGACGTAGCATAAAAGTAAAAGATTTGGTAAGACTTATTATAAAATCATGGACAGAAACAGGAACTCCATTCACATTCAACCGTGATACTGTAAATAGAATGAATCCAAATAAACACAAGGGAATGATTTATTCTTCTAATTTGTGTACAGAAATTATGCAAAATATGAGCGAAATTCATTCTATAAGTGAAACTATCGAAACAGAAGACGGAGACGATATTATCGTTACGAAAACAAAACCGGGAGATTTTGTTGTGTGCAACTTGGCTTCTCTTGTTTTGGGAAATATTGATGTGAACAATGATGAAGAATTAGAAGAAGTTGTGGAAACAGCGGTTAGAGGACTTGATAATGTTATTGATTTGAACTTTTATCCATTGGAATACGCAAAGTACACTAACAAAAAATACCGTCCAATCGGACTTGGAACAAGTGGATATCATCACTGCTTAGTAAAAAACAATATTATGTATTCGGATGTTGAAAAACATTTGGAATTTGCAGATAAATTGTACGAAAAAATCAATTATTACGCTATTAAAGCAAGTAATAAAATCGCCAAGGAAAAAGGATCCTACGAATATTTTGAAGGCTCTGATTGGGAAAATGGAGAGTATTTCAAATTAAGAGATTACAATTCTGAAAAATGGAACGAATTATACCATAATATTAAGAAAAACGGAATGAGAAATGGATACTTGATGGCAGTGGCACCAACTGGTTCAACTTCTATAATAGCAGGAACTACTGCAGCAGTAGACCCTGTAATGAGCAGATATTTCCTCGAAGAAAAGAAGGGTACAATTGTCCCACGTGTTGCACCAGGACTTAGCCCACAAACATTCTGGTTGTACGAAAATGCCCACGAATTGGACCAAAATATAACTGTAGATGCTACAAGTATAAGACAACGCCACATTGACCAAGGACAATCGGTCAACATTTACATCACGACTGATTATACGATGAGAACAATATTGAACATCTACATCAGAGCGTGGGAAAAAGGAATCAAATCCATCTATTATGTTAGAAGTAAATCATTAGAAGTGGAGGACTGCGATAGCTGCAGTGCATAATTTTTATGAAAAAATTATTATCAATAATGTTGAGCTTGGCGCTTGTACTTGGAGTTACAAGTTGTAACAAAAAAGAAAAAAAAGTAGAATGTAAAGCTACAGTAGAGCAAGTTCAACCACAAGACGATTTGAATGGTAAAAAGCCAAGAGAAATTGATTCGTCTATAAATTACGATGAATACGTGGATACGAAGGACAAATTAATCAAAGTCATCAAAAAATTGCACGAAACACGTGGCAAAGAAGAGATAGTATTCTTGGGCAATGACAAATCGCAAGTCGAAAATTTCATGAATGAATACGATAAGAACGATAAGAAAACTGCCGAAGATAATTTGGTAGTTGGAGATATGAAATTTGTGAAGGAGTCTTCAATCGGTAAACCAATTTTTTCCATGAAATTAAAATCGGTTTTAAACGAAGATTTCAGAGATGAGCCTTATAGCTTGGAATTCACTTACAAATACATCGATAAGCTAAATGAGTTAACGAAAAAAGTGAAGGCCGAGGATGATTTTGAAACGGTGAAAAATTTGGCAAAAGTTTTGATTGACGATTACAGATACGATCCACAACTTTCATCGACATTTGGTTGTGATTTGTTGTTGAACAAAGAGGGAACTTGTAATTCGTTCAGTGAACTTGCCAATGATGTGCTAAATAATTGCGGAATTTATTCTGAAATTTGGTGGGTGGATTCAATGCCTGACGATGAATTGGATAAGAATTCCAACCCATACCGCAACCATTCAATCGACAGAGCAAGATTAAATGGCAAGATGTATTTCTTGGATTTTACTCATTCTACGATTTCTCATAAGAACGCAAAAGACTACGGATTTGAAAATAGACCGAAACTGATTATGGAGAAATTACCAGAAGTAGAACGCGGCAAAAACCAATTATACACTGGATATTCAAAAGTTCGTGAACCTATTTTGGTTAACAAAGGATTCTGTGATGGACATTACAGCATCGACAATCCTTATGCAAAATATTCTGACCTAGGTTTGGGTTGGACAACATACGGGCAATTACTGGATAATTTGCGTAAAAACCCGTACTTTAAGTAGTTATAATTAAATGACAAAAAAGTTTTTAAAAGTTTTTCGAAAAAAAGCTTGACAAATATTTTTGGAGCGTGTATTATATATCCATAAGCTAAATGAATAAACATTAACGTTGATAAGAAGAGTAAACAATGAATGCTTTTTCAGAGAGTCTCAGTTTGGTGAAATGAGATAAAGAATAGTTGTTGAAAATGGTCTTGGAGTTAGAAAAGTCGAACGGCATTTGCTTTTAAACTTTTCCGGTTGCATCCGATATCTTGTGCTAGGTATGAATACGTACTGAATAATGAGAAAATGCATATGTATATATGTATTTAAAAACAAGGTGGTAACGCGGATATATTCGCCCTTATGTGATGAATGTCACATAAGGGCTTTTTTTATTATAAAAATGAGGTGAGATTATGATTGAAGTATTAAATTTGAAGAAAACTTTTAATACAAGTGAGAAAGAATTTAATGCAGTTGATGATGTAAATTTCAAAGTAAATAAGGGTGAAATTTACGGAATAATAGGTTTGTCAGGAGCTGGCAAATCGACACTTGTAAGACTTTTAAACAGATTGGAAGAACCTACAAGTGGAAAAGTCATAATTGATGATGTTGACATAACATCATTGAAACAAAAGGAATTATTGGAAGCAAGAAAAGAAATAAGCATGATTTTCCAACATTTTAATTTGTTTAATCAAAAAAATGTCTACGAAAATATTGCTTATCCGTTGAAACTTCAAAACATTCCAAAAAATGAAATAGAAAAAAGAGTTAACGAATTATTGGATTTCATTGGACTAAGAGATAGAGCAAAAAGCTATCCTAGCCAATTATCCGGTGGACAAAAACAAAGAGTTGCGATTGCAAGAGCTTTATCCACAAATCCTAAGGTGATTTTGTCAGATGAATCTACAAGCGCACTTGACCCACAAAACACACAACAAGTTTTGGAGATATTGAGAAAATCAGTAGACAAATACAAAACCACGATAATAATGATAACTCATCAGATGGAAGTTGCAAAAGACATCTGTGACAGGATTGCAGTGATGGAAAATGGAAAAATCATCGAAGAAAATTCTGTAGAAGAATTATTCAAAAATCCAAAAACAGATGTCACTAGAAATTTCATCAGAAAGCTTGTAGAAGACGATGAAGAAGAGATAATAACTGACGATTTTAAGGGAGATGTCGTTAGATTAACTTACTCAAAGAAATCCTACAACAAACCATTATTATCACAAGCAGCGAGAATTTCAGGAATAGATTTTAGCATTATATCTGGAAATATCAACAAACTTCAATCCACAGGAGTTGGTTACACAGTTGTTGAACTTATCGGTGACAAAGAAAATATTCAAAAAGCAAAAGACTTTTTGACAGAAAATGATATTAGAGTAGAGGAGGTTAAATAATGGATGATTTATTAAATTTGGTAATAGAAGCCACAGGCGAGACATTGTACATGATTTTAGTAAGTACATTCTTCACAATATTATTTGGCCTTCCATTGGCACTTATTTTATACACAACTGGACAATCTGGACTTAATCCAAAACCAAAACTATACGCAGTGTTGGATGTTATAGTTAACATTACAAGATCATTTCCATTCATCATATTGATGATAGTATTACTTCCACTTTCAAAGTTGATCGTAGGAACAAAAATAGGAACATCAGCATCTATCGTTCCATTGACAGTCGGTGCAATTCCATTTTTGGCGAGATTATTCGAACAAGAATTCTTGAATGTGGACAGAGGAATCATAGAAGCGTCCAAATCAATGGGAGCAAGTAATTTTAACATATTGACAAAAGTATTGATTCCAGAATCATTGCCACAATTAGTGTTGGCAATAACAAACTTAATGATAACATTGATTGGATATTCTGCAATGGCAGGAACAATCGGTGGAGGAGGCTTGGGAGCCTTGGCAAAAAGATACGGCTACGACAGATTTAACACAGAAGTATTATTGTGGGCAGTAGTTGTAATTATAATCTTGGTTGAAATTGTACAAATCTCAGGTACAAAAATTTCAAATAAATTAAACAAAAAAAACATATAGGAGTGGTAAAAATGAAAAAGAAAATTTTATTAGTAGTATTGGCATTAGCATTGGTATTAACATCATGTGCTAAAAAAGAAAGCAAAAAAGAAGACGGACAAAACACAAGCACAGACAGCAAAAAGGTTGTAATCGGAGTATCTCCAGCACCTCACAAAGAAATTGCAGAAAAAGCAAAAGAAATCTTGGCAAAAGAAGGAATTGAACTGGAAATCAAAGAATTTGACGATTATGTAACACCTAACACATCACTTGAAGAAAAAGATATCGACTTGAACTTCTTCCAACATATACCTTATTTGGAAAACTTCAACAAAGAAAGAGGAACAAAAATCGTATCATTAGGTGGAGTTCACATAGAACCATTGGGAGTTTATTCAAAAACTTACAAATCACTTGATGAATTAAAAGACGGAGACGAAGTTATAATTCCAAACGATGCTACAAATGGAGCAAGAGCGTTGAAATTATTAGAAGAAAATAATGTAATCAAATTAAAAGCTGATGCAGGATTGGAAGCTACTGAAAAAGACATTGCAGAAAATCCTAAGAACTTGAAATTCACACCAGTTGAAGCTGCAACAATTCCAAGAGCATACGAAGATGCTGCAATTGCTGTAATCAATTCAAACTACGCATTAGAAGCAAATCTATCACCAAAGAAAGATGCGATTGCAACAGAAAAAGCTGAAGGAAACCCATTTGCAAATGTAATAGCAGCAAGAGAAGAAGACAAAGACAACGAAACGTACAAGAAAGTATTACAAGCTTTTGAATCAGACGAAGTTAGAAAATATATCGAAGAAAAATTCGATGGAGAAATAATACCAGCAAAATAGAAAACATTAAGGGGGAGATTGAAAATGAGTTTACACGTACCATTTAGATATGATTATGTAGGAAGTTTCTTGAGAGATGAAAAATTACTAAAAGCTAGATCAGACTTCGAAAAAGAAATAATCACAAAAAAAGAATTAACAGAAATAGAAGATGAATGCATCAGAAAATTAATCGATAAACAAAAGGAATTGGGCTATCACGTGATAACTGATGGAGAATTCAGAAGAAAAAGTTGGCATTTGGACTTCTTCTGGGGACTAAATGGAATTAAAAGAGTTGAACTTGACCATGGATATTATTTCCATGGCAAGGAAACTTACCATACATCAGTACAAGTTGAAGGAAAAATCACAGGCGAAAATCATCCATTCGTAGAACATTTTAAATTCGTAAAACAATTTGAAGATGAAAATACAATCGCAAAACAAACAATACCTGCACCAGCACAATTACTTGTAGAATTATTCAGAGAAGATAATGCAGAAATTACGAAACAAATCTATCCAGATTACGAAAAGTTGGAACAAGATATCGTGAGGGCTTACAAACAAGTTATCAAGGATTTGTATGAAGCAGGATGCCGAAACATACAATTTGACGATTGTACATGGGGAATGTTAGTAGATTCTGATTATATCAACAGAAAATACGGAGAATCAGTTTCATTGGATGATGAGGCTAACAAATATTTGAGAATCAACAACTTAGCACTTGAAGACAGACCAGAAGATTTGACAATAACAACGCACGTTTGCAGAGGAAATTACGAATCAACATATGCAGCAAGTGGTGCCTACGATAAAATCGCACAAATATTATTTGCACAAGAAAACGTAGATGCATTCTATCTTGAATACGATGACGAAAGATCCGGCGGATTTGAACCATTAAAATACGTTTCTGGAAATAAAAAAGTTGTTCTTGGACTTATCACATCAAAAAGAGGACAACTCGAAGACGAAGATGAAATCATCGCTAGAATTCACAAAGCATCTGAATTCATATCTCTTGATAGATTGTGTCTGAGTCCACAATGTGGATTCTCATCTAACGAAAATGGAAACATATTAACGATTGAGCAACAATGGGAAAAACTAAAACTAATTAAGAAAATAGCTGAAAAAGTTTGGGGAAAATAAGTAATCATATATCTCATTTTTATAAATTGCAGGCAATGAAAATTGCCTGTAATTTTTTATATTATTATACTGTTAATATATCAACGTGTTCATAGGTTAAAACAAATTGAGGATATAATTTAGGCAGACTGAAAAATGATTTAAGACTTTATTTTTGATTTCAAATCAGTCGACAATTAAACTTAGACATTCCCAAGGGATAATTATTATCAAAAATTGGGTATATATAGAAGTAAGAAAGGGGAATTTTATATGAATTATGATAAATTATTTTCTTTGATTGATTCAAAGAAAGATGATATGTTTAATGACAGAAGATGGCTTCACGAACATCCTGAACTTTCTTATGAAGAAAAGGAAACTAGTGAATATATTTACAAGCACTATGAAAATAACCATGATGTAAAGGTTGAAAAAAATATCGGAGGATATGGAATAAAGGTTACGATTGACTCTGGTAAGCCAGGAAAAACTGTAGCTTTGAGGGCAGATTTTGATGCACTTCCAATTACAGAAGATACTGGACTTGACTATGCTTCTAAAAATAAGGGCGTAATGCATGCTTGTGGTCACGATGCACACACTGCATATATGATGACTTTGGCAGATTGTTTGGTAGAAATGAAGGATGATTTTTCCGGTAAAATTGTAATCATTCACCAACCAGCAGAAGAAATGCCACCAGGAGGATCAAGTTTTATGATTAAAGATGGCGTTTTGGATGGCGTTGATAATATATTTGGATGTCACGTCATGAGTCAATTGGATTTTGGAAAAGTTTATTACCACAAGGGTCCTACACAACAAGCTCGTGCGAAATTCGTTGCGACAGTAAAAGGAACCGGCGGACACGGAGCTGCACCTCACGAACCAAATGATGCTATCGTTATTGCTAGTAATTTGGTTATGAGTTTGCAAACTATTGTTTCAAGAAGACTAAACCCAATGACTCCAGGCGTTGTAACTATTGGTTCATTTGATGGTAAAGGTCAATTTAATATTATTAAAGACTCAGTAACTCTTGAAGGAGACGTTAGATGCATGTCTGATGATGCAAGAGGTCTTATTGAACAAGAAGTTAGAAATATTTGCGAAGGATTGGCAAAGGCGTATAGTTGTGAAATCGAATTGGATTACAAAAATGATTATCCAGTTTTGATGAATGACGATGAAATGACACAACTTGTGGTTGATGCTATAAAAGAAGCAAACATTACAGAAGTTATTGGAGTTGAAGATTGCGGTCCACAAGCACAATCAGAAGACTTTTCATATTATTCACAAAAAATTCCAGCAAGTTTCTTCTATATTGGAGCGAAACCAGATGGCAAAGCATACCCACATCACCATCCAAAATTCACAATCAACGAAGATTCTATGATTATCGCAGCAAAAGCCATGGGTGCTGTTGCATTGAAATATTTAAACGAAAAATAAAAGGGGGATTTTAAAATGAAATTAATGAAAAAAATTCCTGGAGGAACGTTATTAGTGCCGATGATGATATCGGCATTAATCCATACATTTTTCCCGAATCTATTCAAAATCGGTGGAGTAACTGAATCGTTCTTTGGCCCATCGAGTTTGGGATTCATTTTAGGAGCTACAATATTTATATCTGGCTGTACAGTCAAATTGAGTAGTATCAAAAGTGTGGTTAAAATCTATGGACTATTAATTTTAGTAAGAACAGCAGTTACAGCTTTATTTGCAATTTTGTTTTTCAAATTTTTTGCTATGCAAGGAGTTTTAGGAATTAGTTTAATAGGATTTATTTGTACATTAACATCACTAAATCCTTCGTTGTTCTTGGCAATAATGGAAGACTGTGGAGACGAAGTTGACATGTCAGCGTTCGGATTTATATCGCTTTTTGCAACTCCAGCCATAGCAATGCTTATTTTCGGACTTTCTCAACCGACAAGTGTGGATTACATGTCAATAGTTTCATTGGTAATTCCATTAGTTTTAGGAGTTGCAATAGGAAATATAGACAAAGATTTGGGAAAATTTATCTCAACAGGAATGCCATTCATGATTTTTGCTCTAGGTTGGTCTGTTGGTAATAGCATCGATTTATTTGAAGCAGTCAAAGCAGGATTTTCAGGCGTAATAATGGCAGTAGTTTATTACATTTTGATATTCTTGCCAATGCTATTTGTCGAAAGAAAAGTTTTGAAAAGAGATGGAGTATCCGCGGGTGGATTGTCCACAATTGCAGGATTGTCCGCAAGTATTCCAATGATAATGGCAGCAAATGATCCTTCATTAACAGTTTATGCACCAAGAGCAGCAGCCATAGTAACATTCGGCGTAATAATTTCATCGTTTGTTTCACCATTCTTGTGCAATAAACTATACACTGGAGAAAAACAAAAAGAAGAGAATAAATAACACAAAAGCCAATACATTTTTAAAAATGTGTTGGTTTTTTATTGCAAGAAAATAAAGATGAAACACAATATAGTCAATTAATTATATGATATAATTAAAATGAAATATTACATAAAATTTAAAAAAACATAATGAAAAATTAACATAAATCACAGATGAAGAATCAGAAACAGATTTCAGACTAGATACAGTAGAAGAAACAGGGTTTTTCATACTACCAAGCCAATTATTTCAAAATGTCGTAAAAACTGCACGCACCAATGAAAATTTGAACACAGATTTGGCAAATATTTTCAAATCAATAGAAGCAAGTGCGATAGGATATCCCTCAGAAGACGACATCAAAGGATTATTCGAAGACATTGATACAACAAGCAACAAACTAGGAGCAACAGTTGCAGAGAAAAACAAAAGACTATGCGACATATTAACAGGAATTGACAAAATCAATTTCGGCAAATTTGAAAACAACGACATCGATGCATTTGGTGACGCATACGAATATTTGATATCCAACTATGCAAGTAATGTAGGAAAATCTGGTGGAGAATTCTTCACTCCACAAACAGTGTCCAAACTTTTGGCAAGGCTTGTAATGGACGGAAAAACAAGCATTAACAAGGTATATGATCCGAGATGTGGGGAACGTGTCATAATAGTGATGGGTGCAGTTTGTGCTAATAAATTAACGGTTTCAGGAACTTTAACTAAATATATTTCGTACATTGCTTAGAGTAATTAGGGTCTAATTGCTGTGAACAGTGCATGAGAGGTAAGGACATTAGCTCTTGAATAGTTGATAATTATCTAATACAATCATGTTTAAGGGGATAGTTAGTTACGCATCAGTATAATTATGTTCATGTTGAATATCTTAGTAGAGCAAAGGGTAAAATTTAATTAGATAAATAGTAAGTAAATTATATGGAGTAACTTACTTTTTTAGAAGGAAGTGACAATTTGAAATACAAGCAAATATTTAACTCTGGAGTTACTTTTCAACAATTTTACGATACTGCTCAGGATAGATATAAGAAGTATGCTAATAATGCGATAAGAAATTATTTAAATTTAGAGAGATATTTAGAAAAGGTTAGTAGTATAACAAGCAAATTTAATATACTTGCGATTGGAGAAAACTGGTGTATTGATTCTATAATTAATATTCCTGTAGTTCATTGGTTAGAAAAAAATAATGAAAATATAAAACTTAAAGTAATAGATACAGATAGTTACAGTAAGTTTATGCCTAATGAAAAAGTTATTACACCAACATTTATTATTATGAATCAAGAATATCAGGAGATAGGGAAATGGGTTCAATATCCTAAAAGAATAATAGATGTGGTTGAATCTAAGGACCAAGTTCGAGTTATAGCAGAGAAAAGGAGATACCGACAGGGAGAATATATTGTAGATACATTGAAAGAGGTGTTAGATATCCTGATTAACTATAGAAATAACATTTATTTAGACAGGAGGAAATAAAGTGAGTCAAGAAAATAAGATAAATCAATCTTGCTGAGGTTCAATACAAAAAACCACTGGTACAGTGGAAGAAAAAGAAAATTGCCCCAAATGTTATGAAATAGGAGAAAAGGTTAAGAATATAACTGTAAAACATATGGTATCAGAAAACCTTAGGGGAAAGGTTGTAGATGAAGAAACTTACTATTTATGTATGAATGAAGATTGTGATGTCGTGTATTATAACTTAAACAATGAAAGAGTTTTTTATAAGGAAGAGGTAAAAGTTCCTATATGGTTTAAAAAGAATGCAAATCCCAAATATATATGCTATTGCAACCATGTTACAGAGCAACAAATTATAAACGCTGTTTTATATGATGGTGCAAAGAATATTAAAGATATTATTAGACTTACAGGGGCAATGAAAAATGGAAAGTGCGAAATTAATAATCCTTTGGGTAAATGCTGTAGTCCTTTTATTCAAGAAACCATCAATAAAGCATTAAATAGCAAAAAATAGTTTGCGACACATAATTTATAAAGTACGTCACAACAGTAATAAAATTAAAAATAATAAAAAACTATAGAATTAAAATTTTAGCGGTTCAGATGTAAAAGTCTGGGCCGCTTTTTTATTTCCCCCGGAAAGGAGGCAACAATACTGCGATGATAAGTGCTGAAATTCTTGAAAAAAGCTACGAAGAATATATGGAAGGTTTTACAGATAAAGAATGGCAAAGTTCTTGTTGAAGAAGAAAAATTAAAAGAAGGAGCATATCATTTTATCAATAAGTCAATAGCGAAAGGTTTTGTTGATTACGCAGGTACTGGATTGGATAAAATTTTGCCACCGACTTCTCGTAGACAAGGTGCAAGAGAAAAGAAAAAACAAATCGTTCTCGAAAAAATAGAAAAAATCGTAGAGGTTTTTGTAGGAATATAAATTAATTGGGAGAGCTTTAATAGCTTTCCCTTTTATTTTGAAAATATTAGAAATGTTGTAGGATTTTGTTGTTGATATGAAAGGTCAAAGATGGTATAATTTAAGAAAGATAAATTTTTTTTATTTAATTAGTCAGAGAAAGTCAAAAGAGGTGATAGTATGGCAGGGCTTAGTAACAGCATTGAAGCTTTTTTGAAGCAGTTGTTGAGTAACACTGACGATGATTTCATCGAAATCGGAAGAAATGATCTTGCCAATCAGTTTAATTGTGCTCCATCGCAAATTAATTACGTTCTGACTACTAGATTTACTCCGTACAAGGGTTATTATATTGAAAGTAGACGCGGTGGAAGTGGATATGTTAAAATAATAAAATTAACAATTGAAGACAGTAATCCGATTAAGGAGATTGTCGAAAATGTTATTGGAGATAGAATTACAAAGGATAAGTCGAATAATATTATTAATATGCTTTTGGATGAGGAATTGATAACTGAAAGGGAAGCTTTGGTTATGGTTCACGCTTTAGAGGATAATACTTTGTCGAAGGTGGATTTTAATGACAGGAATATTCTGAGGGCTGATTTATTGAAGAATATGTTATTGGCTTTTATGAGATAGAGGTGATTATATGAATTGCGATAATTGTGGCAAACCTGCTTTTATTCAAGTTAAAATCGTGGGACCTTTTGGTGCTCGTGATGTGAATTTGTGTCATGATTGCTATGAAGAATATATGAATAATTTGAAGAATGAGATTATTTCAAATTCTGATTTTAAGTTTGATTCTAATGAAGAATTGAACGAAAACAAGGAGCTTTTTGAAGAAATCGCAAAACAAATTTCTGATGTGGTGGAACATTTACCATTTGAAAAGGTACAACAACCGTCAAAGAAAGATGCTGATGATAAGAGTGTGTGCCCAGTGTGCAATATGCCGTTTGATGAATTGAAAAATTATTCGTCGATTGGTTGCAAATATTGCTACGATCATTTCAGGGATTTCATCATGGATAAGAGAAATTCAAAAAGCTATCCAAAATATTACAGGGGAAAATTCCCTAAGAATTTTGAAAAAGCAAAGGAAATTTTGGAGAAGTTAGATAGTTTGTCAGATGAGCTTTTCATAGCGATGGATAATGAGGAATTTGAAAAGTGTCACGATATTCAAACGAAGATTGACGATTTGGAATTGAAATTACAAGAATATAGGGAAAAATGTTATGAATAATTCAAGTGTTGTAATGAAATCTGATGTGTCGTTTAGAAGGAATTTGTCGGACTATAATTTTATGTTGGTTATAGATACGGATTCTTGCGACGATATGAAATCAGATATTAGAAAAGAATTGAATAATCTGGAATATTTGAAGGAGTCTAGCGTTTATTCTTTTAAGGATACTAAAAGTACGAACAGAGATTATCTGAGAAAACAAGGATACATTTCCAGTGCTTACTATGAGGATGTGTCTCCCGAAGTTATCATAAATAGCGATAAAAAATGCGTGTTTACTTTGGCAGATAATGACCACATTTGCATTACTGCTTACGATTTTGGGAAAAATTTGAGAGATATTTACGAAAAATGTCTGAATATTGAAGAAAAATTGAATGACAAATTGAATTTTGCTTTCGATATTGATTTTGGATATTTGTCAGATGATTTCTACGATGCGGGCTGTATGATGGATGTGAGCGTGTGTATGAACTTGAAGGCTTTGGAGTATTTCAACAAGATAGACGATATTCAAGATGTTGCAAGATACAGAGGATATATGTTTGAGAGAGCTTTCAATTCTAATACGAAAAGTTCGATTTACAGGCTTACGACTAATGGTCACTTGATGGATCCTGAATATATTATCAATGATATGACGCTTTTGATTGATTCGATTTCTAGAAAGGAAATTGAAAACAGACGCATTTTATTCGAAAATAATCCTGAGTTTAAGGATGACCTTTTGAGAAGTGTGTCGATGCTAAAATATTCAAGAGTTTTGGATGAAATTGAAGGAATGAACAGGATTGGAGATTTACTGATAGCTATCGATTTTGGAATTGTCGATGGTTTCAATGTAGATGATATTTTGGACTTGTACGATAAGACAAATAAGTTGAAGCTTGAAAAATTTCGCGAAAACAATAAATTGAATCAAAACATTGGAGTGTTGAGAAGCGAAATCATCAAGGATACTTTGGAAAGACAGGTGAAAAATTGAGAAAATCAGATATTTATAATTTGAGAACTGAAGCTGTGTATGAGGCGATTAGTTTGAAACACGCTGATCTTGGAGTGGAGCATGTGCTTCTTGCGATGTTCAAGTTTGACTTCAAGGCGTCTCAATATTTGAAAAAACACGGTGGAAATTACGAAAAAATTAGAAATTTAATTATAGATGAGTTGGGTTATGGAGACAGCAAGGAAACTAATCAAAGGATTAGCCCGAAACTTGAAGAAATAATCACTCAAGCTGTGGGATTGTCCAACACTTACGGAGAAAGGGCGATTACTCCAGAACACATTATGGCAGCGCTTTGCATGGATAGTTCTAACTACGCTAATCATTTGATGAAAAAAACAGGCGTAGATATTATGAAATTGACAGCGGAACTTCGAAAATATTTCTTTATGAAGATGAAAAGAGAACAAGGAGCTGTCAACGACTCGTCAGATAATTCTTCTAAGTCAAGTGAGATTGAAAAGTATACTAAGAATTTGAACGAATTGGCAAAAGAAGGAAAGATCGACCCTTGTATCGGTCGTGAGGATGAGATCGAAAGGATTATTCAAGTTCTTCTTAGACGTAAGAAAAACAACCCTGTGTTGATTGGAAATCCTGGTGTAGGAAAGACTGCTATCGTGGAAGGCTTGGCTGTAAAGATTGTCAACGGAGATGTTAATGATATTTTCAAGGACAAGGAGATTTTGTCATTGGATTTGGCAGCGTTGTTGGCTGGAACAAAATACAGAGGAGATTTTGAAGAAAGAATCAAAAAAGTTATCGATACTTTGTCAAATTCTGAAAACAAAATTTTGTTTATAGATGAACTTCATTCGTTGATGGGCGCAGGTGGTGCAGAGGGCGCATTGGATGCATCAAATATTTTGAAACCATCATTGGCGAGAGGCGATTTGCAAATAATCGGAGCTACAACTATCAATGAATACAGAAAAACTATCGAAAAGGACCAAGCTTTTGAGAGAAGACTTCAAACTATCATGGTAGATGAGCCTTCTGTTTCGGATTCTATACAAGTTATTGAAGGATTGAAGGACAAATACGAATCACACCATCACGTTCTAATTAGTGACGAAGCAATCAAAGCGAGTGTTGAATTATCGCACAGATATTTGAATGACAGATATTTGCCAGACAAGGCGATAGATTTGATAGATGAAGCTCAATCGATGGTTAGAGTGAAAAACTTCACTGGTGGCAAAAATTATGTGAAAATTCTAGAAGAATTAGAAGAAGAAAAGCAAGAAGCTATTCAAAATTCTGACTTTTTGCTTGCAGCAGAAAAAAGAGATGCCATCAAGGAAGTAGAAACAGAAATGGAAGAAGAAGACCAAGACGAAAACAAATTGGAAATTGGATTCGATGAAATAGCGAATATCGTGTCACGTTGGGCGAAGGTTCCTGTGTCCAAGCTAACAGAATCAGAATCACAAAAATATTTGTTCTTGGCTGATAATTTGAAAAAAGTTGTCATCGGACAAGACAAGGCCATTGATTCTATTTCTAATGCAATTAAAAGAGCGCGTGTCGGACTTAAAAATCCTAACAAGCCTATCGGATCGTTTGTATTTGTCGGACCAACTGGTGTCGGAAAAACATATTTGGCGAAAAAACTTGCCAAGGAATTGTTCAACGATGAAAACGCGATGATTAGAATCGACATGACAGAATATATGGAAAAACACTCCGTGTCCAAATTGATAGGATCGCCTCCGGGATATGTTGGCCACGATGATGGCGGACAATTAACTGATATGGTGCGTACGAAACCATATTCTGTAATATTGTTTGACGAAATCGAAAAGGCACATCCAGATGTTTTCAACACGCTTTTACAAGTTTTGGATGATGGTAGACTTACAGATTCCAAAGGACGCGTGGTTAATTTCAAGGATACTGTAATAATAATGACATCAAACATTGGTGCAAGTGAACTTGAAAGCAAAAACGTAATTGGTTTTAATACTGCAGAAGATGTCGAAGTTGATGAATACAACAGAAACAAAGAAACTATCAACAATGCGATGAAGTCGATGTTCAAGCCGGAATTTATGAACAGATTAGACGATGTTATCGTGTTTAGCAATTTGAACAAGGAAAATGTAAAAGAAATTGCTGGATTAATGATGGATGAGTTAGTCGACAGAATGGCGAAGAATGATTTGATAATTTCTTACGATGAAAAAATCTTGGATTATCTTGTAGACAAAGGATACGACAAGAAATTCGGAGCAAGACCTCTGGAAAGACTTATCAGAACGGATATCGAAAACGAACTTGCGGACAAGATTTTGAACGGAGATATCGACAAAAACAGAAAGACAACTATAACTGTGGTTAACGACAAGGTTAGCTTCAGAAGATATGTGAGGCGCAAAAAGACTGTGAAACAATAATATGAAAAAGAAAACAAAATACGTGTGCAAAAATTGTGGCTACGAGCAAGCCATGTGGATAGGAAAATGCCCCAGTTGTAACAGCTGGGGTTCTATGCAAGAACAAGAAATCGTAGATGAAAAATCAAATAATACAATGACAAGTTCAAGCAAATCTTCAAAAGCTGTTAAATTGGTCGATGTAAAGATAGATTCGTCAGAGAGAATTCAATCGTCGATTACTGAATTGAACAGAGTTTTTGGTGGAGGACTTGTCAGAGATTCCGTGTCAATTCTAACTGCAAGACCAGGAGCTGGAAAATCAACTTTGCTACTTGAACTAGCAAATGATTTGGCTTCTAAAAACATAAAAATTCTCTACATTTCTGGAGAAGAATCCACGTCTCAAATCAAACAAAGAGCGATGAGAACTATGGAGAAAATCCCGGAAAATATTTGGTTGATATCAACGACTAGCATGGACAACGCTTTGGATTCTATTCACAAAATAAAACCGGATGTGATTTTCTTGGATAGTATTCAAACATTCCAACTTCGAGAATATACATCACGTCCAGGCTCTCCTGTGCAAACTGTAGAATGTGCGAATAAAATTGTAGAAATCTGCAAAAATCCCGAAAAACCAACTCTTGCGATTATGATTGGACACATGACAAAATCAGACGAAATGGCAGGACTCAGAACGCTTGAACACTTGGTGGATACTGTGCTTTATTTGGAAGGTGAAAGTGACGATCCTTTGAGATTGTTGACAACGACGAAAAACAGATTCGGTCGAACTGGAGAGATTGGACTGTTTAATATGCAAGAAGATGGAATAAAAGAAATCACAGATGCGTCAGATTATTTCGTCACGAAAAGGAAAAAAGATGTAAATGGTGCAGCACTTTCTGTAATAAAAGAAGGATCACGAATTTTGGTTGTCGAAGTTGAAGCATTGGTGTCCAAATCATTCACTCCGTATCCTCAAAGAATAGGGGATAGCCTTCGTAAAGACCAATTAAACACTTTGATTTCTATCTTGGAAGAACGCGCTGGAATGAATATGTATGACAAAAATGTCATAATCAAAACCACAGGAGGAATCAAAATCCAAGAACAATCCGTGAATTTGTCCATAATAATGGCGATTGCATCATCACTTATGAACAAACCAATTCCATCTGATGTTGTGTTCATTGGAGAAGTTGGATTGACAGGAGAAATCAAAAGAGTTCCACAAATAGAAAGCAGATTAAAAGAAATCGAAAGATTGGGATACAAAAAAGTTTATATCTCACAAAACACAAATCTAACACAAAAATACGATCTTGAAATCAAACAATTTGATAGTATAAGATCTGTAATATCAGATATATTTTAGAAGACACTCACAAAAATAGAGTGTCTTTTTCTAATTCTTTCCTAATATTAATTTATTGTTATCAATATAGGTTTTTATAGCTGACAAATCATTTTTATCATACAAATCCAATAGATATTGTCTGTGGATTTTGGATTCTTCTTGACCATCCTTGTAAATTGGATAATCTTCGTTTTCTTTCATGGACTGCATAGCCTTTTTCAAATCATCATCAGAATTTATGCCGTATCTTTCAGAATACGGATTGTAAGTATTCATAGTTTTACTCTTACACATGGTGAATGAAAACATCATCAGTACAGACAGTAAAATCACAAGTAATTTGTTACGTTTCATAAAAGCCTCCAAACTATTTATTTAATTTAATTATAAAACGTTTTCTAAAAAAAACAATTCTTATATACAAAAAAAGAGTGGACATAGTCCACTCTCAAAATTATAATTCTTTTTCTATTTCGTCTAATATTTCCAATAATTGTGGAAGGATTTCTTCAAGAACTCCATCGTTCATTGGGTTTTTGATGTTACCAGCTTTCATTATTCCGAAGAATGATTGGCTTCCACCAACTTTACAGATTTCAAGGTAATCTTTGAATGCTTCTTCTCGATTCTTTCTTGATTTCAATAAGAATTGGAATGCGCAAACTTGTGCCAATGTGTAATCAATGTAATAGAATGGGTTATTGAAGATGTGACCTTGTCTGTACCACCAAGTTCCTTTTTCCAAGAATTCATCATCATAATCCAAGTTTGGACGATACATCAATTCTATTTCGTGGTATTTTGCTTTTCTTTCTTCAGCTGTTGCATCTGGATTTTCGTATACGAAGTGTTGGAAATGGTCGATAGTTACACCGTAAGGAATGAAACTGATAGCTCCATCTAAGTGAGAGAATTTGAATTTGTTAGTTTCTTCTTCGAAGAACAATTCCATCCATGGCCATGTCAAAAATTCCATACTCATTGAATGGATTTCACAAGCTTCAAATGTTGGCCAGATGTATTCGAAAATTCTTCCGTCCATTGAAGTATAAGATTGGAATGCATGACCTGCTTCGTGAGTCATTACTTCGACATCGTGAGTAGTTCCGTTGAAGTTTGCGAAGATGAATGGAGATTCATAATCTTCAATTGTAGTACAATATCCTCCGCCTTCTTTACCTTTTTTGCTTTCCAAATCGAATAATTCTCTTTCATACATAAAATCGAAGAATTTTTTAGTTTCTGGTGACAATTCTGAGTACATTTTCTTAGCGTTATCTACCAAGAAGTCTTTTTCTCCGTGAGGTTTTGCGTTACCATCAGTGAACATTACGTTGTTATCGTAAGCTTTCATATCTTCAATGCCAATTCTCTTTGATTGTTTCTTTCTCAATTCAAGATAAACTGGTGTTACGTATTTTTTGACAAATTCTCTGTATTTTGCAACATCATTCTTGTCGTAATCAGTTCTCATTAATGATTTGTATTGGTATTCAATGTATGAATCAAATCCCAAAGCTTTAGCCATATCTGTTCTAACGTGAACCATTTCATCGTAAATATCGTCGATTTCTTTTTCATGTTCTGCGAAAAATTCTGAGATTTTTCTTGTGGCAGCTTTTCTTTCATCACGATCTTTTGATTGTGTGTAAGGAGCCATTTGTGACAATGTCAATGTTTTATTGTCAAATTCGATTTGAGCAGATGCTATTAATTTGTTGTATTTAGTAGTTAATTGGTTTTCTTTTTGCTTAAAAGGAACAGCCTTTTCATTAAAAATCAATTGACAGCTTATTAAATCAAACAAATGTTGTCCAAAATGTTTAACCAATTCGTCTTTGAATTTGGAGTTGTCGATTGCTTCGTACATTTTAGTGTCAAGCACTGAATAATGTGGCATGTATTCATCCAAGAAATCTTGTTCTTCTTTGTAGAAGTCATCATTTGTATCGATCGTGTGACGAATGTAGGCAAGGTTGACATTAGTGCTTAATGTTTTCTTGTATTTGTCCATTTCTTCCATGATTTTGATTTGTTCTTCAGAAGTTGTGGAATCGTTAAATCTTTTGATAAAATCTTCGACCTTTTTCTTATCTTCTTCGAAGTTAGGTCTAGTGTATTTGTATTCTGTAAATTTCATTTTTTCACCTCTAAAATTATTTTATCATATTTTTATACTATGTAAATGTTTTTATGGTTGATAAATTCAATAAGCTATCGGTTTGAGATATAATATACAAAAGGGGATGAAAAAATGAACTCTGATTACAAAGATAGAATCAAAGGAGCGTTGTATGCATTTGCGATAGGCGATAGCATGGGTGCTACGACGGAATTTATGACAGAAGAGGAAATCTCTGAAAAATACGGTAAGGTTACAGATATTGTCGGAGGTGGTTGGCTTGATTTGAATCCAGGAGAATGCACTGATGATACTGATATGAGTATTTGTGTTATGAATTCTCTGATGGAAAATGACCGTGATAATTTTGAAAAAAATACTATGAAAAATTTCGTGGAGTGGTACTATACTCATCCAAGAGGTATTGGCAATCAATGTAGACGTGCAATCGAACACTACATTCAGTACGAAATATTTATCGAAGAAGATGATACAGCGCTTGGAAATGGAAGTTTGATGAGAGCACTTCCTTGTGCACTGCTAGATAATGAAACTTCTAAAGATTTGAATATAAAACAAGGACGACTCACTCACAATAACGAAATGTGTGACAGAATTTTAAAAGAATACACACAAATTATCAGAGATAATATCAACGGAAAAACTCATGAACTAAAAGATACGCAATTGTCGAAACCATCAGGATATATCGTGAACACTTTCAATAATGCGATTCATTGGGCTAAGGAAAATTCAATTGAAGATTGTATTATAAATGCTGTAAATCACGGGGGAGATTCTGACACGATAGCTGCAATTGCTGGGAGTATAAGTGGATCAATTCATGGATATTCTACAATTCCTAAAAGGTGGATTGAAAAGTTAGACGAAAATGTAAAAAAGCAAATTGAAAAATTCGTAGAGTATTTGGAAAATCAAATATAAAAGCAATAAAAAATCCTGCATTACGCAGGATTTTTTGAGTTATATTATTCTGTTATATCTTCTCCGTTATAAGCGTGAGTAAATATCATTTTAACTATTTCTGGATTTGATTCACGTGGATTTGTCAAAGTACATGGATCTTCGTAAGCGTTCTTGCTCATTTCATCTAATACTTCGTCAAATTTTTCTTTGTTAAATCCGAATTTTTCTTCAACTTCTTTCAATGTTGGTGGAATGCCAACTTTTTTAGCTAATTCTCTAACAGCGATTGGATAATCTTCAACGTTTAATTCTTTTTCAATCCAATCAACTTTGTCAGTAGCTTTTCTGTTAAATTGTGTGATGTATGGAAGTAGAATTGCGTTAGCGAGTCCGTGGGTAATTCCAAATTCTCCACCAATTTTGTGTGCTAATGAGTGAACTAAACCAAGTGAAGCTGATGTGAATGCGATACCTGCCATTGTTGATGCATTATGCATTTTTTCACGAGCTTCCATGTCATCTGGATTTTCACAAGCTTTTGGCAAATATTCAAATACCAATTTCAATGCGTGAATTGCAAGTGCATCAGTATAATCGTTAGCTATATTAGATACTAATGCTTCAGTTGCGTGTGCTACAACGTCCATACCAGTATTTGCTGTAACTGATTTTGGCATCTTAGATGGTAGGACTGGATCTACTATAGCGATGTCTGGAACGATGTGATCAGATACCAATGGGTATTTGATGTGTTTTTCTGTATCAGTGATTACTGAGAATGCTGTGATTTCACTTGCTGTACCAGAAGTTGATGGAATTCCTACAAATTTTGCTTTTTTACGAAGTTCAGGAAGAGATCCTGGTTCGATAATGTCTTCGAATTTTAATTCAGGATGTTCATAAAAAGCCCACATACATTTTGCGGCGTCCATTGCAGAACCGCCACCTAATGCTACGATCCAATCTGGTTGGAATTCTTGCATTTTCTTAGCGCCTGCTTCAACAGTTGTAACTGATGGATTTTCTTCAACGCCATCAAAAACACATACTTCCATGTTTGCTTTCTTCAATTCTTCACAAGCTCTGTCTACGAAACCGTTTTTCTTCATAGAATTACCGCCTGTAACTATGATTGCTTTCTTACCTTTTAATTCACTTAATTTTGAAAAAGCTCCTTCTCCAAAGTGAATAAAACCTGGAATATGAAGTACTCCGTTTGCCATAATAAATCACTCCTTTTGTAATTTGTACAAAAACTTATCCGTTTCTGCTATAATAATATTATATCAATATGGCAATCGTTTAGTCAAATAAAAAACGAAATATTTAACGAATAAATCATATAGTGTTAAAGTATTTTAACATGACAAATAACAACGATATTTTAAAACGTTCTTTTATAATTTGAAAAGCGTTTCATAAAAATTTGGGAAATAAAAAAAGGGGGAATAAAATGTCAGAAGAAAATAAAACGAAAAATGTGAAGAAAAAAATATGGATTATTTTGGTAGTTGTACTTATATTTTTGGCGTCGTGCAGTGCATTGGTGTTCAAATCAGCAGGATTTCAAAGATTTAAGAAAAATGTAAAAAGTGAGTACAGCGGTGGAATCAAAAGAGAGATTATAATTTACAACGCAGAAGGAAAAGAAATTTTCAAGAAATCAGGCAAATTTGATTTTACTTACGATGACAAATGCATCGAATACATTGATACGCAAACTAACTTAAAGCATAACGTGTTTTGCAGGAGATAATTCGACTGTAATTATTAATGAATTGAAATAATAAAATTTTGGTATTAAATTTTAGAAACTAGAGAGTTTAGCGACTCTCTTTTTTTATATTCAAAATCAGACTTGAATATGCAAGAAACTGTATAAAATCAGTGCATAAAAATTTTACCGAAAGTTTTACCGAAAAATTTTGAAAAAACTTGAGATATTTAGATGAAATTACTGATGTTAAAAAAATAAAAAAGCCCATTTATCAACGTTTTGAGTTGTAATGAGCTAATCTAAAATTATATGGTGGAGATGAGGAGATTCGAACTCCTGTCCAAAAATATATCCCTAAGAACTTCTCCGAGTGCAGTCAATTAAGTTTTATTCGTCGATCAAAATTTAATTGACAAAACTATGATCGATATATCCTCTTAAATAATCTCATATACCAAAGGAAAATATACGAGATGTTCCTGCTAATTAGTTGAGATTCAAAAAGAAAACGCAGGACGATTTTCTAGTTTTTGAATCGGCCGCCGTTATTAGGCAGCTAATGCGAAGTTATTATCTTCAGCGTTTATATTTAGTTGTCCTTTTTTTACGTTTATAGACGAAAACGACTCGCTATTCAAACTTCAATATCCCTGTCGAAACCAAGACATCCCCATATTTTTGTAACTATATTTTATCATAAAATGTGTAATTCTTCAAATAATTGATAAATACATAAACATATTATAAAATGTAATTAATAAAATATTTGGAGGTTTTTATGAAAATAGCAATAGCAGCCGATCACGGTGGATTTGAATTAAAAGATTCAATGGTTGAATATATAAAAAGTTTGGGAAATGAAGTTGTGGATTTGGGAACAAATTCAGCTGATTCAGTAGACTATCCAGATTATGCAAAGAAAGTTTGCGAAGAAATCCAACAAGGAAATTCTGATTTAGGGATTTTGATTTGTGGAACAGGAATTGGAATGAGCTTAGCAGCGAACAAATTCGAAGGAATAAGAGCAGCTTGTGTGTCTGATGTATACAGTGCTAAAATGAGCAGAAATCACAACAACGCAAATGTGCTTTGCATCGGAGCGCGTGTAATTGGAGATGAGGTTGCCAAACTTATCATCAAAACTTTCTTGGAAAATGAATTCGAAGCTGGTCGTCACCAAAGAAGAGTTGACAAGATAATGGCTTTTGAAAAAGAAAACAAGGGATTATAAAATGTCAAAAAAAGCTTTAATTATTGACGGTTCATCGCTTTTATTCAGAGGCTTTTACGCTATCAGAGATTTGACTACAAAAGACGGAGTGCATACTAATGGTGTGTTTGGTTTTATGAATATGTATTATTCTGTGATGGATAAACTCAATCCAGAGCTTGTGGTTGTATGTTTTGATAGAAAAGAGCCTACTTTTAGACACGAAAAATATTCTGAATACAAGGGCAATCGTCAAGAAACTCCAGAAGAACTTATCGTACAATTCGACATGCTAAAAGAATTGTTGAAAGCGATGGGAGTTTCATACATTGATTTAAAAGGATATGAAGCAGACGACATCGCTGGAACTTTGGCAAAACAAGCTTCATTAAAAAACTACGATGTGTATTTATTGACTGGTGACAAGGATTATCTGCAACTAATAGACGAAAATACGAAAGTTGTTCTTACAAAAAGAGGAATTACTGAAACGAAAATCTACGATGTTGATAGACTAAAAGAAGAATACGGAATTACTCCTAAGCAAATGATTGATTTAAAAGGTTTGATGGGAGATAAATCGGACAATATTCCGGGAATTGATGGAGTTGGAGAGAAGACTGCTCTTAAATACATTCAAAAATACGGAAGTATTGAGGGATTGTACGAACACGTCGATGAAATCTCAGGTAAGAAAACAAAACAAAAAGTCATTGATGGTGAGCAAATTGCATATTTGAGTAGAGAACTTGGAACGATAAATACAGATGTTCCAAAAGATTTGATGGGATTTGTAATTGATGATTGTTCGATAAAAGAAGCTGACAATGATCATTTGATTGAAGTTCTTACAAAACTAGAATTCAATAGTTTTATCAAAAAACTTCCAAACGAAGAATCTAGTGAAAAGTATGAATACGAAAACTTAGATGAAAATGTAGATGAGATTAAAGCTTATATTAAAGAAAACAAAAAGTTCACTTTTGCATTGTTCAATGATGATTATTACGTAGACAATGAGCCTGTGATTTTTGCAATTTACACTGATAAGGTGTATATAACTAGAAACGTAGACATTGTAGAATCATTCAAGGAAGAATTTGAATCAAAAGATATCAACAAGCTTTCATTTGATATCAAACCATGCATTTATCATTTGATGCGTTATGGCATCGACATTTCGTACAATTACGACGATGTTGTCATCATAGAATACTTGCTAGATCCTTCCAAGACAAGTTATAGTATGGAAAGGTCTGATCCTAAAGTTATAGGTTATGATTTTAAACCGCTTGAAGATATTACAGGTAAAGGCAGATCCAAGAAGACTATTTTGGAATCAGATGACAAAGAAATCGACAATTACGTAGTAAAATACATGATGTTCACAAATAAATTGTACGAAAAGATTTCTGAAATCGAAGAAGAGGATATGATGCATCTTTACAGAGATGTTGAAATTCCTTTGATAAAAGTGTTGTGTGACATGGAATTTACGGGGGTTTGTGTAGAAAAAGAAACTTTGGTTGAGATGGGAGAGCTTTTCGAAGATGAGATAAAATCAATCGAGGACAGTGTTGAGGAACTTATCGGCAAGAAAATCAACATCAACTCATCAAAGCAATTAGCAGAAGTGTTGTTTGAAGATTTAGAACTTCCTGTAATAAAAAAGAACAAAACCGGTCCATCGACAGACCAAGAAGTTTTGGAGTCTTTAAGTGGTAGACACGAAATCATCGACTATATTTTAAGATACAGAACTATTGCGAAACTCAAAACAACATATATCGATGGAATGGTTGATTTAATTAAAGAAGACGGCAAAATCCACACGACTTTCCAACAAACTATCGCGCAAACTGGAAGAATTAGCTCTACTAATCCTAATTTGCAAAACATTCCTATCAGAACTGAAGAAGGAAGACTTATAAGAAAAGCATTTGTTCCAAGCAAAGGAAGTGTACTGTTGGATGCGGATTATTCTCAAATAGAGCTAAGGGTATTGGCTGATTTGGCAAATGACGAAGTGATGATTAATGCATTCAAAAACGGAGCAGACATTCACAGAAAAACTGCCAGCGAAGTGTTCAAAGTCGATTTTGACAAGGTAACATCACTTCAAAGATCCAACGCAAAGGCTGTAAACTTCGGTATTGTTTACGGAATTGGAGATTATTCGTTGAGTAAAGATTTGCACATAACTAGAAAAGAAGCCAAGGAATATATCGAAAATTATTTGAACACGTACAAAGGCATAAAACAATACATGGAAGATATAGTTGCAATTGGTAAAGAAAAAGGCTACGTTGAAACTATAATGAAGAGAAGAAGATACATTCCTGAATTAAAATCCAAAAACTACAACGTGAGAAGTTTTGGAGAACGTGTGGCGCTTAACACTCCAATTCAAGGATCTGCTGCGGATATTATAAAAGTTGCGATGGTGAAATTCTACAATAGATTGAACGAAGAAAACCTAAAAGCGAAGTTGATCTTGCAGGTTCACGATGAGCTTATTGTTGATTGTCCGGAAGATGAAAGAGAAAAAGTTCTAGAAATTATGAAAGATGTCATGACACATGCTGTTGATTTGAAGGTCGATATGAAGATTGATGTTAACAGTGCAGATACTTGGTATGATGCAAAATAAAAAAATCATCGTAGTTTGTGGCAATATCGCCAGTGGAAAAAGTACGGTGTGCAGAAGGATAAAAGAAAAAGGCTTTGTTGTAATAGATTTGGATGAGATTACTCACCAAATCTATGAACAAGGTACAGAACTTTATTACAAGCTTATAGATGAGTTTGGCGAAGAAATTTTGGACGAAAATTCTAACATCGATAGGAAGAAACTTTCCAAACTTGTTTTTAATTCAAAAACATTACTAAAAAAACTTGAAGAATTGACACATACTGATATAATATTAAGAGTAGTAAAAAGAATTAAGAAGGAAAAATCTAATTTGATTTTTCTAGAAATTTCTATGTATTTGGAAAGCAAAAATTTGATTGACAAATATATCGATGTCGACGAAAATTGGGTAGTTGTCGCTGATAGAAATATCAGAATTCAAAGGATTATGGATAGAAATAACTTTGACTACGATACTGCAGTTACAAGAATTAATTCTCAACTAGATTATGAGAAAAAAATTAATGAATTTGACGAAGTTATTGTAAACAATACGACTGAAACTGATCTAATACTTACGGTTGACAAACTAATAGATAGGAAAAAATTATGAAATTTATTAAAAGATTTTTAATCACGATTATTTCTATTATTGTGATTGTGTTTTTAGTTGGATTTGGCGTGAGCGCATATTCAACTATGACAAGACCAGTGAAATATGTCGATTTGGTTAATACATACGCAAAAGAATATAACGTGGATCCACTTTTGGTTATGAGTGTGATTAAAGTTGAATCTAACTTTGATCCAAGTGTAAAATCAAAAGCTGGAGCTTTGGGGCTTATGCAATTGATGCCAGATACTGCTGAAAGTATTAACAATATGAGAAACACTCACTTTACAGTGGAAGATTTGAAAAAACCGGATAAGAATATTGAAATGGGTACGGCTTATTTGTCATATTTGTTGCACCATTTCAAAAACCACGATTTGGCGATTGCGGCTTATAACGGCGGAATTGGCAATGTAAAAGAGTGGTTGTCGAACGAATCTTTTTCAAAAGATGGTCAAACTTTAGACGATATTCCATCTTCTGAGACTAAATATTACGTTGTAAAGGTTGAAAACCAATACAATATTTACAAAATTTTCTACGAAGATACTAAGCTTGAAGAAAATATGCACAAGAATTTCAAAGTTTGGGCTAAAAACTACATTAAATTAATCAAAAATATTATTAACAAATATTAAAAGACCTTTGTAAAAAAGGTCTTTATCACGCAGGGGTGGTGGAATGGTAGACACGCTGTCTTGAGGGGGCAGTGGGAATAATCCCGTAAGAGTTCAAGTCTCTTTCTCTGCACCATTTTTTATTTTATTAAAGGGGTGAAAAAATGAGTTTAGAAAATCTGACTTTTAAAGGCGGATTTCACATGGATGATCATAAATCCTACACTCAAAACTGTCCTTTAGATACAAATTTTGAACCTAAAATGGTTTATATCCCATTGCATCAACACATTGGTGCACCTTGTACACCTACAGTAAAAGTAGGAGATGAGGTCAAAGTGGGCCAAAAAATTGGTGAATCTAAAGCGACTATTTCAGCACCTGTTCACAGTTCAGTTAGTGGAAAGGTTATGAAAATTGAGCAGATGGTATTGTCAAATGGTCAAAAAGGTGAAGTTGTAGTAATCGAATCAGACGGTTTAAACGAATTAGGATACACTGAAACTAATGATGATTTCACACAATTATCAAAAGAAGTTATCCTAGAAAGAATAAAAGAAGCTGGTATAGTAGGTTTGGGTGGAGCAGGATTCCCTACTCACATTAAGATGAAGAAAAAACCAGATGTAAAAATCGAGGAAGTAATCTTAAACGGGGCAGAATGTGAACCTTATTTAACTAGTGACCAACTTAATATGGAATTATATCCTCAAAAGGCAATCGGTGGATTGAAAATTATCATGAAATTGATGGATTGCGACAAAGGATACATAGGGGTTGAGGATAACAAACAAAAAGCTATCGGAATTTTGAAAAATGCCGCAAAGGATGAAACAAATATTTCGATTTGCGCTGTTAAAACAAAATACCCACAAGGGGACGAAAGAAGACTTATCAATGCAATTACTGGTAAGAAGATTTCGAAGGCTCAAAGATCAAACGAAAGAGGAGTTCAAGGTTTGAACATTTCAAGTGCTATGGCGATTTACGATGCTGTAGTTCACAGTATTCCTTTGACTCACAGAATAGTTACTATGACAGGTTCAGCTATCAAAGAACCTAAGAATATTTACGTTCCTATCGGCACTAAATTCAAAGATTTAGTGGATTATTGTGACGGATTCAAAGAAACTCCATACAAAATTGTCGTTGGTGGACCTATGATGGGTGCTTGTCAATACAATTTGGATGCTCCAACTGTTAAAACAACAGGCGGAATTATTTTTATGAATGAAAAAGATGCAACTCTTGCTTCTCCAGAACCTTGTATTAAATGTGCTAAGTGCGTGGATGTATGTCCTATCGGCTTATTACCATTGTTCTTGCAATTAAAATCATTGAACGGTGATTTTGAAGGAGCAGAAAAAATGCATTTGAATGATTGTATAGAATGTGGTACTTGCAGCTATGTTTGTCCATCAAACAGACCATTAGTTGAAGCAATTGTACACGCAAAGACTCAATTAAAAGCACAACAAAGGAAAAGGGGATAGTCTATGGAAAATAAAGAAATTGTACAAAAAGAATACGACTTATCTCATTTAATCGTAGAAGCTGCTCCTCATCAAAGAAGTGCAGTATCTATTCAAAGAATTATGCTTGATGTTATCATTGCTTTAGTTCCTGCTTTGATAGTGAGTGTTTACGAATTCGGAATGAGAAGTTTAGTTTTGGTATTGGCAGCAGTTGCAGCTTGCGTTTTATCAGAATATTGTTATCAAAAAATAATGAAACAACCTTCTACAATTAGCGATTTATCAGCTGTTGTTACAGGTATATTGTTGGCATTTAACGTGCCAGTTACTTTACCAATTCCAATGATCATCATAGGATCGGTATTTTCTATAATAATTGTAAAACAATTATTCGGAGGAATTGGATCAAACTTTATGAACCCTGCATTAGCAGGACGTGCTTTCATAATGGCAAGTTGGGCACAAGCAATGAGTAACTACACTGCTCCATTAACACAAAAAGCAGTGGATGCAGAAACTTATGCGACTGTTTTATCAGGTGGTCAACCAGTTAGCTTTATGGATGCATTTTTAGGAAACTTGGGTGGTACAATCGGTGAAGTTAGTGCGTTGGCATTACTTATCGGTGTGGCTTATCTATTATACAGAAGAGTAATTAATCTTAGAATTCCATTAGTTTACATCGCAACAACATTTGTAACATTACTTATTTGCGGCGTAGGAATTCAAGACGCTTGTATGAACATATTTATTGGTGGTTTAATCTTGGGTGCATTCTACATGGCTACAGATTATTCAACTAGTCCAGTTACTCCAAAAGGACAAATTATATTTGCAATTGGTTGTGGTTTCTTTACAGCTATCATAAGACAATTTGGTAACCTTCCAGAAGGTGTATCTTATGCGATAATCTTTATGAACTGTGCAGTACCATTTATCGATCAATATACAGTTCCAACACCAATTGGTAGAGGAGGTAAACAAGGAATATGAGAAGTTCAATAAATTTAGCTATTAGATTGTTTATAATCACAGCAATTAGTGCGGTAGTACTTGCATTTGCAAACCAAGTTACTGAACCAATAATAGAAGCTAAGAGACTAGAAAATTATCAAAAATCTTTAAAAGTAGCTTTTCCTGAAGCGGAATCTTTTAAACCACTTGATGAAGCAAAAATTAAAGAGTTAAAAGCAAAAGACGAAAATTTAGATGACGTACAAGAAGCTATCAAAGGTGGCAAACCTGTAGGTCATGTATATAAAGCGATTGGAGCTGGTGGATATTCAGGAAATGTTGTTTTCGTAGTTGGTGTAGACAATGAGAACAAAATCGTTGGATATTCAATTCTTGAATCACAAGAAACTCCAGGAATTGGAAGTAGAATTGGAGATCCAGAATTCGTAGATTCAGTTATTGGAAAATCTATGGAAAAAGAATTAGCAGCTGTTAAAAAACCACAAGCTGACAACGAAATTCAAGCTCTAAGTGGTGCGACTTATTCCACTACAGCAGCCAAAAACGCATTGAACGTATCTCAAAAAGCTAATGCGGGATTAAAATAGGAGGGGAATTATGGAAAAAGGTAAAGCGGCTAAAGTTTTTAAAAGCAGCATTCTTAAGAACAACCCAGTTTTAATCCAATTGGTAGGTTTGTGTTCTGTACTTGGTGTATCAACATCAGTAGAAAACGCAATTGGTATGACTGCGGCGTTCACATTCGTTTTGATTTGTTCAAACATAGTAATATCATTACTTAGAAATTTTATTCCGGATAAAGTTAGAATTCCGGCATATATCGTTGTAATCGCAACATTCGTAACATTAGTTTCAATGATGCTTCAAGCATTTGTTCCAGCATTATACAGTTCGTTAGGAGCATTCGTTCCTCTAATCGTTGTAAACTGTATAATCTTAGCGAGAGCCGAATCTTTTGCATCTAAAAATGGTGTATTCTTATCATTGTTAGATGGTATCTCAAATGGATTGGGATATGGTATTGTAATCGTATTGGTTGCATTCATCAGAGAGTTATTAGGTTCAGGAAAGATCTTAGGAAAACTTGTAATAGGAGATATTCCTCCAATTGGTATTATGTCAGCAGCTCCAGGAGCATTCATAGTACTTGGAATATTGTTAGCTACTTACAATTCTTTCTTATCAAGACAAGAAAGAAAGAAGAACAATATGAGAGGTGAAGACTAATGTTAGCAAATATATTTAAAATAATAGTTCTTTACTTATTAGTAAACAACTACGTATTTGGTCAATTCTTAGGACTTTGCCCATTGATAGGTGTATCTTCAAAAACAGAAACAGCTATTGGTATGGGTATGGCAGTATTCTTTGTAATCACAATAGCATCTGTCGTTACTTATGTTCTACAAATTCAAATACTAGAAAGATTTCACATTGAATACTTACAAACGATAGTGTTCATATTGGTTATTGCGACATTGGTACAATTCGTAGAAATGGCATTAAAGAAAATGAGTCCAAACTTGTACTCCGCACTTGGTGTGTTTTTGCCTCTTATAACTACAAACTGTATAGTATTGGGTGTTGCATTAGCAAACGTAAAAGAAAAATACAACTTAATTGAAACATTAGCAAGTGCTATTGGTGCTTCACTAGGTTTCATTTTAGCGATAACTTTATTAGCTGCAATCAGAGAAAGAATCGCATTGAACAAAAATATTCCTGAAAGTTTTAAAGGTGTACCAATCGCATTTATTACTATTGGATTAATGGCGATGACATTCTTCGGATTCGGCGGATTGGTATAGGAGGTAATAAATGACAATTTTAACTCCATTTATAATCTTAGGAGCACTAGGAATTTTATTTGCATTGCTTTTGGGTTTTGCATCTAAAAAATTCGAAGTTCAAGTTGATAGAAGAGTACTTAAAGTAAGAGAAATGTTACCTGGCGCAAACTGTGGTGCTTGTGGATTTCCAGGTTGCGATGGACTTGCAGATGCCATCGTAAACAAAGGAGCACCTTGTAATTCTTGTCCAGTTGGTGGAAAAGAAACTGCCGACAAACTAGCAGCATTCATGGGAGCTGATGCAGTAGATTCTGCAAAGCAAGTTGCGTGTGTAATGTGCCAAGGAACTCCAGAATACGCTACTGAAAAATTCAAATACAAAGGTATTATGGATTGTAGAGTTAACCATAATCTTCAAGGTGGAAGTAAAACTTGTCCAGACGGATGTTTGGGTTGCGGAAGCTGTGTGGATGTGTGTGAGTTCGATGCAATTCACATTGTAAATGGCATTGCATTAGTAGATAAAGAAAAATGTACATCTTGTAAAAAATGTATTGAAATCTGTCCAAGAAATATTATTAAACTTGTTGACTACGATCAAGACGTTTATGTAAGATGTAACAGTCACGATAAAGGTAAAGATGTAAGACAATACTGTAAAGTTGGATGTATTGCTTGTGGAATTTGCGCTAAGATGTGTCCAGATGGATTCAGCGTTGAAGATAACTTAGCTCACTTCAACAATGCAGAAGGATTAGATCCAGAACAAGTTCAAAAAGCAGTAGACAAATGTCCTACAAAAGCAATTTATCCAGGACTTAAAATAAAAGAAGAACAAGCTAAAGCAAAAGCTCAAGAAGCCCCTGCTAAAGAAGCTTAATATTTTACAGACCGTTTTTTACGGTCTGTTTTTTTACGTTTAATTATCAAAAACTTAACAAACAAAGACATCAAAACAGCAAAATTGAAAATAAAAATTAATTAAAAGTTTAAAATAAAAAAGTAATGGGTATAATTTTAAGAAGTCAAATTTTGTTTGGCTAATAAAAATTAAGGAGAGCAATATGGGAGAATATTTAGTTTTCATAGGAATATTAATTATTGTCGTTGGATTCGCACTAAAACTAGATGTTTTGGGAATAGTTCTCTTGGCAGGTCTTGTTACAGGTCTTGCGGGAGGTCTTGGATTAACGGGCACTTTGAAAATTATGGGAGAAGGATTTGTCAATAATAGGCTTATGAGTTTGTTCTTGATTTCATTTCCTGTTATCGCGATTATGGAACGATACGGACTTAAGGAAAAAGCTAGAGATTTTATATCGAAATTTAAAATGGCTAGTGCAGGTTCTGTTTTGTGGATTTACTTGTTCATTAGATGGATTGCAGCTGCGTTTTCTTTAAGACTTGGTGGACACGTTCAATTTATTCGTCCATTGATTTTACCAATGGCAGAAGGTGCTGCAAGAAAAAAAGTTGATTTGACAGAAGTAAGACTTGACGAGTTGAAGGGTTTAGCCGCTGCTGTTGAAAACTACGGTAACTTCTACGGACAAAATATATTTCCATTGGCATCTGGTGTACTTTTGATGCAAACTACATTAAAAGATGCAGGATTTCCATTGGAAACTGCAGAAATAGCAAAATGGTCTATATTTGCAGGTGTTAGTATGTTGATTATTGCACTTATACAATGTGCTGTTTTTGAAATGAAACTTAGAAAGGATATAAAAAATGTTTGATTTTTTTGTAGATAATCAGGTTGTTCTTGATGAGATAGCATACATCTTATGTGGAATTATCTGCATAATGACTGGTATCCGTGCAAGATTCAACAAAGAAGCAAAAATAGGTACAATGCTTTTCTGGATATTACTTGGAGTATTGTTTGCTGGTGGAGGATTTTTGGTAAGAAATGTAGAATCTGGAGGAATAATTGTAGGTGTTATACTTTTATTATTGGGAGTATTATCAATCGCAAATCAAATCAAGCCAGCAGAATTTAAAGAACTAACAGAAGAAGAAAGAATGAAAAATGCTGAAAAAGTTGGAGGCAAGATTTTTATTCCAGCTTTAGTAATGGGAATTAGCGCGATGCTTTTATCGCAATTGAAATCTTTTAAGATTCCTTTGAAAAACACTGATGGAATATTCTCATTGTCAGCTGCACAAGTTCTTACTATTTCATCATTATTGGCTTTGATTATTGCGATTATAATCGCAAAACCAAAAGCAAAAGAAACTGCAGAAGACACTACAAAAATGTTGATGCAAGTTGGATCTTCATCATTACTACCACAATTATTAGGTGGTTTGGGAGTTATATTTGCATCTGCAGGGGTAGGCAAGTTAATAGGTAGCTTGGCTGCTGGAATTGTAGGAGATGCAGGAGTGTTTGCAGCTGCTGTTGCATATATTGTTGGAATGGTTGTATTTACGATGATAATGGGTAATGCATTCGCTGCATTTACTGTTATTACTCTAGGAATTGGTGTTCCATTATTGATGGCAAAAGGAGCAAATCCTGCTGTTGTAGCATCACTTGGAATGACTGCTGGATACTGCGGTACTTTGATTACACCAATGGCGGCAAACTTTAACATAGTTCCAGCTGCAATCTTAGAGATGAAAGATAAAAATGGAGTTATTAAAGCACAACTTCCTGTTGCTTTAGCTCTAGTAGTTGTTCATGTTGTATTATTAATGATATTAGCATTTTAGGAGGTAAATTTATGAAAATTTTAGTTTCTGGATTTGATCCATTTGGCGGAGAAAAAATTAACCCTGCAATTGAATCAGTTAAGCTATTACCTGATTCAATTAAAGGAAATGAAATAATCAAAATAGAAATTCCTACAGTTATTGGGAAAAGTGTAGATAAATTAAAAGAAAAGATTGAAGAAGTTAAACCAGATGTTGTAATATCAGTAGGACAAGCTGGTGGACGTGAAGACATCACTGTAGAGAGAGTTGCAATCAATGTTGATGATTGTAGAATTAAAGATAACGAAGGAAACCAACCAATCGACGAAAAAATCGCCGAAGATGGTCCTGATGCATATTTGTTGACTCTTCCAATCAAAGCGATGGTTGAAAACATTAAATCTGCAAACATTCCAGCATCTGTATCAAACACTGCAGGAACATTCATCTGTAACCATGTTGCATACGGAATGGCTCATTTAAGAGCTACTGAATATCCTAATATGAGAACTGGATTTATTCACATTCCATTTTTGCCAGAACAAGTTTTAGATAAACCACACACTGCTTCAATGAACTTGGATACAATTGCAAAAGCATTGGAAAAAGCAATTGAAGCTGTAATAGACAATGATGAAGACATCAAAGTTACAGGTGGAAAAACTCATTAAAACAAAATATGATTTAAAATCATAAAAATTTTGATTTAATAACTTCGAAGCATTTGAGTTTCGAAGTTCTTTTTTTATTTGCAAATGAATTTTCATTTTTTGTTTAATCTTGAAAAGATACACGATAAAATGATAAACTATAAGGTAGTTTAAAGGAGAATTTAATGACTAAATACGATAAAATTTTGATTGGATTTTTGTTGTGTTTTTCAGCTGTATTGTTTGTGATTTTAAATATTAATAACGTAAATTCACAAGACAAATACGTTTCAATTCAAGTGAATGGAAAAGAAATTAAACAAATTACACTTCCAATCGATCATTATGATTATAAAATCGATAATAAATACGGTCACAACGTTGTTCATATTAATGGATACAGTGTTGCAGTTACTGAATCTGATTGTCCGGACAAGTTGTGTATGCTAAAAGGAAAGATAGATAAACCAGGGGATGTTATTGTTTGTTTGCCGAACAAATTAGTTGTAGAAATTAAGGCTAACAAACAAAACAAAGATGATATTGATGTGGTGAATTATTGATGAAAAGATTACATATTCCTATTTTAACGGCAGTTGCATTGGTAGTAAGCTTGATTGAGTCAATGATTCCACTTCCAATCGTAATGCCTGGAGCAAAACTTGGGCTTAGCAACATTGTAATACTAACATGCTTAATTGTTTTTGGTTTTAGGGATTCTCTTGTAATAGGAATCTTAAAATCATTTTTACTAATGCTAATCACAGGGGCTGTTATAAGCTTTTTCTATTCATTGGCTGGAGCTGTAAGCTCACTTGTTGTGATGTATTTGGTCAACAAATATTTGAGAAAATATTTTTCGTTGATTGGCGTTAGCTTGTTTGGAGCTTTTACCCACAACTTATCGCAAGTTTTGGTGTGTGCAATTATGCTGAACAATCTTAGAATTTTGGTTTATTTGCCAATTTTGGTGTTTTTGAGTATATTTACGGGTGTTTTTGTGGGACTTACTTCAAATTACCTAACAAATGCACTTTCTAAACAAAAAAATTATTTGTTTAATAATAGGAGATAACAATGAGAGTTAAGGAAATGAATGAGTCCCTAAGACCCAGAGAAAAAATGAAAATCAATGGTATTTCTTCAATGAGCGATGAAGAATTGATGCAAATCATCTTGAAGACTGGAATAAAAGAAGAGGGAGTGGAAATTCTATCCAAAAGAGTCATTGATTATATTAATGAAAATGATTATAAGGATTTGTGCGTTGAGGAATTAATGAAAATAAAGGGAATTGGGATGGCAAAGGCTACATCAATCTTAGCTGGAATTGAAATAGGAAGAAGACTTGCCTTGAGAAAAGCGATGGATAGTTTCAGTCTGAATGATCCAGATAGCGTTGCAGAGATTTTTTGTAATGAGATTGGGAGTTGCGATGTGGAAAACTTCTATGCACTACTTCTCGATACAAAAAATAGAATTATTTCCAAAGAACTTATCAGCAAAGGTACTATCAATCAATCTATCGTTCATCCTAGAGAAGTTTTCAAATCTGCTATTAAGAAGGGAGCGAATTCGATTATTTTAGTACATAATCATCCTTCAGGTTCTCTTATTCCATCAAATGCGGACATCGAGGTCACAAAAAGGTTGGATAAAGTGGGAGATTTGGTAGGAATACAAGTGTTAGATCATATTATCGTTAGCTCAAACGATAGTCTGAGTATGAGGAAAGGAATGTATTTTTAAATGAAATTATTTAAATTTCAACAAGAGGGTTTGGGAATTGATTTGGGAACTTCTAATTCCATTATTTCCGATGAAAATGGGAAAATAATAATCAACGAACCTAGCGTTGTAGCTATAGATATAAATAATTACGATATTGTCGCAGTGGGAACTGAAGCGAAAAGTATGATTGGAAAAACCCCTGACAATATCGTGGCGATAAGTCCAATTGAAAACGGCGTTATAGCTGATTTTGAATCGACTGTTAGCATGCTTTCGTATTTTATAAAAAAAGCTAGACCAAATTTTTCGGTTTTTCAACCAGAAGTGTGTGTATCGATGTCTGCATCTTTGACGGATGTTGAGAGAAGAAGTGTTGAAGATTTGGCGCTAAATTCTGGAGCGAGAAGTGTAAAATTGGTTGAAGAAAACATCGCTTCTCTTAAAGGATTGGGTGTCGATGTAGATGAACCAACGGGACACATTGTTTTAAACATAGGCGCAGGTACAATCGAAGCTTCTGTGATTAGTTTGGGTGGAATTGTTACAAGCTACTGCATCAAGAGCGGTGGAGAAGATATTGACCAAGAAATAAAACAAATTTTGAAGAAAAAATTTGGAGTTAACATCGGTATTTCAACAGCAGAAGCGATTAAGTTTAAGATTGCGACATTGAATTCTGACAGAGAAAATAACACGATGATTGTCGGGGGAACTGATGTGATATCGACGATGCCAAAATCTGTTGAGATTAGGGCGAAGGATATTACGCCTGCGATTGTGCCGATAGCAGATATGTGCATCGAAGCTTTGAGAAAAGTTTTGGAGAAAACTCCACCGGATATTGCAAACGACATTATTGAAGAAGGAATCTACATTGTAGGTGGTGTTAGTCTTATCGACTACATTCATGAATATATCACAAATGTTTTGGGAATCAAGGTGTTGAAAGTGGATAGTCCGATGGATTGCACGGGAATTGGTATTGGCAAATTCTTAAAGAAGGGAGACAAATAATTGGCTAAGTTTGGATATAATAATAAGCTTAGAAAAAGAGTGTTCTTCTTTGCGGTGACTTTGTTTCTCATATTGACGATTGCAATATCAAACAATAATAAAACTTACATGTCTATTGGAGAAAACGCGATAGGAACAGTGATTTCTCCTGTAAACAAAGTGTTTTATGTGATTGGATCCAAATTCAAAGAATCTTTTAATTATGTTTTTGGAACTAAAAAAATGCGTGAAGACAATCAAAAACTTATTGTAGAAAACGCAAAGTTGAAAAAAAACGTAGATAATTTGAACAAAGTTATAGGTGACAAGAGATATTTGCAAGAAGAATACGAACTTTTGAGTAAGGATAGGACTATAAAAACAAAAGCTTTCATAACAGGAAAAGATCCTGGAAATATTTTTACGAGATTTAGTATAGATAAAGGTTCAATGGATAAAATCAAAAAAGGTGACATCGTGATTGAAGCTGTGTCTTCAAATGATGGAATCGAAAAAGGTTTGGTTGGAGTTGTAACAGAAGTTGGACTTAACCATAGCAAAGTGGACACTATTATGAATAGCGGAAACAACGTAGGGTTTAGACTAGCAAAGAGCGAAGATGTTGGGATTTTGAATGAAAAAGAAAAAGATATTTTAAAAGGATATATGTACGATTCTAATGCTGATGTAAAAGTTGGAGATATTATTACAACATCGGGACTTGGAGGAGTGTATCCGAGAGATATCAAAATCGGAGAAGTAACAGAAGTTATCAAGACAAAGGATAATTTCACCAAAATTATCAAATGCAAATCCCAAATCAACTTCAACAATATGTACCGCGTTCTTATAGTTGATGGACAAGGAGTGAATTAGATGAACAAATTAAAAATATTTTTGATAGTTTTGTTGGACATCATAATCCAAGCGACACTTCTTTCCAGAATTTCAGTGTTCAACGTGTACACGAATATTTCCATACCGATAGTAGTGTTATTGTCTATTGGATTTGGTGCGTATACAGGCTCATTAAACGGTATGATAATCGGGCTAATTGAGGATGCGATATTCAGTCCAGTTATTGGGGTAAGAGCGTTGATTTATTTTACATCAGGATTTTTGATTGGAAATAGCGAAGCAGGAATTAACAAAGAAGATCCAAGAAGTGGGATGATACTTACGTTTTTTGTGACTTTGTATTACACTCTTGTTCATTATTTTGTACTCTATATTACAGGAAATGGATTCAATAAAGCTTATTTAAAAGGACCGATTTTAATCGAAATGATTTTAAATGTTCTATTGTATTATGTTTTGTTTAAATTGTTCAAAAAAATATTTAAATTTCCAAAATTTAAGTTTATTTGAGGTACAAAATGAAGAAATTTGACAATAAATTTTTAAAAAAACTTGAAAAATACGATAGATTTACGATAATTATTGTGATATTGGCGATAATGATGGCCGTACTTACTTTGAAATTGATGCATTTGACATTAATTAAAGGAAACTACTACAGGGATATTGCCAAGAATAATAGACTTCGTGAAGTCAAAATCCCTGCTCCTAGGGGAAATATTTACGACAGAAACGGAGAATTGTTAGCTACTACGAAAAATGTTTATGTTGCTAATTTGTACAAAGATCAAATCAAACAAATGAAGCTTGACGATAGTAATGATGCATTGTTGAATTTATCGAGAATTTTGGAAAAAGATGGTTCGATGAATACCGAAGATTTTCCAATCGCACTTAACGCTTTTACTTACAGAAATACGGACGATTATTTGAAAGAAGATAAATCACCGCTTGACAAAGTGGCATCAATTGTCATGGATAAAAACATAATGGCAAATCTAATCGACAAGACTTACTCACAAGAAACTAATCAAGGAATTTATAAGAAAACATTCTTGGATTATTGCTTGAATGCACTTCGTTCAAAAGGTTTGACTTTGAAATTGGATCGTAAAGATAATACAAAGTTCGATACAAATGACAAAGAAACTGTGAAATTACTAAAAAAACACGGATTAAAGGAAACTTCAGATGTTAATTCTGCGATTGCTACGATAATTCAAAAAGACAAATCAATTATCAGAAAACTTTTGAACGACAGTGTCATTAGGTCGATGGTTTACAAGGAATTGGAAAAGGAAAATCTTCAAGATAATATCGTTTTGAAAGATATGGAACTCAAAGACAACCAAAAACTTTTGGAGAAAAAAGTTGAAATGATGAAGTTGTCCAACAAAATTGATTTTAAAACAGAAGCTGCTGATGATTTTGTAAATATTGTAAAAGACAATACTATAGTTGAGCTTTTGAAAAAAGTTGATGTAGAAGATGACAAGAAAACTGTCGTGTTGGAAAAAGCACTAAACTTACTGAAGAAAAATGGAATACAAACAAATGTAGAGTTTAGTTTGGATGAAAAAGACAAGCAAAATCCAAAAGTTAAGGCTAAGTTTGTCACAGAAAGTAAAAAGTCTACAGATCCATACAAACACGTTGCAGATTTATTGAATTCGAATAATTTATCGTTCAAATTCATAACAGATGACGAAATCAAACTTATTGCTCAATCGGTAAACACTGAAAACAACATCAATCCTTCGATTAGTGTTAATGATTGGAAATACATTTATCAAAAAAATATGGAAGATTTCTACAAGAGTTACGACAAGGAAATAAATTCTGATGTTAAGCTTTTGTATGAAGAAATTTTGAAGAATAATAAATGCGAAAAATATTCAAAATACGATGCCTACAACATCGTAAGTATTTACAATCAATTAAAAAACAAAGGACAAAAAGGTTATGAGCCAATCGCTTTAAGCTACAATTTAACGGAAGAATCCGTGAGTAGCATAGAAGAAAGATTTGGCAAAAACCAAGGAATAGAGGTAGCGACAAGGTCAGTTAGATATTATCCTAATGGTGAAGAACTAAGTCACGTGTTGGGATATATCGGAAAGATTTCTACTGAGAAAGAAATTGAAGAATACGTAAAACAAAAAGGCTACAGCAAGGATGCTTTGATTGGTAAAACTGGAATTGAAGAAAGTAAGGAAGATGCATTAAAAGGACAAGACGGATCTTTGAGAGTTATGGTCGACAGCAAAGGAAATAGAACTGAAACTTTGTCTGAGAAAAAAGCAATTCCTGGCGACAATGTGTATTTGAGTATTGACACTAATGTTCAAAGAGTTGCCGAAGAATCTTTGAAAAAATCTATAAAAGCCGTAAGCTCTGGAGGAACTTATGTATCCGAATGGGGCGACAAAACTTTAGCTGGATATAAAAATGCAAAAAGTGGTGCAGCAGTTGCAGTAGATGTTGAAACTGGAGAAATACTTGCAATGGCTTCATTCCCATCTTATAATCCAAATTTGTTTTCAACTGGGATTTCACAAACTGATTGGGAAAGTTTACAAGCAGAAGATCCGAAAGATCCTATATCTCCAAGACCTTTGTATAATATTCCAATGCAAGCTGCGATGCAACCAGGTTCTATTTTTAAACTTAACACTTCACTTGCTGCATTAGAAGGTGGATTCGACCCTTATCACGAAATAAAATGCGGAGGATACGTCGATGTCGGCGGTTCAATATTTGGTTGTTGGATATGGAATGAACACAAAGGAACTCACGGCAGTGACAATGTAATGAAAGCACTAAGAGACAGTTGTAACTACTACTATTATTCTCTAGCTCTTGGAAAGGATCAAAGACGTTCCAGAGATTTGGGATACCAATTAAGTGTTGACGAATTAGTGTCTACTGCAAGAAAACTTGGTCTAGGAAGTAAAACAGGAATAGATATCAATGTTCCAGTCGAAAGTACAGGAACGGTTCCAGACCCACAAATAAAAGAAAACAACTTCAAAGCAATATTCAGAAGATTTTTGGAAAAGAATGCAGAAAAATACGTCAAAGAAGGAGAAGTATTTACTGCAAAAGAAATGAAATCCAAAATCGACAAAATAATGTTACTTGCAGACGATAAAAATCTTCAAACTAGAAACAATATTATAAGCACATTGGATAGTTTGGGATTTGATCCGGAAAAGAAATTGGATGGAGAGAGAAATTCATTCGCCGATAAAATCAAATTCGATTATTTGAACCAATCAAAGTGGAATATCGGTGATATGTTGAACGTGGTTATCGGTCAAGGGCAAAACGCATACACGCCACTTCAAATGGCAAGATATATGTCTGCATTTGCAAATAATGGATATTTGAACAAATTATCGCTTGTAAATGAAGTAAAATCCAATGATAATTCTACATCGCTATTTAAAAACGAAAAGAAAAGCGAAAGAATCAAATTAAAAAATTACGAAAATTTGGAATATATTAGAAAAGGACTTCACTTGGCTACGACTGAAGGCTACGAGAAAAACACATTCAAAAATTTCCCGGTTTCTGCAGGAGTGAAGACGGGAACTGCGCAAGTAGGCGTCAATCCAGTCACTGGAGAAACTTATGATAACCACGCATGGATGATTGGATTTGCTCCAGTCGAAAATCCAAAAGTCGCCGTAGTAACAGTCATAATGCAAGGTGGAACGAGCACGAACAACGGGCCAATGACAAGAGATATAATGGCAGAGGCGTTGAAATTGAAAAAAGAAAAAGACGAAAAACAAGAAAATACTGAGAGTGAGAATGATATGTATGAAAACAGTACTCGTTAATTCACAATTACAAAAAAAGGCTTTGTTGATACAAAGCCTTTGTAATTTATTAGACGGAAAAATTTTAATAGTAAATTCTGAAAAATCAAGACAAATAGAATACGCGTTGGGAGTGGAGGATTACTGTGTTTATGACACATTGGATGTGTTGAGTAATGTAGTTGATTACAAAAAATCCATGGTCAAAATCACAGAAGATAAATACATTATCCCTTCAACAATAAAACCTGAAAAATATTCTGCAACAACTGATGATTACGAAGATTTGTTAGATAAATTAAGTGAGTTTGACATTGTAATATTCACTGAAGATATTGGAATAGAATTTGATGAAGAAATAATGTGGGGAAATGAAGAAAAATCTCACGCAAAAATATTGTATCAAATCACAGATTCATCATCTAAAAGGAAATCCGACTATAAATACATCGGAAAGTTAGAGTTCACAAAAGAATACGAGAAGAAAATTAATTCCTATTCTGAAAATGTCGATGAAAAACTAACTGAAATTATCCAAAATTACAAACAAGACAAAGAAGCGAAAATCGGATTTTTCGATAGGATTTTCAAAAGATGAAATATCTATTCATAGACAAAAACACTTGGGGATATTATGATGATGAGCTTAAATTATTGGGAGATTACGACAGTGAACTTGGAAACATCTATGTAGCCAAAATCACAAAATACGATACGAAACTCGACGCGTTTTTTATAGAATACGACAAAAAGAAAACAGGATTTCTGAATAATACAAAGTTCACCAAAAACTTGAAACCATCAGATGAAATACTGGTTCAAATGACAAAAGAATCGATTGGCGATAAATACCCAAAATTCACAACGAAAATTACGATTGAAACTGAAAATTTGAAATACACAAACGGCGACAAATTAACATTTGAAGGCAAACAAAAATACAAAGATATCGATGATTTCAAACAAAAATATACATTCACAGGAATTGTGGGAGAAAATTTCTTCAAACAAGAAAAGTCACAACAAGAAAAGGAAATGAATTTCATTGTAAACAAAATACACTACATTAAAACAGAGAAGAAATTCCTTCCAATTCCAAAACTTTTGTACAAGAAAAATCCAGTGGATAAAATAATTCAAGAAGAAGATGTGGATTATTTGATAACTAATGACAGAATAGTTTACAGACAGTACAAGGGGATTCTAAATGTAAAATTTGATGAAAATTACGATTATAACTATGATAATTTGATAAGTCGTGATATAATAGATAAAAATTCAGAAATAATAAAACTGGACAATAACGCAGAAATTGTCATCCAGAAAACCGAGGCAATGTGGGTTGTGGATGTGAATTCTTCCCAAATGATTGTTAGTGAAAATTATTTCCACGAACTGAACACAAAAGCTTTGAAGAAAATCCATCAAATGATGTATTTGAAGAAAATGGTGGGAATGGTTATTGTGGATTGTGTCAGAGAAGGTGACAACAAAAAGTTATCAGATTTTATTGAAAATGAATTTTGTGAACCGAATATAAATTTTCATGGATTTAGCAATTTAAATCTATTAGAATTCACAGTAAAACTTGACAAATAAATGAAATTACTGTACAATTATTTGGTGTGTAACCGCTCGAATCGGGTTTTCAAACTTCAAAAGTACCTTGATTTGGCGAGTCTTAAAAATGAGGAGGTGCACTAAATGTTCGCAATTATTAAAACTGGTGGAAAACAATACAAAGTTTCTGAAGGAGATATCATTAAAGTTGAAAAAATCGAAGCTGAAGCAGGCGACAAAATCGAATTTGATCAAGTATTAATGGTAGCTGGAGACGATGTTAAAGTTGGAAGCCCTGTAGTAGAAGGAGCTAAGGTTTCAGCTGAAGTTTTGGATCAAAAGAAAGACAAGAAAATTGTTATTTTCAAGTTCAAAGCTAAGAAAAACTACAGAAAGAAAAAAGGTCACAGACAACCATATACATTAGTTAAAATCGAAAAAATTGATGCTTAATGGTAACTGTCGATATTTTTAGAAAAGACGAAAAATTTGTAAAAGTCAAATCAACAGGTCACGCTGATCATGGATCCTATGGAAATGATGTGGTGTGCAGTGCTATCAGTGTTTATTTGATTAATACTGTCAACACATTTACTGAAATACTTAAGCTTGGCTCTGATAAGTTGAAATTTCATTTTGAAAGCGGAGATGCTTCATTTGAAATAAACTATGACTTACTAAATGAGACTGAAATGATTCAGGTGGATATTTTGATGAAATCATTGGTATTCGCTCTGGAATCAATACGAAACGAAAATATAAAACACTTGAAAATTAACTATCGGGAGGTGTAATGATGATAAAATTAGATTTACAATTATTCTCTAGTAAAAAGGGAGTAAGTTCTACTAAGAACGGTCGTGATTCCGAATCCAAAAGATTAGGAACTAAAAAAGGTGACGGCCAATACGTTCTAGCTGGTAACATATTAGTTAGACAAAGAGGAACAAAAATACATCCAGGCAACAACGTTGGAAAGGGTGGAGACGATACACTTTTCACTAAAATTGACGGAGTAGTTAAGTTCGAAAGAATTGGTAAAAACAGAAAGCAAGTTTCTGTATATCCAAAAGAAGCTTAATTTTTTAGCAACACCTTTGTTATGATTATAAATTGGATTTCCTTTTTATAATCGTAAGGTGTTGCTTTTTTAGTGGAAAATAATGTAAACTTACAAGTATAGTGAGCATTAATAAAGAGGTGAAAAATGTTTATAGATGTAGCGAAGATAGAACTTAAAGCTGGAAAAGGTGGAGACGGTTCTGTTGCATTTAGAAGAGAAAAATACGAACCATCAGGAGGCCCTGCAGGTGGAGACGGTGGAGATGGCGGTAGTATTATAATTGTCGGAGATAAAGACATTAAAACTTTGATGGATTACAGTTACAAATCCATTTACAAAGCTGAAAATGGCGGTGACGGCAGAAACAAAAAACAATTTGGAAAAAAAGGTGAAGATTTAATTCTTAAAGTTCCAGTTGGGACTTTGGTTAAAGATTACGATACAGATACGGTTATCTACGATGTAAAACACGATAAGGAAGAGTTTGTAATTTGCAAAGGCGGCAAAGGCGGAAAGGGAAATGTTCATTTTAAATCATCTATAAGACAAGCGCCAAGATTTGCAGAGCCTGGAACAAAAGGTGAAGAAAAAACAATTAAGTTAGAATTGAAACTTTTAGCGGATGTTGGATTAATTGGTCTTCCTAATGTTGGGAAATCTACACTTTTGTCGATAATGTCAAACGCAAGACCTAAAATTGCGAATTATCACTTTACAACACTTGAGCCAAATCTTGGAGTGTGCAAAGTCGGAGAAAAAAGTTTCGTACTTGCAGATATTCCTGGATTAATCGAAGGAGCAAGTGAAGGATTGGGTCTTGGTCATGATTTCTTAAAGCACATCGAAAGAACTAAAATTTTAGTTCACGTGTTGGATATTTCTGGAAGTGAAGGTAGAAATCCAATCGAAGATTTTGAACTTATCAATAGCGAATTGTCTTCATACAATATCAAATTGAATGATAAAAAAATGCTTGTGGTTTTGAATAAAACAGATCTAGGAGCAGAAGATAATATAAAAGAATTTAGGGAAAAATATTCTGACAAAGTTGATGAAATCGTAGAAATAAGTGCTGCAACAACTGAAAATGTGGATAAACTTATGTATTTGATTGCAGATACTTTGGATAGTATAGAAGATGATTATTCTACATTGGATGAACAATACGTTTACTTTGAAGAGGAAAAAGAACCTGATTTCAAAGTTCGAAAAGAAAATGAAAACTACATTGTCGAAGGTCCGTTGATTGAAAACTTAATTTATAGAACAAACTTTGAAGTGTACGAATCAGTAAATCACTTGCAAAAAGTTCTCGAAGACAAGGGAGTTATCCAACAATTAAAAGATCTTGGAATTCAAGATGGAGACAACGTAGTTATCGGTGATGTAGAATTTGATTTTTACGAATAGGAGATAAAATGATAACACCAAAACAAAGAGCAAAATTAAAAAAGATTTCTCACGGCTACAAACCACTTGTAAATATCGGCAAAGGTGGAATTTCAGAAAATACTTTGAAACAAATCGATGATACTTTGAACAAGAGAGAAGTCATGAAGATTAAAATTCTCAACAATAATTTTGACGATAGAGATATGTTGATAGACGAAATATTGACAAAACTTGACTGTGAATTTGTCAGATATATGGGAAATATTCTAACAATTTACAGAGAGTCTGAAAATAAGGTAATAGATTTAGATGATTAAAGTCGGAATAATGGGTGGGACTTTTGATCCCATTCATATAGGACATTTGATATTAGCTATGGAAGCTATTAATTACAAAAATTTGGATGAAGTGTGGTTTATTCCTACTGGTAATCCGAATTTTAAGCAAGATAAAAATGTCACAGACAAACAAAAAAGATTTGAAATGGTGAAGATTGCCACACAGGATAACAAGAAGTTTAATGTATGTGATTATGAAATCAACAAAAATGGCGTGACATATTCATGGGAAACTATGAAATATTTGAGAGAAAATTACGACTATGATTTTTATTTCATAATGGGCGAAGATTCGCTAATGAGTGTGGAAACTTGGGAGAATGCAGAAGATTTTTTGAAAAATACTAAGATTTTGGCTTGTATTAGAAGACAAGAAGAGATGTCCAAACTAGATATAAAAATCGATGATTTAAAATCAAAGGGATATTTTGTGGAGAAAGTTCCCACAAGTTTTATAGATATTTCTTCTACAAAAATCAGAGAGAAAGTTCAAACAAATCAAGATTTTAGGTATTTCGTGCCAAATCAAGTTTTTGAATATATTGTGAGAAACAAATTATATGAAAATTAAAGAAATAGAAAATAATTTGAGTAAAATGCTCAAAAAAACAAGATACGAACACGTTTTGAGAGTGAGGGACAAAGCTATTGAATTAGCAAAGCTTTACAATCAAGATTCTGTAAAAATAGAATTAGCGGCGCTTCTCCACGACTGTGCAAAAAACAACGAAGAAATGTATTTGGATAAGTACAAGAAAGAATTTGAAGAGCTTAGAGATTTGAGAGGGAAAAATCCTGATATGGAAAATCCTAAGTTGTTGCACTGCTATTTGGGTAGAATTGTCGCTAACAAAGAATACGGAGTGAATGACGAAGAGATTTTGGATGCGATAGAATTTCACACTACTGGAAGAACTAATATGACTGATTTCGAAAAAATAATTTACTTGGCTGATAAGACCGAAGATAAGAGAGATTATGATGACGTTGATGAAATCAGAAGATTATCCAAAATAAATTTGAATAAAGCAATTGTCAAATCACTAGATGATACGATAAAATATCTTATAGAAGGTGAGAGGGAAATATCTATCACTAGTGTTAATGTCAGAAATTATTTATTGAAGGGAGTATAGATGACTGAATTAGAGTTAGTTCAAAAAGCAATAGACGATAAAATTGGAAAAGACATTGTAACTTTGAAATTAGATTCAGCTGTTGCAGATTATTTTGTGATTGCAACTGCCAATGCACCTAACCACGCTCAATCTATTATTGATGAAGTGGAAAAAGTGTGCGACGAAAATGGTTTTGAGATTTTAGGAAAAGAAGGTTACAGCGAAGGTAACTGGATTTTGCTAGATCTTAATGATATTATAGTACATGTATTTACAGAAGAAGCACGTTCTTTCTACGATATAGAAAGATTGTGGAATTAGGAGGACAGTATGAAATTTTTACATTCAGACAAAGCACCTGCTGCAATTGGACCATATTCACAAGCAACATCTGCTAACAAAACAATTTATGTATCAGGACAACTTCCAATCGTTGATGGAGAGTTACAAACTGATATAAAAAAAGCTACAAAAGCATCATTAGATAATATTTTACATATTATTGAAACTGAAGGCGGAAAAGTAGAAAACATCGCAAGAGTTGGCGTGTTTATGCAAGATTTATCACAATTTTCTGATATGAACGAAGTTTATGCAGAATTTTTTGGAGATCACAAACCAGCAAGAAGTGCAGTTCAAGTTGCGGCTCTTCCAAAAGGAGCAATAATCGAAATAGAAGCAATTGCTGAATTAGACTAAGAATTTTTCCTCTGAGTAAATTTTACTCAGGGGATTTTTTTGTTTAAATCGTATTAAATTGTTAAGAAATTTTATTAATTTGTTTTGAATGTCAACAATTATCAAAATTGATACCATTTTGTAACTTTTTATGATATCATGTATGTATATTAGGAGGTTGTATCTATGAAGAACTTAAAAGATATTGCTAAGGTATCGTTTGTCGCACTGTCTGTGTCGTTAATGATCTCAACAGGATCTATGGCTCAAACAGAAAACGACAAGAAAGATGTAGAAAACGAGCTTAGTGCCAAATATACATCAATTAGCACACATAATCAAAGTAAGTTGACTAAGAAAGCTAAATTGGGATACGCTAACGTAGACAACTTACAAAATGAAAAAAAGGAAAATGGTGATTTGAATCGCAAAGATTTAAAATCTACAGATTCAAATAAAGATATTAAGGAAAAATCAGAAAAAAAAGAAGCTTCAGAGTCTACAAAAGATGAAGAAGAAACTGAAAAAGAAGTTGTATCTGAAAAATCAGATATATCAGATATAAAAGATACAGAAGAAGTCTTAGAAGATTCGCCTATTAAACCTGAGAAATCTGTATCAAAGGAAAATTCAGAAGAACAAGTTTCTGAAGAAGCTGATGACAAAAAAGCGCAAGATGAAGAAGTAAAAGCGTTAAATTCTTCTGGACAAATCATTCCTTCTAGAATTGCAGGTCAAAACAGATACGAATCTGCTGCACAAATTTCAAGAGAACAATTCACTAATGCTAAGAAGGTTATTGTTGTTAATGCACAAAAATACGCCGATGCATTGAGTGCAACGACTTTGTCTGATGGAAAATATTCTATTTTGTATACAGAAAAAGATTCTCTTCCAACAGCTACAAGAAATGAAATTCAAAGACTTAACCCTGTAGAAGTGTATCTTCTTGGTGGTCAACAATCCATTAGTTCTGGAATTGAAAACATATTAAAGAAATACTCAAATAAAGTTACTAGAATTGCCGGAAGAGACAGATACGAAACTAGCGCAAAGGTAGCAGCTATGAGCAAGAAAAAGAACGTAGTTATTGCAAGTGGAGAAAACTTCAGTGACCCACTTTACGCATCTTCTTATGCTTATTCCAACAACGCTAAAATTTTGTTGAGTTCTGGAAAAACTTTGTCCAGACAAACAAGAGATTATTTACTTAGAAATAAATCTAGTATAGGAAAAGTGACAGTTGTTGGTGGAGGACAATCCATCTCATCAGCTACAGTTAGATATATTCAATCAGTCACTGGCAAAAATGTTAGTAGAATTAGTGGCAGAAACAGATACGATGGATCTGTAAAAGTGGCTAATTCTATGAACAAGGACAAAGTGTTCATCGCAAGTGGTGAAGATTTTGCAGATGCACTTGCTATAAGTCCGTTGGCCCAAAAATTAAATGCACCGATTTTATTGAGCTCAAGAAGTAAACTAGACACAAGTGTCATAGCATTCTTGAATAACTTCAAAAAGTCGATCAAGGATGTATATATTGTTGGTGGATATAGAACTATAGACAATAATGTTTATGGCACAGTAAAAAATGTATTAGCAAAGCCAGTTAAAAAACCACAAGCAAAACCACAACCAAAGCCACCAGTTGTAAAAGATCAATCAGATATTATCGAAAAAGATAAAGCGATAGGTTTGCACGATTTCGTGGTTGCAAAACACTCAACAAAACTTTACAATGCTGCAAATAGTTCTGCAAAATCTGTAAGAGATATCAACACTTCAACAGTTATGCAAGTTATAAATATTTTAAATAATGGATGGATGCAATTGGATATAAATGGATTTAAAGGATATGCAAAAATTGATGATTTTGGAATGTTTAATCCTAACAAATACAGATTAGTATTTCAACAAGGAGCAGACCTTTCAAAATTCAACCGCAATGTAAATATGAAACTAGCTAAGCAAAACGGAATGGATTTTGTAATATTAAAAGCAGGTTCCGGATACAGTGGTGAAGATCCAAAATTCCAACAAAACTACAGAAATGCAAAAGCAGCTGGATTGAACGTTGGAGCATATTGGTATTCATACGCTGTAAATGTTGAAGAAGCTAAGGAAGAAGCTGTAAGATACTTGAAAATATTGGGCAAAAAACAATTTGAATACCCAGTATATTTGGACTTCGAAGATCCTTCACAACGTAGAATTCCAACAAAAACAAAAACAGATATGGCGATTGCCTTTATGAGTATTCTTGAAAAGAATGGATACTACACAGGATTGTACAGCTCGGGATCTTGGATTAACAACCAATTCGAAAAAAATAGATTGAAAGATTACGATATTTGGATTGCACATTGGCACGTTACAAGTCCTAACTGCTTCACAGCTGATTATGGAATGTGGCAATTTACAAATAAATCAAAAATAAAAGGCGTTCCAGATACTGGAGAAGGCGGAGTAGACATGAACTATTCCTACAAAAACTATCCAAAGATTATCAAAGATGCCAAACTAAATAATTTTTAAATTAGAGCTCTGAAAAAGGGCTCTTTTTAAATGCGTATAATTTACAAAAAATATGGTATATGGTAAAATTTGAGTTAGTTAAAAGGAGTGAATGATATGAAATTAGGTATTGTGGGGCTTCCAAATGTAGGAAAGTCCACACTTTTTAATGCGATAACAAAAGCAGGTGCAGAAATGGCGAATTATCCATTCTGTACGATAGATCCTAACATCGGACTTGTAAATGTTCCTGATGAAAGAGTGTATAAATTAGCAGAACTTTTTAATTCCAAGAAAGTTATTCCAGCAACTATCGAATTTTACGACATTGCAGGTCTTGTAAAAGGCGCAAGTAAGGGAGAAGGTTTAGGAAATAAATTTTTGGAAAACATTAGAGAATCCGATGCTATTGTTGAAGTTCTAAGATGTTTTGAAGACGAAAACATAGTTCACGTTGATGGTTCAGTGGATCCACTTAGAGATATCGACACTATCAACTACGAACTTATTTTGTCTGATTTGGAAATGGTTGAAAGAAGATTAGAAAAATCCAGAAAAGCTTTGAAAGGTAATAAGGATTTGAAGGAAGAAGTGGATCTTCTTGAAAAAATCTACGACGTTTTATCAGAAGGAAAATCTATCAGAATCTTGGATTTGGACGAAGATGAAATGAAACTTATGAGAAGCTTCAATCTTTTGAGTGTAAAGCCAATAATTTACGTGTGCAATGTAAGTGAAGACGAAGTAGCAGATGCTTACGAAAACAACGAAATGGTTCAAAAAGTAAAAGAGTTCGCAAAATCAGAAGATGCAAAAGTAGTTGTAATCTCTGCGCAAATCGAATCGGAAATTTCTGCATTGGATAGCGAAGAAGACAAGAAGGAATTTTTGGAAGCAATTGGTCTTGAAAAATCAGGGATTGATGATTTGATTACACAAAGTTACGATTTGCTTGGACTTATGAGCTTCTTGACAACTGGTGAAGATGAAACTCGTGCATGGACTATCAAGAAAAACACTCCTGCAGTACAAGCAGCTGGTAAAATCCACACAGACATTCAAAGAGGATTCATCAGAGCAGAAATCGTAAATTACGATGATTTGATCGAATTAAAATCTATGCCTGCAGTCAGAGAAAAAGGACTTATGAGATTGGAAGGCAAAGACTATTTGATGCAAGATGGAGATGTAGTTCATTTTAGATTTAATGTTTAAAATTTCGATTAAATTTGAATTAAAAACAAAAAACATTTTTCAAACTAGGTATTAATTTACCTAGTTTTTTGTTAGCCATTTGCTTTTTGTCCTCCTTTATAGTATAATTTTTTATAAGTTAAAGGGAGAGAGGTTATAATAACCTCAGTTTCAGTAATTCATTAATCAAGTTTAGAATTACAATAATTAATCTAATAATTGCACTTATTAGATTAATTATATTTTTTAAGATTGATTTTTTTGTTGTTTTTTTATGCTTACGCATTCAACTCACCACCTTTTTTATTGTGATGTGTGGTTGTGTATAAGCTATTCCTAAAAAAACGCTTATCAACAAGTAATACATATTGATAAGCGTTTTTTACTTTTTATCGTTTTTTAATCTTTCATCTAACCAGCTTTTAACTTGTTGGATATCCTCGATTTTACCATCTTTTAGTATAAAGTTTTTACAAGCCGATTTTTTGCTATAATAACTCTTTTTGACTTTGTTAGCCTTGTCCCACTTTGCGTTAGCTCTTCGCTTTGCCTCAGTTGTTTTGTATTCTTTTTTATCCACTTGCTATTTAACTACCTTTATAATATAATTTATAAAAAAGGAGGGAGGAGCAGTCTCCCGCCTTTAAAAGCTGTTACAAGTCGTACCCTTGTAACTTGGATTTACTAAAGATTGAAATTTTATTTTAATAAACTTTCAATCTTTTTTATTGTGTTTTCAGATACGTTATCATCTTTTAAAATTTGTATTATTAATTTTAATACTGCGTTAAATTGTTCGTTTGTCATTCTACTCATGATTTTCTCCTTTGTTTGACTTATATTTTACTGTTAAATTCCCTATTCTATATGATTATATCACACGCTAAGTACTACAAAGTGTCAAGTATTTTTTATTTTATATTTCATCAAGAATTTACATTATTATTTCTATACTTAGTTAGTATTTATACAGATAATTACACAAATTGTATTAGTTTTTTTATTTTAAAACTAAAAAAGAAATGAGTGATCATGTATTTTGCAATGTCTACAGTGGTTTGATGATTTTTAAAGTATTGAAAAACTAATTGTGATATAATTAATGTAACTACGAGGAGGTAATTTATGATTACAGAAAGATTAGAAAAGCTAAGAAAAAAAATGAGCGAAAGAAACATCGATGCTTATGTTGTATTATCGAGCGATCCTCATACATCTGAATATTTAGCAGATTATTATAAGACTAGAAAATATATTACTGGATTTAGTGGTAGTGCAGGAACTGCTGTAATTTTGAAGAAAAAAGCGGCTTTGTTTACTGACGGAAGATATTTTATTCAAGCTGCAAAGGAACTTGAAGGGTCTACTGTAGAATTGATGAAGATGGGTGAACCTGGGGTTCCAACTTTAATTGAATATTTGAATGAAAATGTCGGCGAATGTGGGAAAATAGGAGTCGATGGTCTTACTCTGGACTACAATGATTATTATCAATGGTTGGAAAATCTTGGCGATAGAATGATAATCACTGATGTGGATTTTGTTGGTGATATCTGGGAAGATCGTCCAGAAAAACCAAACTCAAAGGCTTATGCATTTGATGTAAAATATTGTGGCAAGGATACTAAGACAAAATTAAAAGAGTTAAGATATTTTATGGATTCTAACGATTGTGATTACAATTTTATAGGCTCTTTGGATGATATTTGCTACCTTTACAATATTAGAGGTAACGATGTATTGTACAATCCTGTTATCATAAGTTATGCATTGGTTGGAAAAGATTTTGCTAATTTGTACATTGATGATGAAAAAATCGACGATGATTTGATTGAATTATTAAAAGAACAAGGTGTTACTGTAAAATCTTACGAAAAAGTCTTCGAAGATTTGAGTGAGCTTCCAGGAAAAAGTGTTTTATTCTTAGATCCTTCTAAGACAAATGTAAGAATTTACAATTCAATTAATTCAAATATTAGAATTTCAAAAGGAATTCAACCTACAACTTTGATGAAAGCTCATAAGAATGAAACAGAAATTAAAAATCAAAAGAATGCTTACATCAAAGACGGCGTTGCGTTGGTTAAGTTTTTCAATTGGGTAGAAACAGGTACTCCAACTGGAAATGTTACTGAAATGAGTGCAGCAGATAAGTTGAGATATTTCAGAGAACAAGGCGATTTGTTCATGGATTTGAGTTTCGGAACTATATCTGCTTATGGAGAAAATGCGGCACTTCCTCATTATGAACCATCCGTTGATCATCCAGTCACTTTACAACCAAAGGGATTGTATTTGGTTGATAGTGGTGCGCAATATTTGGATGGAACTACTGATATTACTCGTACGGTTGCTCTTGGTGAATTGACTGATGATGAAAAACTACACTATACTTTAACATTAAAATCACACATCAATTTGATGACTACAATCTTCCCTAAAGGAACAAAATCATCGAGCTTAGATCCAATTGCAAGAAGACCTATTTGGCAAGAAATGTTGGATTTCAGACACGGCACTGGTCACGGTGTTGGATTCTACCTTGGTGTTCACGAAGGTCCACAAAGAATTGCATCAGTAAACAATGATATCGACATGGACGAAGGAATGGTTACTAGTGACGAACCAGGAATTTACATCGAAGGTTCACACGGAATTAGAATCGAAAATATTATGCACTGCATCAAAGTTGGAGAATCTGCATTTGGAGAATTCTTGGGATTTGAATCATTGTCTATTTGTCCAATTGACACAAGACCTGTTATCAAAGAAAAATTACTTCCTTTCGAATTAGAATGGTTGAACAATTACAATAAAGAATGCTACGAAAAATTATCACCATACTTGGAAGGATCTGACTTAGAATATCTTGAACAACAAACAAAAGCAATATAGAAATGTTTGATATAAAAAAAGAACTGCAAAAAGTACCTCACAAACCAGGCGTGTATATTATGCACGATAAAAACGACGAGATAATCTACGTTGGCAAGGCGATTGATTTGAGAAGACGTGTGGGTCAATATTTTGATTCATCACAAAAACTTGCGAAGGTCGCCGCAATGGTAAGTCACGTAGAATATTTTGAGTATATTATTGTAAATAATGAATGTGAAGCTTTGGTTCTGGAATCAAACTTAATCAAGAAAAATAGCCCGAAATACAACATCGTTTTAAGAGACGATAAGCAATATCCCTACATCAAAATCACGAACGAAAAGTTTCCAAGAGTTTTGAAAACTAGACGTGTTTTGAAGGATAAGGCGAAGTATTTTGGGCCTTTTCCTAATGCTTATGCAGTTAATGATATTATAGATTTAATTCACGAAACGTACAAAATCAGAACGTGTAATTTGAATTTTGATAAGGGTCAAACATTGAAGAGACCTTGCTTGAATTATTACATCAATCGTTGTGATGGAATGTGCGTTTATGACGTGGACGAAGAAGATTACAACAAAGAATTATTAGAAGTGGAAAATTTCTTGAATGGTCGTGAAGATGAACTGACTAAGAAATTGACCGATAAAATGATGGCTGCATCCAAGAATTTGAACTTCGAATTGGCAGCGAAACTCAGAGATTCTATTGCAAACATCCAAGTGATTTTGGAAAAACAAAACATCACCAACACCAAGGGGTTGGATTTGGATATGATATCTATGGCCAGAGAAGCGGAGACTGTATGCGTTCAAGTATTTTTCATGAGAAATGGTAAAATTATTGAAAGACAACATTTCATTATCGACAATAAATACGAAGAATCAAACGAACACATTGTAGGAGAATTTTTCAAACAATTCTACATTGATTTGACTTACGTTCCGAAACAAATCCTAACCGATATTGAAATCGAAGACAGAGAGCTTATCGAAGAAATGCTAACTGAGAAAAAAGGTTCCAAGGTCGAAATCAAAATTCCTAAACGTGGTAACAAGACTGACCTCTTGGAAATGGTCAGAGTAAACGCAAAAGAAGGACTGGACAAATACATTTCCAGACATTTGAAAAGAGAACGTAATCGTGAGAATGCAATCTTAGATTTGCAAGACATCACAGGGGTTAAACCAATTGATAGAATTGAATGCTACGATATTTCCAACACAAGTGGTGTAGATTCTGTGGGAAGTATGATTGTGTTCAAAAACGGGTCTAAATCTTCCAAAGATTATCGTAAATTTAAAATAAAAACTGTAGAAGGTGCCGATGATTATGCATCGCACAGGGAAGTATTGACGAGAAGATTCAGAAGACTTTTGGATTCTGATAAAAAAGACAACAGCTTTGACGAAATGCCTTCTATTATTTTGATGGATGGTGGCAAAGGTCAAGTCAACATCGCAAAAGAAGTGTTGAACGAATTCAACTTGGATATTCCAGTTCTAGGACTTGTAAAAGACGATAAGCATAGGACGCGTGGAATAATTTACGAAAACGACGAAATCAGATTGAAAGTAAACACTCCTTTGTACAGGTTGTTGTTTGCAATTCAAGAAGAAACACACAGATTTGCCATCAATTATCACAGAAAACTTCACGAAAAAAACTTCAAGAAATCTGAATTGGACAATATAGCCTTAATAGGAGAAAAAAGAAAGAAAGCTTTGATGAAACATTTTAAAACTCTTGACAGATTAAAAAAAGCCAGTGTACAAGAGCTTTGCGAAGTTGATGGAATGAACGAAAAAGCAGCAGAAAATATAGTGAATTATTTTAGGCAATAATTTGCTATATTTTTTTATTGTAAAGAAATATTGATTGATGGTAATATATAAGGTAGTGAAGGATGGATGTTTTATGACAAGAAAAAATTCTACTTTAATTAAAATGATAATGCTTTCAATATTTGTCGCAATAGGAGTTGTGATATCTCCAATTTTGAGAGTGGTTGGATTTTGTCCGACACAACATTTTGTTAATATAGTGTGTGCGGTATTTTTGGGACCATGGTATGCACTTTTGTGTGCGACGTTGATTGGGATAATCAGAATGTCACTAATGGCAATTCCACCGTTAGCGCTGACTGGAGCTGTGTTTGGAGCATTTTTGTCGGGAGTTTTGTATAAAAGAACGAACAAATTGATTATGGCTTGTATTGGAGAAGTTATTGGAACGGGAATAATAGGATCGATTGTAAGCGTTCCTGTTATGAAGTTTTTCTTCGGAAAAAGCAATTTGACTTTATTTTTCTACACACCATCATTTGTACTTGCGACTTTAATGGGAGCGACTGTAGCATTCGCATTTTTAAAGGCTATGCAAAAAAATAAAATGCTTGATAAATTAAAGGAAAGTATCAATGGATAATTTAATACAAAAAATGTCAGAGATTTACTCTGATTTGTACAACAGTAATAATCTGATTCATTGTCTTACTAATGCGATTTCTATCAATGATATGGCAAACGCAGTTCTGAGTGTTAACCAAAGTCCGTTTATGGCAGATAATCCACGAGAAGTCGAAGATGTTACGAAAAATTCTGATTCTCTGTTGGTAAATTTAGGAAACATCACGGATTATAGGATAGAATCAATCAAAAAATCTGTGCGAATTGCAAATGAAAACAACATTCCAATCACGTTGGATTTGGTGGGAGTGAGTGCATCAAGATTAAGGCTTGATTTCACACTAGAAATCTTGCAAAAACACACGATAACTTGCATAAAAGGAAATTATAGTGAAATAAAATCACTGTTTATTAAAGATTTAAGTACAAAAGGTGTGGATTCAAGAAAGCTTGAAGTAGACGATGTGATTAATTATTGCAATAATTTGCACGAAGAGTACCATTCAATGGTTGTGGCAACAGGCCATACGGATATTGTGTGTTCAGATGAGATTTATCTACTGAACAATGGAGATGAGAGACTTTCAAAAATCACAGCGACAGGTTGTGTTGTGGGAAGTTTGATAGCGTGTACACTTAGCGCATCCCAATCGATAGAAGCATGTGTTCTAGCAATTAGCATGATGAATATTAGCTGTGAAATGGTGGATAAAAGTGTTGGACTTAGTTCTTTCAAAATCGGTTTGTACGATAATTTATCCAGAATAAAAATGGAACAAATAAAGGAGAATATAAATGCGAGAAAAGTTGAATCTTAGCTTGTACTTGGTTACTGATAGGACGAATGTTAAAGATGAGGAAGATTTTTTAACAAAAATTGAAGATTCTCTTAAAGGTGGAGTAACATTGGTACAACTAAGGGAGAAAAATATATCTACAAGAGAATACATAGATTTGGCGAAAAAAGTGAAGGTAATTTGTGACAAGTTTGATGTGCCGCTTTTAATTGACGACAGAATTGACGTTTGCTTGGCAAGCGAGTGTGCAGGAGTTCATCTTGGAGATGAAGACATGGAAATAAAAGATGCGCGCAGAATTTTGGGAAATAATTACATTATTGGCGCAACTGCTAAAAGTGTTGAAAGAGCTATACAATGTGAAAAAGAAGGCGCAGATTATCTTGGAGTTGGAGCAATTTATCCGACAAAAACCCACGTTAAAACGAAAATAACATCGGTTGAAACTTTAAGAGATATCAACAATAGCATAAGCATAAAAACTGTCGCTATTGGCGGTTTAAATGAGGATAACATGGATGTATTAAAGAACAGTGGTGCAAGTGGGATAGCAGTCGTAAGAGCGTTGATGAATGACGACACCCCGCAAGAAAAAGCGCACAGATTATTAGAAAAATCAAAACAAGTTTTAGAATTGAGGTAATTATGAAAAACAAATTTAAATTAGTATTGTTAGTTATGGTGTTGATGTTGGTGATGGTATCTTGCAAAAAAGCAAATCCAATCACACTTCCAAATATAGATGATTCACAAGTAATCACAGTTACAAAAATCGAAGAAAACAAGGAAGGACCAACGGCATCTATCACTTCGAAAAAAGATATTGTAGACACAATTAAATTGATAAAAGAAAAAGCAAAACCAACCAGAAAAAAATCAAACAACGACACACCTGCGAATACAAAAGATTTTAGAAAAATGGAAATCTACTACGGAAAAGACGAGAAAATGACGTTGTATTTGTATCAAAACAAAAAATACTACATTGAAAAACCATACGAAGGAGTGTGGGAAATCGACAAGGATACGTTTAACAAATTAATCGGTGCAATGTAGTTTTATCGTAGAAATTTATTGTGTAGATAAACCATCATACACGAATATCTAGACTTCAAAAATTGTTGATTTCTAAATCTCAAAATCCTAAAATTGCAAACTCGTTTAACTCAAACAGTGCAATTTTTAACGGATTTCTCGATTTGAAATCAAATCAATTTTTTCCGTATGATATTCTTAGTATGATTGGTTTACTACTAAATACGAGTAATGATTTAGAGTGCATTTCGATGCGCTCTTTTTTCTTTGAAAAAATATTGCATTTGTGTCTAATCTGTATTATAATAAGTAATACAAGGAGGACAGAATGATTAACATAAATACGACGAGTGATGTTCCAATTTACACTCAAATTCGAAACGAGATTATTAGAGAAATTGCTAGTGGAAATTTGCAAAATGGCGACGAACTTCCTTCTGTTAGACAATTTGCAAATGATTTGGGAATTAATCCTATGACGATTAGCAAAGCTTACAATATTTTGAAGGACGAAAAAATTATTGTAATAGATAGAAGAGTTGGGGCGAAGATTTGCGTGGACGAAGGTTATTCACGAAATTCATTTGAAGATGAATTGACACTACTGTTAATGGAAGCGAAAATTCGCGGAAAATCACAAAAGGATATTAAAAATATTGTGGAGGAAATTATAAAATGATGTTGCAATTTATTTTATTTTTTAGTTTGGTGTTTATTTTGTTTATCATGCGAAGAATGAACATATATACATTGAAAATAAACGATACATTTATGTTGTTTACAAATTTTCCAAGAGGCCATGAAAATGATGAGTTCATCGTCGATTTGCTGGGAAAAACTAAGAAAAAATTGAATATTTTATTTGCAGTGAGCATTGTTTTATCTTTTCTTGTGTTACTTGATTATGATTGGATAATGCTTGTGTATTACAATTTAATAGTCGTTTATCTTGTGAGTGCAAATATTATTGAATATAACGCAATGAAAGAAATACGACAATACAAAAAAGACAATAATATATCGACTGAGAGTAGTATTTTGACGTATGATTTGAAGACTTCAAGAGATATTGAAAAAAAGAAAATTAAACTAAAAGCCTGGATAATTCCGCTGGTAGTTCAAATCGTATTGTTGGTAGCTTTTTTCAAAAACAAAGAGATGTTTTTCGGCTACATTTTGTTGTTAGTCGCAATGAGTGTAAGTACAATATTAACGGGATGGTTTTTGGGAAGGAAAAACACCAAAGTTTATTCAACTAATTCTGAAGAAAACTTAAAGTTGAATGAAGAAAGCATCATAAAAGTGCAACAAACAATGTATGCGATATATATTATGTTTATAGTTTTGGGGTTTGTTGTAGCTTATTACTCATCAAAAGACATTTACAAGATATTTCCAATATTTTCGTATATTGTTTTGTACACGTTAGCGATAATATTGGCTCTTTTTAAATATCAAACCATAGCAAAAAACTTAACTGCGATTAATAGCGACTTGTACAATGGAGATTTCTTTGATCCGTGGGGATATTATAATCCGAAAGATGACAGGCTTATGGTTGAAGATATTAGCGTGAGAAATGGTAATATGACATTTAATAGGGCAAAATTATCAGGCAAAATACTATATGCATTGACTGCAGTTTTATTGATTTCAGTTGAATTTTTGATGATAAATATGAGTTTACCAAAAACGTATACTATAGATAACACACCAAGCACTCTCACAATTACTGAATCTATTTATACTACTGTAATCGACAAAAAATCAATCGAAAAAGTTGAGCTAATCGAAGATGTCAACAAAACAGATGGCATTAGATTAAATGGAACATCACTTAAACACTATTCCTATGGGAAATTTAATATCAAAGGAATAGGAAACTGTGATATGTACATTCATAACGACAATCCAAGAGCTATTTGGATTAAGACTAAGGATAATAAGAACCTTGTGTTTAATTTCCCAACTGTAAAAGAAACCGAAAAGTTTTATAAAAATTTACGCTAATCGTTTTTTTGTAAATTCTGGGTATATATTAATTAATAAATATTAGTAGAAATATTTTATTAATATGGGAGGGAATTTATGAAGAAATTTTTGATGGTTGCATTATGTATGATGATTTTTGTGTCGTGTGGAAAAAAGGAAGTGTACAAGGGCGTAGAATCCAGCGTTAAAGTAGACAGAATCAAAAAAATGGATTCTCACAACAAATACACAGATAAGTTAAAGAACTCTGAGTTTATTCAGAAATTGTATGGAGATAAAATTGTCGTGTTAAAAGATGGCAAGAACTTTATTTACGACGATTCCAAGGACGAATTAGTACAACTAGATGATGGATATGGAATACACGATGTCGATAATAAAGATTATCTCCTTTATAAATCAGATGAATCTTTTGCTTCTAAGTTGATGATTAAAAGTGATGATGGAATGAAAAATCTCACATCAACAGAGCACATTAGTGATGCTAAGTTATCGGATAAAAATGTATATGCTATGGTTTTGCGTTCTGATTCTCCAATTAAATTTTTTGAATGTGAGATTTTCAAGAATAATAATGACGTATTTGAATCTACTGGCAAAATTGGGAAATTAATCAAAAACGATAAGGCTGTAATGTATATGCATTATGAAAAGGAAAAGTTAACTGTCAAAGATATGGATGATAAGGAAATCTTCAGTAGGAATTTGAAAGAAGATGAGTATCCTATTGATGTTGTGATGAATGATAAGGATGTCTTCTATTCTTTGTACGATTTTAAAACTGGAAATTCAAGGTTGTACAAGAATGATAAGTTGATAATGGAATCTACTATTAAAGGTTATGAAAATGTATTGAAAAGATTTAAAGTGTCTAAAAAATATATGACTTGGTTGGATAATAAGATTGCTTATAATCTAGAAAAAGATAAACTAGTATTTTTTGAAGATGCAAAAGATGATACAATGATCGTTCCAATAGGTGATAGCGTGTACAGTTTGAAAATCAAAAACTCAATTGGGATGTTCAATGATGAAACAATAAAATTCAAATAGACAATCAAAAAAGCAATGATTCATAGGAATCATTGCTTTTAAATTTAACCTAATAATCTTCTTGCTGTAACGAATGTTCTTTGGTAATAGCTTGAGTTGATATCTGATAAGATAACTCCCGTTGATGGTGTAGAAGCGTGGATTAATTTGTTGTTACCAACGTAAATTCCAACGTGACTTATTCCGCCACCACCTGTTGCAAAGAACATCAAATCGCCTTTTTTCAAGTTTGATTTGGAAACTTTGTGTCCATAAGAAGCTTGTGCTCTTGAGCTTGTGCTAATTCCTATACCATAAGCTTGTTTATAAAGGTAAGATGTAAGTCCTGAACAGTCGAATGATCTAGGGCCGTGAGTTCCCCAAACGTAAGGCTTACCTAATTGTTTGTAAGCAAGATTTACGATTTTGTCTAATTTACTAGTTTCTTTTTTAGGTTGTTTTTTAGGTACATTTACTAATGCATCTACTTTTGGTTTTGCTTGTAGTGATTTACCAGCTAACAAATCTTTAATTCCATTTACTACGAAATTATCGATAGTGTTTTTCCCACCAAATACCATTGTGTACATGATGTTTGATTTGTTTTGTCTGAAGAAAGATTCCACAGAGTTTGACTTTTGTTCTTGTGTTTTGTAATCTTCGTTTCTTGGAACGTCCATCTTCTTAACCAAAACAATTGGTGCGTTGTATTTTTGAGCTACAGGAGATGCAGCAAGTACATCTACAAATTTTTCTCCACTAGCTACAATTGTTCTTTCAGAATTTACACCGACTTGTTTTGCAACTTTTACAGATGTTTGGTATCTGTCAGATCCTGCAATTCTAGTAACTTTTGCAAGTTTTGAAAGTTCATTTTCAACAGCTTTTGAAACTGAATTTTCTCCACCTACTATAGTGATGTCTCCCAAAAGGCCTTTTTTGCTGAAAGAATTTAAGTATTCTTTGATTGATTTTGGAACTTCATTCTTTTTAACTAAAAGAACTGGAGCGTTCTTTTTCTTAGCTAAAGAAGTTGAAGAAATAGAATCTGCAAAGTTTTCACCAGATGCGATAACTACGTTTTGTTTCTTGTTAGAAACTGGGTGAGACGTAGTAGCTGATTTTGCATTAACTTCGTATCTGTCTTTGCCTTTAACTCTGATGACTTCAATTCCCATACCATTTAATTCGTCAACTACTTTTGAACTAATAGTTTTTTCGCCACCTGTTATGTAGACTTTTTTGACACCTTTCAAAGCTTCTTTTGTCAAGTTGTCTAGTTTGTTGGAATCAGTGTAAAGAATAGGTGATTTACCATTTGAAATGTTTGTTGCACTGATTGAATCTGAAAATTCGTTTGAATTCACAACTACAGCAGTGTCTGCATTTTTGAATTCTTTTTCTTTGATTTTCTTAGCTGTTTCAAATCTGTTTTTTGCGTCTATTCTTTCTGTTTTTGCACTTTTTTGTGATTTGACTTCAGCTTCTTTTTTTTCTGTATTATTTTGATTTTTATTAGATATTACTTTGTTATTTTCATCTAGCTTTACTTGTATCTTAGTTGTTGTTTCAGTTTTACTTGAATTATCTAATATAGCTTTAACATTTGTTTCTGACTTGTTATTTTCATTATCTGCAAATGAAACATTTGCTCCCAAAGATAATGATACAGCCAAAGTCATTACAAGAAGTGGCTTCTTAAAATTATTCATGTATCCTCCTAATATACTTCAATGAGCTAATTTTAATTGCTCATTATTTTTTGTAACCGATTTGTAACTTATTCAAATTACTCTAATAGTTTACAAGAATTTTTCATAACTTTCAAACAAATTTGACATTTATTGGTTTAATTTGCACAATGTGCTAGATTTTATGTAAAATTTGCTCAAAACTATTTACAAATTGAAAAATTTGTGAATTACTTGAAAATCACACTTCCCATAAAATAGGGAATAGTTTGTAACCAATTTGTAACTTTTAGGGAAAAATGTGAAATGCACCACTCAAAAACTTAATTATTAAAAAAATGTAACAATTGCTGGTTTTTATGAAAAATCGATTAAAATTTGTTTGGTAACGACTGAAAACTGACATTCTTTCTCAAAATCATTGTAAAAAATTACATTAAAAAAGCACCGATTTTAATCAGTGCTTAGTAGTTATATTATAAGATGTAGATTTTGACGTTTCTAACTCCCCAGTTACGAGATTGAGCTTTTGTATCCATAACTACATCAATTTTATTTCCTTTAATAGCTCCACCAGTGTCTTCTGCTGTAGCAAATCCGTATCCTTCTACATATACTCTTGTTCTCAAAGGAATAACTCTTGGGTCTACTGCGATAACACCGCGTCTAATTTTAGTTCCGATTGCTGTTACATTCCATCCACCGTTTTCTCTAGGATCAGAAGTGTAAGCTGTGGATCTCACTGTGAATACTCTTTTTGCTTTTGCAAGTTGAACTTGTAAAGAATCTACAGGTTTAGATTTTTTAGTTGTACTTTTTCTTAGTTCAGCTTTTTCTTTTTTGTATAATGCATCTGCTTTTGGTGCAGTTTTAAGATTTTTACCTGCTAACAAATCAGCGATTGATGATGATACGAAATCGGAAATTGAATGATTTCCTTCACAAACTATAACTTGGTCTATGGATTTGTTGTTCTTAAAGAATGCTTCCATAGTAGAGCTTTTGTCGTTTGAAGAATAATCTTTTGCTCTTGTTACATCGTTAGGTTTTGTCAATATTAAAGAAGCATTTAATTTTGTAGCAACAGGTGACATTAATAATGCATCGTTGTAACCATTACCTTCAGCTACGATTACTCTTTTTGCTTTAGGGTTAACTTGTTTTGCAACTTTTACGTTAGTAGTGTATCTGTCATGACCAGCAATCCTACTTACATTATTGCTAAAAGTTCTTAAGTAAGATTCTACTTGTTGAGATACTGATAAGTTACCACCAACGATTGTTATACTTCCTATAGCATTGTTTCTCTTTAAAGATAACAAATAACCTTTTATAGATGTAGGAACTTCATTTTTTCTAACGAAAAGTATAGGAGCTTTTTTGTTTTGAGCTAAAATAGCAGATGATATAGCGTCACTATGATTTTCGCCTGAAGTTATAAGTATATTTGTTTTTTGTTTTGTATTTGGATTATGTGTTTTTGCTGCAACTTTAGAATTAACTTCGTATCTATCATGTCCAGCAATTCTTTCAACAATTATTCCCAAACTTTTAAGTTGATTTACTACAGAATTGTTAACGGATTTTTCTCCACCTAAAATGTAAACTTTTTTAGGTTTGTTAGCTTTTAGGTTTGCCAATGTTTTACTACCTAATGAAGATTGGTTAGTAAATAATATTGGAGTGTTACCTCTTGATAGTGAAACAGCAGATAGTGAATCTACAAATGTTGAGCTATTTGTCAAAATAACTGTATTTGATTTTGAAAAATATTCATTTCTTATATTAGTAGCTGTTTCGAATTTACTTGATGAAGTGATTTTCTTCACATCGGCTCTTTTAACTGCTTTTACCTCAGCAGGTTTTTTCAAAAGTTCTTTTGAATCTTCAAAGTCTTCTTTCAAATCTTCCTTACTAGTTTCTTCTTTATCTTCTTTTTCAGTATTTTCAGTATTAACTTTTTCAGTTTGTTGTGCATCATTGGATTTGAGGGAATCCTCTGTATTCACATTTTCTTGATCTTTAATTGTATTTTGCAAATTTGTAGTGTAATTTAAAGCGTCATGTTTTACTTCTTCTACAAGCTTTGTATTGTCAACATCAGCAAATGAAGAAGTTGCATTTAAAGCAGAAAAGGTAAACATTAATCCCATCACTAACAATGGTTTTTTTATATTGTTCATTTTTCCTCCTAATTTTACGATTAAAAGTTTTTAATCTGCAAATTTAATATAATATATTGTAACACATTTGTAACTTGTTGTAACTTTTTTGTAATAAATTAGGTTAAAAAAACGTTAAATATTACAAAAACGTAACAATTAAGTTGTGATTTCGTCATTTATTATCGAAGATTGTTTGCTTATATACAGATTAGATAATAAAATATAATAAGGAGGGAACTTATGAAAACAGTAAAATTAAGTGCGGTTGTTAAAAAATTAGACTTGCACGTTGTAAGGACAAGTTCTGATTACGAAACAATTGAGATTACAAATTCTGAAATAAATAGACCAGGGTTGCAATTATCTGGTTTCTTGGAAGAATTTCCATATAGAAGAATTCAGTTGTTCGGTAAGGCTGAACTTGCGTATTATATGGCGATGGATATGGAGCTTAGAAAAGAAAGAGTAAGGGCAATGATGGAATATGATATTCCTTGTATTGTTTTTTCACATTATGCTCAAATTCCTGATGAAGTTAGGCAATTAGCTGAAGAATACGATAAAACTCTACTAATTTCAGATAGAACAACTACCAGACTTATCTCAGCATTGGATGAAGTATTGGAATATTTTCTTAGTGAGGAAGATACAATCCACGCTTCTCTGTTGGATGTTTTTGGTATGGGTGTTTTGTTGATGGGAGACAGTTCTGTAGGAAAAAGCGAGACTGCTTTAGATTTGGTTACTAGAGGTCACAGACTTGTTGCAGATGATGTGGTTGAAATAAGAAAAATCGAAAAAGGATTGTTGGCACAAGCTCCTCTTAACATCAGACACTATTTGGAAGTTAGGGGTCTTGGAATTTTAGATATTCAAAGGTTATACGGTACAGGTTCTGTAAGATTAACTACGTTTATCGATTTGGTTATAAAGCTAGAAAAATGGCAAGACGACAAAGAATACGACAGAATTGGACTTGACGATCACACTACTGAACTTTTGGGGGTTGAACTTCCGTATCTTGAAGTTCCTGTAAAACCAGGTAGAAATATTGCAATGATTGTTGAGGTTGCAGTTAGAAATCAAAGACAAAAACTTTTGGGTTATAATGCGGCACAAGAGTTAAATAATAAGTTAATTGCAAATATGAAAAAAGATACTGAAGAACACAGAAAGCAGTTAAAAAATAACAAAAATTAATTTCACAATAAAATTTTTTGATGAAGTTTGTTATTCTTGCAATGAGGATTTTATTGAGTTATAATAACTCATAGAGCGGATTTCGTCCGTTTTAAATTAAACAATTTATTTATTTATATATAGGGGGTTAAATAAATGGCAAAACACATGAAAACCATGGATGGAAATACAGCCGCTGCTCACGTAGCTTATGCATTTTCAGATGTGGCAACTATTTATCCAATTACTCCATCATCACCAATGCCTGAAGCAATTGATGTATGGGCAGCAGATGGACGTAAGAACTTATTCGGTGAAACTGTACAAGTAACTGAATTACAATCAGAAGGTGGAGCAGCTGGTTCAGTACACGGGGCTTTAGTTGCAGGGGCTTTGGCATCTACATTTACAGCATCACAAGGTTTATTGTTGATGGTTCCAAATATGTACAAGATTGCCGGAGAAAACTTACCTGGCGTATTCCACGTATCAGCAAGAGCTTTAGCATCACATGCGCTTAGCATTTTTGGTGACCACCAAGACGTTATGGCAGCAAGACAAACAGGTTTTGCATTGTTATGTTCAGGTTCAGTACAAGAAGTTATGGATTTAGCAGCAGTAGCTCACCTTTCTTCTATTAAAGGTAAAGTTCCATTCTTACATTTCTTCGATGGTTTCAGAACAAGTCACGAAATTCAAAAAATCGAAGTTATGGATTATGAAGACTTAGCTAAGATTGTTGATTGGGAAGCTATTGATGAATTCAGAAGAAATGCTTTAAATCCAGAAAACCCTAAGACTATGGGTACAGCTGAAAATCCAGACGTTTATTTCCAAGGTATGGAAGCATCTAATACATACTATGAAGATATCGTTGGTATTACTGAAAGCTATATCAATGAAATTAACAAGATTACAGGCAGAAACTACGGATTATTCAACTACTATGGTGCTGAAGATGCTGAAAATATTATAGTAGCTATGGGTTCAGTAACTGAAACTATTGAAGAAACTGTTGATTATTTAGTGTCTAAAGGAGAAAAAGTCGGAGTATTAAAAGTTCACTTATACAGACCATTCTCTAAAGAACATTTCTTAAATGCTATTCCAAAAACAGTTAAGAAGATTGCAGTTTTAGATAGAACTAAAGAAAAAGGTTCATTAGGAGAACCTCTATATCTTGACGTTAGAGATTGTTTCTACGATCATGAAAATAAACCAGTTATCGTTGGTGGTATCTACGGTTTAGGTTCAAAAGATACAACTCCAACTCACATTAACACAGTTTACGAAAACTTAAAACAAGATCAACCAAGAACACAATTTACTATCGGTATAGTAGATGACGTTACTCATAGATCATTAGAAGTAAAAGATACTATAAACACTTCACCTGAAGGAACTATCAGATGTAAGTTCTGGGGATTCGGTTCTGACGGTACAGTAGGTGCTAACAAATCAGCTATCAAGATTATAGGTGATGGTACTGACATGTACGCTCAAGGTTACTTCGATTATGACTCTAAAAAATCTGGTGGGGTTACAATGTCTCACTTAAGATTTGGTAACAACCCAATTCACTCAACTTACCTATTAGATGAATCAGATTTCATTTCTTGTTCAAAACAAGCTTATGTATATCAATACGATTTATTAAGAGGTTTAAGAAAAGGTGGTACATTCTTACTAAACTGTATCTGGAATGAAGAAGAATTAGACACTCACCTTCCAGGCAAATTAAAGAAATATATCGCTGAAAACGACATCAAATTCTACACTATCAACGCTTCTAAGATTGCAGCAGAAGTAGGATTAGGTGGAAGAACAAACATGATTATGCAAGCTGCATTCTTCAAATTATCTAAAGTATTACCTATAGATGAAGCTATTAAGAAATTAAAAGAATCTATAGTTGCTAACTACGGAAGAAAAGGTGAAGACATTGTAAATATGAACTACGCTGCAGTAGATCAAGGTATCGATCAACTTGTAGAAATCAATGTTCCAGCTGAATGGAAAAATGCTGAAGAAGACGTTGAAAAAGACGCTAACCTTCCAGAATTCGTAAAAGAAGTTGCAAGTGTAATGAATGCACAACAAGGTAATGATTTACCAGTATCTGCATTCAAAGACAGAGCAAATGGTGAATTCCCAATGGGAACTTCAGCTTACGAAAAGAGATGTATCGCTCTTAACGTTCCAGAATGGCAAATGGATAAATGTATCCAATGTAACCAATGTGCTTATGTATGTCCACACGCAGTTATCAGACCATTCTTATTAAACGAAGAAGACAGAAAGAACGCTCCTGAAACTTTCGAAAGCAAAAAAGCAGTTGGTAAAGGATTTGAAGATTTAACATTCAGAATCCAAGTTTCACCAGCAGACTGTACAGGTTGCGGTAACTGTGCTGATGTATGTCCAGCAAAAGAAAAGGCATTAATCATGAAACCTTTCGAAGAACAACATCTTGCACAAAAAGACAATTGGACTTACGCTGTAGAAAAAGTTGGATACAAAGAAGACTTAATGCCAGCAGAAAAAACAGTTAAAGGTTCACAATTCAAACAACCATTATTTGAATTCTCTGGAGCTTGTGCTGGTTGTGGAGAAACTCCATACGCTAAATTAATCACTCAATTATACGGTGATAGAATGCTTATAGCTAATGCTACAGGTTGTTCATCAATCTGGGGTGCAAGTGCTCCTTCAACTCCTTACTGCACAAACGCTGAAGGTAAAGGACCAGCTTGGGCTAACTCATTATTCGAAGACAATGCTGAATACGGATATGGTATGCACTTAGCTATCAAGAAGATTAGATTACAATTAAAAGAAAAAATGCAAGCATTCTTAGACTTGAACATTGAAAGTCCATTGAATGCACCATTCAAGAAATTCGTTGAAAACATGGACGATGTAGCTACATCAAAAGCATGTGCAGCAGAAATTTTAGAACATTTAGATGACAACACAAACAACGAAGAAGCTGAAGAATTATTGAAATATATAAGAACAGACAGAGACTTCTTAATTAAGAAATCTGTATGGATCTTCGGTGGAGACGGTTGGGCTTATGATATCGGATACGGCGGATTGGATCACGTATTAGCATCAGGTGAAAACATCAACGTTATGGTATTCGATACAGAAGTTTACTCAAACACTGGTGGACAAGCTTCTAAGTCAACTCCAACAGCTGCTGTAGCACAATTTGCTGCAAGTGGTAAGAAAGTTAGAAAGAAAGATTTAGGTTTGATGGCATCAACTTACGGATACGTATACGTAGCACAAATCGCTATGGGTGCTAACCAAAATCAAACATTAAAAGCTATTAGAGAAGCAGAAGAATATGATGGACCATCATTAATCATCGCTTACTCACCATGTATCAACCACGGTATTAAAGCTGGTATGGGTAAGAGCCAACGTCAAGAAAAATTAGCTGTAGAAGCTGGTTACTGGCACTTATACAGATTCGATCCAACTCTTGCAGAAGAAGGAAAGAATCCATTCCAATTAGACTCTAAAGAACCAACTGGATCATTCCAAGACTTCATCAGAGGAGAAGTAAGATACTTGTCATTACAAAAATCATTCCCTGAACAAGCTGAAGAATTATTCCAAGAAGCTGAAAGAGATGCTAAGGAAAGATACAACACTTACAAGAGAATGGCAGAAATGGATTATTCTAACTCAGTAGAAGATACAGATGAAGCAGAAAAAGAAGAAAACCTTGATAAAGAAGGTAAAAAAGTTGAATCTGTAGAAAAAGCTAAGGAAGAAGAAGGCGCAAAGAAAGAAGACGTCGTAAATCCAAATTCTACAAATAGATAATATAACGAAAACACTGTGAGAATTATCTCACGGTGTTTTTTATTACAAATTTTTAACAATTTGAAAAATCATTTATAGATTTTTTCTATAAATGATTAAAAAATTTATAACGTTGATTTTTCAATGATAAATGAATGAAAAAAATTGCAAAATTTTCTAATTTGTTAAAATTAGAATGAAATTGGTAGGATTTATAGAAAGTTTCAATAAATGAAGAATTTTTAACAATATTTCTGGTTTTATTAGAGAATTAGTGATATCATATAAATGAAATATAAAATTTAGGAGGGTTTTATGAATTTTTACGAAGAATCAAGAAAATTTGCATTGGAACATGTCGAACCATATGCAAAGAGATCAGATGAAGAAGGTAGATTTCCTGTAGAATCATTTGAAGAAATGGGAAAAGCTGGTTACTTCAAATTACTTATTCCAGAAGAAATGGGTGGTTTAGGAAAGACTGCTGTTGAACACCAACAAGCTGTTTTAGCATTCGCTGAAAGCAACCCAACTGCTGGTCTTTGCTACATGATGCACAACGTTGCTTTAATGACTGTTCTTACTAATGGTAATGAAGAATTAAAGAAAAAAGTTGTTAAAGATATAGTTGAAAACAACAAATTCATGGCTTTAGCTTATTCTGAATTCGGAACTGGTACTCACTTCTACATTCCAGAAATCAAAGTTACTAAAGACGGTGGAAAATTCGTTTTCAATGGAACAAAATCAATGGTAACAAGTGCAACTCATGCAAGCTATTACTTAATTTTAACTCCATCAACTGAAAAAGAAGGAGACATCAACAACTGGTTAATTCCTTTGGAATCTGAAGGTTTAGAATTCAAGATGAGCCACTGGAAAGGTATTGGTATGAAAGGTAATGTTTCATGTCCAATGACTATGACAGATGTTAAATTAGACGAAGTTAACAGAATCGGCGAAGAAGGTTCAGGTGTTGACCAAGTATTTAACGTTGTAGCTCCATACTTCATTTTAGGTTTAGCAAGTGTTTACACTGGATTGAACTTGAGATTATCAAAAGTTACTAATGATTACGCATTGAAGAGAAAATACCCTTCAGGACAATGTTTAGCTAACATTGAAACAGTACAAGTTCACTTAGGTAAGATTTATTCAAATGGTATGAGTGCAAAAGCTCTTACAGAATTAGCAGCTAGATCTTTAGTTGATGGTGAAGAAGACGCAGTATGTAAGATTATTGCAGCAAGAGTTTGTGCTATCGAAAATGCAATTGAATCTTCAACACTTGCAATGAGAGTAGGTGGAGGTAAGACTTACAACTGTGCATCCGAAATCCAAAGATTAATGAGAGATGCTTACGCTGGACAAATTATGGCTCCATCACTAGACGTTCTTAACGTTTGGTTAGGAAAAGCTATAACAGGTCAACCACTTTTATAGGAGGCTTAATGGGGATTTACGAACAAGCAAAAGAATTTGCAAAAAAATATTTAGAAGAAGAAGGAAAAAAATCTGACAAGGATTGCACTTTCCCAAAAGAAGCATTTGAAAAAATGGGAGAAGAAGGATTTTTAAAACTTTTGATCCCTGAAGAAATGGGTGGACTTGGCAAAGGAGCAAAAGAACATCAAGAAGTTACAATGGCATTTGCTGAATACAATCCATCTGCAGCATTATGCTATATGATGCATAATGTTGGAATCAGTGGAGTGTTGGATTATGGTCAAAAAACTTTAATTGATAAAATAGTAAAAGATGTCGTTGAAAATAATAAATTTATGGCATTGGCTGATTCAGAATTTGGTAGTGGAACACATTTTGGTAATCCAGAAATGACCTGTACTAAAAATGGAAATGACTATGTGTTCAAGGGTACTAAATCAATGGTAACAAGTGCAACTTATGCAAGTTATTATCAATATAACAGTAAATCAGCTGAATTTGAAGGTAAAACGACATATTGGGTTGTTCCATTGGAATCTGAAGGTTTGAGTTTCAATATGGAATATTGGGATGGAGTTGGAATGAGAGGAAATGTTTCTTGCCCAATGAAATTTGACAATGTTAAGTTGACATCTGATTACAGACTAGGGGAAGAAGGCGGAGCAGATGAAGTCGCAAGTGTTGTAACAAAGATGTTTTTACTTGGACTTGCTAGTGTATATGCTGGTTTAAATATTAGAATATCAAACATTACTAATAAATACGCTACAAGTAGAAAATATCCGAATGGAAAGTGCTTAGCAGATATTGAAATTGTTCAAATGTATTTGTCTAAGATATATTCAATGGCACAAAGCGCAAGAACACTATCAGAAGATGCAGCAGAAGCTATAGTTAATAATAGCGAAGATATGCTTAAAAAAATTATAGCAGCAAGAGTGACTTCAATTGAAAATTCAATGAACTCAGCTACACTTGCAATGAGAATTGGCGGCGGAATCACTTATAATAAGAAGACTGAAATAGAAAAGTTGATGAGAGATGCCTATGCTGGACAAATTATGGCACCATCATTGGATGTTCTCCATGTAATGTTAGGTGGTATTTTAGCGACAGAAAACAAGTAAATAGGACACAAATATCAATAAAAAGGTAGAAATGATGAAGATGCTTTACAAAAAATCATAGCTTCCAGAGTTATTGCAATTGAACATGCGATGGAATCCTCAACTCTTGCAATGAGAGTGGGTGGAGGAATTAGTTACAAAATTGAAAAGTTGATGAGAGATGCTTACGCTGGACAAATTATGGCACCATCTTTAGATGTGTTGCATGTTATGTTAGGACAGTCTTTATCAAGTAAATAAAATAGGAGGAATTAAATGAAAAAATTAAAAATAGGTGCAGTTATTTACGCTCCAAGAGTTTCAGTAATATGGGAAATGATTGAAGAATTTTTCAAGGAAAATGGAGCAGAAATCGAAGGAGTATTCTTCAAAGACTACAAACTACAAGTAGATGCTTTAATGAATGGAGAAATTGATGGAGCATGGAATTCCCCATTAGCACATTTAGACGCTCACTTGAGATCTGACGGAAAAGATAAGATCGGATGTATGAGAGATACTGATAGAGATAAGAAAACTTATCTAGTAGTTAAAAAGGGAAATTTTGAAAAAGTTTCTGATTTAAAAGGAAAAACAATAGGATTTGGAGCTATTGATTCTCCACAAGCAAGACTTATTCCTATAAACTATTTACACCAAAATGGTTTAGAATATGGTAAAGATTACACTGAAAAAAGATTTGATATCGGTGTTGGATTACATGGAGACCACGTTGGTGGAGAAAAGGACAGCATGATTGCTATGGTTAATGGAGAAGTTGATGCATCATTCTGCTTAAGTACAAATTATGATGCTTGGATTAGTGATGGTACACTAGACAAAAACGAAGTTGAAGTTTTAGATAAAACTGATAACTTTGACCATTGTATATTTACATTCAATCCTGAAGTTTCTGATGAAGACATCAAAGCATTTGATGACATTATGTTCAAGATGGATTACAACAACGAAAAAGAAAAAGAAATCATGGATCTTGAAGGATTAAAACAATGGATTCCTGGTAGAAGAGAAGGTTTCAAACAAATTACTGAAGCTAATGAATATTTAGGAAATTTCTTAAAGGAATTCAATAGTGAACAATAAATTATTCAATACCTCTTTGATAGGATCTATGCCAAGAGGAGACGAAATAATGAAAGCTCGTAGGATGTTAAAGGCTAATATGATTAGCCTTTCTGACTACGAACAATTGGTATATGATAAGACTAAAGAAGTTGTAAAATTACAAGAAGATTTGGATATCGATGTAATCACAAGTGGAGAAATAGAAAGAGACAATTACGTATCTTTTATTTCTGAAAAACTAGGTGGAGTAACTCAAATGAGTATGGCCGAAATGCTAGATTACGTCGATGATAAAAGAGAGTTCGAAAATATTTTGACGACATTGGATGTTCCTGCTACATCTATTAAGAACGCTATTTGTACTGGCAAATTGGAATATAAAGGAGACATTGTATCAGAAGAATTAAAACTTTTGAAATCATTAACTGATAAGCCTGTTAAGATTACAATGCCTGGTCCTTACTTGGTTACAAGAAGTATGTGGCTTGCAAATGTTAGTTCCAAATATTACGACAGTAAGGAAGATTTGGGAGAAGATGTAATTGATATCTACAGAAAAGAAATCAAAAATCTTCAAGAAATCGGAGTAGATGTAATTCAATTTGATGAACCAGTTCTTACAGAAATTGTGTTCACTGAAGGTAAACCAAGAACATTTATGTGTGCATCTTTGTCTACTAGAAAAGATCCAACTGAAGAGTTAAAGTTTGCCACACATTTGATAAAAAGCGTGATGGATAGTGTCGATAGGGACAAATCTATTTGTTCACTTCACGTGTGTCGTGGTAATTGGAGTAAAAACGAAAGTATTTTATTGACAGGCCCTTATACTCCGCTTTTAGATTTGTTTGCAGATATCAATGCTGATTTATTGGCGTTAGAATTTTCTACTCCAAGAGCTGGGGAATTAAAAGCATTACTAGCTGATGAAAGAATCAATAACAAAGTGATTTTGGGACTTGGAGTGTTAAATCCAAGATTGGATGATAAGGAAGATACAGATGGAATTTACAAAAGAGCCAAGGAAGCTCTTACATTTATCGACAAGGATAAATTATGGCTAAACCCAGACTGTGGATTTGCTACATTCTCCAATAGACCAGTAAATGAATACGACCACATAAGAGAAAAACTACAATCGATGATTGATGCTAGAAATAAATTGAGGAAAGAATATGAATGATGATATAAATTCATTCCAAAAGAGTTTCAGAGCTATTGTATCCGATGATTTGGTCAAAGTTTACAACGAAAAATCATGTATTCCTGTGGACTCATCTATTTCATTTGATTCAGAAAAAGAAGAATTTACATCAATTGATTTTTTCGTAAGCTCCATCGTTTCAGAGTTGATTTTGACTATGATGAGAGTTGCAAAGAAAAGAAACACTATATTACAAGATATCGAAGCTAAGGTGAACTTAGATATCGACAATCCGATGTATCTGTTAAATGTTATAGGTTTTGAAGATAAGAGTATTATCAACAAAATCAATATTGACATTTATTTCTTCTCATTTTATGAAGGAGAAGAATTGCAAGAGTTTTTGGATGAAGTTTTGGATAGAACTTTGATTTACAATTCTATAAAAGATTTGGTAAATGTTAATTTTAAAACTGTTTTATAACTTGTAAATTATTTTATTTGTGATATAATATTAGGAAATATTTAAAAATATTAAATTCAATAGATAAGATAGTAGTATAAATGAAACTTCAAGAGAGGAAATGGTTGGTGCGAATTTCTAAGAGAAGTTTATATGAATGGGGTTATCTGAATTTTGAATGAAAAATAGTAGTTCAAAAAGTGATTCTCACTTTACAGGGATAGGATATGGAAGTATCTGAAGGAGATGTGTGCATTTTTGCACATAAATTAGGATGGTAACGCGAGTTTTGACACTTGTTCCTTTTGGGGAACAGGTGTTTTTTTATTATAAAGGCAGGTGAGTGTAATGAAATGAACTTATGAAATGATTTTAGAAGAGAAAAATTTTAAGAAAAAGAAAGGAAGATATTATGGATTCAAAAAAATTAACAGTAAGTTCGATATTTTTAAGTGTAGGATTATTGCTTCATTACGTTACACCTGCGTTGGTTATGGGAGTAAAGCCAGATTTTTTATTAGTAATGATGTTTTTAGCAATATTATTTATGGATAATGTAAAAGAAGCTTTTGTGTTGAGTTTGTTTGCAGGGACAATTGCAGCTTTTACAACAAGTTTCCCAATGGGACAGCTTCCAAACATAATTGATAAATTAGTTTCAGGAATTATAGTGTTTTATTTGTTTAAATTAATGGGAAAAAATAGCAGAAAATCTAATTTGATATTTGCGATTGGAACTTTGATAAGTGGATTTGTGTTTTTATCTCTTGCAATTCCAATGGGAATGGGTACAGAAAACTTTTCAAATCTACTACCTTCAATGTTTGTTGCAGTGTGTTTACCAACTTCAGTTTTGAGTACAATTGTAGGAATTTTCTTCAAAAAAATAATTTATCGCACAAATTACGTCAAAATCAACGCTCAATAATGCTATTTATTTAAAATTAGTATATACTAGTAATATAGATAAAAAAGAGGTGATTTTATGAAATACGCAGAAGAAGGCGTTCAATATCATTTGAATATTAAAAATGGAGATGTAGGGAAGTATGTAATCCTTCCAGGAGATCCAAAAAGATGCGAAAAAATTGCAAAGTATTTTGACAATGCAAAATTAGTAGCAGATCATAGAGAATATGTAACATACACTGGAACTATAAATGGAGAAAAAGTTTCCGTAACTAGCACTGGAATCGGAGGTGCATCTGCAGCAATTGCGATGGAAGAACTTGTCAAAGCAGGTGCAGATACTTTTATAAGAGTTGGAACTTGTGGAGGAATTCAAGAAGATGTCAAAAGTTCTGATGTGGTTATAGCAAATTCTGCTATAAGAGCAGAAGGAACGAGTAAAGAATACGCTCCGATAGAATTTCCTGCAGTTGCAAACTTAGATGTGACAAATTCGTTGGTAAAAGCTTCAAAAGATTTGGGGCACAATTACCACGTTGGAGTTGTTCAATGCAAAGACAGCTTCTATGGACAACATGATCCAGAAAAAATGCCTGTGTCATACGATTTATTAAACAAATGGGAAGCTTGGAAAAGGCTTGGCACATTGGCAAGTGAGATGGAATCGGCAGCTCTTTTTGTAGTTGCAAATTACCTTCGAGTAAGATGTGGATCTTGTTTTTTGGTTGTAGCGAACCAAGAACGTGAGAAAAAACACTTAGACAATCCTGTGTGTCATGATACTGATGTAGCCATTAAAGTTGCAATTGAAGCAATAAAAAACTTGATAGAGAAAGATAAACAAGAATAAATGATAGAAATTTAATTTTAAATTTTGACAAATTATATGTAGGGTGATATAATAAAAACAGTTAATAACGTTTTCATTTTATCCATTAAATGGGTATCTCCTTATGTTAAAAAAACAAAACTAGGTCACATAACCTAGTTTTGTTTTTTTATTTCATCTTGAAGTTTTTCTAATTGTTGATAAATTTCATCATCTATAGTAACAATATTTTCAGTAGATTGTTTTCTTTTCCTTAGCTTAGATCTTCTGAGGTTTTCTTTTAAAGTTAGATAATTTTTCCAAAGTTCATTGGCACTAATTCTAATTCCTCCACGCGATAAAATAATTCGTTGAATCATTCCATCGTTGCTTGCCACATACATTTTGTCGTGCTTTTTCATATCGTTGACTTTTCTCTCAATGTATCGGTCTGCAGATTCGTGTTCTTTTGTGTAAACCACCGTCAAATTATCACGCTTTTCTTCGATGCTCATTCCACCTTTTACAAGATAAGCATCAAAAACTACATAAACTTGTTCTCCGCTTAGATTTTGATACTCTTTCATTATATCAATGAGCTCTTCACGGGCACTATCCAAATCCACATCGTTTGATAATTTGTATAAATTAGGCCATGCATTTATTATATTATAACCATCGACATAAAGATAAATCTGTTTATTTTTCATACCTTTGGCGTATGACTTCATAAATTAAAATGCTCGCAGCATTTGATGCGTTGAGTGATTCTGTTTTTCCATACATAGGGATTTTAATTAACTGATCACAATTTTCTTTGACTAATCTCGAAATTCCTTTGCCTTCATTTCCAATTACAAGGCCGATAGGTCCTTTCAAGTTAGCTTGTGTGTGAGTTTGTGAAGCTTCGCCACAAGCCCCGTAAATCCAAATGTTATGTTCTTTTAAATAATTAATTGTCGTGGTTATGTTGGTTACACGTGCGATTTTGATATTGAAAACAGCTCCTGCACTTGTTTTGATTGCAGTTGCATTGACTTCACAAGCTCGGTGTTTTGGAATTATAACTCCGTGGCATCCTGCAACTTCTGCAGTTCTAATGATGGATCCCAAATTGTGAGGATCTGTTATTTCGTCCAAAATTATCAAAAAGGGATCTTCATTTCTTTTCTTGGCGTAAATTATCATTTCATCAACGCTTGAATATCCGAAACTTGGCATTTTTGCCATAACACCTTGGTGAGCAGTGTTTTCTGCGAATTTTTCGATGTATTTTTTATCGACGTATTCGATTTTAATTCCCATATCGTAAGCTTTTTTTTCTATTTTTTTAATAAATCCTTTTAATTCGCCTTTTTGTATGTATAGATTGGTTACTCCCATATCCATTTCCAAAGCTTCCATAACAGGATTTCTACCGACTAAATATTGCATTTATTCTCCTTATTCTTATCATTTTAATGTTATAATCTTATTAGATTATACAATATAAAGCAATTTCTTACAATTAATAGGAGGAACAAATGGGAAACGAAATAATGATGCAGGCTTTTGAGTGGTACTTACCAGACGATGGAAATTATTATAAAAATTTGACAAAAGAAGCGAAGAATTTAAAAGAAAAAGGTATTGATGCGTTGTGGCTTGCTCCAATGTTTAAAGCAACAGGAACTAATGATGTTGGTTATGGTGTGTATGATTTGTACGATTTGGGAGAATTTGATCAGAAAGGATCTGTGCGCACGAAATATGGAACTGTAGAAGAATTGAAAAAATTAATCGAAATTTTGCACAAAAATGATATAAAAGTGTATGCAGATGTAATTTTAAATCACAAAGCTGGAGCAGATTTCTCAGAAACTTTTAAGGCTTACGAAGTGGATCCTAACGACAGGGCGAAAAGAATTACTGATGCTTATGATATTGAAGCATGGACTGGATTTGATTTTAAAGGTAGGAATGGAAAATATTCTGAGTTTGTGTGGCATTTCCAACATTTTAATGGAGTTGATTTTGATAATAAACAACAAAAGAAAGCAATTTTTGAAGTCGCTGGAGAAAACAAAGGGTTTAGCAAGAATGTTTCCAACGAAAAAGGGAATTTCGATTATTTGATGTTTGCAGATATTGACCATAAAAATCCTGATGTTAAAGATGAGCTTTTTAGATGGGGAGAATGGTTTGTGAATTATGTTAATGTGGACGGCTTCAGATACGACGCACTTAAACACATTGACGATGAATTTATAATTGATTTCACAAAACATATACAAAATGTTGTTAATCGCGATTTTTATTTTTTCGGTGAATATTGGTTACAAGATAAGGACAACACTAATCATTATTTGTACGATACGAAATACGATGTGGATTTGTTCGATGTGGCACTTCATTTTAATATGTATTCTGCATCAAAAATGGGCGATAAATTTGATATGAGAAAAATTTTCGACAATACTTTGGTTCAAGAACATCCAACCATTGCGGTTACATTCGTGGATAATCACGACAGCGAACCTGGTCAATCGTTGGAATCATTTGTTGAACCTTGGTTTAAAAAGATTGCGTACGGTTTGATTCTACTAAGAAAAGATGGATATCCTTGCGTGTTTTACGGTGATTATTGTAAAATAGGTGGAGAATTTAATATCGAAGGGCAAAAGGATATTATAGATAATTTGATGTACATCAGAAAACACTACGCATTTGGAGAACAGACAGATTACATGGAAAATGAAAACTTGATAGGTTGGATTAGACACGGCGATGATTTTCATAATCCAATGGCTGTAGTAATCAGCACCGGTGACATCAACACTTTGAGAATGAATGTAGGAAAGGAAAATGCAGGTAAAAAGTATACGGAAATCACTGGAACAAATTCTAATAAAATTGTAATTGATGATCAAGGATTCGGGGGTTTTGAAGTGGGAGCTGGAACTTTGAGCGTGTGGGTATGTAATGAGTAAATTTTATGCAGTAAAAATTGGGAGAAATCCCGGAATATACAATAGTTGGTCAGAGTGCCAACAACAAGTAAATGGTTTTAAGGGAGCGATTTTCAAATCTTTTAAGACAAAAGAAGAGGCAGATAATTTTATAAATGGCGAAGATAATAAAAAAGTAGCGTCCATTGATAACTTAAATGAAAATGAGTGTGTGGCTTATGTAGATGGATCATTCAAAAAAGATACGGGAGAATATAGTTTTGGTTGTGTGTTGTTTCACAATAGTAAAATCGACAAATTCAATCAAAAATTTCCTAAATCAGAATTCTCAACGCATAGAAATGTATCGGGAGAAGTAAGTGGGTCGGTATTTGCAATTAAAAAAGCAGTCGAACTTAAAATGGACAAAATCACGATTTTTTATGATTATCAAGGGATTGAAAGTTGGGCTAATGGCGACTGGAAAACAAACAATAATTTAACCAAAAGCTACAAGAAATTTATCGACGAAATAAAGCCTCAAATCGATATTAATTTTGTAAAAGTTAAAGGTCACTCCAACGATACTTATAACGATATGGCTGATGAATTGGCAAAAGAGGCGTTGGGGATAGGGAAATAAGTAAAGTATTAAAAAATTAAAGTAGATTACATTTTTGCACAAATTTATGTGTTCATATATTTTTAGCAAAAACGTAATCTACTTTTTTATTTTAAAATTTTACTTAGAGATTTTCCCACAAAAAAAACTCTCACGAATATCGTGAGAGCAAATTATTTGAATATTATCATTAGTTGTGTAATTTTTCTTTTATCAACATTGACTACGACGAATTTCAAGTTTTCAAATTCAACCTCATCTTTTGATTTAGGCATTCTGTCCAATAATTCTATTACAAATCCTCCGATTGAATCGAATTTGTCGCTTTGAATGTCAAGGTCAAATCTTTCGTTTACTTCATCAATTCTCATTTCAGGATCGACTAAATATTCGTTGTCGCTAAGTTTAGTTACTTCTTTTTCGTGGTCGTATTCATCGTCGATTTCTCCGACAAGTTCTTCCAAAATATCTTCCATCGTTACAATTCCACTAGTTCCACCGTATTCATCGATAATGATACTGATGGAAATATTTTTAGCTCGCATTTGTTTGAACAAATCTACGACTGGAATGTATTCATAAGCATAAAATGCTGGTTTCAGTATATCTCTGATTTTAAAATCGCGGTCATCTTCGATGATTTTGTGCGCTAATTCTTTTATGTGAAGAACGCCTATGATATCGTCAATGCTGTCTTCATAAACTGGAATTCTAGAATAAGTAATATTTTTTATGATTTCCTTCAAATCACTCTCTGCATCTTCAATATCCACTGATGCCATGCTAGTTCTTGGAGTCATAATATCAACTGCTAAAGTTTCCTTTAACTCCAGTGCATTTATCATGATTTCAGTTTCTTGATTTTTCAGTACGCCTTCTTCTTCACTAACTTCCACCAAAGTTTTTAATTCTTCTTCGGTCAATGTCGAACTATCTTCGTCTTCTCCTATGAAAAGCTTGATTACCAAACGAGTTAAGAGGTTCAATACTTTTACAATTGGTTTAAAAACTATCGTCAATAAATAAATAAACCTAGAAAATTTCAGCGCTACGGATTTGTTTTTATACTGTGCAATTGTTTTCGGTATAACTTCACCGAAAATCAACACAAATACAGTCATTACAACTGTCGATATCAATGCTCCGTTTTGATGAAAAATATTTGTGAATAAAATTGTAGCTATAGAACTCGCCGCGATATTTACAATATTGTTACCAATCAAAATAGTAGATATGGTAGTTTGCATATTATCGTGCAATTTCTTTAGCAAATGTGCATTTTTGTTATCCTTTTGGTCTAATTGTCGAACTTTTATTTTGCTTACAGATGTTATCGCCGTTTCACTTGATGAAAACACAGCGGACATTGTAACCAAGAATACCAACGCAATTATTTGCGAGACACTCGAACTGTCCATTACATCACTCTCCAAACATATCGTAACATATAAAAATATAGTTGTAAATAAATTGTTTTGACAAAATTTTTAGATAAAAAACATAACAATGGAGAAAACTAAAAATAATTTAACAACAAACAAATCCCACAATATGGTATACTATAGATGTAGATAATACAGTAAAAAAGAAACGGTGATGAAAATGGATTTAAAAGAAAAAATTAGAGTTATAGACGGATTTCCAAAAGAAGGAATCTCATTCAAAGATATTACTACATTGTTAAACGACAAAGATGCCTACAAACACGCAGTAGACCTTATGGTAGAAGATTTAAAAGACAAAGGCATAACTGTGATTGCAGCTCCAGAAGCTAGAGGATTTTTGTTCGGCTCAGCTGTAGCGTATGCTCTTGGAGTAAGATTTGTTCCTGTAAGAAAACCAGGCAAACTTCCTGGAGAAGTGTCAGAATATTCTTATGATTTGGAATATGGCACTGACAAATTAGAAGTACACAAAGATGCAATTCAAAAAGGCGACAAAGTTGCAATCGTTGACGATTTATTGGCAACTGGTGGAACTGTGAATGCAGTAGCTAAGTTAGTTGAAAAAAACGGTGGCGAAATCACTGCGATGGAATTTTTGATTGAACTTACTGAACTTGGTGGAAGAGATGTCAACAAAAAATATTACATCAACACTTTAGTACAATACGATATCTAAATTTTATCCACATGTCATGCATGTGGATTTTTGATTGCAAAAAAGCACAACCAAATTTTTATGGTTGTGCTGAATTGATTATTTGCTTTGCATTAATAAATTGTATTTTATATCCCACAATTTTTGAGACAAATCCACGTGGAACAAATGAGGATGTTCAAATCTTTTTACTTCTTCCCATTGTTCAGCAATTTGTTCATTTTTTCTTTCGATTATTTTATCTAATGTTGGAAGCTCGTACACCAATTCTCCCTTGTCGAACACTCTAACCAACAATTCTTTTGTTGTGAAGTTGGTTAATGTTTTTCTCTTCCAAGTGTGAATAGGGTGGAAGATTTCCAAATCTTTTGATTCGTCGATTTTTTCATCGTGAAGAGTTATCAAATCGGCTTCTGCTTTGCCGCTACTCTTGTCGTAAATTCTGTAAACTGTTTTGAATGCAGGAGTTGTGATTTTTTCGATATTTTCACTGATTTTAATTTTAGGAATGATTTCTCCGTTAGGTTTTTCAACTGCACATAATTTGTACACGCCGCCTAAAACTGGATCTGATTTTGCAGTTATTAATCTTTCACCAACGCCAAATCCATCTAGTTTTGCTCCTTGTTCAATCAAATCAGCGATTGTGTATTCATCAAGTGAATTACTTGCCATGATTTGACAGTTTTCATATCCAGCATCATCCAACATTTTACGGGCTTGTTTTGATAAATAAGCAAGGTCACCACTGTCAATTCTAATAGACATATTCTTAATTCCACGAGGTTTCAAAACTTCGTCAAAAACTTTTATCGCATTTGGAACACCGGATTTTAAAACGTTGTAAGTGTCCACTAAAAGTGAGCAAGAATTTGGGAAAATTTCGGCGTATTTTTTGAAAGCTTCGTATTCTGAATCAAACATCATAATCCATGAGTGAGCCATTGTACCAAAAGCAGGAACATCGTAAGTGATATCTGTCAAAGTATTGCTTGTAGCAGTAGCACCACCTATGAAAGCTGCTCTTGCACCTAGAACTGTAGCATCCACACCTTGCGCACGTCTTGCGCCAAATTCCATAACAACTCTTCCTTCAGCTGCATGAACAATTCTATTCGTTTTAGTTGCAATCAATGATTGATGATTGATTGATAAAAGTGCGAAAGTTTCTATCAGTTGTGCTTGTGGAGCAGGTCCACGAACTATCATCAAAGGTTCGTTAGGAAATGCAACTGACCCTTCAGGCATTGCCCACACATCGCATTCAAATTTGAAATTTCTAAGATAATCTAAGAATTTTTCGCTGAACATATTCTTGCTTCTGAAATATTCGATGTCTTTTTCGTCAAACTTCAAATTTTGAATATATTTAACTACCTCTTCTAATCCCGCAACGATAACAAATCCTCCATTGTCTGGAATTCTTCTAAAATACAAATCAAAATAAGCATATTCATCTTCCATATTGTTTTCCAAATATCCATTCATCATTGTAAATTCGTAGAAATCAGATAACATGCTTAAATTTTCATAATTTTTCCAATCCATAATCTGCCTCCATATTTTATTATGAATATTATAATCCAAATCCAAATCTTTGACAAAGTATTTTAAATATTATATAATAACCATACCACCAGTAGGGGGGTAGAAAGGAGAAAAATGGAAGAAATAAAATTAAAAATACAAGGCATGAGCTGTGAATCATGTGCGGCTAGAATAGAAAAAGTATTAAGTAAATACGAATATATCGAAACAGTTAACGTGAACTTGCTTCAAGAATACGCATATTTGAAATTAAAAGAAGGATACGATATAGAAACTATCGTAGGCAAAATAAAAAAAGCAGGGTATGATGTTCCGGTAAAGACATCGAAGTTTGACATCGAAGGAATGAGCTGTCAGTCATGTGCATCTAGAATAGAGAAGGTTTTGAACAAAAATAATTTTAAAGATGTTAACGTAAATTTGTTGCAAAACTCACTTACAGTAAGTTTTTATGAAGGATACAAGACCAATTCTGATGTAAAAAGATTAGTTGACAAAGCAGGATATTCTGCAGAAATAAAAACAGACAATAAAATAGCTAACGAAAAAAATATAACTGAATACGAAAAATTGAAACGTGATTTTATAATTTCTGCGATTTTTTCAATTCCTTTATTTTCAGCGATGTTTTTTCACATGGCAGGAGTTCACACAATTTTAAATAACGGATATTTTCAATGGGCGTTGGCAACTGTGGTTCAATTCTACATCGGAAGAAGATATTATGTGAATGCATACAAATCACTAAGAGGTGGAGGAGCAAACATGGATGTTCTAATAGCATTGGGAACAAGTGCTGCCTACTTCTACTCTATTTATCATGTATTAATAGGATCTGACCAATTGTATTTTGAATCGTCTGCTGTTGTTATCACTTTGATTTTACTCGGAAAAGTTTTCGAAAAAAGAGCGAAGACTAGAACTACTGATGCTATAAGTAAATTAATGGGACTCCAAGCGAAAAAAGCTAACGTAATAAAAAATGGGAAAACTATCGAAACTGATATTGAAGATGTAATGGTTGGAGATAAAATTCTTGTAAAACCAGGAGAGAAAATCGCTGTTGATGGAATTATAATTGAAGGAAGCTCATCGATTGATGAATCTATGATTACTGGGGAATCAATGCCAGTGAAAAAACAAGTTGGAGATGAATGTATTGGTTCTACGATCAATAAAAATGGATCATTTGTATTTGAAGCGAAAAAAATTGGTGAAGATACAGTTCTAAGTCAAATCGTAAAATTAGTGGAAGATGCACAATCCAACAAAGCACCAATTCAAAGATTAGCAGATAAGATTTCATCTGTTTTTGTACCCATTGTTATTGTAATTGCTGTGATTACATTCGTCATCACTTATTTTGTGACAAAACAATTTGACAGGGCGTTGTTAAATTCCGTTTCAGTTCTTGTAATAGCATGTCCATGTTCATTGGGACTTGCAACTCCTACAGCTATTATGGTAGGAAGCGGCAAAGGCGCAGAGCTTGGAATTTTAATAAAAAGTGCTGAAGTTTTAGAAACTGCGAACAAAATAGATGCAGTTATTTTGGATAAAACAGGAACAATAACAAATGGTAAACCAGAAGTTGTAGATTTCCAATCAAAAGATAAAGACTTCTTAAAAATTGTATCCTCAATTGAAAAAAATTCAGAGCACCCACTTGCAGATGCTGTGGTTAAAGAATATGAAAAAAATAGTTCGGAGTTCTATAAAGTTGAAGATTTCGATTCGATTACTGGTAAAGGACTTTCAGCTAAAATAAATAATTACAATTACTATATTGGCAATGAAAAATTGATGAGAGACAATAATATTAATGTCAATGTAGATATTCAAAAATATCAATCTCAAGGAAATACAGTTGTGCTTGTTGGAAAGAACGATGAATTTTACGGATATATTTTGATAGCAGATAAAATAAAAGAATCCTCACCAAAAGCTGTTTCAAAATTAAAAGACGATAATATCGATGTATATATGATAACTGGTGATAGCGAAAATACTGCAAAACATATCGCAGAAAAAGCTAATATCGACCATGTGATAGCAGAATGCTTGCCAAAAGACAAATCAGATAAAGTGTTGGATTTGAAAAATCAAGGCAAAAAAGTAGGAATGGTTGGAGATGGAATAAACGATGCTCCAGCATTGGCGACAAGTGATGTTGGATTTTCTATTGGAACTGGTACTGATGTTGCGATTGAGGCGAGTGACATCACAATTATAAATGGCGATTTAAATAAAGTTAATACTGCGATAAGATTAAGTCACAGAGTAATAAAAACAATAAAACAGAACTTGTTCTGGGCGTTTTTCTACAATGTTGTTGGTATTCCGATTGCTGCATTTGGATTTTTGAATCCAATGATAGCGGGTGCTGCAATGGCGTTCAGTTCGGTAACTGTAGTTACAAATTCGTTGAGAATTAAAAATTTCAAGGAGGAAAAATAATGAAAAAAGAATTTGAAGTATTGGATATGGTGTGCAATCATTGCGTAGAATCAGTGACAAAGGCTTGTAAATCAGTCGATGGAGTTACAAATGTAAATGTTTCATTAGAAGACAAAAAAGCTGTGGTTGAAGGCGATTTTAATGAAGATGACATCATCAAAGCTATTGATGAGATAGGATTTGAGGCTACTGTGAAATAATGACAGAACACAAACAAAAGGCCCTCAAAAAAATCAAAACTGTTCGTGGACAACTCGATGCGATTGTAAATATGATTGAAGAGGACAGATATTGTGTGGATATTTCCACTCAGATTTTAAGTTGTATTGGTCAATTGAAAAAAGCAAACATCGACATTTTAAACGGACACATGAGAACATGCGTTAAACATGCAATAGAAAATGATAATGCAGATGAAAAAATTGAAGAAGTAATCAACATTATTGACAAATATATCAAATAACGAAGACTTCCCCAGAGCAAATGAAAAATTTGCTGGGGAAGTTTTTTTGGTTTTTTTAATTTAGTGATTAGTATCGTTTGCAAAAATGTAAATTGGGTATATATAGAATAAGAAAATAAGAAATTATTTCTTAATTCATAAACAGGAGGAATTTTATGAAACTTAATTATGTAACAAAAGATATCAAATTGACTGATGATTTGAAACAAATGGCAGAATCTAAATTACACAAGTTAGATAAATATTTCCATGACGAACAACAAGCTCGTGTAGTATTCAAAAAAGAAAAAGACAAAGCGAGAGTTGAAGTCACTATGATTTTAGATAAAGGAGTTGTTTTAAGAGCGGAAGAATCCAACGAAGATATTAAAACAGCTATCGACAAAGTTGAAGACGCGTTAGCAAGACAAATAAGAAAACACAAAACAAAATTACAAAAGAGATTTACAGAAAGTAATTCAATAAGATTTGAAGCTGTTGAAGAAAACAACGACAAAGAAATCCCAACAGGTGCAATCGTTAAGACAAAAGAATTCGGAATCAAACCAATGGACAAGGAAGAAGCTATCATGCAAATGGAATTAATCGATCATGATTTCTTCGTGTTCTTGGATTCAAAAACTAATAATGTAAATGTTGTTTACAAGAGAAAAGATGGCAACTACGGATTATTAGTTCCAGGATTTGAAAAATAGCAAAAATGTTCAAATTGATGATATAATAAGAGAGAAACAGGATTTCTCTCTTATTTAAGTGGAAATAATGTTAAAATCAGTTTAAGAAAAAATGCAATCAAAAATATATCAGAAAAATTTTTGAGGTTGTCATTGTAAATTATTAGGAGGTAATTATGTCAACACCACATATCGAAGCGAAAAAAGGAGATATCGCAAAAACAGTTTTATTGCCAGGAGATCCATTGAGAGCAAAATTTATCGCAGATAATTTCTTGGAAGATGTAAAACAATTCAATGCAGTTAGAAATATGTTCGGATACACTGGAAAATACAAAGGAAAAGAAATTTCTGTTATGGGAACTGGAATGGGAATTCCATCTATAGGAATTTATTCTTACGAACTTATCAACGAATACGGAGTAGAAAATCTTATTAGAATTGGTTCAGCAGGAGCTTACAGCAAAGATCTTGATTTGTACGATGTCGTAATAGCAATGGGAAGTTGTTCAGATTCCAATTTTGCTCACCAATTCGACTTGGAAGGAACTTTTTCAGCGATTTGTGATTATGATTTGTTGAGAAAAGCAGTAAATGTTGCAGAAGAAAAAAACATCGACGTTCATGTTGGAAATGTATTCTCTGCAGATATTTTCTACAATCAAAAATCAGAAGAATGGAAAAAATGGGAAAAAATGGGCGTGCTAGCAGTTGAAATGGAAAGCTACGGATTGTATTTGACAGCAAAAGCCAACAACGCAAGAGCTTTGACTATTTTGACAATTTCTGACTCATTCCATTCAGATAAGCAAACTACTCCTGAAGAAAGACAAACATCATTTACAAAAATGATGGAAATAGCATTGGAATTAGGTGAATAATATGGAATTAAATAAATATATCGACCATACTTTATTAAAAGCAGATGCAACATCAGCTGACATCAAAAAAATCTGTGATGAAGCAATCAAATACGATTTTAAAAGCGTGTGCGTAAATTCTTGTTACACATCTTTGGTTAAAAAGTCTTTGGAAAATTCAAGCGTTTTGGTGTGCACTGTTGTGGGATTTCCACTTGGTGCTATGAGTATCAAATCAAAAGCTTTTGAAGCAAAGACTGCTATCGAAGATGGAGCAGATGAAATCGACATGGTTATCAATATCGGCAAATTAAAAGAACAAGATTATGATTATGTCGAAAAAGACATCCAAGCTGTAAGAGATGCTACAAAAGGAAAAGTTTTGAAAGTAATCATCGAAACTTGTTTATTAACTGATGAAGAAAAGAAAAAAGTTTGCGAAATTTCTGTAAAATGCGGCGCTGATTTCGTGAAGACTTCTACAGGTTTTTCAACAGGCGGAGCAAAAGTAGAAGATGTCAAATTGATGAAAGATACTGTTGGAGACAAAGCTATGGTAAAAGCAAGTGGTGGAATTCATTCTAGAGAAGAAGCTTTATCTATGATAGAAAATGGAGCAGATAGAATCGGAGCATCAAGCGGTATTAAAATAGTAGAAGGATAATTGTAAAAGATGCTAGTTATTTAGCATCTTTTCGTTCATTTAAGGAGTAATATGTATTATAGAGATCAACATTGTCATACGGAATTTTCATTCGATAGTAAAGAAAAATTTGAGAATTATTTGAAGCTTGTCAAAGGTGACATTATCACCACCGAACACTTGGATTATGGATTTACCTATAATGATGGTAGAGTTGAGGATGTGGACATTGATTACGACAAATACGTAAAAGTGATTGAAGAACACAACCAAAAAAGTTCACAAAAAATCTTAAAAGGAATAGAAATAGGTTACACAACTGAGAATTTGGAAAAAATCAAAAACACTGTGAACAGCAGAGATTATGACATTCAACTTTTGTCAGTTCATCAATTCAATGGTAAAGATTTTATGAATCCAAAGCCAGAAGATTACTCTCAAAGAGAGTTTCTTACAAATTATTTTGAAAAAATGCTGGAAGCTGTGAATAATTTCAAAGATTTTGACGTGTTAACACACATTGATTATGCATTAAGACTTAATAAATTGGAATCTAAAAATATGGATATTGTGGATGAATTTTTGACAAAAGTTTTTGCAGAACTCATTAATGATGAAAAAGCATTGGAGCTTAACACAAGAAGTGTGTATCAATACGACAACATAGAATATTACACATTTGCGCTCAAAAAATACGTAAAAATGAAGGGCAAATTATTCTCAGTTGGTAGCGATGCGCACTTTGAAAATTATTACAGATATCACTTTGATGATGCTTTCAAATTATTAAAAAGCGTAGATGCAAAGTATTTGGCGATGTTTGAAAATAGAAAAATGACTACGATAAGAATGGAGGATATGTAATGAAAGTTTTGATTACTAATAGAATCCCTGAAGAAATTATTAAAAAATACGAAGAGAATTTTGAAGTAGATTATCACGATAGTTTGGATTTTTTGTCAAAAGAAGAATTGAAAACTAGAATCAAAGATGCAGAAGCCTTGGTATGTCCTTTGAGTGAAAAAATCGATTCAGAAATTATAGACGCAGCAAAAAATTTGAAAATAATTGCAAATTACGGAGCTGGTTTTGACAATGTTGACATTAATTACGCAAAAGAAAAAGGAATAATTGTCACAAATGCACCGGCATCTGCATCGACAAAATCAACTGCAGAATTGACTTTTGGTTTGATTATAGATTTGCTAAGAAATATTACAAAAATGAATTCTGATTGCTATGACGATTCATTTGATGGATGGAAGCCCGTGTACGGTTTGGGAGAAACTTTGGAAGGAAAAACTTTGGGGATAATTGGACTTGGAAGAATTGGAACTGAAGTTATGAGAAAAGCCAAAGCTTTCGATATGAATGTGATATTCTACAATCGTAGCAAAAAAGAAGTTGAAGGCGCAAAGCAAGTAGAGTTAGATTATTTGCTTAAAAACAGCGACGTCATTACTTTGCACACAGCTTATAGCGATGAATTGTATCACTTAATAGATGAAAAAGCATTCTCAAAAATGAAAAAATCAGCATATCTTATCAACGCATCGCGTGGCAAAGTTATTAGCGAACAAGATTTGATAAATGCATTAAACGATGGAGAAATTGCTGGTTGTGCTCTGGATGTGTACGAATTTGAACCTAAAATTTCAGAAGAATTGAGAAATGCTAAGAATATTTTGTTGGCTCCGCATTTGGGAAATGCAACTAAACTTGCCAGAGTTCAAATGGGTGAATTTACTTTTGACAATATTATGCAATTTAAAAACGGAGAAATCCCTAAAAATAAAGTAAATTAGTTTATTATCGCGTTTAATTATGGTATACTAATTTAGTAAAAAAATGAAAAGGGGAATTTATGACTGATGATATAAAAGCATTGTTCCAATCAAAAGGGTTTTTTGTGTTTTTATCATTGATGTTTAAATTGTTTTTGGATTTGAGTTATTCTTATGCAATAAGTCCGTTGTTTTCGTACATGGGGCTTGTGAACAATTTAAATATTTACAAATTGATAGAATCATACGCTTTGGTTGTGATAATGTGTTATACGATAAGGCATAAAGTAGAGAGAGTCAGTGATTTTTATCTGATGCTATTTTATGTTTTGATAATCATACCATGTTTAAATATATATCCTTATAAGGATTTCTCCAGATTATATATGTACATGTTGATAGCATCGTTTTATACAATGCAAATTTTCGCTAATTCACCGAAATTGAGATTATCTTTCTCGGATAAAAAAATCAACGAAAATTTCATAGTCTATGCTTTTGCACTGGTGGGAATATTGATGTTTGCCTGGATAATAATGCGAGGCGGACTAAAATATTTGAATTTCGATTTTAGAAAAGTATACGACACTAGAAGGGAAATCGCGGAAGTAATCTTCCCAGGACCATTTGCATATTTTATGAACTGGTATGGTAAAATTATCAACCCAACTTTGTTGGTGTTCTGCCTTTGGGATAGAAAAAAATTAGGAACTGTAATCACATTGATTTGCCAAGTATTTTTCTTTGGATTTACTTCACATAAGTCAATGCTATTTTATCCGGTTTTGGTAATTTTTATAGCTATCGTAAAGGGAAACAAATACACTGGAAATTTAATGACTATGGGACTAGCGGGGCTTACATTTTTGTGTTTAGCTTTTTATTTGATAACTGATAATTGGCAACCGATAAGTGTAATTGTAAGACGTGTTTTCATGGTAACTGCAGATAATCATTTCAGATATTATGATGCATTCAAAAACATTGATTTCGTGTATTTGACAGACAAATCTTGGGTATTTGGAGGAAGATTGTATCCATATAATTATCCAATCCAAGCATTGATTTCGATGATTTATTACGGTCATCCAAATACTTGGGTAAATACTGGATTCATTGCAAATGGATACGCTAACTTTGGTTTTTACGGAATGTTAACTTATTCTGCAATAACTGGTTGGTTAATTGGAATTATGGATGAAATCTCATACAAAAAAATGCCTTTATGGGTAGCAATAGCAATAACTATTGTGCCTATGTTCAATCTAATTAGTGTAGATTTACTTACAGGACTTCTATATCACGGATTGATTATGAGCATAGTTTTAATGTGGTTATTGAGTAAAAGAGATAAAAAAGTTAAGGAGATATAAACTTGGAAGAATTAAATTTAAAAGAAGCGTGGCAAGCGATACTTAGAAAATTGCCACACATTATAATAATAATGCTTGTGTGTGCGTTATTGACAAATGTTTTTAATAATGTTTTGGGAAAGGACTCTTATTCATCAAAAGTTTCAATAATGGTGGGAAGTCCAGAAGATTTTGAAAAAGAAGGAGCAGTTGTTTCCAAAGTAGACGCAATGATCAATACACAATTGGTTTCAAATGTTGAACAATTGATCAAATCAAATTCTGTTTTGGATACAGTAGCAGAAAAAGTAGGAAATGGCGTTAGCTCTTCTGATTTAAGAAAAGATTTGAAAGTAAAAAGCGTTCCGTCTACATCAATTATTGAAATGGAATATTCAAGTGAAAGCGCTGAACAAACTAACAAAGTATTGGAAGAATCATTAAAAGCTATTACAGATTTGACTAAAAAAACGATGAAAAAAGATAACATTCAAGTCGTTGATGCACCTAATGCCAAGAAGAAAATCAAACAACTTGTAAATAAAATTGACACAGCAATAGGATTGTTCTTGGGAATGTTAATCGGTCTAGCATATGCATTTGCTTCTTACTACAAAGACCCTAATATTTTCAGCAAAGAACAATTGCAAAACAAATTGGGACTTGAAACAGTTAGCGTACTTTCAAATGATTACAATGAAAATTCAAATAGCGCATTGAGTTTGTTGAATAGAAGAATAGATAGTTTTGATAATGTTGGTGTGTTTAGTTTTGATCAAAACACAGCAAATTTAGCTAAGGCATACAATTCAAATTTCGATAAGAAAATTACAGCTGTAAGTCCAATTTCGGAAAAAGTAGACCTTACAGATTTGACAAAAGACATTCAAAACGCAATCGTACTTTACAAGAAAGACGATTCAAGATTAGGAGAAATCAAAAACACATTGGAAGCAATAAAATCGTTGGGAATTAATCCAGTTGCAGCAGTTGAAATCTCCAAATACAATTCAGACGACAAAAAATATTTACCATACGCTTAAAATCAAACGCATTAGAATGAAAATTCTGATGCGTTTTTTAGTGTACATATAAAATTATTGGGTATAAGAATAATGGTGATTAAATGATAAATTCAAAACTTTTTAAAAATTTTACAGAAGAAGAATTTAACCAATTCCTTATTGAATCAAATTCAATAATAAACAAATACAACAAAAATTCGTACGTATTTTCACCAGGAGATATTTGCAATAAAATCTACGTTTTGAAAAGTGGAAAGCTCAGTCTTGAAAAGACAGATATCAATGGGAAAAACACTGTGGTGAATATTTTCAAAAATCATGGAGAAGTAATGGCTGAGGTGTATTCGTATTTGAATAAAATCAGCGATTTTACGTTAGTGTGCAATACTGATTGCGAAATTCTTGAAATTCCTGTGAGTTTTTTTGATATATCTGAAAGCTCAACTCCGATTAAAAATAAAATTATGACTAATCTTATAACGATTCTTGCAGAAAAAGCATTTTTCTTAAATAGCAAAGTGAGGTTGTTGTCTAGTTTTTCTTTGAGGCAAAAAATCGCAACTTTTTTAATTCAAACAGAAAAAGAGAACGTATCAAACACTGGAATGACAAGACAACAGATGGCAGATTTTATGGCAACGACCAGACCTTCGTTATCAAGAGAATTATTGAACATGGAAGATAGTGGATTAATTGAATTAGATGGATCTGAAATTAAAATTAAAAACAGAGAAGAATTGGAAAACTTATTGTAATGAACAAATGTAACTTATGTTACAGAAACCCGAACTTTAAATTAATTATAATTAAACCATAAGTTAGACTTAATCAAGGGGGAAATAAAATGGAAAAAACTATCGAAAAAAATGAGGAAATGTTTTGCTATCAATGTCAAGAAACTGCAAAAAACATTGCATGTACTAAAAGAGGCGTATGTGGTAAAACCTCAGATGTAGCAAACATCGAAGATTTGTTGGTATGGGTTACAAAAGGATTAGGGGAAATCCTAACTAGAATGAGAAAAGAAAACAAGGATATCAAAAACCTACATTCTTATGTCAACAATAATTTGTTTACTACGATAACTAATGCAAACTTCCACTATGAAGATTTGTTAGAAAAAGTAAAAGAAACTATCGATTTGAACCAAAAATTAATCGAGGGCTTAGATGACAAAGAAAATTTGTCAAAGGCAGCTTTGTATAACGAAAAAGACGATGATGAATTAAAAATGAAATCACAAATTATCGGCGTATTGAATACTTTGGATGACGATAAGAGAAGTCTTAGAGAACTTATTACTTACGGATTGAAGGGAATGGCAGCCTACAATAGACACGCTAATGTTTTGGGAAAAATTGACGACAATGTCGACGAATTTATGGAAAGTACGTTAGCAAAATTAATGGACGATAGTTTGTCCGTAGAAGATTTGATAGATTTAACATTACAAACTGGATCAAATGGTGCAGCAGCAATGGCTCTTTTGGATAGTGCAAATACATCTGCTTACGGAAATCCAGAAATTTCAGAAGTAAACATAGGAGTTAGAAACAATCCTGCGATTTTGATTTCAGGTCATGATTTGAAAGATATGGAAATGCTTTTGGAACAAACTCAAAACATAGGAGTAGACGTGTATACTCACAGTGAAATGTTACCTGCAAATTATTATCCAGCTTTCAAAAAATACGATAATTTCGTGGGAAATTACGGAAATTCTTGGTGGTTACAAGACAAGGAATTCGAATCATTTAATGGCCCAATCTTGATGACTACTAACTGCATAACTCCACCAAAAGATTCTTACAAAGATAGAGTATTCACAACTGGCGTTGCAGCATATCCTGGAATGAAACACATTGTAGCAGATGAAAATGGTCACAAAGATTTTTCAGAAATAATTGAGCTTGCTAAAAAATGCGAATCTCCAAAAGAAATCGAAAATGGTAAAATAGTCGGTGGATTTGCACACAATCAAGTGTTAGCTTTGGCAGACAAGGTTGTCGAAGCTGTCAAAAATGGAGACATCCAACAATTTATAGTAATGGGAGGTTGCGATGGAAGACAAAAAGGTAGAAATTACTACGAAGATTTCGCAAAAGCATTGCCTGATGACACAATTATTTTAACTGCTGGTTGTGCAAAATACAGATACAACAAATTAAACTTAGGAGATATCAATGGAATTCCAAGAGTATTAGATGCAGGTCAATGTAACGATTCTTATTCATTGGTTGTAATTGCACAAGCTTTACAAAAAGCTTTTGGTCTTGATGATATCAACGATTTGCCAATTAGCTACAACATTGCATGGTATGAACAAAAAGCAGTAATCGTACTACTTGCACTTTTGAGCTTAGGCGTTAAAAATATTCATCTTGGACCAACTCTTCCTGCATTCCTATCTCCAAATGTAGCCAATGTTTTGGTAGAAAATTTTGGAATTGCTCCAATAGGAGAAGTTGATGAAGATATGGAAAAATTTGGAATAAAAACAAAATAATTCGTGAAAATTCATTTAATTAAGAGTCCGAAAGGGCTCTTTTTTGTTTGAAAAAATCTTGTTTTAAAATCGATTGACTTCCAATTTTTAAAGATATATTATTATATAGATTGAAAAAACTTGGAGATACAAATGAAATACGAAGATTTTATTTTAAAATGTGAAGATGTAGAAATAAAAGCGTTGGAAATGAAATATTTGAGAGATTTTTATGAATACGCTATGCAAAATGAGGTGGGACCATCTGCGGGCTGGAAACCACATAAAACAATCAAACAATCCAAGAAAATTCTCAAAGATTTCATCGATTCAAAATTAGAATATGGTATTTTTCAGGAAGACAAACTGATAGGAATGATTGGAGTATACGAAGACGATTATTTGTACGAAAAACCAGAATTTGAAGATAAGATAGGCATTGAAATTGGCTACAGTCTGAACAAAAATTATTGGAATCGTGGGATTATGACAAAGGTTGTAAAGTGTTTTGTAAATCATTTGCTTAAGGATTTGGATTACGATTATGTTTCTTGCAGTTGTTTTGTTGAGAATAAAAAGAGTGCAAGAGTTATTGAAAAATGTGGGTTCCAATTTTATGGTGAACATCTGTATGAAAACTTTGATGGAACAAATAAGCTTTGCAACTATTATTACATAAAGAATTCGAAGGAGGGATAGATTGAATTTAGTATTAAAGAAGAGTAAGTTTTTCGGGGATAAAAATTTCTACAAAGGGGTGTTAATACTAGCAATTCCAATTATTATTCAGCAACTTATTACATCGTTTGTAAATATGTTGGACAATATTATGGTTGGACAGACTGGAACTTTTGCGATGAGTGGAGTATCTGTTGCTAACCAATTGATTACTGTATTTAACTTGGCAATTTTCGGACTTGTGTCAGCGGCTAGTATTTTTGCGGCACAATTTGCAGGTAAGAAAGATTACAAGAATGTACAAAACTGTTTGTATTTTGATGTGGTGTTATCTTTTATCGTTTCTGTGATTAGCGTTTTAATTTTCTGGGTTTTTGGCGAGAAATTATTGTATTTATTTATGAATCCAGATACAGATACTGTAAAAAATATTAATACGACTATGAAATTTGCACTAGATTATACCAAGATAATGACTATAGGATTTATTCCTTTTGCTTTTTCACAATCCATTTCATCTTCAATGAGGGTAAATGGAGAGACAAGACTTCCGATGATAACGTCGATTATTACTGTTTTAGTGAATTTTGTGTTCAACTTGGTTTTGATTTTCGGACTTTTAGGTTTTCCTGCATTGGGACCAAAGGGCGCTGCGATTGCGACTGTTATTTCTAGATTTGTTGAACTTTCATTGTTTATTTATTTTGCAAACAAAAACAAACTTAGATTTACATTTTATTCTAATTTTTTCAAAAATTTCCATGTCGATACAGGACTTTTCAAAAATATAACTGTTGCAGGAATCCCTTTGATAATCAATGAAGTTTTGTATTCTGTAGGGATTGCTGCGATCACACAATCTTATTCAACAAGAGGAATTGAAGCTTTGGCTGCGTACAATATTTCTCAGACAATTATAGGACTTTTCATCGTTTTTAATTTGGCGATGGGAGATTGTATTTCAATTATGGTAGGGAGACTTTTAGGTAGTGGAAATGTCGATGAAGCTGTGGACACAGACAGGAAATTAATTGTGTTCTCATTGATGTTAGCACTTGTAGTTGGAATTGTGTTGATTATTTTGGCGCCACTTTTTCCAGAATTTTACAACACAACTGATTATGTAAAATCGATGGCGACAAATATGCTTAGAGTTGGTGGAGCATTTTTGTGGATATCTGCTTTATACAATGCATCATATTTTACACTCAGAAGTGGTGGCAAAACTATTTTGACTTTGCTTTTTGATTCTGTAGGAATTGTTTTGATTTCGTATCCAATTTCGTTTTTGTTGGCAAAATTTACAGATTTAAATGTCGTGTTGATGTATTTGGTAATCTCTGTGATTGATTTGTACAAGGTTGTTTTGGGATTGTATTTAGTTGGAAAGAAAATTTGGGTAAAAAACTTGGCGAAATAATTGCTTTGGGTTTATTAATAAATGAGAGATTTGGCGATTTGTGATATAATAGAATAAGTTAAATTTATTTTTTATGGAGGATATTATGAGTGAAGTAAGAGTAAGATTTGCTCCAAGTCCAACAGGATTTTTGCACATTGGTGGACTTAGAACAGCTTTATATAATTATTTGTATGCTAAAAGAAATAACGGAAAATTTCTTTTGAGAATTGAAGATACTGATAGAACTAGATATGTTGATGGTGCTATCGAAAATTTATTGGAACAATTAAAATGGGCAGGGCTTGATCCGGACGAAGGAGTTGTCCTTGATGATGAAGGAAACGTAACTGAAGTTGGAGAATGTGGTCCTTATGTTCAATCTGACAGAGTAAAACAAGGATTGTACCAAAAATATATCGATGAATTAATCGAAAAGGGTTACGCATATTATTGTTTCTGCTCAAAAGAAAGATTGGATCAAGTAAAAGCACAACAAAAAGCAGATGGTTTGATGCCAAAATATGACGGTCTTTGCAGAGGAATTAGCGTTGAAGATGCTAAGAAGAGAATTGCAAATGGCGAAGAATATGTTGTTAGATTGAAACTTCCTGAAAACAAAGAAATCACTTTTAACGATGCGATTAAAGGTAAGATTACTTTCAACACTAATGATATGGACGATCAAGTTTTGATAAAATCAGACGGATTTCCAACTTATCACTTCGCAGTTGTAGTTGACGATCATTTGATGGGAATTACTCATATTGTTCGTGGTGATGAATGGATTTCTTCAACAGCAAAGCATGTGTATATGTATCAATGTTTCGGATGGGATGTTCCAGAATTCGTTCACTTACCAGTTGTTTTAAACAAATCAGGCAAGAAATTATCTAAGAGAAATGACGACGTTGCAGTCAAAGATTTCCGTACAAAAGGATATTTACCAGAAGCTATCGACAATTACCTAGCTTTAGTAGGTTGGTCAAGTGAAGATAACCAAGAAATTATGTCAATGGATGAATTGGAACATAAATTTGATTTCAGTAGAGTTTCAAAGTCTGGAGGAGTTTTCGATACAGAAAAATTAAACTGGATTAACAGACATTATATAAAAGAAATAGAAAACGAAAAATTAGCATCAATGTTAAAACCATACTTGGTTGAAGATGGTGTGATTTCTGAATATTATCCAGATTACAAATTATTAGAAATCGCTTCATTATTCAAAGAAGAATTGGACTATTTGGCAGAGATTACTGAAAAAGTTGAATTCTTGTTCAAGGATTACGAAATGGATGATGATGCTAAGGAATTCTTAAACTACGAAAAATTAGACGAATTAATGAATGCATTAAAAGAAGAAATCGAATCAGTTGATGAGGTTGAAAAAGAATTTGCATCAGGGATTATGAAGAGAGTTCAAAAGAAAACAGGAATCAAGGGTAAGGATTTGTGGATGACTACAAGAGCTGTGGTTACTGGAAATGTTCACGGACCAGACTTGGATTCTATTATGGTAGTTTTAGGAAAACAAGAAGTTTTAGATAGGATAAACAAAGCTTTAAATAGATAGGAGAAGATATGAAGTTATACAATACACTGACACGAAAAAAGGAAGAATTTAAACCAATAAAAGAAAAAAATGTCGGTATATACGTATGTGGCCCTACTGTTTATAATTATATTCACGTTGGAAATGCAAGACCGATTGTGGTATTTGATACTTTGAGAAGATATTTTATTTACAAAGGATATAATGTTAAATTTGTAAGCAACTTCACTGATATCGACGACAAAATTATCAATAAAGCAAAAGATGAGGATATAGATTTCAGAGAAATCACTAAGAAATACATTCAAGCTTACTTGGACAATGTATCTGGACTTAATTTCGATGAAGAAGACACAATTCATCCAAAAGCTACAGAATATATCGATGAGATGATTAAATTCGTTAAAACTTTGGAAGACAAAGGTGCAGCTTATAATGTGGACGGCAATGTGTACTTCGATATCACAAAGGCAAAAGACTACGGCAAATTATCTAAGAAAAATATAGATGATTTACGTGCTGGTGCGAGGATAGATGTCAACAGCGAAAAGAAAAATCCAATGGATTTTGCTTTGTGGAAAAAGAGAAAAGAAGAAAGTGAACCGGCTTGGGAAAGTCCATGGGGAATGGGAAGACCTGGTTGGCACTTGGAATGCTCTGTAATGAGTAAATCAATTTTGGGTGACACTATTGACATTCACGCTGGTGGAGAAGATTTGCAATTCCCACACCACGAAAATGAAATCGCACAATCAGAAACATGCACTGGAGCTCATTTTGCAAATTATTGGCTACACAACTCAATGATAACTGTAGATAAGGAAAAAATGAGCAAATCAAAGAATAATTTCTTCTTATTAAAAGACATAGAAAAAGAATTTGATTTGGAAGTTATTAGATTGTGGTTGTTATCAGTTCACTACAGAAATCCGATTGATTTCAGTCACGACACATTAGTTGCTACAAAAAACTCTCTGGAAAGATTGTATACTGCTAAGAAATTTTTGAATAGAATTTTGGATAACTCTTCTGAAAAAGAAGAAAAAGATGATAATATAAAAACATTCAGAGAAAAATTCGAACAAGCTATGGATGATGACATCAATACGGCCGATGCAATTAGCGTATTGTTTGATTTTATTAAATATATCAACAAAAATTACAATGAAAATACATCTAAAAATATCTTGCTTGACGCTAAGAAATTAATGGATGATATTTCTTATGTTTTGGGAATTTTATTCAAAGAAGATGACGATGATTTGGATTCTGAAATAGAAGATTTGATCGAACAAAGAAATGCTGCTAGAAAAGAAAAAGACTTCAAAAAAGCAGACGAAATAAGAGACAAACTCTTATCTATGGGAATTGTGTTAAAAGACACAAGAGATGGAGTTATATGGGAGAGAAGTAATTAATGAAGGTTAATCTAATTAGATACACTCCTGATGCACAAAAACTTGTCGCATCAAGTGCAAAACTTTGTTATTCAGATAGTTCTGTTATGGAGATTGAAGAGGGACTAACTGATGAAAATGTAGAAAATTTCATAGACAAATTAATGGATTTGGGGCACATGTCGCCAGTCGAACACATTAGTTTTACTTTTGCAATTGAGGGTGTATCTAGAACTTTGACCCACCAATTGGTCAGACACAGATTAGCAAGTTACTCACAAAAATCTCAACGATATGTGAGAGCGAATAATTACGAGTATATTATCCCTCCAAAAATAAAAAATAATCCCAAGGCTTTAGAAATCTACGAGAAACACATGAAGCATACGATTGATGCATACAACGAACTCACAGAAATTTTGATACAAGAAGAATACGACAGATTAATCGAATCTGGTGTTGACGAGAAAAAAGCAAAATCAATGTCAGAAAAAAGTTCCATTGAAGATGCAAGATATGTGTTTTCAAATGCTACTGAGACAAAAATTGTCATGACAATGAATGCACGTGAGCTGTTGCATTTCTTTGAAGCTAGGTGTTGTCAAAGAGCGCAATGGGAAATCAGAGAAATGGCTACACTAATGCTTGTTGAAGCGAAAAAAGTGTGTCCACAAATTTTCAAAAAAGCAGGGCCAGGTTGTGTTAAAGGAAGTTGTCCAGAAGGAAAGATGACTTGTGGAAAAATAAAAGAAGTTAGAGAATATTTTAATAGCCTTGACTAGTTAGGAGATATTATGGGAAAGATAGCAATTTTAACAGATTCAGGTAGTGAAATTACACCAAAAATAGCAGAAGAATACGGCATTGAATTGATGCCGCTTCAAATAAACTACTCAGATGTATCCTACGATGATTATACTGTTGATCCTAAATATATATATGAAAATATAGATAGAGAAGTTCCAAAAACATCCATCCCATCTCTTGGAGATATCGTTAATAAATTAAATGAAATAAAAAACAAGGGGTTTGACAAGATAATATGCATTTCCATTTCTTCAAAACTAAGTGGAATGTACAATGCATTTATGCTTGCGAAAGATCAAGTGGAAGATGTGCAAGTAGAAGTATTTGACTCAAAAAATATTTCAATTGGTACGGGATTTTTTGCAATATTTGCGAGAAAATTAATCGACGAAGGGTTATCTTTTGAATCTGTAATTGAAAAAATGAAACAAAAAATCAAAGATTCAGTACCAGTTATAACTTTGGATACTTTAAAATATTTGTCTTTAGGTGGTAGAATAGGTAAAATTACTGGGATCGTTGGTAATTTATTAAATTTGAAGCTTATAATATCTTGTAATGAAGACGGAGAATATTATACAGTAGAAAAAAATCGTGGTACAATGAAAAACATCAACCACGCTATTGATATAGTGAAAAAAGAGTTATCAGGTATCAAAGACTATTACTTGGTTTTATTAAACGGTGATAATCAAAGCGCAATGGAAAAGGCCAAGGAAAGTATGAATGATTTAATTGAAGGAGCAAAGTTCTACTACGAAGGACAAATCGTTCCAACATTAAGTATCCATACTGGACCGGGATTATTTGGAATAGGATATTTTAAATTATAAATTAATAGGGGGCGAGTGAATGGGAAATAAAAAAAGTAACATAGAATTTATTACAAACGGAAATATCACGGATGTGATTTTTAAATTAAGTATCCCATTGATGATTAGCAACCTAATCAAAACCCTTTATGGTATAACTGACGGAATATATGTAGCACAAATCAGTTCTGAAGATTATGCTGCGACATCTTTTACTTGGCCGGTGCTTTATTTGTTCATAGCAGTGGGACTTGGGGTAAGTGTAGCAGCTACTTCTTTAATGAGTCAAAGACTTGGAGCTAGAAAATTAAAAGACTGCTCAATATACGCTGTGCATACATTAATACTTACCACAGTACTTGGAGTTATCTTTAGCATTCTAGGTGTAATTACCGCACCATTTATTGTAAGATGGATGGGAGCGACAGGAAGCTTTGAATACAAATCATACATATTTCTTGCAATAAACTCTGTAGGGCTATTGTTTGATATGATATTTTTCGGATATCAATCGATACTCAATTCTCAAGGAAGAACGAAATCCATGACGATTATATCGACAATATCATCCATTACAAATGTTGTTATAGATCCGTTCTTTATTTTTGATAATGTTTTGGGCATCCCAGGACTTAACATGGGACTTGCAGGTGCCGCATGGGCTACTGTTATATCCAAAGTATTATTGGTAATTTTTGCAATAAGAGTTGTCAAAAAAGAATCTGAAATCGAAGTTAATTTTAAAAACTTCAGACTAGATATGGGAATAATCAAACACATATTCTCCATCGCTATCCCAGCTTCACTTGGATCGAGTGGAGAGGCTATCGGGTTTACTGTTCTTAATGGATTTATCCAATCATACGGCACAACGACACTTGCTGCATTTTCAATGGGCAATAGATTGTCCGATATATTCAACCAAGGGGCTATAGGAATTGGAATGGCGTTGACATCAATAACTGGACAAAATATGGGAGCAGGGAAAAAAGAAAGAAGCAAGGATATTTTCAAAAGGGCAAATGTTATAATAACTTTCTTCTCACTTGCATCTGCGATAATAATATTATTATTCAAAGATCAATTGTTATCTATATTTATCAAAGATCGTTCAGATATCGAACTTTGGAGACAGGCGAGTGAGTATATGTACTTCTCAGCGATAATTACATTTTTCATGGGGTATTTCTCAGCGATTAATGGTTTCTTCCAAGGTGTTGGAAAAACAAAGCTTACAATGTATTTGTCACTTGCAAGGCTATGGGTTTTAAGACTTCCGCTTATTATGATACTTAAGAGCTTGACAAATCTTGGTTCTACAGGAATATGGATATCAATGTTAGTGTCAAATGCTCTGACAGTTATTGTGGGATTTATTATTTACAAACGAGGTAGATGGGAAAGATAAGGCTGATGTTTAACATCGGTCTTTTTTATTGAAAAAATCTATATATTACAAAAATGAAATAATCTTTTGAAATGTCAATTCTAAGTAAAACAAACAAAAAACATTGATATATTAACGATAACAAGTGAGAATTAAAAAATTATTCTAAAATTTTTGTCAAATTAATATTTTTGTAAATTTTGGAAAAATTTAAGGAATGCTTGAATTTACAGGGAAAATTGATATATTGAATAATAAAATAAATAAAAAATAATGAAAACGATAGTACTAATTAAATATCATTGTCTAATATAAGACAATATGATAAGATTAGTGTGACAAAAATATATAAAGGAGATGTTGAAATGATTAAAAGCTTAATCGCTTTAGTTGTAGCTTTCGCATTGTGCGTAGTTATCGATCGTTTGAAGAAAAAAGGTACTTCATTCATGATCAGAATTTTATTAGCTACAGCAATGGGTGCCATAGTAGGACTTATTTTTAAAGGAGCCACAGACTACGTAGCAATATTTGGTCGTGTGTTTATTAGTTTATTACAAGCATTTGTAATTCCATTATTATTATTCTCAATTATAACTACAGTTGCATCCTTGGAAAGCACAGAAAAATTAAGATCAACAGGAGGAAAGACAATTGGTATACTAGCTTTACACAATGTTTTAGCTTCTGTTGCTGCACTTATTTTAGGTAAATTGGTTAATTTAGGGGTAAATGCAAATATTAAAATGGATGTTACTGATAAGGTAAAAGAAGTTCCACCTTTTTCAGATGTATTTGTAAGTTTCTTCCCTAAAAATATTGTAGATAGTATGCTACATACTAAAGTTGTACCAATAGTCGTTTTTGCTGTTATAATTGGTGTTACTGCATTAAAGTATTCGAATAAAGATGAAATAAAACCATTCATGGATTTTACAGCAGCTGCTGACAAAGTAATGAATAAAGTAATCGGAGAAATCATAGAATTTACTCCATACGCAGTTCTTTCATTATTAGCTCACCAAGTAGCTACTTTGGATTTATCATTTGTTAAATCATTATTATTCTTATTATTAATGGTTTATGTATGCTGTTTCTTCCACACATTCATAACTACGACAGTAATGTTAAAATTAATGGCACACGTAAATCCATTTAAGTTCCAACGTAAATTCTTCCCAGCTTGGTTATTGGGATTCACAACTCAAAGTTCTTTAGGTACATTGCCTGAAAACATCAGAGAACAAGAAAAAATGGGTGTTCCAACAGAAACTGCATCATTTGCAGGTTCAATTGGTACTACATTTGGTATGCCAGGTTGTGCAGCTGTATGGAATATTTTATTAGCAGTTTTCACAATAAACGCTCTTAATATTCCATTTACAATGACACAATATGTAATAATGGTATTTACTGCACTTCTTGCTTCTGCAGGAACAGTAGGGGTTCCAGGAACTGGTACTATGTTAAATGTAGCTTTATTTACAGCTATGGGATTACCACTAGAAATGATTTTAGTGCTAAGCCCAATCCAAGGTGTTGCAGATATGGCACGTACTTCAACTAATGTTCATGCAGGTGGATCTACTGGTGTTATAGTAGCAGCTATGCAACACGATTTAGATTTAGAAAAATATAATGCATAATTGATTAAAAATAGAAGCATTTTGATTTTTCAAAATAGCTTCTATTTTTTTGATTTTAATTTTACAAAAATACAAAAGATAGGCTAATCTAAGCCTATCTTTTAAATTCTTTTAAATTCTAATTTGTTTTCAAAATAATATGAGTATATTTCATTTTCGTCTGGTATATCATCAAAATCTATCAAATATGTTTGAGTATTGGAATGCGTTCTAACAGCCATAGAAGCTGTCTGTGTGTCGAATGCGCTGATATACCTAGTAAATGTATAGTAATCATGTGAATCGTTCTTAAAGAATCCCTCAGTGATTTTTAGGGGCTCTAAGATACTAAATGCTGATGAGTATGCTTCATTTACATTATTAGATTTCTTGTGAGTTGACAGGATGTATTTTGCTCTGATGAATCTACTCACAGGATCATAGGCTCCTGTCAAATCTTTTATCTGATTAAACTTGGACAAATCACCGACGGATTTTTCATATCTTTTAACGTGTGAAGAATATTTTGGTGAATTAGTCATTACTTTAGGATTATCTCCACATGGGACTAATTTGTGATTTTTGTATTCCAAAACCGTTGAATCACCTGTTCTGTCGACAAACATAAAATGGAAATCAGGGCATATCACAGAATTTCCATCAACATCTTTGTTAGCTAGGTGAATATTGTCCAAATCATTTACCAATTCTTCAACTGTTTTGTAATTTCCAAGTGCAAAATTCATGAAATCTAGTGAATTTGTATTTATTTTTCCTTCAACTGGATGATTGCTGAACAAATTATTTGCGATAAACATATTAGTACAACCGCACAGGCCGTGTTCATTTACACCATCTTTGATAGGGTACAGATTTCTAAAACACATTCCCATCATTTTGTATTTTGAACGCAGAGGTTTGTGATACAAATCATCAGCATAATGAAATCGTCTTGGAATATAAATCATGTTGTATTCCAAAGGCACTTCAAAATCAAGCGTACGTGCCATCACAGAGCCTTGAGGATAATCTACAATAATTGTTGTACACATATTATTTTACAATCATCTTCGCAAGTACATCAGGGTTTCCACAACCAGTAGTCAATACCATGTCATTCTCAGAAACTTTAGAACGAAGATAATCACGTGCCTCTTCAAAAGTTTTGTAGTATTTTGCATTCACGCCATTTTTAACTAGTTTTTCGACCAAATCTGTAGAATGAATGCTGTTGTCGAATTTTTCCCTTGCAGCGTATATTTCAGTTACTATAACCTCATCACAATCATAGAATGCATTTGCAAAATCATCCAATAACATCTTTGTTCTTGAGTAAGTGTGAGGTTGGAATACGCAGTAGAATTTACCTTTTTTGTGCTCATCTAATGCTTTCAACGTATTTTTGATTTCAGTAGGGTGATGACCATAATCGGTCTTTATTTCACAACCTTTGTAAAATCCTACAGTTTCCATTCTTCTATGAAGATTTTGGTATTCCTTCATATTTTTTCTTATTGTATCGATATTGATGTGGAATTCGTAACATGCGATAATCGCAGCCACTGCATCGTATATGTTGTGACGTCCAATTATAGAAAGTGAGAATTCTTCGTCTTTGTCGAATTTTTCAGATGAAATTACAAAAGTAGGATTGCCATTTTCATTAAAAGTTATATCGTGAACGTTGTAATCAGCTTTTTCATTTTCTATACCAAATGTGATGATTTCTCCTTTGATGTGAGATAATAGAGGTTCACAGTTTGGATCGTCTATGTTTATAATAGCTTTGGAATTTTCGTCCAAGTTTTTCATGTAGCCAATGAATGTTGCAACAATGTGGTTCAAATCCTTATAGTAATCTAAGTGGTCTTCATCGATATTCAAAATAATAGCCATTGAAGGATAGTAATTGAGAATATTTGCTTTGTATTCACAAGCTTCTGTAAGCATGTATTCACTATTTCCACAGTGAACATTGCCTTGGATTTCGTCAAGTTTTCCACCTAAAAGTATAGACGGATCAACTTTTGCATCAATTAATATTTTCGCAATCATTGAAGTTGTAGTTGATTTGCCATGAGATCCACTAACTCCTATGGAGTATTTGTAATTTCTCATTAGTGCTCCAAGGAAGACACCCCTGCTTACAACATCTACTCCAAGTTCTCTTGCAGCAACTAATTCTTCGTTGTCGTCTAAGATTGCATCAGTGTATACAATTAAGTCAGGATTTTTGATATTTTCTCTTTTTTGTCCGATAAATATTTCAATCCCTAGACTTTTTAGTCTATTAGTTTCGTCGGATTCTTCTCTATCACTTCCAGAAACTTTGTATCCGTAATGGTTCAACAATTCAGCGATACCACTCATTGATATTCCACCGATTCCTATAAAATGTATATATTTAAATTTGTGCTCTTCTATATTAAAATTGAACATAAGCCCCTCCTTATTTCCAACTGATATTATATCACAAAAAATTGAGAAATAATGAGCTTTTAAGAGCCTAAAAATCTACAAAAACATTAAGATTTATTTGATATACAAATGTAGTTTTAGTGTTATAATTAGATGGAGGAGAAAACATGAAAGATATATTACTAATAAACGATATGCCAGGATATGGGAGAGTCGCTCTTAGTTGTATGATTCCTGTGCTAAGCAACAAGGGTAAAAGCGTTTTTAATTTGCCAACAGCTGTTGTGAGTAACACTTTGGATTATGGCAAATTTGCGATATTAGATACGACAGAATACATGAAACAAGCTACAAAAGTATGGGAAGAATTGGATTTTAGTTTTGATTTAATAGCTACAGGATTTTTATATAGTTTAAAACAAGTAGACATAATTAAAGACTTCATAAAAAAACAAAAAAACTCACCAGATGTTATTGTTGATCCAATTATGGCAGATAATGGCAAACTTTATAACGGATTGGACGATGGCAATATTGAAAATTTCAGAAAACTTATAGATATAGCTACAGTAATCATTCCAAACGAAACAGAAGCTAGAATGATTACTTGTAAGATGAATAAACCGATTAACGATGTGGCAAAAAAACTTATCCAAATGGGTGCAAAATACGCCGTTATTACAAGTGTAGAAGAAAATAATGAACATTTTGTTTTCTGTATGGATGAGAATTTTGTATCAGATAAAATATATTATGAATACATCGACACATCTTATGCGGGAACAGGGGATTTGTTCTCGGCATTATTCATAAGTCAATATTCAGAAAATAAATCAATATTTGAGTCAGCAAAGTATGCTAGTTTAAAAACAACTGAACTACTGAAGCTTTCCTTGGATATTAAGGACAAGGCTCGTGGACTACCAATCGAAAGATTTATAGATATTTTGTAATTTGAAATATTAAAATATTTATTAGAAAGCAATGAATATATCGTTGTAAATTGTATATTCAATTGTTATAATATTATTGCATAAAAATACTAGGGGGATAATATGATTGATTTAGACGCTTTAGAAAAGAGAAATAAAAGAAAAAGCGTGATTATGATGGCAGTTGGCGTCATTCTTATTGCATTGGGAATTCATTTCTTCTTGGCACCAAATAAATTGTCATTAGGTGGGGCAGCTGGTATGGCAATTGTAATAGGTAATTTCGTTCCTATTTCAACGGGTCCAATTCTGATTATCATAAACACGGTTTTATTTATAGTAGGATTTATAATGCTTGGAAAGGCTTTTGGACTTAAAACTATAATTTGTTCTTTGGGACTTAGTTTATTGGTTTGGATTTTAGATATTGTATTTCCTATGGAAAAACCATTATTTGAAGGAAAAATGATTCAATTAATAGCAGCAGTAATGATTTACGGATCAGGAGTGGGGATTGTACTTAATAATTACGCATCAACAGGTGGCTCTGACATATTCGCTAAGATATTGAATAAATACTTGGGAATTGAATTGGGTAAAGGATGTTTGATGGTGGATTTCCTTATCACATTATCAGCATGGTATGCCTACGGAACAGAAATAGCTATATACTCACTTGTAGGGACTGTACTTAACGGTTTAATAATAGATTTTACAATTAATGGTATGAACACATCAAAACTTTGCACCATTACTACTTCAAAGCCTGATGAAGTAAGCAAATTCTTAGTAGACAATCTTACAAGATCTGCTAATATTTACACCGCAAAGGGTGCTTATTCTGGAATGGAAAAAGAAATCGTTCAAACAGTTGTAAGCAATAGAGATTTTATTATGTTAAAAAAATACATTCAAGAAATAGATCCATTAGCATTCGTTATTGTATGTAATGCAAGTGAAACATACGGTTGGAGATGGAGAAATATAATAGAATAATTTAATTAAAGATAACTTTAGATTACTAGTTTGATTAAACTTTTAGTCTGAGGTTTTTTTATTGGAAAAAAAGTAGGGGAAAAATAATTTGGGAAAAATTTAAAATAGCTCAAAAAAAAGATGTGTGAAAAATCACACATCTTTTTAAAAGCCTATAGAATTATTCTATATAACCATTTTGTTTTAGTATTTGTGATGCTTTATCTAAGTTTGCATCAGACACTTGAACGATTGGACCAGTACAGCCCATACCGCTTTCAGCGTATATATTTTCTTTCCATAAAGCTTGAACAGCATCTTCAATTTCAAGAATGTCAATTCCTGAGATTGTTGCAGATACAACTTCTTTGTCTGGCATTTTAACTTCTTCAGAAGATTCTTTTGGAGCTTCTTTCTTAGTTAAAGAATCTAAGATGCCTTTGAAGTCAGCCTTTTCAGCTTGTTTATAGATAGATTTTTTATTGTTATCAATTCCACCAGCTACTGTTTGGTAAGCATATTTTAAAGCATTTGCAACTACAGGAGCACCTGAAGCACGAGATACTATAAATATATTTCTTTCGTAGCCTTCACCGATACCAGGACCATATCCAAAACCAGTAGTTTCGTAGTTACCACCTGATGTGAATGAACCGAACATCTTCATTAATAAGTTACCTGTTAATGAATCAGTTACCATTACATCACAGCTTCCCATAAGAAGGTCATTACCTCTCATTACGATACCACCATCAGCTCTTTGGCTTTCAGCAAATTCGATATCGAATCCGTTGTCTTTGAAGTGTTTCAAAGCTTTTTCTACTTGTCTTGCACCATCGATATTTAAAATACCAACTGTTGGTTTTGCGATACCACAAGATTTAGCTGCGATAACACCTGCAACTGCATTTCTTACCATAGCTTTTGTTCTTTCTGTATCACTAGTTCCTGTAGTAGTAGCTAAGAACATTTCTTTGCCAGTACCAGGAGTGATTACTCTACCAACTGTTGAAACACCGATAGGGAAGTTGTAGTGAAGAGTTACACAGGCTTGAATTTCGCCACTGTCAAGTAATTCTTCCATCTTTTTGTACATATCTTCATCATTATCAACTTCATAAGTTTCATGTTCGTCATCAACTTTTTCACCGATAACAACTACTTCAAAAAGATCAGAATCAGCTAATTCAATAGCTTTTTTCATGTTTTCAACACCGTGTTCACTACCTAAAGTAGTAAGACCGATTTTTACTTTCTTACCAAATTTTCCGCTTTCGATAGCTTCAGATATTTCAAGAAATACTTCGGAAATTTTTTTATTATCCATGTCTACACCTCTATTCTGCTAAAAGATTTTCAGCTAGTTTTCTCATGGATTCTGCGATTACTTTCTTAATTTGATCCTTTTCTGATTCAGATGAAACTGATGATTCATCTTCCATTTTACCATCATTTCTTTCCATAACGATAGATACACCATCAAATAAGTTAGTCATTCTACCTAGGAACAAACTACCCTTACCAACGAACATTACTCTGTTGTAATCTCCTTCAGTTAAGTCTTTAATAGCATGTCCTGCATAAGGAATACCTGATGGGATGTGTCCTTGTGTTGGAGCCCAACCTACTAAGCCTTTTTCTTTAATGAAATTAGCTAATTCTTTTCTGTCTAAGTCTCCTTGTTTAACAGCAAGGGCAGCGATCATCTTATAGTTAGCTTCAGGAACATTTCCAGCTCCGGCAGGTTTAGTGATATCTGGGTTTTGCATTTCTACAGAGTATTTATCTACATCAGTAATCTTTAATCCATTTTCTTCTAATGAATGAGATACTAAGCTTGAGATAACTGCTTGTGGTGAAGAACCAGTCTTAACTGTGTGACGTCCTACGATGTCAGTTCTTAATACTGGGTGAACACCATCATTTTCTGAGATTAAAATTGCAAATCCACCAACTACGTCTTCAAGAACTGGGAAGCCCTTCTTAACGTGGTCTTTAGCGTTCATACCTAATTTAGCAGTTGAACCACCTGCTACTACCATAACATTCTTATAAACACCAGATTTAACTAAAGCACTTGCTTCGATTAATGAGTGAATAGGAGCTGCACAGAATCCTCTTGTATCAGAGCCTGTTGCATTTTGTAATCCTACGATTTCAGCGATAGATTTAGCGAAGTTACCGCCACCTCTTTGGTTAACGTCTCCGCAGGCTTCTTCTGAACATTCGATTACATAATCTATATCATCTCTGTCAATGTCGTTCTTAGTAACTAATTCAACAGCTGCAAGAACACCTGAAGCTTTTACTACTAAGTTTTCGAACATTGTGTGAGCGCTTAAGTTTACGTCGATATCATGAGCGGCTTTAATATAACCACAAACTTTTCCGTCATGGTATAAAGCTTCTGCCATGTGAGTGTCGAATAATTCTTGAGCATTTGAAATATCAGATCCTTTTAGGTGACCGAAATATGGTTCTAAAATAGGATATTCTTCTTCGATAACTGGTTTAATTTCGTTTACGAATTCTTCAGAAAGTTTTACTAAGTCGAATGCATCACTCATTTGTAATAGGGCAATGAATACGTCTTGTTTTACGATTTTACCCATTTTACCATCAGCCTTACCTTCTTCGTAAGAGTGATCAGTAAATGGCATTTCGTAATTTTCAAGTTCTTGAGGAGAAACATTTCCTATATAAACTTGGTTAGGAAGATATTTTACTACCTCATCAAAACTTCTAATGTGTTTTCCAACTTCTTTTAAGAATTCAGAATCTGGGTTTACTACTCTTTCAGTTTGACATGTTGATCCGTTTTGGATAATCATATCAGGAGTGTTGACTAATACATAGCCAGCTCCCTTTAATACTGGAAAATTCATCTGTTAACTATTCTCCTTTATTATTTATTTATATTTGAATTAGTCTTCAAAAACTGTTTGATCTTCTACCTCTGTAGTTAAAGCGTTTAATGCTTTCATAACAATCTTTTTACGAAGACTATATTCTTCTTCTTTAGTTAATGCTGGGTTTCCTAATGGGTGAGGAATAGCAATAGCTGGGACAATTCTGTTAGCACCTACTGTTAATGAGATAGGAGTAACTGTACAAATATGAACAACAGGAAGTCCTGTACGTTCAATTGCTTTTACCATCGTTGCACCGCAACGTGTACAAGTACCTCAGGTACTAGTAAGAACAACTGCGTCTACGTTGTCAGCTAATAATTTTTCACCAATTTCAGTACCGAAAGCATCAGCATTAGCAACGGCAGTACCATTACCTACAGTTGAATACCAAGTTTCGTGTAATGAACCAATAACGCCTTCTCTTTCGAATTCTCTCATAACATCGATAGGAGTAACTCTGTCTCCATCTTCGTTAGCGTATACTGGGTCGTATCCACCGTGAGCTGTTTCAGAGTTTTCAGCTGTTAAATCATCGATTCCGTGGAAATCATAAGAACCGTATTTAGTTGCTGAAGATGATTCGATGTGATCTGGGTTTCCTTTTGGAACTGTACCACCAGAAGTTACAAGAGCGATTCTTGCTTTTGATAAATCTTTGATAGCTTTACCAGGTTCAACTCTGTCGAATGCAGGCATTGGATATTCTGTTTCAAATTCTTCGCCATTAATTTTCTTAATAAGCATTTCAACAGCTCTTTGAGAACCGATTTTGTCTGAGAAGAAGTTAACACGAACTCCTCTTTCAATATATCCTTCTTCTTTAGGAGCGCCAATTTCTTCTCCCTTAGCAACCTTAGGACCTAATTTACCGATTTTCTTCATAGCGTCTCTCATACCAGCGGCACTATTCTTAGTTTCTACGATATAAACGTCCTTTTTGTACATATCTGCACCTGGGTTTTCAGGATACATTCCTGTTAATACAGGGATATTTAATTCATCTTTAACTGCTTTAGCCATTGTACCAGCAGCAACACCGTATCTACCAGCGTTGAATGCAGGACCAGTTACTACGAAGTCTGGGTTAGCTTCTTTAATCATTCCCAATACTTCTTTTTGAGCAGATTCCATATTTTCACCGAAATATGAGTCACCACATACTACAGTTCTAACTACTTCAAAATCTTCTCCCAATGCTTTTTGCAATTGAGCAGAGATAGGAGGTAATTGTTCTGCTATAAATGGTTTTGTATCAGCTTTTTCTTCTCCACCAATACCAGCGAAGAATTGGTTTATATAATGAACAACTTTAATTTTATCCATTAAGCTTACTTCCTTTCTTTATAAAAATTTACAATAATCGCTTCTGATATCGTTCATTTCTTCAGCGATTTCATCAACGTCAAGAACCATTTCCATCATACCAACTTGTTCATCATAAACGTCAGCATCGAATTGTTCTTTACATTCTTCTTCAACAACATGGTAAACTAACAATCCAAGTTCAACGCCTGCTAATGGGCCTGCGAATGTTGGGTCACCTGCTGTTACTGTTTCAGCTGCAAGACCTGCAGCTTCAGCTTCTGCGGCACCTAGAAGAACCACTACGTTTTCAGCTCCGTATTGTTCAGCGAAGTCTTTAACTCTCTTTTGGTTTTCTAAGTCCATAGCTCCTGCGCTAGTTCAGACAAAGCATTCAGTACTTGAGAAAATTACTTCTGTATTTTCTACTGTGTTTACACATGTTTCAATTGCAAGACCTGGAATTCCATCACGGTCTCCAATTATGATAACTTTTTTATTTTCTAAAAATCCCATAACTTTCCTTTCTTAAATTTAAATATATTTTGTTTTTGAATAAATCTTTTTTATTGATTAATAAGTTTTTGCTGTTAATCTGTTGAATCCAGTTTCGTTAGTAGCACCAGTAATTGCTTGGATTTCTACTTCGATAGTACCGTCATCTTTTAATGCTCCATCAGATCCACCTGCGATAGTGTCAACGAATTGGATATGACCAATTACTTTGTCCATCTTTGGTAAAGTGATGAATTGGTTAGCATTACCACCAGTTACTACTGCGTTTGCAGCTGGGTCAGCATCTGCTAATGATTGAGAAGCACCGTCACGTCCTGCATATTCATCAGTGATGATAACAGTTTGGATTCCTTTGCCTTCAATTTTCTTACAGTTCATGATTAAGTCAGTATCTGGGTTACCGAAACCTTCTTGTGATACGATAGCAGCGTCAGCTCCTAAGAATTCACAAAGTTTTGCAGTCATGTCAGAGTGTCTGATCTTATCCATCAAGTATACATTTTCGTTAGTAATTACAACTCCTAAGAAGTTGATTGATTTACCGTGTTCTTTGTATAATTCTCTGATTACACCATTGTTTAAGTGAACGTAAGTTGGGTTTTTGTCACAAGCACTTACACAGTTACCTGAACAAATTGCTCCGTCCATGATTTCAGTTGGGTATAAGAAAGTTGGAATAATTTTCTTAGCGTCAACTCCATAAACATAAGTGTCGTGTAATAAACCTTGAGTTTGTAACATGTAAACATATACAACTTTTGGTAATTCTGGATATTGTTTAACTTGTTCTAAGATTGGAAGAGTTTCGAATGTTTCCCATTCATCTGCTTCTAAATCTTTTGCTAATCTACCGATGAAATCAGTGATTCTTAAACCAGCCATTCTAACGCCAGCTTCGTGATTGTGTTGTTTAACACCTTCAACTGGTTCGATAGTTACTACTAAGTTAACTGTCTTAGAGAATGGAGTATATTCAGCACCTAAACCTGACATATCGATGATACCTTCTTGGAATCCAACGATTTTACCTGTTGTAACAACAGCCATGTCTTTAAGGGCGATAGTTTTACCTGAACCAACAGGATCAACTTTGTTTAATATTCCTGGGAATATTTCTCCACCTTCAACTTTAACTCTTGGTTCGTTAACATCCTTAACTGGTGTTATACGAGTGCTTTCGCCTGGATGAGCGATATCAAAATCAATTGATTCTAAGTGTTCATCATCAGCTACACCTGATACATCTGCTAATTCTTTCTTATTAAGATACAAAATGTGGTCTTCGATTCTTGACTCACCTTCATCAAAGATGATGTCTTTAATAAAAATCTTACCTAATTCAAGACGCATATCTTAACCTCCTATAATAATTTTTTATTTAAACTCAATAGGGGAGTGACCCCTAATGAGTTTTTAACTAATTTACTTCTACTTTAATCTAGCTTGAGATTAGTTGTAGTGTTTTTGGATCATTGCTTCTATGTTTTCCAAATTAGCGTCATCTTTATTGATTTCATCAATTTTTTGACCGTCTTTGTACATTAACATAGTTGGTAATCCTAATACTTGTTGTTTGATAGCAACTCTTCTAGCTGAAGTAATGTTTAGTGAACAGAATTTAATTTTGTCACCGTATTTTTCAGCTAATTCATGAACGCCTGGCATAAGTGCCTTACATGGTTCACATCCGTCACTCCAGAAGTCTACGAATACTAATCCTTCAGCTTCTAATACTTCTGGTTCAAAAGTTTTCTTGTCTAATTCTAACATTTCAAATGCCTCCTAAAATTTTTATATTAATATTCTATCCAAAGTCTGACTAATAATGTCGAAGTCGACAACTCTAAAATCATCTAAGATTTCAGGTGGCCAACGCTTTGGTTTAGAAATATTCATAAACTTAGTTGCAGTGTTGATAGATTCTTCAATCATCATCAAAGAATCAGTATCAAATTTGTCACCCTTTTCCAAAATAACGGATCTAAAAACAGTTTCGTTAGGTTTTACTGATCCATAAAGTGGGTGAGTGACTAGGCGATAATTTTGATGAATTAAATCGCGTGCTTTTTTCAAAATTCCGATGTAGTCGATATCAATGTATTCAACTGTCACATCGTTCCTTTTGATAGCATCTTTAAAAAATTCATTGTTTGTGATTAATAACATCTTTTACCCTACCTGTCTTTTGATTCGTTATAAGCTATTTTCTAGCTCAATATTATTATATAACAAAATCACTCAAATGTAATCATATATAGGAAATCATAATAACCGCTCATAAAAAATCACAAATTACTTTATCGAATGAAATTTAATTTGTTAAAACCAAAACATTAAAACGTAAATAAAAAATTCGAATTCTATTCTGATTTAAAAAGCAATTACGATCTTCCAATCGCTATATGATAGACAATTCTCTGCTCTTATATTATAATTTACTCATAAGTTAATGTCAAATACGTATATAATATATAGAAGAAAATGGAGGACAAAAAAATGGGAGCTAATTTACAAGAAATGTTCAAGAAACTTCCTCAAGTTTCAGAAATTTTAGAATCGGAAGAAATTTTAAAAGCTTATAATGAATATCCTGAAAGTTTAATCAAAGATTCTGTTAGAGAATCCATAGAATTTTTTAGAAATAGAATATTAAATAAAGAAGAGTTTGATTTTTATAACAAAGATGTTATCGATAAAGCATTTGAACTGATGGACAAAAACTTTTCTCCATCATTGAAACCAGTAATAAATGCAACAGGAGTTATTTTACATACAAATCTTGGTAGATCACTATTAAATGAAAAAGTTGTAGATAACTTGTGTAAAATCGCTGGGAATTATTCTAACTTGGAGTACGACTTAGATGAAGGCAAAAGAGGATCTAGATATGTTCACGCTGTGGAACTTTTAAAAAGAATTACAAAAGCAGAGGATGCTGTAGTTGTAAATAATAATGCCGCTGCTGTTTTTCTTGCCTTAAATACTTTAGCTCAAAATAAACAAGCTATTATAAGTAGAGGAGAACTTGTTGAAGTCGGGGGATCTTTTAGAATATCTTCAATTATGGAAAAATCTGGTGCGAAATTAGTAGAAGTTGGTTCAACTAACAAAACACACTTATACGATTATGAAGATAATATTAATGAAGAAACTGCGCTTATAATGAAAGTTCATACTTCCAATTATTCTGTAGTAGGATTTAGCGAAAGTGTAAGTGGAGATGAATTGAGAGATTTGTGTGACGAGAAAGGCATACATTTAATAGAAGATTTGGGTTCAGGTTCACTGATAGATTTGTCAAAGTTTGGACTTAGTTATGAAAGAACTGTGAAGGATTGTATAAATGAAGGAATTGATTTGGTATCATTCTCTGGCGACAAAATACTAGGTGGACCTCAAGCAGGAATTATTGTTGGAAAGAAAGAATTGATATCTAAAATCAAGAAAAATCAATTATTGAGAGCGTTCAGAGTTGATAAATTTACATTAGGAGCTTTAGAGGAAACTCTCAAATTCTATCTAGATGATGAAAGGGCAATTGCAAATATCCCGACTTTGAAGATGATATCCATGCCAAAAGAAGAAATTCTTAGAAAAGCAGAAAAACTTAAATCTATGATAGAAAAAGAAGTGGACTTGAATATGGAAATTGTGGAATCTCAAAGCGAAGTTGGAGGTGGGGCATACCCATTAGACAGACTAAATTCGTATTCTATTGCCGTTAAACCAGAAATGAAAGTATCAGAATTTGAACGTAGACTTAGACTATCTGATGAACATATTATTGGAACTGTTCACGATGATACATTCTTCATGGATTTAAGGTGTGTTTTTGAAAAAGATTTTGAAAGAATTGTAAATGTAATAAAATCTAATTTATCGTAGAGAATTATTTTATCGTAGAGAACTATGAAGAAAATCCCGGATTTTTAATTCGGGATTTTTGACTATTTGAACAAAAAATTTAGAAAAAATGTAGGAAAATATTTACAAAGTTAGAATTAATATGTTATAATTACTAAAAAGGATTTAATCCTTGTTTTTTTATTGTTTATTGTTTTAATGTAAAAATTTTAAGTTAATAATATTTGACTCTTTGCATTTTTTGGAAAACGATACACATTAAATAATGTCAATCAGAAGAAAAATCAATAGGAGGTAAATTATGAAACAAAAGTATAACATAGGTCAGGTAATCACCTATGCTGGAGCTTTTATTGCATTACTTATAGGCTCTGGATTTGCAACGGGCCAAGAAATTTTACAATTCTTTTCTTCATATAGACTATATGGACTTATAGGAATTATGATTTGTTTTGGGCTGTTTACGTTTGCAGGATTATCATTCTTAAACGACGGTTATTATTCAAAATTTGAAAAACCAAACCAAATTTACAAATTGATGTGTGGAAATAAGATAGGGGCTGTAGTAGATTACTACGCAGTATTTTTTATTTTTTTATCTTATACAGTAATGATTGCTGGTGCACAAGCGACAGCTGTTCAACACTTTAATGCACCGAAATATGTAGGTGGAGCTATTATGGCTGCGGTTGTTATTTTAGTCGTAATGCTTGGATTAGGTAAGATTGTAGATGTTATCGGTAAGATTGGACCTGTTATTGCGATAATGGCAATAGTAATAGGGTTAATTTCTATATTCATGAATATGGGTAATTTACAATCAAGTCTTGATCTTATTGAAAAATTAGTTAACAGTGGAGAAATTAAAGTAGCTAGTAAGAACTTCTTCCTAGCAGCTGGATCATATGTAGGGTTTAATATGATATGGCTAGTTGCTTTCTTGGCAGAAGTAGGAAACAAGGCAAAGAGCTTAAAAGATGCAGAAGCTGGGGTTTTTGTTGGATCTACAGGATTCTCAGTTGCAATATTCATCATGAGTATAGCAATTATTTTATCAATACCAGATTTGTACGATTCACAAATTCCAGTGTTGGTTTTAGCAGGTAAAATTCATCCAGTTCTTGCAACAATATTCTCAATATTTATAATGTTGGGTATATTTACAACATCTGTTCCATTGTTATGGACTGTAACTGGAAGATTCTTCGATGAAGGCACTAAGAAATACAAATTATTTACTTTAATAGCTGGTGTAGTTGGGGCAATCATTGGATTGACTTTGAAGTTTGACTCATTAGTAAACATTGTTTACGTTGTAAATGGATATATAGGAATGGTTCTTTTAGCATGGATGATTTATAGAAGTGCATCTGGAAAAGCTAAAAAACAAAGAATGGAAGCTGCACAAAGAAATAATATTGAATTTGAAGATTAAATTAGTTGGCGATTTTACATCGCTGACTTTTTTTGATGAGTGTATTTATAAAAATTTACTATTAATCAGATAAATTAATAACAAAATAATTTGTTGCAAAAGTCGAATATCCAACAAAAAAACAGCCTAATTAAAGGCTGTTTTCTTTTTAAATAATAATAAGAAGAATATTCACTTTAAGTGAAATGTTAGATTTTATAAAAATTTACAATAATCGCTTCTGATATCGTTCATTTCTTCAGCGATTTCATCAACGTCAAGAACCATTTCCATCATACCAACTTGTTCATCATAAACGTCAGCATCGAATTGTTCTTTACATTCTTCTTCAACAACATGGTAAACTAACAATCCAAGTTCAACGCCTGCTAATGGGCCTGCGAATGTTGGGTCACCTGCTGTTACTGTTTCAGCTGCAAGACCTGCAGCTTCAGCTTCTGCGGCACCTAGAAGAACCACTACGTTTTCAGCTCCGTATTGTTCAGCGAAGTCTTTAACTCTCTTTTGGTTTTCTAAGTCCATAGCTCCTGCGCTAGTTCAGACAAAGCATTCAGTACTTGAGAAAATTACTTCTGTATTTTCTACTGTGTTTACACATGTTTCAATTGCAAGACCTGGAATTCCATCACGGTCTCCAATGATTATAACTTTTTTATTTTCTAAAAAACCCATAATACATCCTTTCCTTATTTTAAAATATATTTTTCATTCTAATAAGAAGAATGAAATTACCACAATCGAACGCCTATCGTTCGTTGACATCATTATAATATCATAATAAAAAAAAATTGCAAATTTCACAGCGGAAATCTGCAATTCTTTTATAGAAAATCTCAATAAATGAAATTTAGAATTTATCTACGTATTTTTCAGCTTGAGTAGCAGCGATAGCGCCGTCTGCAGCAGCTGTAACTACTTGACGTAGAGTTTTTTGTCTAACATCACCAGCTACATAAACGCCTTCAACGTTAGTGTGCATTTCTTCGTCAGCTAAAACATATCCGTAATCATCTAATTCGATTTTACCTTTGAATACATCAGAGTAAGGGATTGTACCAACGAATACGAAAACACCCATTGTTCCGTCATCTTCGTCACAGTGGTATTCTTCTTCGTTACCTGATTCTTTGTCAACCATAACGATTGATTCCAAGATTCCTTCACCTTTGATTTCTTTAATAGAAGTGTTGAATCTCATAGATAAGTTGTCACATTCTTTTGCTTCGTCTTCAGCAGTCTTATCACATTTTAAGTGATCGCCTCTAACTAAAAGAGTAACTTTTCTAGCAAATTTTGTTAAGTAAGTAGCTTCTTCAACTGCAGAGTTACCACTACCAACAACGAATACTTCTAAGTCGGTAAAGAAATCTGCATCACAAGTTGCACAGTAAGATACACCTTTACCAGTGAATTCTTTTTCACCAGGGCATCCTAATTTTCTTGGAGCAGCACCAGTAGCTATAATAACTGATTTAGCTTCTAATACATCTCCATTTTTTAATGTAAGTTTTTTTACTTTGTCAGAAAAATCAACGTCAACAACATCTGCTCTTCTAATTTCAAGACCGAAGTTGTCGATTTGGTCAGCCATTTTTTTGATTAAGCTTGGGCCAGATTCTCCAACAATTCCACCTGGATAGTTTTCAATAGAATCAGTAGTAGTGATTTGACCACCAGTTTTTTCTTTTTCAACTATCAATGTGTTCATTTTAGCACGTGCAGCGTATAAACCAGCTGATAAACCAGCAGGGCCAGCACCAATAATAATTAAATCATACATGTAAATTCACTCCTTAAATTTCTTTTGAGTAAGAACTCTATAAATAATAATATCATAAAAGGTCAAAAAAATCACTATTAAGCGTTTAGTTAATGTTAAAAAATAATTATAACAAAAATGTAACAATTAAGTTGTTAGCATAATATAGCAGTTAGTTTATAATAAAACAATAAATATCTGTAAAATAATAAAAATTTTAGTAAAGTTATTGCATTTTACTAAAAACATAGTATAATAATAGTAAGAGATATGAAAAGATTTTCATAAGTGATTTGGTTAGACTTACTTATTCAAGCAAAAGCATTAATTTATTTATTAATCCAGGGTAAAAGCGATAAATTGCTTGAAATAAGCAAATTTGAGAGAAAATTTGTTGTATCATAGTATAATCACAATAAAGGTTTTCAAGTATCTCAAAAAAATTTAAGGAGGAAATATTATGGATCAAAAAGTATTAAACGATACCATAGTGGCCATCAATAGTTTTCTAAGTAACAACATATTATTGATTGCACTTTTAGGTTGTGGTATATTCTACACAATTTATTCAAAAGGCGTTCAATTTAGAAAATTAGGTGCAGCATTTAAACAAACTTTTGGGGGAGTCTTCTCAAAAGATAAGAAATCTGAAGATGAAGGAGTATCTTCATTCCAGGCTTTAGCAGTAGCAATCGCAGCTCAAGTAGGTACTGGAAACGTTGCAGGGGTTGCAACAGCAATCATGGCAGGTGGTCCAGGAGCGATATTCTGGATGTGGCTTGCAGCTATACTAGGTATGGGAACAATCTATGCCGAAGCTACTTTAGCACAAAAATTTAGAGAAAAAGATGACGAAGGTAACTACGTCGGAGGTCCTGCTTTCTATATTAAAAACGGTATTGGACCAACTCATCCTGGATTAGCAAAAGTAATGTCAACAGCATTTGCAATTTTAATCGTAATAGCATTAGGATTTGTAGGAAACATAGTTCAATCAAACTCAATCGCAACAAGTGTTGTAGCCGCTACTGGTGGTAAACTTAATCCTATTATTGTAGGTATTGTAGTTGCAGTATTAGCTGGTGGAGTTTTCATCGGTGGTATCAAGAGAATTGCAAACTTTGCTCAATTAGTAGTTCCTATCATGGCTTTGATTTATATAATTGCAGCAATAATTATGATGGTTAAGTTCCATGATCAAATTGGACCAGCATTTAAACTTATATTCCAAGCAGCATTTAACCCAGAAGCAGCTCTTGGAGGTGCATTAGGTATCACAATTAAAACCGCAGCAGCTAAGGGTGTTGGTAGAGGATTATTCTCTAACGAAGCTGGTATGGGTTCTACACCACACGCTCACGCTACAGCTCATGTAGCTCACCCTGTATTACAAGGTTATACAGCTATGGTAGGTGTATTCATCGATACTATAGTTATTTGTACAGTAACAGCTTTAATGATTTTAGTAACAGGTGCATGGACAGATAAAAGTCTTAATGGAGCATTAGTTACTCAAGAAGCTTTCACTAGAGCTTTTGGACCAACTGGTACAGTTTTATTAGCAGTAGCATTAGGATTCTTCGCATTTACAACAATAGTTGGATGGTATTACTTCGGTGAAACAAATATCAGATTTTTATTCGGTCATAAAGGTTTGTGGCCATACAGAATTTTAGTATTGTTATGTATCATCGCAGGTTCTTTACAAGAAGTAGACTTAGTATGGAACACAGCAGACTTAACAAACTCACTAATGGTAATCCCTAACATTATTGCCCTCATTATGCTTCATAAACACGTAAAAAATATGAGCTTGCATTATGAAACAAATGGTAAAGAAGGTTCATTATAAAATAAGTCAAGATTTATTTATAAGAGATAGAAAACATCACGAAAGTGGTGTTTTTTATTTTCCTAAAATTCTATTGAAGAATAAATGTAGTTTGTTTTTTGTAAAATTATGAGAATTTGATCTGTAATATGAGAAAATAAATGGGAAATAAATAGAAAGAATTGAAAATTTGAAAATTAAACAAAAAAATTAAAAAGTTAATTGTATTAAAAAATGCAAAAAAATTACCAGATAAAATCTGGTAAATATGTAAGCACACCCGAGTCTGTTAGAAAAAGCGGAGGCGATTCCTAATAGTTAGCTCAAAATAGGCACCCTCACATCACACAGAAATGACTGCTTATGGCTGCTACCTTCCGATCCTGACCAGGTTCACAGGTTTCTGTTGCGTGAGACCCACTTCTCAACACCACTTTTTAAGCTCATACCAACACTTTTAATCCCGCGCTCGGGAATTCGATCCTGCTGTAGCGATTGCAGGTTACAGGGCATCGCTAATTCCCCATCTAGTGCATGGCGGAGAGTAAGGGATTCGAACCCTTGAAACACGTTAATGTTTACATGATTTCCAATCATGCTCCTTCGGCCAACTCGGACAACTCTCCAGATATCGTATTGTTAAATTATAATATGATAATTAACATTTGTCAAATTTTTACAAAGTTAACAATACTGCAACAAATTTTCATATATCAGAAAAATTTCCTGTAAAAAATTCCTGTTAATTCAAACAAAAAAAGTAGTATGCCAAAACTGACATACTACATAAAATTCGATTTATTTTTTCTTTTTAATTGCATTAATAATAGATAATAGGATTACTGAACCTAAAATTGCAACTAGGATGCTGTAAATATTAAATCCATTTACTCCACTTTTTCCGATAATGCTCATTACCCAGCCACCGATTGTAGCTCCGACAATTCCGCAAAGAATGTTAGCACCTGCTCCCATGTTTGCATCATTACCAGTTATTTTAGATCCTATCCATCCTGCTAATGCTCCTACTATAATCCATGATAAAATTCCCATATATAATACCTCCTTATTGGTCATAATCTATTACAGTGTTATTTATACCCTCGGTTTTGCAATTCTAAACATAGATTGTAAAAATAATTGGGAAAATTGTAAAATTAACGTAAACAATTTGATAATTTATTGTAAAACACTTAGAAAAACAGATAATATATAGTAAAATTAAATAAAGAGGTGTTATTAATGATTTATGCAGTCATAGATATAGGTTCAAATACAATAAGATTATCAGTATATAAGGTGATTAAAGATTCTGTCAAAAATCTTTTTAATGAAAAGTCTACAGCATCGTTGGCTTCATTCATTGAAAAAGGAGTTATGAATGAGCACGGCATTCAAAAACTAATCAATACTTTAAATGAATTCAAGAATTTAATATCAAACTTCGAAGATATTTCAAAAACCTTTGCAATTGCTACGGCGTCAATTAGAAATTCTTCTAATAGACGAGAGATAATTGAGAGGGTACGAACAGAAGTTGGGATGAATATTGAGCTAATAAGTGGAGAAGAAGAAGCGAAGTTGTCTTTTTTAGGTGCGGGAATTGATTCGAAAAGTGGAATTCTTACTGATATAGGAGGAGGAAGTAGCGAAATAGTAGTTTTCGAACAAGGAAAAGTAGTTAGAACTTCAAGTTTAAATATCGGATCACTTGTAGCATTCGATAATTTTTCAGAAAATTTGTTTATGACAAATGATGAGAAGAAACTGTTAGAAGATGATATCAAATTAATGCTTGCTTCTAATAATCTTAACAGAGTACAACACGATATCGTGTGTGCGGTCGGAGGAACTGCTCGTGCTTGTTTGAAATTATACAATGAAATTTATGATAAAGAGTCTGGTAATGTGATTATTACTATGGATGGACTAAAAAAATTGATTAATACACTCATGAGTATGCCTGATAGAGAAAAAATGAAACTTATTTTAAAGGTAAAGGCGGATAGGGTTCACACATTAATTCCAGGAATGATTATTTTGTATAGAATTTCTAAATATTTTTATGCCGATATTATTAGAATTAGCATGACAGGAGTTAGAGAAGGTTTTGTTTATAATAAAATTTTAGGAAGGGGTTAAAATGTACGATATTTCGTTTACGCAAAATAGGGAACTATCGTGGTTGAAATTTAACGAAAGAGTTCTTGAAGAAGCATCAGAAAAGAACGTGGAATTATTTGAAAGATTGAAGTTTTTCTCAATATTTGATACTAACTTTGAAGAGTTTTTCATGGTTAGAGTGGGTAGTCTTACTGATATCAATGATATGAAAAAGAAGGTTATAGACAATAAATCATTGATGAATGCACAAGAGCAATTAGATTGTATTATGGATGAATCTAAAAAGTTATATGAGAAAAAAGATTCTGTTTATGAAGATTTAAAACAAGATTTACAAAAAGAAAATGTAAATATTTGTAAAATAGATGAACTCAATGATAGAGAAAAAAGGATATTGTATTATTATTTCAATTCTACGATTGCCCCTATTCTTAGCTTTCAAATAGTAGACAGGGTTCATCCATTCCCTCAAATTCCTAATTTGGCAATTGTAGTATTGTTTCAATTGACTTCTCAGTCTAAGAGTAAAAAACAATTTATGGGATTGATTCAAGTTCCAGATAAAATTAAAAGATACTTTAAACTATCTGACACTAAAGTTGTTTTAATTGAGGATATCATAAGGGAATTTGGTCAAGAAATATTCGATAATTATGAATGTCAATCAAAATACATTTTGTCTGTAACCAGAAATGCTGACATCGATTATGATGATGAAGACTTAGAATTAGACGATGATTACAGATCTTATATGAAGAAGATGATAAAGCTCAGAAAAAGATTGAGACCTGTAAGACTCGAAATCAATGAATTTCCTAATGATGATACTAAAGATTTTTTGTTGAAAAACTTAAATTTGACACAACATCGTATGTTTGTCACAAAAAGTCCAATGAGATGTGGATTTTTGTTTGATTTGGTATACGATATGCCAAAGGATGTAATTCAAAAATATACTTATGAAGAATTTTCTCCACAAGATTCTTCAATGATATCAAAAGAAAAATCGGTTATAGAGCAAGTTTACGATAAAGATTTGTTCCTTTCGTTTCCTTATGAGTCCATCGATCCATTTATAAGACTTTTGAACGAGGCTGCTGAAGATGAGTCTGTAGTTTCAATTAAGATTACAATTTACAGATTGGCAAAGAATTCTGAAATCACTAAAGCTCTTATAAAAGCTGCTGAAAATGGCAAAGAAGTTGTGGTTCTTATGGAATTGAGAGCGAGATTTGACGAAGAAAATAATATTTTATGGTCATCTAGATTAGAAAATGCAGGTTGTAGAATTATCTATGGATTTGATCATTACAAGTGTCATTCTAAGGTTTGTTTGATTACTAAAGTTAAAGATGACAAGATTTCTTACATCACACAAATTGGTACAGGAAATTATAACGAAAAAACAGCGAAACTCTACACAGATTTTTCTTATATGACAACTAGACATGAAATTGGTGAAGATGCAAAGGCGCTTTTCGATAATTTCTTGTTAGGAAATTTGAATGGTGAGTACAAACATTTGATGGTTAGTCCTCATTCTATGCAAGTTGGACTAGAAAAATTAATCGATGAGCAAATAGAGAAAGCTAAGGTTTCTGATGATGGTTATATAAGACTAAAAATGAATTCAATTTCGGACAGAAAATTAATCGATAAACTATCTAAAGCATCTTGTAAGGGCGTAAAGATTGATTTGATGGTGAGAGGAATTTGTTGTTTGGTTCCAGGTATAAAAGATAAAACTGAGAATATCAATGTTTATCAAGTTGTAGGAAGATTTTTGGAACATCATAGAATATATCAATTCGGTAAGGCTGAAAACTGCAAATTATACATTTCGTCGGCAGACTTCATGACTAGAAATATCAGAAAAAGAGTGGAAGTTGCAGTTCCAATTTACGATGATTTTATTAAGCACAGAATATTGAATTTTATGGATATAATGTTTGATGATGATACTAAAATCAGAAAATTAAATCCTGATAAATCATACTCAAGAGTTGAAAATACTGAGAATAAAAATGCTCAAGAAGTATTGATAGATATTGCAAAAGAAAATTCTGAAAAACAAAAATCAGAAGTTAATGATGATAACAGAGTTATTAACTCAAAATGCAATAATAATGTAAACCAAGATAATAATGATAGTAAAAGAATAAATTTATTCGACAAAATTAAGAATTTCTTCAAAAACTTGACACATTAATAAATTATGTGAGAATATTTAGGTATAATTTTTAATGGGGTGAAATTATGACAGAAAGAAAAGTTCCTAATTTTTTGATCGAATCAAATACAGGAAGTAATATAAAAAACATCGTCGGAATAGTAAGTGGTAAAGGCGGGGTAGGAAAAAGCCTTGTCACATGTCTATTGGCAAACGAAATGGCAAAAAAAGGATATAAAGTTGGTATCATGGATGGTGATATTACAGGACCATCTATTCCGAAATATTTTGGATTAACTGAAAAGGCGACAGCTGACGCTGAGGGTCACATCAACCCAGTTACGACATCTAATGGAATCAAAGTTATCTCAATGAATTTGATGCTTCCAAAAGACGATGATGCAGTAATTTGGAGAGGACCTGTAATCGCGGGCGTTGTTAAACAATTTTATCAAGATGTAAATTGGGGAGATTTAGATTATTTGTTTGTGGATATGCCGCCAGGAACTGGTGATGTTCCATTGACAGTATTTCAATCAATTCCAATTAAAGGAATTGTTGTAGCGATGTCTCCATCAGGACTTGTTGAAATAATTGTAAAAAAAGCATTGCACATGGCAAAAATGATGGGCAAAAAAGTCATAGGATTAGTTGAAAATATGAGCTACTTGGAATGCCCTGACTGTGGAAAACACATCGAAGTTTTCGGAACAAGCACTGTTGATAAAATTGCACAAGAAGAAAATATCGATACAGTTTGCAAACTTCCAATTAATCCAGAGATTTCAAAATTAACTGAAACTGGTAAGATAAGTGAAGTTGAAACAAATTATTTGGAAAATATTGCAGAAAAAATAGAAACTTTATAAATGACAATCAAAAAAACATTCTCTAATATTGAGTAAAACTCAAAATAGAGAATGTTTTTGTTTTTATAAATCGCTAACTGTAGTATCATCGACTTCTTCTTTTTTCACTGTATTTTCATCTATTTCAGGTTTCTTTTCATCTTCAAGATTAAGAATTTCCATGAATTCTTCTCCAGTGATAGTTTCTTTTTCTAGTAAGAATTTTGAAATTTCGTGAAGTTTATCGATGTTTTCAGTTAAAATATTTCTAGCTTTTTCGTGAGCAGCTTTTATTATAGATTCTACTTTATTATCTATTTGCCCTGCTTTCTGATCGCTTGCAGCTAAAGTATTGCCACCGCCAAGATATTTTGAGTTTGTAGTTTCCAAACTCATCATGTCGAATTCGTCAGTCATACCGTACTGAGTAACCATCGCACGAGCGATTTTTGTAGCTTTTTCTATATCATTTGAAGCTCCAGTAGTTCTTGTGTTAAACACAACTTCTTCTGCACTTCTTCCTCCTGTTAATGTAACTATCATGTTAAATAGTTCTTCTTTGTTCATGAGGAATTTTTCTTCTTGATCTACTTGCATTGTGTAGCCCAACGCACCGCTTGTTCTAGGAATAATTGTAATCTTAGTAACTGGAGCGGAATGTGATTGCATTGCAGCAACTAATGCGTGTCCAACTTCGTGATAAGCTATAAGTTCTTTTTCTTTTGGAGTTATAACTGTGCCTTTTCTTTGTTGACCAGCTATTACAACTTCAACAGATTCTATCAAATCTTCTTGTGTTACGATATTTCTTCCCATTCTAACAGCTCTTAGTGCAGCTTCATTGACTATATTTGCCAATTGAGCACCACTTGTACCTGCTGTCATCAAAGCAACAGCTTTATAATCCAAATCTTTTTCGATTTTGATTTTACGCGCGTGAACTTTAAGAATATCGATACGTCCTTGTAAATCTGGAAGTTCAACAGGAATTTGTCTGTCAAATCTACCAGGTCTAGTAAGTGCTGGGTCTAAAATTTCAGGTCTATTAGTAGCAGCGAGTATAACAACTCCTGAATTCCCACTGAAACCGTCCATTTCATTTAATAATTGGTTAAGAGTTTGTTCTCTTTCGTCGTTACCAGAAATTCCTGCAGTATCACGTCTCTTACCGATAGCATCGATTTCGTCGATGAATACAATACAAGGAGCTTTTTCTGCTGCTTGTTTGAACAAATCACGAACTTTACTAGCTCCTAATCCGACAAACATTTCAACGAATTCTGAACCACTCATTGAAAAGAATGGAACTTTTGCCTCACCAGCAACAGCTTGTGCAAGCAAAGTCTTACCAGTTCCAGGAGGGCCCACTAATAAAACACCCTTTGGCAAAACAGCGCCGATTTCGTTGTATCTTTTTGGATCGTGTAAGAAGTCGACAACTTCCAACAAAGCATCCTTAGCTTCTTCTTGACCAGCCACATCTGTAAATTTCTTGCCAGTTTGACTTTCAACGTAAATTTTTGCATTGCTCTTACCAAATTGTAATGCGTTGCCTCCCATTTTTTTAGTAGCTTGGCTCATTGCTAATTGCAAGAAACCAAATATTATTATAAATGGCAAGACAAATTGCAAGAAAATTGATAAAAGTGGTGCATATTTACTAGGAATGTCGCTTGAAAATTGGACTTTGCTTTCCAATAAGCGATCAACTAATTTTTCGTCTCTAATCAATCCTGCTTTGTAAATTACGTTGTTTTTATCTTTTGCTTTGAAATTGATATTAGTGTCTAATATTTTTACCTCTTTAACTTCTCCTTTATCGAGCATTTCGATAAATTTATTGTAAGGTACTTCTTCTTCTTTTGTTTTTGAAAAAGTAGGGAAAAGCAAGCCGGCAACCACAGCATAAAGAACTATAGCTAAAAGATAATAAATTATTATCTTCCTCTTATTTTGCTTGTTTTCTTTCATATTTTGCCACTACATTAATTCAACGTTTAATTTTTCGTTTAATAAATTCAAACTTTTAATAATACTATTGTATTCTTCGTTAGTTAATTTAATTTGTTTTTTGTATTTTTCAGAAATTTCTTCAACGATATTGTTGATGATTTTCTTACCTTTTTCTGTCAAGCGAACAGTAACAATTCTTTCGTCTTTTTCAGATCTTTTTCTTGAAACATATCCTTCTTTTTCTAGTGCTTTACACAAGTTAGAGATGTTTCCACCAGCCATACCAACTAAAACTCCGATATCGCCGATAGTCAAATCATCATTTTTGCCTAATTCAAATAAAGTTTTAACTTTCATAATAGTTAATCCGTATTTATCTGAAATTGGTGCCAATAAAGCGTCTGTTTTACGATAAGTTTCTCTCAACAATTGAGATAACTCTGTGTTAATTAAATTGTAATCCATATTTTCCTCCATTTAATTTTTAAAATATTATGTGTTTTGATATAATAAAATACACATAAGTGGTTATCCACTAATTACAGTATATATGTTAATTATATAGAAATTATGGAGATAAATGTAAAATATGGAAAATTTTAATAAAAAAGACTATAAAAAATTGTGGGTGAATTTTGAATCTAGTACACAAGCTATGGATTTACTCGTAATTTTGAATAATATAGAAATTTTTGAAATATCTTTAATCACAATAGAATCTGATGTAAATAATAACGTTCTAGATTTGATGGATAATTTGGATTGGGATGTAGAAGTTGTATTTTTGAAAGATTTTATGAGTGAAAATGATGTCGTATTATCAAGATTTTTAGGTGATTTTAAAAATATTGATTTGCTGAATTTCTCTAACATGAAATATTTGTCAGAATTTTTTACGGAAAACACTGAGGCACTTGAATCATTAGATGATATTTTCATGTACGATAAATATGTCAAATCAGACAACAGCGATTTGAATGTATTAAATGGTAAAAGTGTGTTTATGATTACGAATGACACATTTAACAAAAATGATTATACTGATATTTTGAATGAAATGTTTGATGGATCATCAGAAAAACTAATTGAAGATTTGTTCTTGTTGTACGCATACTCCAAAAAAGATCATTTTATTTATGCACAAACAAATTTAAAAATTGATGAAGAAAATAATCTGATTGAAGGAGAGGGAATTGAAACGTACATTTCAATTACATATAATATCGACAGATTTAGAGAATTTTTAGAAAGCGTGATTATTTAATGAAAAAAAAGTTTAAAATAGGCTCTTCTATGTCGCTTTTCTTAGGAAGTTTATCCATCGGAGTATTTTCAGGTGGACTGGCTGTCTTTTACAGATATTTGTTAAGTAAATTAGAAGTGGTTAGAAATGCCGTTTATTCTAACAACAGCTTTCCAAGAGCTATTTTAATTATCGCAGTATCATTTGTCCTAGGAATTGTGGTTAGCAAATTACTTAAATGGGCTCCACTTTCTGGTGGTAGTGGTATTCCACAAGTTCAGGGAGAACTTATTGGAGCATTTAACCAAAATAGTTTCAGAGTTACTGTTTCCAAAATTGTAGGAGGAGCAATTGCCTCATTAGTGGGACTTTCTTTGGGAAGAGAAGGCCCTTCAATTCAATTGGGAGCTAGTAGTGCTAAGTGGCTATCAGAAAAATTTGGAAAAAGCAAAACGGATGAGAAATTGTATTTAACTGCAGGAGCTGCGGCAGGTCTTTCAGCTGCTTTTTCAGCACCGATTTCAGGGCTTGTTTTCATATTGGAAGAGCTTCACAAATCTTTTTCAAAAAAAGTGGTTGCAATAAGTTTTGCTGCAGCAGTGGTAGCCGATGTTATCGCTGTTGGAATATTCAAAATCAAACCAGTGTTTTCGTTTGGAATGACCTATGCACTGCCAACAAAATATTATTTATTGATTATTCCGATGATTATACTTTGCTGCGCCGTTGGGAAACTATTTAATTATTCAATCACGTTTTTCCAAGATGTATTTGCGAAGATTAAGCTTGAACAAGATTTGAAGATAGCAATATTTTTTGCGTTTGTATCTGTAGTTGGATTATTCTACAAAGATATTTTAGGTGGAGGCCATTCATTTATAGAAAACATGGCATCACACAATTACAATTCATTTTTGGTTTTAATAATACTTTTGTTATTCAAAATGTTTATGACATCGACATCTTATGCAACTGGAACTCAAGGTGGTATTTTCTTGCCGGTTTTGGTTCTAGGTGGAATTACAGGATTATTTTATTTTAATTTAATGAGTGCTTTCGGCGTTGTGCAAGATGTTTATTTGTCAAATTTTGTTGTGCTTTCTATGGTTTGTGTTTTAACAGCTGTTGTTAGAAGCCCTCTTTTGAGTGTTGTGTTGGTACTGGAATTAAATGGAAATATGACTCATTTATTGGGATTGGCATTTTGTTCAATCATGGCATATTTTATATGCATGGCATTAAATTTCGAACCAATATACGATATTTTATTGAAGAGAATGTTGAACAAAAGAGTTGTTGGTAAAGGAGTTAATGACAAATTCACTATGTTCGATATAAAACTTGGATATGAAAATTGTGTTTCCAATAAAAAAATCAAAGATATTGAATTTCCAAAAGATGCTTTAATTGCAGAAGTGGATTCAAATGGTGAAAAATACGTTCCAAATGGAGATAGTGTACTGAAAACAGGAGATATCGTCACTGTTTTAGTAAAAGATGAACAATTATACGATACCAGAATGAAAGTTCTTGAAGTTTTTGGAGAAAAAAATGAATAAAATAAAGGAAAACTTGAACTATATATTACTTGCAGTTGTTGCTATTCTTGTATGCGTCTTGGCAGTAATGATGTTTTCTAAGAAAAATGTATACACTATTAATACTGGAAATACCACTGTATTGAAGAAAAATTACGTTGTAACTCATTATGATAACAAGATTTTTATGTATAAAAATGAGGATTTAATTTTAAAGAAGGATTACGACGACAAAAAGCCTTATTATTTTGATGGCAAATTTCTTTATTTGATTGATAAAAAGGATTTGTTGCAATATAATACAAAAGGAAAGGTGAGTTCGAAGCTATCTTTTAAATCTGATATTTCTTATATTTTTGCAAATAAAGACCATATTATTGTCGATACACAAAATGAATTTTCTATTGTTAATAATATGAAAATTTTGGAAAGCTTTGATATGAAAGACGAAGTATCTAGCTTGATAGCGTCGGATAAATCAAATTATGCTTTTAGCACGATAGGAAAGCGTGACGGAAGAATTTTTTCTAAGATTTACATGTACGATGACAAGGGACTCGTTTACAAAAATATTTTCATCGACAAGCCGATTTTTAGAATGAAATATGTTGAGGGCAAATTAATCGTAGTGTTTGATGGATACATCAAAGTTTTTGACAAAGCTAAAATTACAAAATCGAAATCATTCGACGGGACAAAAGATGTTGGGGTTTCAGATAAAAATGTATATGTAATTACAAAAAATGGGGAACTTTTAATTTACGATAAGGATTTGAAATTGGTTAGCCAATCTAAAATAGATGATTCACTTAAAATATATTCAAATGACAAAAACTGCATATTATATAACCAAAATGGGTATTTTATGTTTGAGGATTCCAAACTAGTGGAATATAAAGCATCGGATCTTAAATCAATTACAGGAGAAGATGATTTTTATTTAGTATTTAATAACAGAATAGAAAGGATTAGGTAATTATGGAAATTGTAGATGCAAGAGGACAAGTTTGTCCAAGACCAATTATTATGACAAAAAATGTATTTGATGAATTAGAAGAAGGTACTGTTAAGACACAAGTTGACGACATGTACTGCGTTGAAAATTTACAAAAATACGCAAATGGTCAAGGTTTCGAATTCAGTTATGTAGAAACTGATTATGGCTTCGAAACTACTATTGTAAAAGAAAAAGGAGCAGAAAAGAAGGTTGAAGAAACTAACGGTAATTTAGTTTTAGCATTCTCAAGCGATAAAATGGGTGATGGAGATGAAAAATTAGGCAAATCACTTATTAAATCATACATTTATTCTGTAGCAGAAGCTGACGAAGTACCAAGTACACTTTTATTCTTCAACTACGGAATACATTTGACAACTGAAGGATCAGAAGTTATCGACGATTTAAAGAAAATCGAAGAAAAGGGTGCAAAGATTATGACTTGTGGCGCTTGCTTGGACTTCTACGATAGAAAAGAAAAACTTTTGATAGGCGAAGTTACTAACATGTATGTAATTTACGATACTTTATCAAAATCTGACAGAAATGTAATTATTAGATAATGGAAAAGATATTACTAACTTTTACATCAGTTAATTTTACAATGATGACAGAAAGTAAACTTGTGAGTATGGGATATGATATTAAAACTATCCCTACTCCAAGGGAAATTTCTGAAAGTTGTGGATTAGCTATTATGTTGGATCCAGATAAAAAAGATGAGATGATTGCATTGAAAAAAGAGCTTCCAATCGCTAAGATATGGTCGTATCTTAAAGTAGATGGAGTAATTTTTGTAAATGAGGTAAAAGAATAATTCATGTTATTTAATATTGAAAAGTTCAACCAAATATTTTATAATTCTGCTGGTCAACTAAATTTGTTGGCCAAGATTTTATTATCCCTGCTAATTATCGTGCTTACGCAAATCGTCGTAAGCATTTTAACTAAAAGCTTCGATAAATTATTAATGAAAAAGGGAAAATCTGTTGAAGGCAGACAAATCACAGTTACTAAATTGTTGAACAATACCATCAAATATATAATTTATTTTTTCTGTGTAGTCCATGTACTAGATTTGTTTGGAGTAAAAACAGATAAGATATTGGCTACTGCAGGTATTGGTGGGGTTGCTATTGGTTTTGGGGCACAATTTATAATAAGAGATGTAATCAGTGGACTTGCGTTGATTCTTGAAAATCAATTCAAAGTCACAGACCATGTGATTATAAATGGAATTGAAGGTAACGTTCAAGAATTGGGACTTAGAGTTACAAAAATAAGAGGATTTGACGGAGCTATTCATTTGATTAGTAACGGTCAAATCAACACTGTAACTAATTTATCCAAAGAAAACCAAAGAATTGAAGTTAAAATGGAAGTTCCAATCAAGTACAGTTTGTATCAATATACTGAAATCATAGATGAAATTTCTAATGAATTGGTAGATGAGTATTCAGATATTGTAAAAAAACCAGAACTAATAGGCGTTACAAAAATGGACAAAAACTCCATGACTATTACGATTTGGGGTAGTTGTAAACCAGAATCTCAATACTTGTATCAAAGAGAAATTATCAAAAAATTCATAGAAAAAGCCAAATCAAAATCAATGGATTTGAATTGTTATTTTGTAGCAGGTGATGAAAATGAAATATAAAGTAAATGATATTGTAACACTAAAAAAAGGTCACCCATGTGGTGAAAACAAATGGGAGATTTTAAGAACTGGAGCAGATATTAAATTAAAATGCTTGGGTTGTGATAAAATAGTGTGGCTTACGAGGTTAGAATTTAATAAAAGAATCAGAAAAATTCAAGATAAAAATGGCAAATTTGTATCCATAGTTCATTATGAACCAGAAGATGGCGAATAAAAAACGATAGGAGAATTATGAATTACGTTGTAATACCAGCGTACAAACCAGATGAAAAACTAACAAAATTGGTGGAAAATTTAAACAAAAACCACCTCAATATAATTGTGGTTAAAGACGGTCCGTGCGATTATGATTTTTCAAAACTTAATAATATAGTTCTTCTTGAGCATGAAACGAATATGGGAAAAGGGGCTGCACTTAAAACTGCATTCAAATATTTGAAATCACAACAAGCAGATGGGACTGTGGTTACAAGTGATGCCGATGGACAACATTTGGTGAAGGATATTTTAAAATTAATAAAATTTTCTGAACAAAATGAGGATAAGTTGATACTTGGAGTAAGAGATTTGAAAAGAGGAATTCCGTTAAAATCTCTCTTGGGTAATACCATAACTAGATTTGTATTTTATTCTAGTTCATCGAAATACATTAAGGACACGCAAACGGGACTCAGAGCTTTTAATACGTCTCAGCTTGATAAAATGATTGAAATCGAAGGCGAAAGATACGAATACGAAATGAATATGCTCTACGAATTCGATTCTGAAAGCATAATGCAAGTTCCTATCGAAACTATTTATATAGAAAATAATGAAACAAGTCATTTTAATGCACTAAAAGATTCAGTCAAAATCTACAAAAGCATACTGAAATTTTCCGCGTCAAGTTATTTGAGCTTTTTGGTGGATTATTTTACTTTTATATTGTTATTTTACAAATTAGACGTACAAAGTTTGGTGCTGTCCAATATTATAGCAAGGGCAGTGTCAAGCACGTTTAATTTTTATGTGAATAATAAATACGTATTCAAAAACAAGGATAAAATCCTAAAAAAATACATCAAATATGTGACATTAGTAGTGTTCATATTAGCTTTGAATACTGTTGTGTTGAAAATTTTGTCAGGCTTAGGAATTAAAGTTTTTGTGGCAAAAATCATAACTGAAGCTTTGATGTTCATTGTAAGCTACAACATTCAAAAAAGAATAATATTCAAATAGCGCTTTTAATAGAAAAAATTAATTTTATTAGAAGTGCTTTTTTAGTGCAAATCTTTAAAATTTTGTAGATTTCTCGGCATTAGATTTGTTGTATAATAATCCTGAAAGGAGTTTATTATGAAAAAAATTGGATATTTGTTATTTGCGATTATCATTTCACTATTAATGGTAAGTTGTGCGCAAAGTGACAAATCAAGAGTCTCTGATGAACTTAACTTAAAATTAGTTAAAGCAAATCAAATCATGGAATACGATGATCATGGAGCAATGGGAGATGGAACAAGATTTATGACGTTTGAATTTGACAGCAACGATACATTGAATCAGATAAAATCGGATAGTAACTGGAAGAAATTTCCATTGGATAAAACAACGAAAATTTTAATGTATGGAGATGAAAAAACATCATCTTATGTGACAGATAATAATTCCGGATTGCTTTTTCCGGAAATTTCGGAAGGTTATTATTTGTTGATTGACAGACAAAAAGACAAGAGTCAAAATATCTTAAATCGTCCATCTTCAAATTTTACACTTGCGGTCTACGATACTAAAACTAATACTTTATATTTTGCAGAAATTGATACTTAAAATTGAACATAGAATAAAAAGGGCAAACCAACTTAGTGTAACTATAAGAGAGGGATAAAATTGATTGTACAAATAGGAATAGACAGGATTGATGAGATAGTAGAACTTGAGGATTTGTGTTTTTCATCTGATGCTTGGTCAAGAGAACAAATAATTGATGTTTTAAATGACAGAAGAACGATTTACCTTTCTTATGAAGAAAATGGAAAAATAATTGGAGAAATAGGCCTCTACAATTGGTGTTCTGAGAAAGATTTTCTTAAAATATTTAGCATTGCAACTCATCCTGAACACAGAAATCAAGGAATAGCACATGAATTGTTAAAAGAATCAATTAAAATAGCTTCAAGTAATAAGCTCAAAAGAATTAAAGCTGAGACAAGAAAATCTAATTTTATAATGCAAAAAGTTTTTGAAGATATGAACTTTAGAAAAACGGATATACTTGAAAATTACTATGAAGAACCCGATGAAGATGCTTTAGTTTATGAATTTCATTTGTAAAGAATAAAAGATTTACATCTTAATGCGCAAATAAAAAATAGCAAACCAACGTTGGACATTCCTCACGTAAATGGTTTGCTATTTTTATTTTATTTCAATGGTTTTTCGAATGCTATTCTCTCGTCTGTTTTTCTTATATAAACTATGCCACATTTTTGAAATCCATTTTTCTCAATAAATCTAAGCATGGATTTGTTGTCTTTGTGAGTGTCCACTCTTATGGAGTCGTAGTTTAGTTCTTTTAATTTATTTTCAAAGAAATCTAACAGATTTTTGGCTACATTTTGTGATTTGTAATCTGGGTTTACTGCTATTCTGTGAATTACTCCGTATTTTCCATCGATTAGCCATTTTCCATCTATGTTTTTATAATCCTCATCCCCATCCAAGACTAACACAGCCATTCCTACAACTTTTCCATCTATTTCTGCTACGTATAATCTGTTTTCTTTCAAATCAGTTAAAAAAACATCTTCATTAGGATAATTTTCACTCCATTGATTTATTTTATTTTCTTTCATATATGATTTGGCGTTTTCAACAATTTCCATTATTTGTGCTATATCATTTTCGTTTGCAATTCTTTTTATCATTTTTCACCTCATTTTATATAAAATTTTAACATATTTCAAAAAGTATTTTAATATTAAAAAAATTTCGATATTTTTGTGTTAATTTTTATTGTAAATGTGTTATAATTTTATGTGGAAATCAGTTAAGGAGGCAACATATTGAAACCAAATATTTACTCTGAGATTGATAAGTTAAAATCTGTAATAGTTCACAGACCAGGAGAAGAATTAAATAATTTGACTCCTGATTTTATGGAAGAGTTATTGTTCGATGAACTTCCTTACTTGGAAAATGCTATCAGAGAACATGACTTTTTCTGCGAAACTATGCGTAATGAAGGTATTGAAGTGTTATACCTAGAAGATTTGGCTGCAGAATCTATCAAACAAGATGACGTTAGAAAACAATTTATCGAAGATTTCCTAGAAGAATCGGGAAATAAATCCGCAGATGAAATCAATTTACTAAGAGATTTACTTACAAATATCTCAGACGAGAAAGAATTGATACTTAAAACTATGGCAGGAGTTAGATTGGATGAAATCGGTATTAATGACGAGAGTGGAAGACTTTTGGCTGTTAATCCAATGCCTAACTTGTATTTCACAAGAGATCCATTTTCTTTTGTGGGAAATTGTGTGAGTATCAACAGAATGTGGTCAGAAACTAGAAATAGGGAAACGCTTTATGCAAAATATATTTTCACTTATAATTCTAGATTCAACGATATTGAAAAAATTTACGATAGAACAGAAGACACTTCTATCGAAGGCGGAGATATTTTAATATTGAACAGCGAATGTGTAGCTGTTGGTATTTCTCAAAGAACACAAAAAGAAAGTGTTGACAAATTTGCTAAGAATTTATTGGAAAAATCAGATTTCAAATTTGTTTTGTCTTTCAAAATTCCTAACAAAAGAGAATTTATGCACTTGGACACTGTGTTCACAATGATTGATAAGGGAATTTTCACAGTTCACCCACTTATAGAAGGACCTTTGTATGTTGAAAAGTTGTATCTTGAAGATAACACTTTACAAAGAGAAGTTCAAAAGGGTTCATTAGAAGAAATTTTATCTACAAATTTACACGTTGATAATGTAAAAATTATAAGATGTGGAGGAACTAATCCGATAGATCAAATGCGTGAACAATGGAATGACGGTTCAAATACTTTGGCTATTGCACCAAATACTGTTATTGTTTACGACAGAAATAATGTTACAAACAGCTTGTTACAAGAAGCTGATGTAAATATAAGAACTATTAAATCAGGCGAATTATCTAGAGGACGTGGGGGTCCAAGATGTATGAGTATGCCATTTGAAAGGGAGATGTAATTATGTTAAAAGGAAGAGATTTTTTAACTTTAAAAGATTTCACTAAAGAAGAAATCGAACATTTACTAAATGTAAGTGCTGCATTAAAAGAAAAGAAAAGAATGGGTATTGTAGGAGAAACTTTAAAGGGCAAAAACATTGTTTTGTTATTTGAAAAAACTTCTACTAGAACAAGATGTTCATTTGAAACAGCTTGCCACGATGAAGGTGGTAATGTAACATTCTTAGGTATGAATGATAGCCAATTCGGTAAGAAAGAATCTGTAAGAGACTCTGCTTTAGTATTATCAAGATTCTACGATGGTATCGAATTTAGAGGATTTGACCATGCAACTGTAGAAGAATTAGCAAAATATTCTTCAGTTCCAGTATGGAATGGTTTAACTGATATTTATCACCCAACACAAATCTTAGCAGACTTTTTAACTGTAAAAGAAAACATCCACAAAAACTTAGACCGAGTTAAATTCGTTTATGTTGGTGATGGTAGAAACAACATGGCAAACTCTTTAATGATTGGAGCTGCTAAATTAGGTATGGAATTTGTAAATCTTGCACCAAAAGAATTACATCCATCAAACGAAATGATGAACTCTATCCAAGAAATTGCCAAAGAATCTGGCGCTAAAATCACAGTTACTGATGATTTCAATAGCTTGAAAGGTGCAGATGTAATCTACACTGACGTTTGGGTATCAATGGGTGAAGAAGATCAATTCGAAGAAAGAATTAACTTACTTAAAGATTACCAAGTAGATATGAAGAAAATCGAAATGACTGAAAATCCTAACGTAATCTTCTTACACTGCTTACCATCTTTCCACAACTTAGAAACTAAAGTTGGTCGTGAAATCCACGAAAAATTTGGTTTGTCAGAAATGGAAGTAACTGATGAAGTATTCTACAGCAAATATTCAAAAGTATTTGATGAAGCTGAAAACAGAATGCACACTATCAAAGCAGTTATGGTAGAAACAATCGGCAATAAATAAATTTTAAATTTTTGAGAGATAGCTTTTGTACTATCTCTCTTTTTTATTGCTAAATATTGCAAAATTCCGGAATTTTTGATAAAATATCTTGTCATCGTCAATAGTTACGATTTGTCAAAAAACGTATATTATCACGGATTTTTGATATTATATTAGTATAAGATACGAATGAGAGGTGAAATATGAAAAGTTTTTACAATAGAATATTGAATTACAGTACAGACCAAAAATTTATTCTCTTGACAGCTATTGCGATGTTTATGCCGTTTTATATCGGAATCGGCGTTTTGATAGTGGATATGTTTTATTTTGTGTATCAAAATAAATTCAAGGAAATTTTTGACAAGACTAATCTGTCTGTGTTTGGATTGATCTTCGCTGTTTATTCGTTAGTAGTGAGCATTGTGTTCAACAATACTTATGGAATACTTGCGACAGTCGGAATGTTTGTGCTTTTCGTATTTGTGCTCTTTATCAGGAAAAATATGACAGAACAATTTATGGAAGACTGTATGATAATTATAATGTTGTTTGCATCGTTTTGTTTTTTGATAACATTGACTCAGTATTCGATAATTTTGAAGAACAATTCATTCAACTACGCTCAATTTATGAAATACATCAGCGAGAATAGAACTACTGTTGGAACATTCTTTTTCAATGCAAATTATTATGCTATGGTTTGTTCTTTGGTTGGGATAATTAGTGCGTACAAATATTTTTCGACAGAATCATTTGAAAGATTATTTTCTTTTGTGGTTGGGATTTTAAGCGTTTTGACTTTATTAATCACAGATTCAAGAGGAGCGATGTTTGCTAGTTTCATAGCGGTGTTTGCTCTTACAATTATGATGAAAAAAAGAAAATATACTATTGCGATTATTTCTTTATTTGCATTGGGTTTTGTTGGAATTGTTGCCGCTGGAAGAATGGATTTGATTCCAAGAATTGACAAAATTGGTTTTGATATGGGACTTAGAAAATCTATTTGGATTAGTGCTATTGAAGCTTTCAAGAAGAATTTTGTAATAGGAGTTGGGCCACTAGGAATACACAATATTTACGCTACAATAAGAAATCGTGCAATTGTCCACTCACACAATTTGTATTTGGATATTTTGGTTAATTTTGGATTGATAGGAGCAGGATTGTTGGTTCCAATTATCTGTCAATTGTTCAAAGAAATCAAAAGCCTGTATTCAAAAAAATACACCAAAATGATTATAGCAATGATAATTATGGTTATGATTCACAGTATGGTGGATGTTACAATATTTTGGACACAAACTTCGTTCATATTTTTAACATTTGTGGTAGGGGTTGGTGAATTATCAACCGTTCCAGTTACAGAATTAAGCTTGTTTAAGAATAAGAAATCTTTTAATACAAAAAATATTTACGAAAAATAAAACAAAATTTCAAGATAGTTGGTAAAATTTGCCAACTATCTTTTTTACTTTAAAAAAAACTCAATATCAATTATAATAGTAAATAAGGAGGATTTTGAATGAGTTTTAAATTTTGTTCGTTATCTAGCGGTTCAAGTGGAAATAGCGAATATATAGAGACAGAACACTCCAAAATATTAATCGATGCAGGTTTTAGTGGTAAAACTATTGAAAACCTACTTAAATATATAAACGTAGACCCAAGTAAATTAGATGCTATCTTTGTGACTCATGAACACGCAGACCACATTAAAGGAATTGGCGTGTTGAGTAGAAGATACGATTTGCCAATTATCGCAAATACTGAAACTTGGTATGCAATGGATAGCAAGATTGGAAAGATAAATGATAAAAATATTTATATCTTCGAAAATAATAGACATATTAATTTCAAAGATTTGGATATTTTACCGATTAAAACTAGTCACGATAGCGCAAATAGTTGTGGTTATGTGATTAGCAAGGACGACAAGAAAATTTCTTTAGTTACTGATACTGGAATTATCGAAGATAGCGTGTATGAAGAAATTAAAGATTCGAATCTTTTTTTTATTGAAGCAAATCATGATGTTGATATGCTAAAGTACGGGAGTTATCCTCCAGCATTAAAACAAAGAATATTGTCGGATCACGGACATTTGTCCAATGATTCGTGTGCGTACTTATTGGGAGATATTCTAAGAGGAAATCATGAAGTTATTCAATTAGCGCATTTGAGTAAGGAGAATAATACTCCAAGAAAAGCGCTAAGTACTGTTGAAGATTATTTGAGGAGTTTGGGACTTGATGTTGGAGAAGCTGTGAGTTTAGAAGTAGCTGAAAGATATAGCCCTAGTAACATAGTAGATTTAGAAAAAATGGAGATATATGCAAAGAACTGTACAAGAAGTTGAAAGAGCAATTATAAAAAAATATAGAAAACACATTTGGTCGAAGTTTATAAAGGCCATAAAAGAATATGATTTGATTCAAGATGGAGACAAAATAGCAGTATGTATGAGTGGTGGCAAGGATAGTCTGCTTCTTGCAAAATTATTCCAAGAACTTCAAAAACACGGAATGAATAATTTTGATCTTGAATTTATAGCGATGAATCCTGGATATAGCGAAGAAAACACTAGACTTGAAAAAGAAAATTTTGAGAAACTTAACATTCCTTATCACATGTATGATACTGATGTATTTAGTGTTAGCGAGAAGATTTCATCTAACAATCCATGTTATATGTGTGCGAGAATGAGAAGAGGTGCGCTTTATTCCAAAGCAAAAGAGCTTGGTTGCAATAAAATGGCGTTGGGACATCATTTTGATGATGTTATAGAGACTATTTTATTGAATGTTTTGTGTTCTGGAAATTATAAAACTATGATGCCAAAGCTTCACTCTAATAACTTTGAAGGAATTGAACTTATCAGACCGATGTATTTGATTAGAGAAGAATCTGTAAAAAGTTGGTTGAATTACTCAGGATTAAAAGGATTAGATTGTGCTTGTTCTGTAACTAAGAAAACAGAAGGATCTATGAGAAAACAAATCAAACTATTGATTGCAGAATTGTCGGATAGAGGATTTACTAATGTAGAAAATTCTATATTTAAATCCAGTGAAAATGTTGATGTATCCAGAATTCTTGGGTATGAATATAATGGAGAAAAGTATAACTTTTTGGATACTTACGGTGAAAATGATTTATAATTGTTAATTTATAGGAGGAAATATGGGAACAGAACCAATTAAAATCCAAGAAAATTTATATTACTTGGGTGTAAATGACAGACAAACAGAATATTTTGAAAACATGTGGCCATTGCCTTATGGAGTAGCTTACAATTCTTACTTACTTACAGGCGAAAAAACTTGCTTGATGGACACTGTAAAAGTCAGCAAAAGTGATGAATTTGTAGATAGCGTTAAAGCTATTTTAAAAGATAGAAAATTAGATTATTTGGTAATTCATCACATAGAACCAGATCATTCAGGTTCAATTCCACAAATTTTAGACCTTTATCCAGATTTAAAAATCGTAGGAAACAAGAAAACAAGATCAATGTTAAATGATTATTATGAAATTGATTCTGACCATTTTATTGAAGTTGGAGAAGGTGACGAATTAGATTTAGGAGATAGAAAACTAACATTCTATTTAACAGCAATGGTTCACTGGCCAGAATCAATGGTTAGTTACGATGCTGAAAATAAAATTTTATTCTCCCAAGATATTTTCGGTGGATTTGGAACTAATGACGGAGCAATATTTGATGACGAATTAGATTACGATTTAAGAAGAACAGAATTCAGAAGATATTATACAAATATCGTTGGAAAATACTCACAAATGGCTGTACGTGCTATTAACAAATTATCTTCTTTGGAAATTGAAACAATATGTCCTGTTCATGGTTGTATTTGGAGAAAACAACCTTCAAGAATTGTAGAAGATTACACTAAATGGGCAACTTATGAAGTAAATGAAGGAGTTGTAATAGCTTATGCATCAATGTATGGAAATACAGAATTGATGGCAGATCAATTAGCTAGATATTTGGCAGACGAAGGTGTTAGAAACATCGAAGTATTTGATGTAAGTAAAACTCATGAATCGTATATACTTTCAAATTGCTGGGAAAAGAAATCATTAGTATTAGGATCTTGCACATATAACAACACTGTATATCCAGTAATGAATAATTTATTGAACATTTTGAAAATGCAAAAATTAAAAAATCATGTGGTTTCTGTTTTTGGATCATTCGGATGGAGCGGTGGCGCTGTCAAAAATCTAAAACAATTTGTTGAAGAAGGAAAATTCGAAACAACAGAAACTGTTGTAGAAGCTAAAGGTCGTATGAAAGATGAAGACGATCAAGGTCTAAGACAAATGGCAAAAGAAATTGCAGCGAAAATAAAATAATAAATTTTTAAAGGGGCTGTTGCAAAAGTCCCAGTATAGAAAAAAGAGGCTGTCGCAAAAGTCCCATAATAGAAAAAGACGAGGAAACATAAAAATTCTCGTCTTTTTTGATACAATGTATTTATGAAAACCACTAAAAATACATCATCATTAGCTGACTATACACTAGTTAATGATACAATTCAACTAAGATTAAACTTTAATACAGAATGCTATCTTGACAGTCAAGATATTTCTACTCTTTCTTCATAATTTAAATGTTTTACTTTTTCTATAATTATGATATAATTTACTAAAGTCATTGTTTCCTCCTATGTTTTTGTTTTGATAAATTTATTATATGATAAATTTATTATACATGAGAGGACAGCGACTTTTTTATATAGGGTGTTTCATTTAATATTACAACTCGTCTATGTCTATAGAGAACATTTATAATAAATGTTTGAAAAAAATATTTGCTTATATAATATTATGTAGATGAATTATTAGGAGGAATTATGAAAAATAGAGAAGAAGTATTACAAGAAAAGATTGAAAGAAGAAATAGTAGACATGAAATAGGTAACAACATTTCATGGTCAGCAATATTTGCTGGTGCAGTGACATTTATCGCTGTAATGTTTTTACTAAGTTTTATAGGATCATCAATCGGATTTGCAACTTTAGACTTTCAATCATCAAATCCATTTAATGGATTATTTACAGGTGTTGGCATTTGGACAGTAGTTCAATTATTAGTATCTTTATTTGCAGCAGGTTTTGTTGGAGGACTAGCAGCTAAAAGAGTTGGTTTATTGCATGGTTTCTTATCATGGGCATTATCAATGGCTTTAGTAGTTGTAATGTTATTCACAGCTGTTACAGCAACAGTTAAAACTGCAGCAAATGCAGCAGGATCAGTAGCTGGATCAGCAGGTAGTTTAGCTGGTAAAGCAGCAACTACAGTTTCAGAAAATATATCATCATTAAGTTCAACAGCTTTTGAAAAAGTAGCTCAAGAAGTTGAAGGTGTTGATTCAAAAGAATTACAAGATAATGTTGAAAAATACTTAAAAGATTCAGAAAATGAAAAATTAAGACCAGGATACTTACAATCACAAGTTGATGTATCAGTAGAAGAAATCAAACAAGCAGCAAAAGATATAGCCTTAAATCCTGAAAATGCAGAAAAAATTGCTAAGGATACAGCAGACAAAATAGGTGCAAGAGCAGAAGATATTGCAAATTCAGTATCACAAGAAGATATAAAAAAATCAGTATCAAAAAATTCAGACCTATCAGAAGCTGAAGTTGAAGAAATATCAAACAACATTTATGACGGTTTACAAAAAACATATGCACAAGCAGAAAAAACATTTAACCAAGCATCTGAACAAGTTTCAAAAACAGTGGCACAAGCTAAAGATACAGCTGAAAAAACAGCAGAACAATCTAAAGAAACAGGAAATGATGTAGCAAGCACATCAAGCAAGGCTTCATTATTAATCTTTGTTGGATTGTTATTAAGTGCTATTGCAGCAATGTTTGGTGGTTCATTAGGTTCAAGAGTATCTAATGAAAGATTTATAGAAGAAAACTAATAAAAAAATAATAAAAAATATAATTTGTTTATATCACTTAGCCTAGGCTAAGTGATTTTTTTTGGAGTTTATTAAATAAATCACTAAATTGAATATATTTTTTTATAATGGTAAAATATACCAATACTAAAGCAAAGAGAAGTAAAGAATGTAGACAAAAGAAAATAAACTTCGTACATGGTCAAGGCATAAGAAAACATCAACTTCAACGAGACTATGAACAACTAAAAGATTGGAAAAGCAAACTAAAAAGTTATCCAAACAAACTAGATAAAATAGTAGCAGATGGGGATACTAAAGCGAAGATAACTATGTATAGCTAGCAGAAAATAGGCTAACATCATACATAAAACCATAAAACTATGAACAATTCAAAACACGAAAATATAAAAAGAACAAGAATTCAGAAAAAGTTTAGTCTATGATGAAACCCAAGACAAATACATATCAAAAGAAGGCAAAGAATTCATAAGATGCAATAATAGGTATGGGAAAAGAAAAAGTGGATATGTAACAATAAAAAAGTATACAGGTGTTTTATCTGGAATAAAGATGGTCAAAAAACTAAAGGAATCTACATAGCAGAAATATTCAAAAAATATAGGAAAGAATCATTAGAAAACATAATATCCGACCAAGGAATAGATGAAAGACTAAATAGGTCTATTCAAGCTGAGGGGCTTTTTCCAAAATAAAGTCAGGACTAAATTACAATAGATTCCACCATAGAGGAAAAACAAATATAATAAGTGAAATATGCCTACTTTCTATTGCGTTAAACCTAAATAAACTGACATCAAAAATAGAAAATAAGAATCTAGAAATCATAAAATACAAAGCTGCTTAAGAAAAAAATATTCATTATAGCTAGCTTTATTAAGTGTGCCCATTTTTATAGAGAACAGGATAAATTTATCTAGAAAATATTTTAAAAACAAAAAACACAATGGCTAAACTTAAATACTTGGTAAAAAAATGCTGTTGCAAAGTAGAATCATCTATTCTGCAACAGCCCCTTGTTTTTTGTTTGATAAATGCGTTGAATTAATAATAATTATCAAAAAAATTAAAAAAAGCGTTTTTTAGTGTTATTATTGAATAAAGTTGGGTATAAATAGCTTAGTGGTTATTAGGATAATAGCTAATAAATAAATTTGGAGGTAATGATTATGGCTACAGATGTAGAAATTGCTCAAAAAGCGAAATTAGAAAAAATCAGTGTTATCGCTGAAAAAATGGGATTAACAGAAGAAGATTACGAACAATATGGTAGATATAAGGCAAAATTAGATTTAAATCTTTTTGAAAAAAACAAAGACAAAAAAGATGGTAAATTAATTTTGATGACAAGTATTAACCCAACTCCAACAGGAGAAGGTAAAACAACTATGAATGTTGGTTTGGCAATGGGACTTAATAAAATTGGCAAAAATGCTATCTCAGTTTTAAGAGAACCATCTTTAGGACCAAACTTTGGTATGAAAGGTGGAGCAGCTGGTGGTGGATATGCACAAGTAGTTCCAATGGATGAAATCAACATGCACTTCACAGGTGACTTCCACGCAATCACTACTGCAAACAACTTAATTTGCGCAATGATGGATAACCACATTCACCAAGGTAATGCGTTAAACATCGATCCAAAACAAATCTTAATTAAGAGATGTATGGATATGAACGAACGTGAATTAAGAGATATAATCATAGGTGTTGGAACTAAGGGTAACGGAGTTATGCGTCAAGATGGTTTCGAAATAACTGTTGCAAGTGAAATCATGGCTATTTTATGTCTTGCAAAAGATTTGAAAGACTTAAAAGAAAGAGTTGGAAACATTCTTATAGCTTTTGATAAAGAAGGTAAACCAGTTTACGCAAAAGACGTTAAAGCTGATGGTGCGGTAGCATTAATCATGAAAGAAGCTATCAAGCCAAACTTAGTTCAAACATTAGAACACACTCCAGCAATTATTCATGGTGGACCATTCGCCAACATTGCACACGGATGTAACTCTTTAATAGCTACAAAATTAGGATTGAAGCTTGGAGATTATGTTGTTACAGAAGCAGGTTTCGGTGCTGACTTAGGAGCAGAAAAATTCTTCGATATCAAATGTAGAAACGACTTACACCCAAACATGGTATGTATCGTAGCTACTATCAAAGCTTTAAAACATCACGGGGAAGCAGAAGATTACAAAGTTGAAAATGTAGAAGCTTTGGAAAAAGGATATGCTAACCTTAAACGTCACATTGAAAACATGAAGAAATACAAAGTTCCAGTAGTAGTAGCAATCAACAGATTTGCAAATGATACTGATGCTGAAATTAAGAAATTAACTGAATTGGTTGAAGCAGACGGAACAAGAGCTATTTTCTGTGATGTATGGGCAGAAGGTGGCGAAGGCGCAAAAGAATTAGCAGAATACGTTGTTGAAAATACAAAAGAAGAAAACGAATTTGAATTCTTATATGACCTTGAATTACCAATCAAAGAAAAAATTGAAAAAATTGCAAAAGAAATCTACAGAGCTGACGGTGTAGAATTTAGTGCAAAAGCTAAGAAGAAATTAAAACAAATCAAAGAATTAGGATTAGACAATTATCCAGTATGTATGGCTAAGACTCAATACTCATTCTCTGATAATAAAAAATTAATCGGAGCTCCAACTGGATTTACAATTACAGTAAGTGATTTCAAAATCTCAAGAGGTGCTGGATTTGTTGTTGCACTATTAGGTTCTGTAATGACAATGCCAGGTTTACCAAAAGTACCTTCAGCAGAAAACTGTGATGTTTTAGATGATGGTACAGTTGTAGGATTATTCTAGAAAAAATCAAAGCCTGAATTTGTGTAAATTTATTATGATTTATAAAGATTTTCTATAAATTCAGGCTTATTTATTATCAGAATTAATAAATTTTGTTACAAATACTAATAACTTTTATGGTACAATAGTTATGAAAAGGATTATAAGTAAAAGGAGATGCTTATGAGTACAAAAAAAACTCCTCTATATGAGGAACACAAAAAATTAGGTGGAAAAGTTGTTGACTTCGCTGGTTTTTATTTACCAGTTGATTATGAAGGATTACAACAAGAACACGAAGCAGTAAGAAATAACGTTGGTTTATTTGATGTAAGCCACATGGGTGAATTTACTGTTAAAGGCAAAGACGCTTTAAAATTCATCAACTATGTTTGCACTAATGATTACACTAAATGTGCTGATGGTCAAATCCAATATTCTTTATTATTACATGAAGATGGTGGAATGGTTGATGACTTATTAGTTTACAAAAACAACGATGAAGACTTTTTAATGGTTCCTAACGCAGCCAACACTGAAAAGGACTTCAAACATATCTCTAAATATGTAGATAAGTTCGATGTTGAACTTAAAAACATCAGCGACTCTGTTGCAGAAATCGCTATTCAAGGTCCTAAGGCTGAAGAATTATTACAAAGATTAGTTGAATTTGATCTTTCAAAAATTGAATACTATCACTTTGTAAAAGATATTAAATACAAAGAATATGATGTATTAATTTCTAGAACTGGTTATACTGGTGAAGATGGATTCGAAGTTTATGCAACTGCAGAAGCAATTGTAGACTTATGGAATGAATTATTAGAAAAAGGAAAAGACTTAGGTGTTAAACCATGTGGTCTTGGATGTAGAGATACATTGAGATTTGAAGCAGCAATGCCTCTATATGGAAATGAACTTGCAGATGAAGTATCTCCATTAGAAGTTGGCTTGAAGTTTGCAGTTAAAATGGACAAAGACGACTTCGTTGGTAAAGCTAAAACTCAAGAAAAAGTTGATGCAGGAATCGACAAAAAACTTATTGGTATCGAAATGCAAAGCAAACGTATTGCAAGACAAGGTGCTGAAGTTCAAAAAGATGGTAAAACTATCGGTAAAGTAACTACAGGATACCTTTCACCAACATTTGGCGTATGTTTAGCAAATGCATTTGTAGATAAATCAGCTGTAGCATTAGGTGATGAAGTTGATGTTATTATCAGGAACAAACCAACTAAAGCAACAGTTGTTAAAAGAAAATTTTTGGATAGAAAATAGGGGGAAAAGAAAATGGCAGAAGTAGCAAAAGATTTATTGTACACAAAAGATCATGAATGGATTAAAGTAGACGGAGACGTTTATGAAATTGGTCTTGCAGATTATGCACAAGACAGTTTAGGAGATATCGTATACGTTGAATTACCAGATGTTGATGATGAAATTGATGCAGAAGAATCTGTAGCAAGTGTTGAATCTGTAAAAGCAGCATCAGAAGTTTACACTCCATTTGCTTGTACAATTGTAGAAGCTAATGAAGAATTAGATGATGAACCAGGTAACATCAATAAAGCTCCATACGAAAGCTGGATTGCTAAGGTTAAATTCGAAGACTTCGATGAATCTAAATTAATGACTGCTGATGAATACGAAAAATTCTTAGGAGAATTATAATGTATCCATACATCTCAATTACTGATCAAGAAATTGAGGAAATGCTAAAAACAATTGGCATTTCCTCTACTGATGAACTATATTCAGATATTCCTGAAAATGTTCAATTCAAAGGAGAACTTAACATACCAAAAGCAAAAAGTGAAGTTGAAGTTAGAAGATATTTCGACGAAATTTTTGCTAAGAACACATCTACTGATGATAAGGTTTGTTTCCTAGGTGGTGGAGCTTATGATAGATACGTTCCTTCTGTTATTCCAGCAATGGCAAGCAGAAGTGAATTCTACACTTCATATACACCATACCAACCAGAAATAAGCCAAGGTACTCTTTCCTATATTTTTGAATATCAAACAATGATGGCAAACCTTACTGGTATGCCAATATCAAACGCTTCTTTATACGATGGAGGAACAGCTATCACAGAAGCAGCTTTGATGACTATCCAAAAGTCCAAAAAATCAAAAATTCTATGCGCTAATACAGTTAGTCCTTCAGCAAAAGAAATATTGTTGACTTATTGTCACGATAGAAAAGTTGAAGTAGAATTTATCCCAATGAAAGATTTACTAACAGATATGGACGAATTGGAAAAAATGATGACTGACGAAGTAGGTACAGTTATCGTTCAATCTCCAAACTATTACGGATATATCGAAGATGTTAAAAAATATGAAGAGTTAACTCACTCTATCAAGAAAAACTACTTGATAATGTCAGCAGATCCTATGAGTTTAGGTTTGTTAAAAAAACCAGCTGAATATAATGTTGACGTTGTTGTAGGTGAAGCTCAACAATTCGGAGTAAACTTACAATATGGTGGACCTTATTTAGGATATATGTGTTTTACTGATGAATTTGTTAGAAAATTCCCTGGCCGTGTAGTAGGACAAACTACTGACGAAGACGGTAAGAGATCATTTGTTTTAACACTTTCAGCAAGAGAACAACACATTAAACGTGATAGAGCAACTTCAAATATCTGTTCAAACCAAGGTGTTAACTTACTTGCAGCAAGTATTTATTTATCACTTTTAGGTAAAGCTGGTATTAAAGAAGTAGCAACTCAATCATTACAAAAAGCTCACTATCTATTTGAAGAATTGAAGAAAATAGACAAAGTTAAAGTTCTTAGTGAAAAACCATTCTTTGATGAATTCACTATCGGTTTTGACAAAGACACTGAAGAAGTTAAGAAAGCATTATTTGATAAAGGATTCTTAGCTGGAATTAGCATTAAAGAAGCTACAGATGGATGTGGCAATGGTTTAATTATTGCTGTAACAGAAAAGAGAACAAAAGAAGAAATGGACAATTTTGTAGCAGCAGTTAAGGAGGTATTATAATATGGCTTATAACAAGTTAATATTTGAATTATCACAACCAGGTAGAACTGGATATAAACTTCCTGAATTAGACGTAGAAGAAAAAGATAACTTAATTCCTGAAGAATTTTTATCAAATGAAGAATTAGATTTACCAGAAGTTAGTGAAGTTGACGTAGTTCGTCACTATACTAATCTTTCAACTCTAAACTTCGGCGTAGATACAGGTATGTATCCATTAGGATCTTGTACAATGAAGTACAACCCTAAAATAAATGAAGAAATCATAGCAAACCCAAAACTTGCACGTCTTCACCCAAAACAAGATGACTACCAAGTTCAAGGTGCATTGGAAGCAATGTATACTTTACAAAAATCACTATGCGAAATCTCTGCAATGGATTATATGACATTACAACCAGCAGCAGGTGCTCATGGTGAAATCACTGCTATTACAATCTTCAAGAAATACCACGAAGTTAATGGTAATTCTGAAAAGAATGAAATCATAGTTCCAGACTCAGCTCACGGTACTAACCCAGCAACAGCTGCAATGGCAGGCTACAAAGTTGTAGAAGTTAAATCAAACGAAAATGGTGTAGTTGACGTTGAAGACTTAAGAAAAGTTGTAAATGAAAAAACTGCTGGTTTGATGTTAACTAACCCTAATACTTTAGGTTTATTTGAAACTAAAATCAAAGAAATCGCTGAAATAGTTCACGAAGCTGGCGGATTACTATACTATGATGGAGCAAATGCTAACGCTATTTTAGGACATGCTAGACCAGGGGACATGGGATTCGATGCAATCCACTTCAATGTTCACAAAACATTCTCTACACCACACGGTGGTGGAGGTCCAGGTGCAGGTCCTGTAGGTGTTAAGAAATTCTTAAGAGATTATTTACCAAAACCAATTGTTGAAAAAGATGGAGATAAATATTTCTTAGATTACAGCATGGAACATTCTATCGGTAGAATGAAAGACTTCCAAGGTCACTTCGGAATTTTAATGAGAGCATTGACTTATATCCTAACTATGGGTAGTGACGGATTGAAATGTGCATCTACTACAGCAGTATTAAATGCAAACTATCTACAAGCTCAATTAAAAGACGATTACAACTTACCACATGACTTCATCTGTAAACACGAATTCGTATTAGGCGGATTAAAGGATGATTGCGATGGTCAAGTTAAGACATTGGATGTAGCTAAGAGACTGTTAGATATGGGATTCCATCCACCAACAGTATACTTCCCATTAATCGTTCATGAAGCATTAATGGTAGAACCTACTGAAACTGAACCAAAACAAACTCTTGACGAATTCGTAGCTGCAATGAAACAAATTGCACAAGAAGCAAGAGAAAACAAAGATATATTATTAGAAGCTCCTATTACAACTGTTGTTAGAAGACCTGATGAAACAGAAGCTGCTAAGAAGTTAATATTGACTTACAAAAAAGGAGAATAATGACTAAAGATATCATTATTATCGGCGCTGGACCTGGTGGCTATGAAACAGCCATCAGGGCATGCCAGCTCGGTTTAAATGTAACTTTAATCGAAAAAGCTGAAGTAGGTGGTACATGCTTGAACAGAGGATGTATACCTACTAAAACTTTATGGAAAATTGCTGATTTGTATAAAGAAATTAAAGAATCAGAAACTTTTGGAATTGAAGTTAATGACCATAAATTATTAGCCGATAAAATTAAACAAAGGAAAACAGAAATTATCGAAAGACTTAGAAGTGGTGTTGAATACCTTTTCAAAACTTACGATAATTTAACTTTTATTAGAGGAGAAGCTAGCTTTAAGGATAATAAAACAGTTGTTGTGAAGACTTTGGAAGGAGAAACCAAAGAACTTACAGCTGATAAAATTATCATAGCTACTGGATCTAAAGACTATAAGCCAACAAATATTGAAGGTATTGACCATCCTAAAGTTTTGACATCAACTGGACTTTTGGAATTAGAAGAAATTCCAAAATCAATGGTTGTTATTGGAACTGGCGTAATAGGAATGGAATTTGCATCAATCTATTCACAATTTGGAACAGAAGTTACTGTAGTTGGTAACAAATTGTTGAAAACTGAAGATGGCGAAATCCAAAAACGTCTAAAATCTATTCTAAAAAGCGATACTTTGAAGTTTGTAACAGGAGTATATGCTAAGAAAATAGTTGAAGAAGACGGAAGACTTAAAATTATTAGTCAAAAAGTTGGCAAAGATAAATTCCAAGAAACTTATGCAGATTACGTTCTTGTAGCAAGTGGAAGAAGCAGCAATATAGATAATCTAGGAATTGAAAACACAGATATAAAAACTGAAAAGAATGCTATTGTTGTCGATGAAAATCTTCAAACAAATGTCGAAGGTATTTATTCCATTGGCGATTGTGTGTACAAGAACACTCAATTAGCTCATGTTGCAAGTAATCAAGGTAAAAATCTTGTAAGAGAATTTTCAGGAAAAGAAAAAAATATCAATATGGATATAGTTCCAGCAGTTGTATTTACAGTTCCTGAAATTGCATCTGTAGGTTTAACTGAAGAAAAAGCAAAAGAACAAAACATCGATTATGTAACAAGCAAATTTATGTATCAAGCTAACGGTAAGGCATTGAGTTTGAATGCTACAGAAGGTTTTGTAAAGATAGTTGCTACTAAAGATTTATCTAAGATTTTAGGTTGCCACATAATTGGTCACGATGCATCCACATTAATTCACTTCGCAGCAATTGCGATGAACAATAATGTTGGAGTTGAAGGTTTATCAGCAATGATTTACGCTCACCCAACTATTAGTGAAGTGTTTATGGATTCTGTCGAACAATTAGAAGGTTTATCTATCAATACGCCGAACCCTAACAAATAAATTGAATCCTCGTATTTAATTTCCGAGAGAAATTAATACGGGGATTTTTTTTAATGGTTACAGAAAGTCAAATATAAAGTTTGATTTTTCGTAAACTTTTACGCTGTTTTACTCACAGTTAAAACACATTTGCTTGATAAAGTATAAGTATCAAATATGGAGGTGTAGATATGGACAGAGACCCATACTCTGAATACAACGATTACATTAAAAAAAGAAGGGACGGCTTGAGCGAAAGAAAAGTCGAAAATATGATAAAAGAAGAAATAGCTAAGAATAAACCAAAAATTGGTTGGTTAAAAGCACTCACAATTTTTTTACTAATATATTCTTTGGTTATGAGCTATTTCGTAGCAAAAAATATGACTGGTATTACTGAGACTATTAACAAAAATGGTCAAGTTGAAAGTAGTACTATTTCTATAAAAAACAATAGTGTGTCTACTGAAAATGCTGTAGCGAAGAAATCTTTGGACTCTGTAGTTGGTATTACAACTGTAGGTGTTCAAGAAAATATGTTTTTCCAAGGCAGAGTTGTAGAAGGTGTTGGAAGCGGTGTTGTTGTTAGCAAAGATGGATATATTTTAACTAACGCACACGTTGTACAAGATGGTAAAGCAGAAAAAATCGAAGTCTTACTTACAAATGGCAAGAAATCATCTGCAAAATTATTGTGGTATGACACAACGCTAGACCTTGCAGTAATTAAAACTGATATGACTGGATTAAAACCAGTTGAAATGGGAGATAGCGACAAGGTTCAAATTGGAGACAAGGCGATTGCTATTGGTAATCCATTGGGATTGGATTTGCAATCAACATTGACTAGTGGATATATTTCAGGAAAAGACAGAACAATCACTTTACAAAATGGTCTACAAATGGATGGTTTGATGCAAACAGATGCCGCTATAAACTCAGGAAATAGTGGTGGTGGACTTTTCGACCAAGAAGGAAAACTAATTGGTATAAATACTGCAAAAGCTTCTGCAGAAGGAATCGGATTTACTATTCCTATTAACGTAGCCAAAACTATAGTAGACAATATAGTTTCTGGAGGATCTTTTGAAGGAGTTAAGTTGGGAATTAGTGGAGTTGATGTAAAAACATTTCAACAAGCTACTGGTCAAAAATTATCCATAGACAAGGGAATTTATGTAGTGGAAGTTGTCAGAGGATCTTCTGCACAAAAAGCTGGAGTAACTAGAGGAGATATAATTACAAAAGTTAACGGTAAAGAAATCAATACGATGAGTTCTTTGAAGAAGGCATTGCTTGAAGTTAGACCACAACAAAAAGGCAAGATAACTGTCTATAGAGATGGCAACACGAAAGATTTGGATATTGAGTTTAGTACTTTACAACAAAAATAAGGTATCACGTTTTTTCCTTCCTTAATTTGCGTGAGATTTGAAATATATAAATTTGAAAGCGGTAGTGAAAACTATCGCTTTTAAATTAGAAAAAACAAATAAATTCTTAAAAAATGCCTAAAAATTTAAATTTTTAGCTGTAGCTATTTACACAATGAATTAATTAGTATAAAATATGGGAGTGTTGAGGAGGAGAAAGATTTGAAGCAAATTTATTCTGTAAAAATGATTTTGAAATACAAGACAGATGTGTCTATATATGAAGAAGATATTGTTCTTATAGAAATGGAAAGCATTGATGAATTAAAAGACAAATGTTTGGAATATGTAGATTTAATTCAAGATGATTTGAACGATCATGAATTCGTAGAATTACATGAGATTGTGAATTGGAATTTGTCTAGCGAAAAATTCGACAGTTCGATGAATTTCAAGGAAGTTTATTCGGAATTTATAGACGAAGACGAAATTGCGTAGTAAAATAGTAGGTTTTTGTTTAAAGGCTTAACTATTTTGCTTTTTTCGTGTATAATATAGTAGGACATAAGGATCTCTTATATATATATTTATTACATAACTGTAAGGAGGTTATTATGTCAAAAAATTTATTAACTATTAAAGACTTATCCGCAAGGGTAGGAGATAAAGAAATATTAAAAAACATAAATTTAAATATAAACTATGGTGAAGTTCACGTTATTATGGGACCAAATGGTTCTGGTAAATCAACTTTAGCCAATGTTATTTTAAACAATCCACAATATGAAACTACTTCAGGTGATATTTTACTTGATGGAGAAAGTATTATGGATTTATCAACAGATAAAAGAGCCAAAAAAGGTATTTTTATGTCTTTCCAAAATCCAATGGAAGTTTCAGGCATTAGTGTAGAAAACTTCATCAGATCTGCAAAAATAGCAACAACTGATGAAAATATAGGATTCTTAGAATTCAGAGAAGAACTGGAAGATAATATGGATATACTTGAGTTTGATCATGGATATTCTTCCAGATATTTGAATGTCGGTTTTTCCGGTGGTGAAAAAAAGAAGAACGAAATTCTACAAATGTTAATGCTACAACCAAAACTAGCAATCCTTGATGAAACAGATTCTGGTCTTGATGTTGATGCTGTTAGAACTGTATCAAAAGGTGTAAAGGAATTCTTAGATGACAATAATTCAGTTATTGTAATTACACATCACAAGGAAATCTTAAAAGAAATTAAGCCAGATTTCGTTCATGTAATCATGGATGGCACTATTGTAAAAGAAGGTTCTAGCGAACTTTTAGATCAAATTGAAGAAAAAGGATTCAATTGGATTAGAGAAGAGGTGAAATAATGGCACCTAAAATGAAGACTCAAGTCGATGAAATGGATAGAGGTATCTATGACATCAAGAATAAATTTACTTTTAGAAGAAAAACTGAAGAGGGCTTGACTCCTGAAATTGTAAGACAGATTTCAGAAGAAAAAAATGAACCTCAATGGATGCTCGAAAAAAGATTGGAAGCTCTTGAAATATTTTACAATTCAGAAGATCCTGAATGGGGACCGGATTTGAGTGTCGTTGATATGGATAAGGTCACAACATACATTAGACCTGATGCTGATAGATCAAGCGACTGGAATACAGTTCCTGATGAAATCAGAGATACTTTCGATAAGTTAGGTATTCAAGAAGCTGAAAAAGAAATGATGCTTAGCGGTGTTGGTGCACAATACGATAGTGAGGTTGTGTATCACAACATTCAACAATCTTTGGTAGACCAAGGGGTTATTTATACAGATTTTGATACAGCTCTTAAAGAACACGAAGATATTGTTAAACAATACTTTGCAAAATCAATCACACCAAGATTACACAAATACGCAGCACTTCACTATGCAGTGTGGTCAGGTGGATCATTTGTTTATGTTCCAAAAGGAGTAGATGTTAAAATCCCACTTCAAAGTTATTTCAGATTGAATGCTCCAGGAGCAGGTCAATTCGAACATACAATGATTATCGTAGAAGATGACAGTTATTGTCACTTCATTGAAGGTTGCTCAGCTCCAAAATATAACGCATTAAATGTACACGCTGGTGCAGTTGAAATCTTCGTTGGAGAAAATGCTACTCTTAGATTTTCAACAATCGAAAACTGGTCACGAAATATGTACAACTTAAACTCAAAAAGAGCAATCATTGAAAAAAATGGTAAGGTTGAATGGGTTTCTGGTTCATTTGGATCAGCAGTATCCATGCTTTATCCTTCAAGTGTCTTGAAGGGAGAAGGTGCAAGCAGTGAATACACTGGTATTTCATTTGCAGGACGTGACCAAAACTTAGACACAGGTGCTGTTATGATTCACGCAGCCCCTCACACTACAAGCTATGTAAACAGCAAGTCTATCTCTAAATCAGGTGGAATCAGTGTTTACAGAGGTTTAGTAGACATAAAAGAAAATGCTTACGATTCAAAATCATCAGTAAGTTGTGAATCGTTAATGTTAGATAATGAAAGTAGATCAGATACAATTCCAGTTGTTAAAATAGGAAACAAACATGTCGATTTGGGACATGAAGCATCTATCGGTAGAATAGATGATCAAGTTATTTTCTATTTGATGACAAGAGGTATTCCAGAAGAAGAAGCAAAATCAATGGTAGTTCGTGGATTTGCGGAACCAATAGCTAAGGAATTACCTATGGAATATGCGGTTGAGATGAATAATTTAATTAATCTTGAATTAGAAGGAAGCATAGGATAGGAGTTGTATATGGAACAAATTAAAGGCAATAAACTGGGATTTAAAACTTTCAAATATTTGAAAGTTAACGATACAGAAATCAATCTTCCAGATATAGATATAAAAGAATACAGAATAGACTCAGATCCAATAGAATCATTAGACAACAAAGATTTTGGCGTATGCCAAGAAGCTTTGGATATGAACGAAAAATCGGGAAATCTATTCAAAAAATATAGAACAGAAGAAAATCAAGTAAAAGATTTCGGAGTTATCGATTTGGTAACTGACAGAGAATATGATATTTTGTTGGATACTCACAAAATTGTAGCCGAAAAGAACTCAAGCTTAAGAGTTGTACTTGATTATAGAGACAATGACGACAATAAGAAATTCAGAAGTTCAGTAATAGAAATCAATGCCAAAGAAAATAGTAACGTGGAAGTTTTTGTTATTCAAACAGAAAAAAACACCACAGCATTGGAGTCAGTTATACTAAACTTAGATGAAGAAAGTAACGTCATCCTAAGCCAATACGAATTAGGAAGCAAGGACAATTATGTCAATACTAAAGCTAATTTGAACGGCAAACACTCTAACTTGGATATCAACAGTATTTACTTCACACATGGAGATAATTCATTGAATATGCTTTATGAAATAAATCATTTCGGCAAAGAATCCAAATCTTCATGTATCGTAAATGGTGCATTAAAAGAATCATCTTATAAAAACTTCAAGTCAACTCTTGATTTCAAAAAAGGATCCATGGGATCCACAGGAACTGAAGAAGAATACGCAGTATTGTTATCAGATGATGCAAAAAGCTTGTCAGTTCCTATACTTTTAGCAGGAGAAGACGATGTAATAGGAAATCACGCAGCAAGTGCAGGTAAGATAGATGCTGATATGCTATTTTATATAATGAACCGTGCTATATCCAGAGATGTAGCTGAAAGTATGATAGTTGAATCCAAATTTAGCGAATCATTAAGCAGATTAGATGACGAAAACTTGGAAAATAAACTACTTTCATTCATCAGAGAAAAAATGGCAAAGAGGGAATTGGATGTTAGATAAAAAACAAGTAGAAGATATAAGAAAGGACTTTTTGTATTTGGATAAAGAATACAAAAATCCGATAGTTTATTTGGACAATGCAGCTACCAGCCAAAAACCGATTCAAGTCATAGATAGCGTAAGTGAATTTTACAAATACGAAAATGCAAATCCTCACAGAGGAGCACACACATTGAGCGTTTTATCTACAGATGTTTACGAATCTGGAAGAGAAAAAATCGCCAAATTCATCAACGCAGCAGATTCTTCAGAAGTAGTGTTCACAAGAAACACGACAGAATCTTTGAATTTATTAGCTTATTCGTACGGCTATGAATATTTAAAAGAAGACGATGAAATAGTCATATCAATAATGGAACACCACAGTAATTTAGTAACTTGGCAGGAAGTGTGCAAGAAAACACACGCAAAGCTAAAATACTTGTATATTGACAAAGAAAATATGCAATTGGATTTTGAAGAATTCAAGAAAACAATCACTGAGAAGACGAAGATTTTCTCAATAACACAAGCATCAAACGTAGTGGGAACTATGCCAGATGTCGAAAAAATGATAAAATACGTTAAATCAATTAACAAAGATTGTATATGCATCGTGGATTCTGCACAATATATTCCACATAATAAAGTTGACGTACAACAATTAGGTTGTGATTTCTTAGTATTTTCAGGTCACAAAATGCTTAGCATAATGGGAGTTGGAATACTTTATGGAAAGAAAGAATTATTGAACAACTTAAAGCCGTTCTTGTACGGTGGAGATATGATTGAATATGTGTTTGAAGATAAATCATCGTACTTGGATGCGCCAGGAAGATTTGAAGCTGGAACTCAAGATGTAGGAGCGGTAAAATCATTAATAGCAGCGATTGATTACATCGAAAAAATTGGAATAGAAAATATTAGAGATTATGAAAAAGCATTAATGGATTATGCTTATGACAAAATCAAACAAAAATCCGACATCATCGATGTATACACAACAAGTGACACTCACAGATCTCCAGTTTTAGATTTTAACTTCAAAGAAGCTCACCCACATGATGTTGCAAGTATTATGGACAGTTACGGAATTGCAATTAGAAGTGGACACCATTGTGCACAACCACTTCACAGATATTTGAAGACAAATTTCTCATGCAGAGCAAGCTTTGCATTCTATAATACATTTGAAGAAGTTGACTTTTTCATTGAACATCTTGAAGACGTAAGGAGATTGATGAGAATTGGAACTAGGTAGTTTATATACAGAATTAATATTGGAAAAAAGCAGGGATAAATCAAACAGACGTGAATTGGAACATCCAACTCATTGTGAGTTGGGACACAATCCAAGTTGTGGAGATGAAATCACATTGCAACTAAAAGTTCAAGATGATACAATTGAAGACATTGCATACACTGGAATGGGATGTGCCATATCACAAGCATCCACATCCATAATGTGCGATGTAATCAAAGGTAAATCAGTAAGTGAAGCAATAGACTTGTGCAATAAATTCATATCCATGATAAAAGGAGAAATCACTGATAGGAAAGAACTAAAAGTTCTGAAAGATGCAGTGTGCTTCCAAAGCATATCCACATTACCAGCAAGAGTAAAATGTGCCGTTCTTTCATGGTATACATTAAAAGATATGCTTGAAAACGACAAATCAGAAGGTTCATTTATCCCTGATTAATAGACAATAAAATAGATAATAAATTTTTAACTGGTGAAACGTGTGTTTCATCAGTTTTTTTATTAAGCAATTAAAAAGCCCTTCCATCCTTAAATTGGATTTTGGGGCTAATATTTAAATTAGTTACCTTGTTTTTTGGTTTTTTCTAAAAAGTCGTATAGTGTATTGGATAAATCCTTACCTTTGAATCTACAAAGTCCACCGTAACTACACGAAATTTCATCAAATTTTGTAACTATGTCTTGTCTAATTCCAGGACCTGCTATTAAAACTGGAACAGGATCACCACTGTGTTCCATTCTTTCGCATGGAGTAGAGTGGTCTGCTGTAACGGCTATTATTGTGTTTTCTAAATTAGCTTCTAATAAAAGACCAATAAACTTATCAAAAACCTCAACTGCCTGTGCTTTTTTCTCAGGATTTCCATCGTGACCAAAAAGGTCTGTTGCTTTTAAGTTTACTAAGACAAAGTCATGCTCTTTCAGTGCATCAATCGCCATTTGTGCCTTTGCATTAACATCTGTATCAATATTTCCAGTCATTGTTGAAGCTGTTAATGCTGTGAAACCAGCCAATCGAGCGACTCCCAAGACAGTTCCTTCGGCAGCTACACAAGCTCCTTTAATATTTAGCTTTTCAGAAATTTTTTCCAAGTCAGGCATTATTCCAGCCCCTCTTGTAAGAATAAAGTTAGCAGGTAAAAGTCCTTTGGAAATTCTTTCTTCATTCACAGGATGTTTTGATAAAATTTCATTTGCTTTTAGTAAAAATTTGTTCAAAATTTCGGCTGTAAATATTGAATCAGGTTTTCCGTCCTTTGATTGGCATTTTTTGTAACTAACATTATCTCCTGCAATTTTTGGGTCAGTATCAGTAATATTTGCAGATAATCCTGGTCCTCTTAAAATCAAAACTGCTCTGTGCTCAGTTGCTTCTTTAAAGATAACTTTTATTCCATCGATTTCTATACCATTTAAAGATTCTGCTAATAGATTTGTGTTTTCTCTAATTCTTCCAGCTCTTCTGTCAACAACACAAAGATTATCATTTACAGTAGCGAAATTAGATCTAAAAGCAATATCACCAGCTTGTAATTCAATTTCTCTACCAAAAGCTTCAATTGGTCCACGACCTGGATAGTCTTCTAGTCCATATCCGAACAAAATCATATGACCGAGGTCTGTGCCAACGGGAATTCCTGCACCAAGAACATCCATTATTCCTGTTGTTCCCATAGATGCTAATTTGTCTAAGTTTGGTGTAGATGCATATTCTAAGGGAGTCTTGCCTCCTAAAATTTCACAAGGTCTGTCACCAACTCCATCGGCAACAGCTAATATAACTTTTTTATTCATATTTTCTCCTTAACACAATTAAAATATTATTTGATAATAAGTAAAGTACAACAGTGAAATAACAACTGAGCCAATAAAGCAAGTTATTAGACCAAGTTTAAGTTCATCTTTCACATCAAAGTAACCAAGACTCAAGTATAATGCATTCACCTTTGAGTGGGGTGGTAGAGTTAACGTATAAGCTATACCGAACGAACAAGCCATTGCCAAAGGAACTGGATCAATGTTCAAAGATTTTGCTAAAGTTATAATTGTTGGAATCAAGATTGTTGCTCTAACTGTTTTCGTTGTAAAGATTAAGTGGCTGAAAATAGTTATAAATATAAGTATCACAGCAACAAGATTAGGATTTAAAGTGTTAAGACCGATTTTTTCAACAAAGTTTTGAATAACAAAACTTGCTCCGCCAGAATCATTAAATGCATTTCCAATTGCATAAGCTCCAGCTGAGAAAATCATTAAATTCCATTTTATGTTTGCTTGTTTCCAATCAATCACGCCGACTTTAGGAAGAAGGCATAAAAGCATACTTAACACTGCAGTTTGTTCAGTTGAGATACTAAAACCAAATAATTTTTCTTGATAGTCACCAGTTGCCCAAGATAGTAGAGTAAGAGCAAATATGATAGCTGTTTTCTTTTCAGCAATAGTCATTGGGCCTAGTTCTTTTAATTGCTGCTTCAAAATTTCTTTAGTTGATTCTCCACCTATATTTAAGTCTTTAATGTGATACATTTTGTAGCCAATTAGAAAAGCTATAAAAGCTGTAATTAAAGCTTGCGGTATAGATCCTAAAAGCCAATCCATATATCCTAAGTTTGATCCAGTCATCTTGTTGATAAAACCAACAGCTAAAAGCTGACTAGAAGTCGCTGTAATAACCATGGAAGTTGCTAAGTGGTTGTTCATAACTCCTTGCAAAGTTATTAATCTACCAAAATTGCTTTCTCCAGGTACTTGTTTATAGATTTCTAATAAAATCATAATTATTGGAGTAAGCAATGCAGCTCTGGCACTTGTTGATGGAATGAAAAATGCTAGGATAAAATTAACCAACATAAGTACAATAAGTGTTCCTTTAGGAGTCTTGCCAAATTTTGTAAGCATAGATAACGCAAGACGCTTGCCAAGATTTGTTTCGTTAATGGCAGAAGTTAATACGAATGCAGCTACCATCAACCAGATAATATCATATCCCAAAGCTCCAAATGTAACTTTTTGTTTTTCGACTGCTCCTATCATAGGCAAAATCAAAATTCCAATTATTGAAGTTTGATAAATTGGAATAGGTTGAGCTACCCACATTATTAGAGCAAACACAAAAACTGCTAGAGATTTTTGTGCCTCTGGACTCATGCCATTAGGAGTAGGCATCAACAGTAGTACAAAAAATAATATTACAGCAACGATACCGCCTATTTTTGCACCAGTTGAAGCTTTTTTCTTACTTGGTGATTTCGTTTTCATAAGAATTACCAACCTTTCTAAATTTGTTACGTTAATTATATTACACAAATATCTATAACACAATTCTATTTTATTTTGATAACAATAACTATATGTTATAATAGACTTAGAAAAAATTAGAGGTGGAAAAATGGATATTAGCAAATTAGAATCTTTTTTAGTTTTGGCAGAATGTAAAAGCTTTACTAAAACGGCTGATCTTAGATATTTGTCTCAACCAGCAATAAGCAAACATATAGATAGTCTAGAACAAGAGTTAGGTGTATATTTGTTTGATAGAAATGGAAAAACTGTAAGCCTGACAATTCAAGGAGAATATTTTATAAAATATGCAGAAGCTATAGTAAGAACATATCAAAAATCTCAAGAACTTATTAAGCAAATTGAAGACCTAAACCAGGGAACTCTCTATTTTGGTTCAACAAATTTTATTGGAATTTATTTGATGCCTAAGTTTATTAAAATTTTTCAAGACAAATATCCAAATGTTAATATTAATATGACAGTAGGTTCGTCAAAAGATTTGTTTAAAAAGCTAGAAAAAAATGAAATTGAATTTGTATTTTTGTCTCATTATGTAAAAATTGACACAAACAAATATATTTCTAAGCCATTTTTTACAGATGAAATGGTGTTGGTGGTAAGTACCAAAAACAAACTGGCAGAAAAATCTACATGTAGTCTCTCAGACATAAAAGATCAAGTATTTATTACAAAATCACAAACATCTTCTCTATATAAATTTTTAGAATCTTGCGTTGTTGATGTAAAATTTAAAAAAGAACTTATAATAGATAATCAAGAGGCAATAAAAAAAGCAGTTGTAGAAAATGCAGGAGTTTCTATTATGTCGAAGAAATCGGCTCAACTAGAAGAAGAAGCGGGGCTAATAAAAACGATAAAAATTGAAGATTGTGATTTCAAAAGACAAATAAATCTAGTTTATGATAAAAATTTACACATAACCCCAGCAGGCCAAGCTTTTTTTGATGTCTTGGATACCTTTAATAATCTTGAATTAGGAAAATAAAAAAGAGATAACTCATAATGAGTTATCTCTTAATTTAAATAATCAATTATTAGAAAGCTTTGAATCTTTCTACTTTATCTTTGTCGATTCCGTGTTTTTCGTTGTAAGTCATTTTTGTTGTACTAATCATGAATGGAACGCCATCGATTTTACGAGCTTCTAAGAAGTTTACAACTTTTGTGTAATCTCCTGAATTTTTTCCACCTTTTTTCATTATTTTCATAATTGAGTATGGGTGTTCTGGTTCTTTGATTGTGATTAGTGAAGAATTTGGTTTATCGAATGCTTTTTGAACGATATCTTCGAATTCTTCAGTGTCGATACCAGGAATTAAATAGTATTCAGCATCTTCGTCCATGCTTTCTAATCCTTTAACTTGAACTGATTTGAATTGTTTCTTAGCAATTCCCATCATAATAGCTAATAATTGTCTGATTCCTGTTGATCTATGTCCTGAAATAATAATATTTTCGTGGTTTTCAATTGCTTTTTCGATGAATTCTGCTTGTTGTTCATCTAAAAACTCTGAATCCACAAATCTTTTTATCATTGGGTGCATAAAAATCCTCCTTATGTTTGATTTAATAACAATAATATTCTATCACATATTCAATAAAATATCATACTATTTTAATAATTCTACTGTTCTAGTTCCATAATGTCTTTTAAGCCGTCAGTGTATTTGATGTCGTTGTTTTCTAATACCCAAAATGCTTCAACTCCATCGATAGAGTCTACCAATTTTCTACCTTCTTCGTAATTCATAACGAAAACTGTTGTAGATAGAAAATCTGCAAGTCCAGAATCTTTCGTGACGATTGTTACTGATTTAAAATGATCTGCTGGATTTAGTGTATCTGGATCAATTATGTGATGGTATTTTTTGTTGTTGTAAACGTAAAATCTTTGATAATCACCACTTGTAACCATAGATGTTGTTTCCGGTATTTTCAAGATTGCGACGTATTGTTTGTCTGGCTCTTCATTCAAATTAGGATTTTGGATTGCGACTACCCAGCTGTCTTTTCCTTTAATTATTGGTTTTCCAATTGTTCTGACGTTTCCACCTGCTGAGATAATTCCAGATTTTAGTCCACGTTTTTCTACTTCTTGGGCTATTTTTTCTGTGGCGTATCCTTTTGCAGTGGCACCCAAATCTAGTCTTGAATCTTTATCTTTCAAGAAAACTGTGCTGTTTTGTTCATCCAAAACGATGTTGTCGATACTTGTGTGAAGATTTTTTTCTTTCAAAACATCTGCTGATGGTATTTCAATTTTTTTCTTTTCAATAGCATTGTCTCTGAATTCTTTCCACAAATCAGTTACAGAACCAAATGCGATGTTTGTTTTCTTATTGTATTTGGAATAATCTTCTACTGACCATTTGATTAAATCAAACAAATCCTTGTCGACTTTTACAGGTTTAACTCCTGCGTTATCGTTGATTGTCTTCGCATTATCCACGCCATCAAAATTTTCGTAAGTGCTGTATAGTTTGTGAAGTCTATCAAATTCATCGTTGATAAACTTGGAATACTCATTGAATTCTTTTTCAGATTTTGTATACAAACTATATCTTATTACTGTGTCAAATTTGTCATAAAGTGTGGCTTCGTGTTTCTCAAAATCTTTAGACGAAGATTCAGCATTTTCTTTTACTTGCGGTGCTGGATCTTTTGGAACTGGTTTATTTTCACCTTTTTCTTGAGAACAGCCAACTAACATTGTTAATGTTAAAAATACTAATATAAATTTTTTCATATAATCACCACATACATTATATCAAATTTTGGGAAATAATTTGACATCTTTGACTTATTTTAACATTATATGCTTCAAAAATTCCTGTTTTATAGTATAATGGTAGTGATAATTTTTTAGGAGATGAATAATGAAGAAAGCTATTATACTTTCTGCCGGAGAAGGCACTAGAATGAAATCTCACAACTCAAAAGTTTTACACAAACTTTTGAACAAGACTATGATTGATTATGTTATGGATGCTTGTGATTTTGTGGATCAGAAAATAGTAGTCGGCGGAAATAATTACGATATTTTAAGAGAAAACTTAGATGAAAGTATTCATATAGTAAAACAAAATATAGGAGAAAAATATCCTTATGGAACAGGATATGCCGTTAAATTATGTTTAGATGAAATAAATGACGGCGATAAAGTTATTATTTTAACGGGAGATACTCCATTAATAAAGCAAGAAACGTTGAAGAAGTTTTTTGATTTCCATGAACAACAAAATTCCGTTGCAACAGTTCTTACAAGTGAAATCGACGATCCATTTGGATATGGAAGAATTGTAAAGGACGGAAAGGGTAATTTGCTCAAAATCGTTGAGCAAAAAGACTGCAATGATGAGCAATTATTAATAAAAGAATTCAACAGCGGCATGATGATTGTGAATGGCGATGTATTGAAGATGTCGATTGAAAAAATCGGTACAGATAATTCAAAAGGCGAGATGTATTTGACAGATATTTTCGAAATCATCAGAAATGACGGCAAAATTATCAAAACTTTTAAACATTCTGATGTAAACGAAACTTATGGAATAAATACAAAAGCCCAATTGTATTTCTGTGAAGAAATTTTAAAACAAAGAGTTAATGAAAAATACATGGAAGAAGGCGTTGTAATTTCTAATTCGGATTCTGTAATCATAGAACCATCTGTAAAAATTGGAAGGGACACTGTGATTATTGGACCTTGCAGGATTTACGGAAACACAGAAATAGGCAGTGATTGTTTGATTAAGGGCGATTGCGAAATCGTGGATTCTAAAATCGATGACAATGTGGTTATTAAATCATCATACATCGAAAATTCTGTCGTAGGAAAAAACACGGACATCGGACCTTTTGCTCATTTGAGACCAAACAGCGTTTTGAAAGAAAATGTTCATATTGGAAACTTTGTTGAAATCAAAAACTCAACTGTAGGAAATAAAACGAAAGCAGGTCACTTGGCTTATGTTGGAGATAGTGATTTGAAGGAAAATATCAACATCGGTTGCGGAGTAATTTTCGTAAATTACGATGGCAAGAACAAGCATAGATCAGTAGTTGAAGACAATGTGTTTGTAGGTTCTAATTCAAATGTGATTGCTCCTGTGACTTTGAAAAAGGACAGCTTCATTGCTTGTGGTACTACAATTACTGAGGATGTTGAAGAAGGTGCACTTTCGATTGGAAGAAGCCGCCAAGAAAATAAAAAAGATTGGGTTTATAATAAAAAAAGATAGAAATGGAATGATTATATGTATTTAATCGCAGGACTGGGTAATCCAGGAAGTAAGTACGAATACACAAGACACAATGCCGGATTTATGGTTATAGATGATTTGGCAAAAAAATTGAATATTAAGGTGAACAAATTAAAATTCAAATCGTTGATTGGTGAGGGATTTATTGGAAACGAAAAAGTGATTTTGATGAAACCTTCAACGTATATGAATGATTCTGGGAAAGCTATATTGGATTGTTTTAATTATTATAATTTATCAGCAGAAAATCTTATTGTTATTTGCGATGACATTGATATTCCTTTCGGAACTATTAGGATAAAAAAGAAAGGCTCTGCAGGAACTCACAATGGGTTAAAATCCATTATATATCTTATTCAATCTCAAGATTTTGCAAGAATAAAAGTATCTGTCGGTCAAAATGACAACAATTACGATTTGAAGGATTTTGTGTTGTCACAATTTAGCAAGAAGGAATTCGAAGTTTTAAAAAAAGAAATCGACATGTCAAGTGAAGCTTGTATCAAAATAGTTGAAGAAAATGTCGATTATGCGATGAACAACTTCAATGGGAAAAGCTTGATATGAATTTTCTAACTAAAATTTACGAGGATAACACAGAATTTCAGGGATATTTAAATTCTTTATCATCCGATAATTCATCTATTTACATTCACGGTGTCATTAAGGAAGCTTTTGCAAGTTTCGTGTATGCAACATCTAAAAACATAGACAAACCTCTTGTGGTAATTGTAGAAGACAATATGAGAGCAAGAAATTTGACAGAATATCTGAATGATATTGAAGATAATATCTGCGAATTTTTTCCAAGCAGAGAACTTAACTTGTACAATGCAAGATCACTGGACGATAATGCAGAAGATCAAAGAGTAAATGTGTTGTTCAAATTATTAAACAACGAAAAATTCATCATAGTTACTACATTTGATGCTTTAACGAAGAAAATCACAAAAAAATCTGTTGCAAAAAAATACGCATTTACGATCAAAGATACTGATTTGATAAATTTGGAAGAACTTCAAGAAAAATTGAAGGTGTTGAAGTACGAAAGAGTAGACACCATAGAATCCAAGGGACAATTTGCCATAAGAGGTGGAATTGTAGATATTTTTCCAGTACACAGCAGATTTCCTGTGAGAATTGAATTGTTCGATGACGAGATAGATTCGATGAGATTTTTTGAAGTATCAACTCAAAGATCAATTGAAGATTGCAAGTTCATCGACATCATTAGTTGCAGCGAATTAATTATTGAAGAATCAAAGAAAGAATCCATTATTAATTCTATTCAGAAAAATCTGGATAAAAGAGTTAATCATCCGATTTTTGGAGAAAATATAGACAATGTCAAGGACAAATTCGAAAAGTTGATGGAATACATCAGGAGTGATTTGGAATACGAAATAGACTTGGTATCATGTTTTCTTACAAAAAAAGATTATGATACTGTGTTTGATTATTTTTTAGATGACAGCATAATGCTGATTGAAGATTTGTCCAGATGTTATGATATTTACAAGGAAAAAGAAAAGAGATTTTTGGAAGATTTCGTGTACTTGGTTGAAAAAGGAGAAGTTTTATCCAAGCACGAACAATCACTTATTCCAATTTCCGATATTTTGAAATTGATAAAATCAAAAAAATCTGTCAACATTACAAGTTTGGTCAAAAGAACTAGACTTATCGAATCAAATGCGATGTATCAGCTTAAAACATTGGAAGCGCCAAACTTTAACAAGAATATCGACAGTTTGGTTGAAAATATCAAATCCAACAGTTTAAGGGGATTTAAGCAAATCGTGTTTGCGGCAAATGTCGAACGAAAAAATATGCTCAAGGATTTGTTCTTAACTAATGGAATTCCAACTCTTGAAGCTGAAGATTATAATGCAAATATCAAATCGTCGCAGGTTTTGATTACTCAGAAGAATTTGCCAAATGGTTTTGAAATAAAAGATCCTAAGTATTTGATAATTACTTATAAGGAAATTTTCGGACGCGAAAAACAAATTCGAAAACGTAAGAAGAAAAAAAGTACCGGTCAGGATATTGTCAATTATTCTGATTTGAATATCGATGATTACGTGGTACACGAAAATCACGGGATTGGTCAGTACAAGGGAATTGAAAAAATCGATGTAAATGGAATACAAAAAGATTACATTGTAATTCAATATAAAGCAAATGACAGACTGATGATTCCAACGGATCAGATGAATTTGGTCCAAAAATACATCGGCGGTGGCAACATCAAAAAGCCATCATTAAATAAATTAAGTGGAAATGATTGGGCAAAGGCAAAGCAAAAAGCTAAGAAATCAGTCGACGAAATGGCGGATGATTTGGTTGAATTATATTCAAAAAGAGCCAAGTTAAAAGGATATCAGTTTTCTCAAGATACTGAATGGCAAAGAGAGTTTGAAGATTCATTCCCTTATGAAGAAACAGATTCTCAAGTAAGATCCATTGAAGAAATCAAAACCGATATGGAATCTGACAGACCAATGGATAGGTTATTGTGTGGTGACGTTGGTTACGGAAAAACAGAAGTTGCAATCAGAGCTTGTTTTAAAGCTATAATGGACGGTAAACAAGTTGCATTCTTAGTTCCAACGACAATTCTCGCACAACAACATTTCAACACCATAAAAGAACGATTCAGAGATTATCCTATCAGAGTTGAAATGATGAGTAGATTCGTCTCTCCAGCACGTCAAAAACAAATAATGAAGGATGTGCAAAGAGGTCTTGTAGATTTATTGGTGGGGACTCATAGAATTTTGTCGAAGAATTTGAAATTCAAAGATTTGGGATTATTAGTAATTGATGAAGAGCAAAGATTTGGTGTGAGACACAAAGAAAAATTAAAATCTATGAGAGAAAACGTAGATGTGCTTACACTGTCAGCAACTCCAATTCCTAGAACTTTACAGATGGGTTTGACGGGAATTAGGGATATGAGTTTATTGGAAGAACCACCAGAAGACAGAACTCCGATATCAACTTATGTTACAGAGTACAATCCTAGTTTGATAAGAGATGCAATAATCAGAGAACTTGACCGCGGTGGACAGATATATTTTGTGTATAATAGAATAGAAGATATTGATCAGATGGAATTTAAATTGAAAGAATTGGTTCCTGAATTAAACATAGCGATAGCTCATGGTAGAATGAATGAAAAAGAGCTAGAAAATGTAATGCTAGACTTCCAAGATGGAATTTATGATTTACTATTGTGCACAACTATTATAGAAACAGGTCTTGACATACAAAATGTCAACACAATGATAATTTATAATGCAGATAAGATGGGCTTGTCGCAATTGTATCAATTAAAGGGACGTATTGGACGATCTGATAGAGCTTCGTTTGCTTATTTCACATATGAAGGGCAAAAATCATTGACCGAAATTTCCGAAAAACGACTTATGGCAATAAAAGACTTTACAGAATTTGGTTCTGGTTTTAAAATCGCAATGAGGGATTTGGAACTCAGAGGAGCTGGAAATCTTTTGGGAGAAAGTCAACATGGTCACATCGCAAAAATCGGTTATGATTTGTATGTGAAGCTTTTGGAACAAGCAGTCAGAGAAGCCAAGGGCGAGACTATTTCTGAAAATAAGAACACAGTCACAATCGAAATCAAAGTCAACGGATATATTCCGGAAGATTACATTTCTGAGAATGAAACAAAGATTGATATCTACAAAAAAATCGCATCTATTCAAGATGAAGATGATTATTCTGAAATAATTGATGAATTAATCGACAGGTTTGGAGATGTTCCTAAGCCTATCGTTAATATTATGGATGTATCCATAATAAAAGCTTTCTGTGCTAAATTATCCATTGAAAGTATAAAAGAAATAAAGGGAGAACTTTTCTTGCAATTTTCTTCTCCTGACAAAATTTCATTAGAAAAATTAAAATACTTGACAGAAAATTACAAGAAAGAAATGAGATTTGATTTGTCAGAAAAACCTAAAATCATTTTGGGATTTGAAGACAAAAATTTGAGAGATCCTATCGAAGTATTATCGATACTTTTGAAGAATAATGAGAAATAATTGGAGGAAAAATGAAGAAATTTTTAGCAATTGTATTAGCTGTGATGATGGTAATGGTAACAGGATGTTCTAAAAAACCAGACGGAGCAGTGGCAAAGATTGGCAAAGAATACATCTACCAAAAAGATGTGGACAAGGTAATGGAAGATTACAAACAATATTATGGACAAGATATTTTCAACCCTAACACTGAACAAGGTAAGGAAGCTTTGAAGCAAATCCAACCTAAAATCATTGATATGCTAATTAACGAAAAAATCGCAAACAAATTAATGAAAGATAAAAAAATTGAAGTGTCTGATAAGGAAGTTCAAGCAGAAGTTGACAAGCTTCAAAAACAATTAGGTGGAGCAGACAAATTCAAAGAACAACTTAAAAAAGAAAATATGACAGAACAAGCTTTGAAAGAACAAATCGAAAAACAATTGAAAAACAAAAAACTTTCTCAACAATTTGAAAAAGACTTCAAACCATCTGACAAAGAAATCAAAGACGAATTTGACAAAAACTTAGACACTTATACTCAATATAATGCAGATCACATTCTTTTCTCTGGTAAGGATGACAAGGGTAAAAACTTGGACGACGCTAAGCTTAAAGCAAAATCAGAATTAGCAAACAAAACTTACGAAGAAGTAAAAGATGGCAAGAATTTCAACGAAGTTGCAAAAGCAAAATCAGAAGATCCATCAGCTAAGCAAAATTCTGGTAAATTAGGTGATTTCTTATCATCTACAATGGTAAAAGAATTTTCTGATGCATTGAAGAAAATGAAACCAGGTGAAGTTTCAAAACCTGTTAAGACAGAATTTGGATATCACATCATCAAACTTAACAGTAAAGTTACTGAATTAGATAAGATGACTGATGCAAATAAACAAAATGTTAAGACAGCAATTTCCAACAAAATTATCCAAGAAAAAGTTCAAAAAGAATTTGAAAAACAAAAAAAGGATATGGGCGTAAAAATTTACTAATTTTTAATAAAAAAACGCTGTTTTTTCAGTCAAAACACTTGAAATAAAAAAAATATTACTGTATACTGTATTTAAAATAGGTTTTAACTATTTTGAAAATTTAAGGAGGAAAAGATGAATAAATCTGAATTATTAACTAGTATAGCTAAAAAAAGTGAGCTATCAAAAGTAGAAAGCGAAAGAGCTTTAAACGCATTCATTAAAACTGTTGAAGAAACATTAGCAAAAGGTGAAAAAGTACAATTAGTAGGATTTGGTACATTTGAATCAAGAGAAAGAAAAGCTCGTGAAGGAAGAAACCCAAGAAATCCTGAAGAAAAAATTCAAATTCCTGCATCAAATGCGCCTGTATTTAAAGCTGGTAAATCTTTAAAAGAAGCAGTTAACAAGAAAAAGAGTAAATAGTTTATAAATCAGGCCTATGGCCTGATTTTTTATTATTAAACTTTTAATTATCAAAGAAAGATTGATTATGATTTACGATTTTTATATTAACAAAGACATAAAGGATAGATTTAGAATTTTATCGGATGATGAGCTTATTTATTCTGGATACAAGGAAGGAAATAGTACCTCGTTTTTTGATGCATTCATTGGGTCAAGCTTTGACAAGGGCTCAAATTTTGTGTTTTACGATGAAAACCAAGATGTCGTGATGAAGGTTGAGCGTATTTTTTATGATAATAACAAAAAATACGTAATAAATTCCAAGAATGTCAATTTTACATTAGAGTCTGACATGTCTAACACTATTAAATACGACAACGACAAAGTAATTGATATTTCTGATTTTAAACATATCAATGTACTAGATTTTGGCAATATAGAATTAAACAAGAAAGGTTTCAGCATCTACGAAAAGTTTACATTGGATGTAAAGGATGAAAAATACACATTCGTTGTCATTGCTGTGGCTTTGTTTATATGGGATGTATATATTAAAGAAAGATTAGGATTTATAAAATAATGAGTAAAACGGATTTTTTTGTAAAAAATTTTGGTAGCAGAAGTGATGCTAAGAAGAAAATCATTTCTATTTTGTTGGCTAACTTATTGGCTGCCGTTGCGATTGACTTTTTCTTCAGTCAAAAGAACTTCTTGAGTGGTGGTTCTACTGGTATTGGATTGTTGGTTCAATATATGACTGGAATTCCTACAGGAGTTACAGTGTTCTTGCTTAATATTCCAATTATGATTATTGGATACAAGTATTTAACTAGACAATTTGTAAATTACGCAGCGATTTCTACCATTGTGTTGTCAGTGTATTTGACATTGTTTCACTATCTTCCAAATCCATTTATCTTAAAGGATGATATGCTTGTAGCTGTGGTTGGTGGAGCGATAAATGGCACGTCGATGGGTACGCTTTTTAGATTTGGTACATGCAGTGGTGGTTTGGATATCATAGCTGCTATTATGAAAAACGAAAAAGATATCTCAATAGGAAATGTACTCATGGCTTGTAATGCAGTAATCATAGCTATAGGTAGTGCATTGTATGGTATTGATAAAGGATTTTATACTATAATTTCGATGTTTGTAGCTTACAGAGTTTTGGATAAAATCGAATTGGGAATAGGTGAAACTAAACAAGTTTTCGTAATAACTTCGAAAAACGAAGAAGTTGCAAATATTATTATGCAAGATATGAATCGTGGTGTCACTTTCTTACACGGAGAAGGTGCTTATTTGAATAACGAACAAGATATAATATTCTGCGTTTTAAAGAGAGCACAAGTTGCTTATTTGAAGAAGAAATTGAAAAAGATTGATCCTCGTGCATTTATTACAGTAAATGATGCCTACGAAGTATTGGGTAAAGGATTTGAAAGAGAAGAATATTAAGGAGTGGTATTATCAAAAACTTATTAATAGCACAATCAGGTGGACCAACTTGTGCCATCAATGCAACATTGGCTGGTTGTTATAAAAAAGCAATTGAGCTAGGATTTGACAATGTGTACGGAGCCTTATACGGTGTGCAAGGATTGCTAGATTCGAAAATCATAGACTTGAAAGCACAAATCAAAACAGATGAAGATTTGAACAGATTAAAAATCACTCCAGCAAGTGCATTGGGATCTTGCAGATACAAAGTAGATAGCGAAGAAAAACTTGCTAAAATCGTAGAAATTTTGAAATCATTTAACATTAATTATTTTATCTACATTGGTGGTAATGACTCAATGGACACAGTGTATCAATTATCCAAATACATCGAAAAAATTGGAGAAGATATTCATGTAATGGGCTCTCCGAAAACAATTGATAATGATTTATTCGGAACTGATCATACACCAGGATTTGGTTCTGCAGCGAAGTTTGTAGCAAATTCTGTCTATGAAATAGCTAAAGATGTCGAAATCTACGACTACAGAACTATAACTATTGTTGAAATTATGGGACGATACGCTGGATGGTTAACAGCAGCAGGAGCAATTTCTAAGAAACTTTGTAACCTTGGAGCAGATCTTGTGTATATAAGTGAAGATACATTTGAATTTGATAACCTAGTCAAGGAAATCAATGAAAACTTCAAAAGAACAGATAATATTTTGATTTTAGTAAGTGAAGGTATTAAAGATTCTTCCAATAACTTCATATCCAAAACATCTGGCAAGAAAGACAAGTTCGGCCATGCACAATTGCAAGGACCATCTCATATAATCAGAGATAAATTAAAAGAAATTTACGATATGCCAATTAGAAGTATTGAACTGAACATACTTCAACGATGTGACATGTCATTTGCATCCAAGACAGACATTGAAGAATCATTTGAAGTTGGAGAATTTTCTGTAGAATGTGTAGAAAATCATTCAGGTAAAATGGTTGGAATCAAAAGAATTTCCAACAAACCTTACAAGACAGAATTCGAACTTGTCGATATAGAAAAAGTTGCCAACAAAACCAAAATGATAATTCCAAAATACACAGACAGCCATTTTCAAATCGACGACGAATTTATGGACTACATTCTTCCTTTAATCGAAGGAGAAATCGACGTAGAATACAAAAATGGAATAGCACAATATTTTGCATTCGACAAAGAAGATATTGTGAAATTGTAAAATCAAGAGCAGAGTTTGTAGTAATTCTGCTCTTTTTTAAAAAAATGTAAAAAACACTTTACAAAACAATATTATTGTGCTATCATAGAAAGGTAGTCGTGGTTCATTAGCTCAGATGGTAGAGCACCTGACTTTTAATCAGGGTGTCCCGGGTTCGAGTCCCGGATGAGCCACCAATAGCCGAGCTTTTGTAGCTCGGTTTTTTTAATTTGAGGTGGAAAATGTATTTAATTGTATCCGCATTGATATTATTATTTTTGCTAATATCAATATCGTACAAAATCAACATAGTACAATACGAAATAAAATCTGAAAAGATTGACCGTGATATGGACATATTATTCTTATCGGATCTTCATTCATGCGATTATGGAATAAATCAAAAGAAATTAATGGATAAAATAAAATCCGTCGATTGTGATGTCATTTTGTTGGGTGGAGACATTGTAGATGACAAATTAAAACCCAAAAAAGCATTTGAATTGCTGGAACAATTGCAACAACTGGGCAAAAAGATATACTACGTTCACGGAAATCACGAAAAAAGAATAGAAAACCTGGTAGAAATAGATGAGACAATCAGAAAATATAATGTGCAAATTCTTGATAATGAAGAAGTGTTCCTATCAAACAATATTAAACTTATCGGGGTGGACGATTCATCTGGAGAAATATTGGAAAACTATGAAAACAAATTAGACGTTTTAGATGAAAAATTAAATTCAGAAAATTTTAATATATGTTTGATTCACAAACCAGATTATTATTTCAAGAAAAATCTAAAAAATTTTGATTTGATGATATCAGGTCACACTCATGGTGGACAATGGAGGATTCCTTATATCTTAAATGGATTCATATCTCCAGGACAAGGTCTGTTTCCAAAATATGCAGGAGGAATATACAATGACGATTATACGCTGATAGTATCACGCGGACTTGCGAAGGAAAAGACAGTCGTTCCAAGGATATTTAATCGACCAGAAATCAATTTAATAAAATTAACAGAAATCAACAATAGTTAAGAAAAGTATACAATGCTAGGAAAACTATTGTTATTTTGTTTTTTTGAGTTAAAATATAATTAAAGAGTAATAAATATATTTATAACTTGACAACGAAAGGAGACAATATGAAATACTCAATGAAAAAGCTAATTGCAACAATCGCAGTAGTATTTGTTGTAATATCTGGACTTAATGCTAGTCTTGTAATTAAATCAGAAACGATTTCGAGTTCAGGGATAGAAGTCGATGATGATTTTAAGTACATTTCAGTATCACATGAAAATGTAGGCGGAGAAATGGAATATGAAAAATCTGGCTACAAGGGAGTACTGAAAAAATCAATACGTCCAGACTATGAAGAAGAGGGTAGGTTGTATTACAGATACTCTGGGAATTTAAAGAAACAATAAGGAGACAAAAATGTTTACTTACAAACTAAAAAAATTA